>LNFM01000725.1_pt1 | contig 164631 bp, 120 predicted proteins | sample 596031 | NCBI WGS metagenome assembly LNFM01 (sample SAMN04254537, study PRJNA301005) | activated carbon metagenome | isolation source: dual media filters at the Ann Arbor, Michigan drinking water treatment plant | place: USA: Ann Arbor | reverse complement strand
TCGGGCCCTCGAAGGTGCTCATGCCGTAGAACGACAGGCTCACGATCAGGAACTTCAGGATCGGGTCGTCACGCAGCTTGTGCCAGGCACCGCTGAGCGTCATGATGCCGTTGATCATGCCGCCCCAGCTGGGGGCCAGCAGCACCAGGCTGAAGACCATGCCCACGCTCTGCGCCCAGTCGGGCAGCGCGGTGTAGTGCAGGTGGTGGGGGCCCGCCCACATGTAGGTGAAGATCAGGGCCCAGAAGTGCACGATGCTCAGCCGGTAGCTGTACACCGGGCGCTCGGCCTGCTTGGGGATGTAGTAGTACATCATCCCCAGGAAACCCGCGGTCAGGAAGAAGCCCACCGCGTTGTGGCCGTACCACCACTGGATCATCGCGTCCTGCACACCGGCGTAAGCGCTGTAGCTCTTGGTCAGGCTGACCGGAATGGCCGCGCTGTTGACGATGTGCAGCAGCGCCACCGCGATGATGAAAGCGCCGAAGAACCAGTTGGCGACGTAGATGTGGCGCACCTTGCGGATGCCGATGGTGCCGAAGAAGACGACCGCGTAGGCCACCCAGACCACGGCGATCAGCAGGTCGATGGGCCACTCGAGTTCGGCGTATTCCTTGCCCTGGGTCAGACCCAGCGGCAGGGTGATGGCTGCGGCCACGATCACCAGCTGCCAGCCCCAGAACACGAACATCGCCAGACCCGGCGCAAACAGGCGCGTCTGGCAGGTGCGTTGCACGACGTGGAAGGACGTGGCCATCAGCGCACATCCGCCAAACGCAAAGATCACTGCGTTGGTGTGCAAGGGACGCAGGCGCCCGTAGCTGAGCCAGGGAATGCCCAGATTGAGTTCCGGCCAGGTCAGCTGCGCGGCGATGATGACGCCGACCAGCATGCCCACCACCCCCCATACGACAGCAGCCAGGGCGAACAGCCTGACTGCCGAGTCGGTGTACACCCCGCTCGTGGCGGTGGTGCTACCGACGTTTGCCCGTTCGGCATTTGCCATGACGGCACTGTTTGACATGGACTGACTCCTCGCTTGTGTCCTGTGAACTTGCAGGGGGATTCTTCTGGGGTGCGGCCTCAGCGGCCTTGATCGGCATCAACCGCCGGTGCTTCGTCTGTCAGGATGCGTTGGCCTTCGGCCTCGATGTCCTCAAATTGGCCCTTGTGCAGCGCCCAGCCGAAGATGCCCAGGATGCCCAGCACCAGCAGGGCCGACAGCGGAATCAGGACGTAAAGGCTTTCCATGACGGTTGGGCTTTCTATTCAGCGGCCGGCGCGCAGCGCATTGGCCACCACCAGCAGGGAACTCAGCGCCATGCCCAACCCCGCGGCCCAGGGCGGCAACCATCCCACCAGGGCCAGCGGAATGCACACCGCGTTGTAGCTGCCGGCCCAGATGAAGTTCTGGCGCACGATGGCCAGGGCGCGCTGCGCCGTGTGGCGCGCCCGCACCAGGTCGGTCAACTGGCTGCTGGTGATCACGGCATCGGCGTGGCAGCGCGACACCAGCGCACCCTGCCCCATCGCCAGCGAGGCATCGGCCCTTGCCAGCACCGGTGCGTCGTTGACACCGTCACCCACCATCACGACACGCTCGCCCTGGCCTTGCAGTTCAACCAGAGCGGCCAGCTTGGCTTCGGGCGTGGCGGCGGCCAGGACGTCGTCGATGCCCAGGCGGTCGGCCAACTGGCGGGCCCGCACCGCCGTGTCGCCGCTGACCAGGCGCAGCTGCACACCTTCGTCTCGCAGCGCCTGCACGGCTTCGGCAGCGCCGGGCCGCAGGACCTCTTCCAGCACGAACCCGGCCAGCAGGCGGCCGTCGCAGGACAAGGCCAGTTGCGTGCCGGCCGGCAGGGGCGTCCGGGCATCGCACCAGGCGGCTTGCCCCAATCGCCAGACACGGCCCGCCGTGTCGGTTGCGCTCAGGCCCTGCCCGGGCACTTCCTGCACCGCCTGCCAGTCGGCGCTGGCCTGCTGCTGAGGGTGCAGGTCGGCCAATGCGCGAGATGCCGGGTGCGTGGACCAGGAAGCCAGGCCCGCCGCCAGCAGCTGCAGCGACGCGTCGGTGTGGCCCTGATCGCGGGCCGCGCTTGTCAGCACGAGGTCGATGCAGTGCAGGCGGTCTTCGGTCAGCGTGCCGGTCTTGTCCAGGAAGAAGTGCCTGGCCGTGGCCAGCACCTCGATGGCGTCCAGGCGCTGCAGCAGCACACCCCGCCTGGCCAGGCCGCGCGCCGCCGCCACCAGGGTGGCGGGGGCGGCCAGCGACAGCGCACAGGGGCAGGTGACGATCAGCACCGACACCGCCACCCAGATCGCGCGCGACGGGTCGATGACACTCCACACCGCCGCGCCGCCAGCGGCCAGCAGCAGCACCACCCACAAGAAGGGTGCCGCCCAACGGTCGGCCAGGCGCGCGGCAGCCGGGCGCTGGGTGAGTGCGCTGCGCATCATCGAGACGATGGTCTCGAGCCGCGTGTCACCGCCCACACGCTGCACACGCATCAACGCCGGCGCGCCGACATTGCTGCTGCCGGCAACCACACTGTCGCCCACCCGCTTGGGCACCGGGGCCGATTCACCCGTGAGCAGCGATTCGTCGGCCTGCGTGTCGCCCTGCTCCAGCACACCGTCGGCAGGAAAGGCCTGGCCCAGCGGCACACGCACCTGGTCACCGACGTGCAGACGCTGCACGCTGACGGCACTGACGCTGCCGTCGGCGGCCACGCGCCAGGCGGTTTCGGGCAAACGCGCCAGTGCACGTTCAAGCGACTCGGCCGCCTGCTGCCTGGAACGCAGTTCAAGCCAACGGGCACCGAGCAGGAAGCTGACGAACATCGTCAGCGAGTCGAAATACACCTCGTGGCCAAAAACCCCGTCGGGCTGGAAGGTGGCGCCGGTGCTGGCGATGAAGGTGATGACGATGCCCAGCGCCACCGGCACGTCCATGCCGATGGTGCGTGTGCGAAGTGCGCGCCAGGCACCCGCGAAGTAGGGCGTGGCGGAAAAGGCCATCACCGGCAGCGTCAGCATCCAGCTGCCCCAGTTCAGCAACAGCCGCATCTCGTCGGTCAGGTCACCGGGTGCGGCCACGTAACTGGGCGTGGCGAACATCATCACTTGCATGGCGCAGAAACCGGCCACGAACAGGCGCCAAAGCGCCTGACGCTGCTGTTGCTGGCGCATGGCACGTGCGGGCGCAGCTGCGTCGGGCACGGCGTCGTAGCCGGCGCGGCGCACGGCGGCGATCAGGGTCGAAGGGCGTGTGAGCTCGGGGTCCCAGCACACGGTGGCGCGCTCGGCCGCGGCGCTGACGCGGGCGCTTTGCACACCGGCAACACGGCCGAGCGCCTGTTCGATGATGCCGCTGCAGGCTGCACAGTGCAGGCCTGCCAGCTGCAGGGAAGACTCGGCCCAGCGCTCACCACCCGGCCCCACCACCCAACGGGTGAAACGGCCCTGCTCCAGCGGGTCGTCCAACACACCTGCGCCGTCGGCAGCAAGTGCCGGGGTGGACTGCTGGGTGGGCGGCGGGGGCGGCTTCATCGAGGGGGTGTCGGACACGGACAGCAGGGGACGGGATAATCTAAGCTGGCAACCGGCATTAGCCCATGACTTGCATCAAACTCAGTTTTGCCCCTTTCCTGGTCACAGTCTTTCTGGGCCTGAATCTGGGCGTCGCATCGGCGCAGACCGGCCCGCAGCCGCGCCTGCCCACGATCAAGCTGCAGGCCGGCATCCACGTCATCCAGACCGAACTGGCGGTGACCGCCGATCAGCAGGCCACCGGCATGATGTTCAGGCGCCAGATGGGCACCAACGAAGGCATGCTGTTTGTCAACGACGAGCCCGGCGTGCGCTGCTTCTGGATGCGCAACACGCTGCTGCCGCTGACCATCGCCTTCCTGGCCGATGACGGCACCATCGTCAACCTGGCCGACATGGAACCGCTGTCCGAGCGTTCGCATTGCTCGGCACGGCCGGTGCGTTTTGCGCTGGAAATGAACCTGGGATGGTTTGCCAAGCGGGGCATCAAGGTCGGTGCCCGACTGAGCGGCAAACCTTTCCAGAAGTGATCCTTCCGGAAGTGAAGTTGGCCCGGCTCAATCGCTCAGGCGCACGGTGAAGCGCATGCCGTCCACCTCGGGCCGGGTGGATGCAGTCAAGGTGCCACCCAGGCGGGCCACGATCTCGCGCGCAATGGCCAGGCCCAGGCCGGTGCCGCCATCGGCGCGCATGTCGGCACGTTCGCCGCGCCAAAAGGGTTCGAAGAGACGGGGCAGTTCGTCGGCACGCACACCGGGCCCATCGTCTTCCACCGTCACCTCGGCACCCCCCCCGGGCAGTGACACCGCGCGCATGACGATGCGCCTGCCGCCGTAACGTTGCGCGTTGTCCAGCAGGTTGTTGATCACCTCGCCCAGCCAGATCGGATGGGCGCGGGCCATCACCGGTTGCGCGGGCGCCTCGAGCTCGATCACATGGCCCTGCCGCAAGCCCTGCAGAACGAGCGGCTCAGTGGCTTCGCGCAGCAAGGGCACGATGTCCTGCGGGCGGTGCTCGGCATCCATCGTCAAGGCCGTTTCCGACCCCGCCAGGCTCAGCAACTGGCCGATCAGGCGGGTCAGTCGTTCAGTGGACAGGTGCAGTTCGCCCAGCAAGGGCTGCCAGCCCGTCGCGGCCGGCGGCGCACTGCGCAGCACGCTTTGCAGTTCTTGCGCCAGGACGCGGATGCCAGCCACCGGCGTGCGCAGCTGGTGCGCTGCGTCGGCCACGAAACGGCGCTGCAACGCCACCGACTGCTGCACGTCGAGCATCAGCGTGTTGATGCGCTCCACCATCGGCAGCGCTTCGGCCGGCACACGCGCCAGCGACAGGGGGCGCCAGTCGTGCAGTTCGCGCAGCGCGATCTCCTGGCTCAGCCTGTGCAGGGGCCGCAGCGCGCGGTGCACGCCCCAGCCCAGCAGCACGAAGGTGGCCGTGCCCAGGGCCAGCGCCGGCAGCACGATGGCCAGTTGCAGATCGCGTGTGAGCGCCGTGCGTTTGCGCTTCGTTTCGACCACGACGATGGCCACCGTGCGGTCCATCATCGGCGAGGTGACGGAAAACACCGCGCCGCGCACCGGCTCGCCGCGGTAGATGCCGTTGAACAGCATCGGGCGCTGAAGGCTGCCCTCGCGGTTGTAGGGCACCGGCACATCGGCATCACCTGCAAGCGGGGTCCCTTCGATGTCGACCATGGCAAAGCCGTTGCGGTCGGCGCTGTCCCAGGTCAGCAATTCCATCGTCTGCCGGCTCACGTCCAGCAGCGGGCCGCGGTCCGACCACGTCACCTTGGCGGCCAGGGCCGACGCTTCGTCCTGCAAGGCGCGGTCGAAAGCCGTGTTCGCGGCTTCGCGTGCCAGCAGGTAGGCGCCCAGGCTGGCTGCCACGATACCCACCAGCCAGATCCACGCCAGCGGCAGCAACAGCCGCCGCGCCAGGCTGGGGCCGGCCGCCTGGTCGGTGTCAGGCCGCATCGGGCGCAGGGCCGGATGGCGGCACAGCGCTGGCGGACAGGTCGGCCGACGGTTCTGCGTCGGCCGCTTCCATCACATACCCGAAACCGCGCACCGTCTTGATGACCACGCCCAGCTCGGCGAAGCGCTTGCGCAGGCGGTGCACATAAACCTCGACCGAGTTTTCGCTGAAGTCGGCTTCCCAGCTGGACAGCCGCGCGACGATGGATTCCTTGGTCACCACGCGGCCCGACTTCTGCAGCAGCAGTTCGGTCAGCGCCAGCTCGCGCGGGCTCAATGTGACGCGCTGACCGTGGTGGCGCAGTTCGCGGTCGGCCAGGTCCATTTCCAGCGCACCCAGCGTCAGCTTTTCTTCCAGTCGCCCGGCGGCGCGCCGGCGCAGCGCGCGCAGCCGCGCCAGCAGTTCGGGCAGGTCGAAGGGCTTGACCAGGTAGTCGTCGGCGCCGGCGTCGAGGCCGGCCACACGGTCGGCCAATTGGTCGCGGGCGGTCAGCAGCAGCACCGGCAGCCGGGCGCCCTTGGCACGCCAGCTGCGCAGCACGTCCATGCCACTCTTGCGCGGCAGGCCCAGGTCGAGCACCGCCATGTCGTGTTCACCGAGCAGCCCCACGCTGAGCGCCTGCTCGCCGTCGGCCAGCAGGTCGACGCTCCAGCCCTCGCGTTCCAGCGCGTGCTGGATGCCCAGGCTCAGCGCCCGGTCATCCTCGACCAGCAGAACCCGCATGACATGGTGCCCCCACGCTCCCTTCGGCCGCTGCCCCCCGAGGGGGCTGAGTGCCGCGGCTCCAGGTCCGCCTGCGCGGACCTGGACGGCACGAAGGCCAGGCACGTCTCGCGCCTGGCTCTTGCTGCGGCCCGGCAGAGCCGGTTCCGCGCAAGGCCTTGATCATGGGCGCCGCTTCAGGAGAAGTTGGACTCGGCGAAGCCCCAGTTCACCAGCTTGTCCAGGAAGGTCTCGACAAACTTCGGGCGCATGTTGCGGTAGTCGATGTAGTAGGCGTGTTCCCACACGTCCACCGTCAGCAGTGCGGTGTCGCTGGTGGTCAGCGGCGTGCCGGCGGCGCCGGTGTTGACGATGTCGACCGAGCCGTCGGCCTTTTTCACCAGCCACGTCCAGCCCGAGCCGAAGTTGCCCACGGCCGACTTCACGAAAGCTTCCTTGAAGGCCGCGTAGCTGCCCCACTTGGCGTTGATGGCAGCGGCCAGTGCACCACCGGGTTCACCACCGCCGGCGGGCTTCATGCAGTTCCAGAAGAAGGTGTGGTTCCAGATCTGCGCGGCGTTGTTGTAGATGCCGCCGCTGGACTTGCGCACGATCTCTTCCAGCGTCATGGCTTCGAAGTCGGTGCCCTTCTGCAGGTTGTTCAGGTTCACGACGTAGGCGTTGTGGTGCTTGCCGTGGTGGTACTCGAGCGTTTCCTTGCTGTAGTGCGGGGCAAGTGCGTCGATGGCAAAAGGCAGTGCGGGCAGGGTGTGTTCCATGGCGGCGTCCAGTTCAGAAAAGAAGGGGTTCTTGAGCGGGGTTCGACTGTCTGGCATTGTAGGCAGCCATCGGCAAGGCTTCAGCGGCCATCCCCATGATCGGCCGGGGGTGGCAAAGGTTCCACCTGCAGCACTTCGGCGGTGGCACGGCCATCGGCCCAGACGGCACGCACGGCCTGGCCCGGGCGCAGGGCACGGGCGCTCAGCACGGGTCGGCCGTCCATGCCTTCGACCCAGGCGTAGCCGCGTCGCAACACACGGGCCGGGTCTTGCGCCTGCAGCCGTTCGGCGGCGGCCTGCAGGCGCAGGGGCTCGCGCCGCAACTGCGCTTGCGCGGCACGCATCAGGCGCTGCGCCAGGCGATCGACGGGTTCGGCGGCACGGGATTGGCTGGCCAGCAGGCCGCGCCCCAAGCGTGCGGCAAGGCTGTCCAGCACTTGCCGCTGATTCAGCAGCCCACGTGCCGGCTGGCCCAGCCGCAGCGCCGCGGTGTCCAGCCGCTGCGCCTGCACCTGCATCACACGCTGCACGGCGCGCAGCAGCTGCGCGCCCAGCTGGTCCAGTTGTGACATGGCCTCGGCCTGCATGGGCGCGGCCAGCTCGGCCGCGGCGGTGGGTGTGGGTGCACGCAGGTCGGCCACCAGGTCGGCCAGCGTGATGTCGGTCTCGTGGCCCACACCGCACACCACCGGCAGCGGACAGGCGGCAATCGCCCGCACCAGCCTCTCGTCATTGAAGGCCCACAGGTCCTCGAGCGAACCGCCGCCGCGCACCAGCAGCACGGTGTCCACTTCGGCACGTGCCCCGGCCAGCGCCAGCGCCGCGGCCAGCGCGGCAGGTGCGTCCGCGCCCTGCACGGGGCTGGGGTAGATGATGATGCGAACGTGCGGCGCGCGACGCTGCAAGGTCGTCAGCACGTCGCGCAGCGCCGCCGCCGCCGTCGAGGTGACGATGCCCAGCGCTCGGGGCTGCGACGGCAGCGGCCGCTTGCGCGCGGCGTCGAACAGGCCTTCGGCGGCCAGCCGCGCACGGCGCCGCAGGAATTCTTCGAACAGCGCGCCGCTGCCCACGCGCTGCAGCGACTCCACCACCACCTGCAGTTCGCCACGTGCGTCGTACACACCCAGCCGGCCGCGCAGTTCGACCTGCTGGCCATCGGCCGGCACGAAGTCCACCAGCGTGGCCGCACGCCTGAACATCGCGCAACGCAGCAACGCGGGTGCGCCGTCGGCGTCCTTCAGAGAGAAGTAGCAGTGGCCGCTGGCCGCGCGTGAAAAGCCCGACAGCTCACCGCGCACCGTGACGGAGCCAAAACGCGCGGCCAGCGCGTCGGCGGTGGCCACGAGCAGTGCAGCCACGCCCCAAGGGGCGCGCAGGGCCGGGCCCGGCACGACAGGCTCAGCCAAGGGCTGCCCCTGGCACGGCTTGCGACCACAAGTCCACACCCGGCGCGGCGTCGGCAGACAGCCGCGTGCGCGCCGTCACACAACAGACACGTTCGTGCAAGTGATTGATTTCCATGAACAAATCATTGCTGCATTTTTGGGCAAGCCAAAGCAGCGCGAGAAACGGCGCGGGCTTGCGCGCCCACTTCGCCGCTTGCCCACAGGTTTGTCCACAACTTCGGTGGACAGTTGGGCCAGGGGCCTGCAACCGTGCCCTGGGCCGACGCCGCGAAGCCGCAGAACCATCGGCCATAATGTTTCAACGTCCTGATGCACGCGACGCTGGTGCAGCACTTGCCAGCCGCCCTGGTCCGTGCAGCAGCGCCCGCACTGCAAAGGCCCTGAAGCCACCCGAGAACGCCTTGCTTTCGATCATACAAGCCGCTGGTTGGCCGATCTGGCCCCTGATCCTGTGTTCCGTGGTCGCGCTAGCGCTGATCATCGAACGTTTCTACCACCTGCGCAGCGAGATGGTGGCGCCGCCCAAGCTGCTGGACGAGGTGATCGGCGTCACGCGCGCCAGCCTGCCGGCCGCCGACGTGGTGAACAAACTCGCCGACAACTCGGTGCTGGGCCGCCTGCTGGCCGCTGGATTGCGCAGCGTGATCGCCGACCCGCGCATCAGCGAAGTGGCGCTGCGCCAGGCCTTCGAAAATGCGGGCCGCGCGGCCGTGCACCGGCTGGAAAAATACCTGAACACGCTGGGCACCATCGCGGCTGCGGCACCGCTGCTGGGCCTGTTCGGCACCATCGTCGGCATGATCGAGATCTTCGGCTCGCAGGCCCCCACGGCAGGCGGCGGCACCAACCCGCAGCAGTTGGCTCACGGCATTTCCATCGCGCTGTACAACACCGCTTTCGGTTTGATGATCGCGATTCCCGCGCTGATGTTCTACCGCTACTTCCGGGGCCGTGTCGACGAGTACCAGCTGATCCTGGAACTGGCCGCCGAACGCATGGTGCCGCACCTGATGCGCTTTGTCGTGCGCAGCGGCAACTGAGAGCCGGGCCACACGCATGAGATTCAGCCGCCGGCGCATGGAAGAGCCCGAGATCAACCTGATCCCCTTCATCGACGTGCTGCTGGTAGTGCTGATCTTCCTGGTGCTGACCACCACGTATTCGCGTTTCACCGAACTGCAGATCAACCTGCCGGCGGCCGACGCCGACAAGCTGCGCGAGCGGCCTGGCGAGGTCATCGTGGCGGTGTCCGGCGACGGCCGGTACGCCATCAACCGCAAAGCCGTCGAAGGCCGCAGCGTCGAGCTGCTGACGGCTGAACTGAGCGCAGCTGCAGCGGGCCGGGCCGACACGGTGATCATCATCTCGGCCGACGCCATGGCGGCTCACCAGTCGGTGGTCAACGTGCTCGACGCGGCACGCCGCGCTGGCCTGTCGCGCCTGACCTTCGCCGCGCAGACGGCGGGCACGGCACCGCGTTGACGGCCGGGCTGGAAGCGCTGCTCAGCCGCCTGTGGTGGCAGCCGCAGCGCCGCCTGGGGGCCTGGCTGCTGTGGCCGCTGAGTCTGCTTTACCGGGCCCTGCGGGCCGTGCACCAAAGTCTGCAACCGCAAGCCGAGGTGTTACCGGTACCGGTGTTGGTGGTTGGCAACTGGGTGGTCGGCGGCGCGGGCAAAACGCCCACGGTGATGTCGGTGGTGCAGGCTTTGCAGGCCGCCGGGCACCAGCCGGGTGTCATCAGCCGCGGCCACGGCCGCCAGTCCAGCGCCGTGCAAGCCGTGTTGATCAATGACACGCCCGCAGACGTGGGCGACGAGCCGCTGCTCATCCACCGCCGCTGCCAGGTGCCTGTTTGGGTGGGGCGCCAGCGAGTGCAGGCCGCGACCGCGCTGTGCCAGGCCCACCCGGCTGTCGACGTGCTCGTGGCCGACGACGGCCTGCAACACCATGCCCTGGCAAGGCAGGCCGAGCTGGTGGTGTTCGACGAACGGGGTGCCGGCAACGGGCTGCTGCTGCCGGCAGGTCCGCTGCGAGAACGCTTGCCGGAAGCGCTGCCCCGGCGCTGCCGCGTGCTCTACACCGCGGGCATGCGCAGCACCGCGCTGCCGGGTGCGCTGGCCGAGCGCACGATCCAAAAAGCGTGGCCTTTGTCGACCTGGGCCGGTGACCCGACGGCCGAAGGCGAAGCTCAACCGCTGTCATCGCTGCAAGGTCGCCCCTTGCTGGCGGCAGCCGGCATCGCGGCCCCGGAGAAGTTCTTCGGCATGTTGCAGGCCGCCGGCTTGCATTTCGAGCGTTTGCCGCTGCCCGACCATCACCCGTACTCCACCCTGCCCTGGCCTGCTGGTGCGCAAGAGATCGTCACCACCGAAAAAGACGCCGTCAAGCTGATCGGCCGCGACCTGGGCGGCCGGCGTGTGTGGGTCGTGCCGCTAGACTTGCAGTTGCCCGCCACCCTGGTCGGTGAACTGCTGGACCTGCTTTTCCCCCATGCCGGCCACGAGCCCGAAGCCAAGCCATGAGCCTTGACCACCGCCTGATCGACCTGCTGGTCTGCCCCGTGTGCAAAGGCCCGCTGCAAATGCGGCGCGATGCCGAACAGCGACCGCTGGACCTGGTGTGCCCGGCGGACCGGCTGGCCTTCCCCATCCGCGACGGCATCCCGGTGATGCTGGAAAGCGAAGCGCTGCCGATGGACGGCCCCCACGCGGCCAGCTGAAGTTGGCAGCGGCTTGAAGTTCACTGTCATCATCCCGGCGCGGCTGGCATCGACCCGGCTGCCCGACAAGCCCTTGGCCGACATCGCCGGCAAGCCCATGGTCGTGCGCGTGGCCGAACGAGCCGCCCAAAGTGGGGCCGACCGTGTGGTGGTGGCCTGCGATCACCTGCGCATTCAAGAGGCCTGCACCCAGCACGGCGTGGCGGCCGTGCTGACCCGCAGCGACCACGCCAGCGGCAGCGACCGCCTGGCCGAAGCCTGCACGCTGCTGGGCCTGCAGGGCAGCGACATGGTGGTCAATGTGCAAGGCGACGAGCCGCTGATCGATGCCGACCTGGTGCGCCAGGTGGCGCTGGTGCTGGCCGAGCGCGAAGACTGCGTGATGAGCACCGCGGCGCACCCGCTGGACACGCTGTCCGACTACCTGAACCCGAACGTCGTGAAGGTGGTGCTCGACGCCGCCGGCCGTGCGCTGTACTTCAGCCGTGCGCCCATTCCCTGGTGGCGCGACGGCGTGAAGGCCGGCCAGCCGCAGATGCCCACACCCGCGCCGCTGCGCCACCTGGGGCTGTATGCCTACCGCGCGGGCTTCCTGCGGCAGTTTCCCGCACTGCCTGCGGCGCCAGTGGAAGAGACCGAGGCGCTGGAACAGTTGCGGGTGCTGTGGCACGGCCACCGCATCGCCGTTCACGTGACCCCACATGGGCCCGGCCCGGGTGTCGACACCCCCGACGATCTGGCCCGTGTGCGGGCCGTGTTTGCCGCCAGCGCAGCCTCAGCCTGAGTCAGCTTCACGCGGGGGAGCGCGTGCTATTCTCGTTTCGAGACAAGCTCAGGCAGCCGTGTGCACGCAGCTGAACTGGGGCGCAAGCACCGTCGCCGGCCCTGCCCGCCGCTGACCGACGGAACACCGACAGAAGACCGACAAATCGACGAGGAACCCGATGAGACTGATCCTCCTGGGCGCGCCTGGCGCCGGCAAGGGCACACAAGCCACTTTCATCTGCCAGCACTTCGGCATTCCGCAGATCTCCACCGGCGACATGCTGCGCGCGGCGGTGAAGGCCGGCACGCCGCTGGGTGTGGAAGCCAAGAAAGTGATGGACAGTGGCGGCCTCGTCAGCGACGGCATCATCATCGGCCTGGTGAAGGAGCGCATTGCCCAGCCGGACTGCGCCAAGGGTTTCCTCTTCGACGGTTTTCCGCGCACCATTCCGCAGGCCGACGCGATGAAGGCCGCCGGCGTCAAGCTCGACCTGGTGCTCGAGATCGACGTGCCCGACGAGGCCATCGTCGAACGCATGAGTGGCCGCCGTTCGCACCAGCCCTCGGGCCGCACTTACCACATCAAATTCAACCCGCCCAAGGTGGAAGGCAAGGACGACGTGACTGGCGAACCCTTGATCCAGCGCGACGACGACAAGGAAGAGACGGTCAAGAAGCGGCTGCAGGTCTACCAGCAGCAGACCCGTCCGCTGGTGGACTACTACGGCCGATGGGCGGCCACGGGTGACGCCGGTGCACCGCGGTATGCGCGCATCAGCGGCACCGGCACTGTCGAAGAGATCACCGCACGTGTGATGGGCGCGCTGGGCGTCTGAGCACGGGCACCCGCAACAGCAAAAGACGCGACCACACCAGGACAGCACACATGGACATCGCAGGCAAGGTTTTCATCGTCACCGGCGGCGCTTCGGGCCTGGGTGAAGGCACGGCGCGCATGCTGGCCGCAGCGGGTGGCAAGGTGGTGGTGGCCGACCTGCAGGTCGAAGCCGGCCAGCAGGTGGCCGCCGATATCGGCGGTGTGTTCGTGAAGTGCGACGTGAGCCAGGAAGCCGACGGTCAGGCCGTGGTGGCCGCCGCCGTGGGCCTGGGCAAGCTGGTGGGTCTGATCAACTGCGCCGGCATCGCACCGGCCGTGAAGACCGTGGGCAAGGACGGCGCGCACCCGCTGGCCGTCTACACGAAGACGATCACGGTCAACCTGATCGGCAGCTTCAACATGATCCGCCTGGCCGCCGAGGCCATGGCCAAGAACGCCCCCGAAGCCACCGGTGAACGCGGCGTGCTGATCAGCACCGCCAGCGTGGCGGCCTACGACGGCCAGATCGGCCAGGCGGCGTACGCTGCCAGCAAGGGCGGCGTGGTCGGCATGACCCTGCCCATCGCACGCGACCTGGCACGCAACGGCATCCGCAACATGACCATCGCCCCGGGCATCTTCGGCACGCCCATGCTCTTTGGCATGCCCCAGGACGTGCAGGACGCACTGGCCGCCGGTGTGCCCTTCCCCAGCCGACTGGGCACGCCGCAGGACTACGCCAAGCTGGTGAAGCACATCTTCGAGAACGACATGCTCAACGGCGAGGTGATCCGACTCGACGGCGCCATTCGGCTGGCGCCGAAGTAGGCCGCCAAGCGCCTACTTCACGCGACGCACACGCGGCGTGGCCGACACGCCGTCGATCTCCATGAAGAAGCTGCCCAGCATGCCGCGTTTCACGCGCACGGCAGGTTGGTTCAGGTCGTAGGCGACACGTTTGTTGTCCAGCACCTCCCAGACCTGACCGTTGGTCAATGTCAGTCGCGTGCCGGGGTCCCAGCCTTCGAAGCGGCCGCTGATGCGGCTGTCGATCATGTCCGACTCGGCGGGTGGGCGCACCGGCGGCAGGCCGAAGTCGGCCGGCGTTGCGGGCTTCGTGGCCGGCGTCGCGGCGGTGGCAGCCACGGCAACGGCCGCAGGCGCGGCACCGGGCATGGCTGCCGTTGCAGGTGCCGCCCGCGGAACCGGCGAAGGGGCGGCAGGTTGCCCGATGTTGTCATAACAGGCCAGTCGGGCGACCGGATCGGCCACCGCCCGGCACGACGCCAACGCGGCCGGCAGCGATTGGGACAGGGCGAGCCCCGAGTGGCCGGCAAGACCCGCGAGGGCACCGATGAGCAATGCCCTCATGACGCCAGCAACTCGCGCAGGACCGGCGCGGAGTCCTTGCCGATCAGGTCGCTGATGGCCTTGATCTTGCCGGCGCTGTCGAGCAGTTGCCAGGGGTCGGCGCCGCCTGCCGAGCCCGCAACGCCGATCACCGTCGACGCAGTCAGCGTGCGCGAGGCCAGCAGCTTGTTGCCACTCAACTCGATCAGCGAATAGCGCAGGTAAGCGTGCGGCGCCAGATAACCCGGTGCCCTGGAGCCGGTCCCCACGGTGCGCATGATGGTCACGCGGTCGACGTAGAAACCCAGGCCTTCGACCCGCCCGGTGCCCAACGTCGTGTCATGGGCTTTCATCTGGGCCTCGGCCCGGTGCTTGGTGGCCAGCAACAGGTGAGTCGCCCCTTGCGCCTTCAAGGTCTGCAGAAGAGACGCCGGCAGCGACACGCGGTCGCCCGAGACCAGATCTGCCTGACCCCGGTACAAGGCCCCATCGTTGATCAGCAGCGGCACGGCCTTGCCGAGCTTGCTTTCGTTGACCGCCCGCAGGCCGGCGCGCAGCACCGCCTTTTCCAGCTCGTCGGTGTCCAGCGGGATCGTCTCGGTCTGGTTCTGCGCCAGTGCACTGCCCGTGGTGGTCTCGAAGCCGGTCACCGTCAGGTGATCGGCCACCAGCGAGACGATGCCGTAGACGCGGGGCGTGTTGGCCCAGGCGTCGATGGATGTGAGCAGCAAAGGCCAAATCGCAATCGCTGCGGCCAGTTGTCGGCGTCGTGTCATGTGCATCACTCCCCTTGTCGAAGCAGCGCACCAGGTGGTGGCCGCGCCGGGCTTTGTAGCAGAAAAAAACCCGGCTGCAGTGGACCGCAGCCGGGTTGCTGTCGACGTGCCGGCAGGCGCCGGCACTCAGGCAGGGCTTCAGAACTCGAAGCGCACGCCTGCGTAGTAACGCTGGCCGATGGCGTCGTAGACGTCGGCGGCCGTGCCGGCACCGGTCGAACCGCCGGGCACGAGGCCGTTGGTGTCGAAGCGCGGGGCCTTGGTGTTGAAGGCGTTGTCGATGCCGAAGTACATCGTGGCCTTCTTGTACGTGTAGTTCAGCTGCAGATCCACGTAGGTCTTGGCCGGGATGGTCAGCGAACCGGCTTCCAGACCCCAGCCAGCAACCAGTTCCTGGTCGTCGATGGCCGACTTGCCGATGTAGGTCGTGGACGTGGCGATGCCGAAGGGGCCCCAGTTGTAGCCCAGGCGCAAGTTGAACTTGTCCTTGGCTGCACCCACTTCACCGGCAAACACGTCAGGTGCAGAGCCAATCAGCGGAATGACGTAGCCCTTGCTGACACGGGTGTAGGCCAGCTTGCCGTTCAGGCGACCCGGGCCCACCTTGTCGGTGAAGGCGGCTTCGATGTCGAAGCCTTCGGTGAACAGGCCGCCGCTGTTGGTGACGGCCGAGTCCACGAACTGCAGGGCACCCGCGCTGTTCGGGCCCGATGCCGTGGCGCGCCGGGTGACGAACTGGCAGAAGCTGGCGTCGCCGGTGTAGCACTGCGACAGGATGAAGTTGCGCGGCGTCGACACGATGGCGTCGTCAACCTTGATCTTGAAGTAGTCCACGCTGAAGGTGAAGTTCTTCAAGGCCTGGATGTTGAGCGGCGTCCACACCACGCCCAGCGTCGTGGAGTTGCCTTCTTCCTGCTTCAGGTTCGGGTTGCCACGGTCGAAACCGCTGGTGCCCTGGATGTCGGCCTGGGTGCGGGTGAACACACCGTTGGCTGCGATGTTGGCGGCAACACCAGCGTCGGCACGGCAGCGAACTGCAGAGGCCTGGGTGGACGTGGCGGTGACACCTTCACAGGGGTCGGCCACGGCCGGGAAGGTCTGGCTCGGCGGCGAGTACAGCTCGTTGATGTTCGGCGCACGTGTGGCCAGGGCTTGCGTGGCCCGGACGCGCAGGCCAGCGACCGGGGCCCACTCGAAGGCACCGGTCCAGCTGGTGGTGTTGCCCACGGTCGAGTACTTGCCGGCACGCACCGCGCCGCTCAGCACAAGCGACTTGGCAAACGGGGCGTTGCTCAGCAACGGGATGCGGGCTTCCAGGAAACCGTCGGTGACGTCGAAGCCACCTTCGGTGCGCGGAATGGCATTGCCCGCATTCAGGCCCGACTGCTGCAGCGGATCGAACTCGGCGCGCGAGAATTCCTCGCGCCACTCCATGCCGGCCACGATGCTCAGCGGGCCGGCCGGCAGCTTGAACAGGTCACCACGGATGCTCGCACCAGCCAGCTTCTGGGTCGTGAAAGTGCTCAGTAGGCCAGGTGCCTGGATGTACTTCAACTGGTCGGGCGTGATGGAGTTGAAACCGAACACATTGACCGGCACGCAGCCCTGCGCGCGGGCATTGGCGTCAAGACAGATGGCTTCGGTGGTGTCACCGTCACCGTCGACGTCGTTGATGTCAGGCACCGCCTCCAGGGCTGAACGGAAGGTCAGCACATTGACCTGGCCACTGTTGACCTGGGACTCCTTGGTCGCGCCGTAGCCGATGTAGGTGTCGTAGTCCCAGTTGCCAAACAGCGAGCCCTTGGCACCGGTCACGACACGGAAGGTGTCGCGGTCGGCAGCCGAGCCGCGGTTGCCCACTTCGCTGAGGCGGCGCGAGAAGTAATAGTCGCGGGCGCCGTCGCCGTCGGTGTCGGTCATCTGGGCCAGCAGGCTGGCCGGAATGCGGGGGTTCGCCACCAGCACGCCATTGACCAGGAACTCGGCCGGCACCTGGCCGCCCGAGTCGGGGTGAGTGGCTTCGGTGTCGAAGGGGAAGGGCTCCAGACGCGTGCGGGCTTGCGTCTGTGCGTAGTTCGCTTCGATGTAGGCGCTGTGGTTCTCGTGGAAGGCGAGTTCGCCCTTGGTGGCCATCACGAAGCGCTCGAGCGGGATGGCGATCGTGCGCTGTGCCTGACGGTTGAAACCGGTGGCCGGCGTGGTGGCGTTGCCGTTGGTGTTCCAGCCGATTTCGTTGCCGGCCTGGTCGTAGGTGCGGCTGGTGCTGCCCACGAAGAAGCGGCCCTGGGGTGCATAGCTGGAGAGGAAGCCGTCGGTGTACGACAGGAGGTCATTGCCGTCACCGGTGAGGTAGGCGGTGGGCAGGTCGTCAATCGGCGCGCGTTTGTTGGAAAACACCGCGCCCTGCTTCGTGTAGCCGAAGTGGACCATGATGTTCGACTTGCCGTCGGCGCCATTGGCACCCAGGGTCAGCGAGACTTCATCGCGCTTGTCGTCGCTCTTGTTCGACTGGCCCTTGGAGACATCGAACACCATGCCATTGAAGTTCTTCTTCATGATGATGTTGACGACACCGGCCACGGCGTCAGAGCCGTAGGTGGCCGAAGCACCACCGGTCAGGATTTCCACGCGTTCGATGAACTCGGTGGGAATGGTGTTCAGGTCGACCGCGCTTTCGCCGGGCACACCCGCCACGTAACGGCGGCCGTTGACCAGCACCAGCGTGCGGCCGGTGCCCAGGTTGCGCAGGTCAATCAGCGCCACACCGGCGCTGGAAGTGCTGAAGTTCGAATTGGTGCGGCTGATGGCCGGCGAGCCCAGGGTCGGGTTCTTCAGCAGCAGGTCTTGCAGGTTGATGGCGCCGGACTGGGCGATGTCTTCAGCCGACAGCACCTGCACGGGCGACGGCGATTCGGCGTTCAGCGCACGGATGCGTGAACCGGTGATTTCGACGCGGTCGGTCGACTGGGCCAGCGCAGGCAGGCTGGTGATGGCCAGGCTTCCGCCCAGCGCCAGCAATGCGGCGGTGCAGACCTTTGACTTCTTGAACATGAACCCACTCCTCTATCGGACGGTTGATTGGATAACCCAGCTGCGCAGCAAGTCTCGTACCCGGCTGGCCGACAGACCTGCACAGGGCCAGCGCAGCCATGTAACTCCATTGTGAGTGCGGGGCCATGGGCTCCGCTGCGGGGAAACCCACATCGGTGCGGACGGCGCGTGCGCGCTCAACAAGGGCAATCGGCCCGTTCTGCTGGGCTCATGCGGGTTTCCGAGGAATCGGCCCTGCGTCGAGCCTGCATACGCGTCGGTTCAGACTGCGCGAAACCTGTTGGTAAGCGGCAACACACCCCCACTTCCTCAGGCCGGCACCACGTCGAAGGCGATCGTCAGACGCGGGCAGGTGTCGGTGAAGGGCAAGGTGCCGTGCCAGCACATCGACGGGAACAAAACCAAACGCCCTACCTGCGGCTGAAGGCACAGACGCGGCGGCTCGACCAGACCGACGTCGATGTCGGGTTGGCCGAACTGCAGCCAACCGGCGCCCGCATTGCCCGCGGCCACTGCTGGCGGCAGCGCCACATAAAAGGCCGAGCTGAGCCAGCCATGCGGGTGCACATGGTTGGTGTGGAAACCGCCGCTGCTCAGGCGCGACGACCAGGAGTCGGCAAAACGCCAGGCCGATCTCCGGCGCTGCAGGAAAGGGTGCTGCGGGTCGTCAGGCAGGTCAGCGACATAAGCGTCGATGGCTTCGGAGATTCGCCGCTTCAGTGCGTCCACCAGCGAATGCTGCTGCTCGAAGATGTCACCCAGGGTCTGCGTGCCCTGACGCAAGGTCTGATCGACGGGCGCCTGGCGGTCAAGGTGCAGCCCCGACAGTTCCTGGGCCAATTGCGCGCAGAAGTCGGGCATGGTGGCAAAACCTTCGGGTGCCGGCAGGTCGAGCGCCCGCACCAAGCCACCGTAGTGGTTGAGCCATGCCTCGCGGGGGTCGCCCAACAGCCGCCATGCCAAGCCCACCAACGCCCAGGCGTACTGGTCGTCAGGGCGCAGCTGCAGCGCAACTTGCGCTTCCTGCTCGGCCGCCTGGGGCCGTCGGGCGATCAACAAACTGCTGGCCAGGCTGGTGCGCAGGTCGGCATCTTGCGGTGACAACGCCACAGCGCGGCCTTGCGCCGCCAGGCCAGCTTCGACTTCGCCCAGGCGCACCAGGCAGCGGCCCAGGCCGTCGTGGAAGGCCGGGTCCTGCGGTGCCAGTGCCAGTGCCTGCGCGTAGGCCGCGCGGGCGTCGCCGTAACGTTCGGCACGCCACAACAGGCTGGCCCGCACACCAGGCGCCACCGGCGATGCGGGGTTGGCAGCCGCAGCCTGGATCAGTTCAGCTTCGAAATCAGGGTCCCCCTGGCGCCATCGCAACCGCGCCAGGTCGTACAGCGCCAGGCGATGTTGGGGCTCGCGCGCAAGGGCACGGCGGTAGGCCGCGGCAGCGGCCTCGAACTGCCCCACGCTCTGCAGCGTGTTGCCATGGTTGTAGTGCGCATCGGCGGCATCCAGGCCCAAGGACAGCGCCCGTTCGTGGGCCTGGAGCGCTTCGGTGTGACGGTGGCAACGCTGCAGCAGCGTGGCGCGGTTGTGCAACAGGGCCGGCTTGTCTGGCGCCAACTGCAAGGCCTGATCGACAGTGACGAGCGCTTCTTTCAGCCGGCCCTGATCACCTTCGATCTGCGCCTGCAACTGCAGCATCGCGGCAGTGGCTTGCGGCACGTGGGCTCGCGCCGCCTGCACCGCAGCAGCTGCTTGCGGCAAGCGGCCCTGCACGTGCAAGGCACGAGCGCGGTTGTAGTGGGCGTCTGCATAACTGGGTGTCAGTGCCAGCGCCTGGTCGAAACAGCCTTCGGCCTCTGCGGAACGCCCCGCGCTCAGCAGAAGATTTCCCAGGTTGTTCCAGACGTGCGGCTGGCCTGCTTGCACCTGCAGCGACCGGCGCATCATCGCCTCAGCCTGCACCAGGTCACCCTGCCGCCGTTTCAGCAAACCCAGCAGCTGCAAGGCGGCAGCATGGCGGGGGCACAAGTGAAGGGCTTGCAGATAGGCTTGTTCGGCCAGCCGGCTGTCAGCCGCGTGGTGCTGCGCGAAGCCGCGCTGCACCCAGGCATCGGCCTGGGCTTCAGCCGGTGTCCTGCTGGCGTTGGAGGTGCTGACCATGGCTATCGATTCTTGACCAGCTCGCTGCCCGCCTGCGTGCGCACCGAGTTGCAGGCGCAAAAAAAAGGCGGGCCGAAGCCCGCCTTTGCCGAGACCGGAATACCGGTGATCAGAACTTCAGCGTGGCACCCACGGTCCAAGCGCGGCCCACGATGTCGTAGTACGCCGGGAAGGTGTTGCCGCTGTTGGTGCCCGTCGTGCCGATCGTGCTGCCCACCAGCGGGGGCTGCTTGTCGAACAGGTTGGTCACCGACACACGCAGCTTCAGGTTCTTGGTCATGTTCCAGTCCACCGCGGCATCGATGTAGTTGTGCGCCTTGATGGTGGACACGTCGGCCGGGAACACCGTGCCGCCCGGCTCTTCGGTGACCTTGCCCACGTAACGCCAGTTGTACTGGACCACCCAGTCACCCACGCTCCAGACGGTGCGCTGCGTGAACTTGGACTTGTAGTTCGGGCCGCCCGTGCTGCTGCCGTAGTAGCCCAGGTAGTCGAGCAACGGCACACCAGGGATGGTCTGCTGTTCGAACTTGGTCACCTGGTTGTAGTTGAAGCCCAGGTCCAGGCGACCCATCGCCGGGCTCAGGCCCAGGCTGCGCAGCGGCAGGCGGTAGTTCACCGCCAGGTCGTAGCCTTCGGTCCAGAAGGTGCCCAGGTTGGACGAAGACACCACCACACCCGGTGCCGAGCCACCGTTCAGCGAGCCGTCAACCGGGCTGCGACGGATCAGGCCGCACAGCGAGTTGAAGCCCAGGCCGGGGTTCAGGGCGGCAAAGTAGCAGCCGTCCAGCACCTGGCCCGAGGTGGCAGCGCTGACCTGCTTCTCGATGGTGATCTTGTAGAAGTCCAGGCTCATCGTCAGGCCAGGCGCGAAGCTGGGCTCGAACACAAAGCCGATGGTCGTGGTGTCGGCTTCTTCAGGCGACAGGTTGGGGTTGCCACCGCCGACGACGTTGATCTGGCTGGCCGAAGGAGGTGCAACCACACCCACCTGACCCAGCGGCACACCGGTGGCCACGCACAGGGCCGACAGCGTGCCGGGGATGGCAGCGTCGGCCGCGTTGATCAGTGCCAGCTGGCAAGGATCGACGGCACGAGTGGCCAGGCCGGACACCACAGGGGCGTACAGCTCGTTCACGTTCGGCGCACGGGTGGCACGCTGTTGCATGGCGCGGAAACGCAGGCCCTTGATGGGTGCGTATTCACCGCCGTACTTCCAGCTGCCGTAGTTCTGGCTGCTGGCCGCGGTCTTGAACTCGGTCTGGCGGTAGCCCAGGTCCAGCGACAACAACTCGGCAAACGGCTTGCCCTGGATCAGCGGCACCTGCATTTCCATGAAGGCTTCGTTGAGCTTCAGCAGACCGTTGCGGTCGGGCAGCGGTGCGCCGGTGCCCAGAACTTCGCCCTGGATCTGCGACGGGCCGTCGGAAGCGTTGCCGCCGAAAGTGTCACGCTGCTCGGCACCGACGGCCAAGGAGATGGGACCACGGGCAAACGGGCTCTTCACGGGGCCCAGGTCACCGGCAACCGACAGCGACTTCACGGTCTGGCGCACGCTTTGCAGCTGGATCGCGTCGACGTTGAAGAAGGCCAGCTGGGCGGCCGTGATGCTGCCCTCGGCGCCGAACACGTTCAAGGGCACACAACCGTTGGTGGTGACCGAGCAGGCAGTCAGGCTGGTGGCGTTCATGGCCTGGCGCGAACGGGCCAATGAACCCCAGTTGACACGCTTGCTGACCTGTTCGGCCTTGCCACTGCTCAGGTAGGCGTCGTAGCCCCAGTTGCTGAGGATCGGGAACGAGCCCTTCACACCCACCGTGTACTGGTAGGTCTGGTTGACGAAGTCGTTGATGCGGGGGCCGATTTCGGTGATGCGACGGTTGATCTGCATGTCGATCAGGGTCGAACCGCCAGGACCTGAAACGCAGCCTGCAGGCGCAATCTGGTAGGCCGCGCACAACTGGGCACGCATGGCCGCCGGGATGTACGGGTTGCCGATCGGCACCGAGTAGGTGTTGTTGAAGGTACCCGTCGAAGCCAGGTTCAACTTGACGTCGGAACGGGTGAAGCTGCCGTCGGCGTAGACCTCGGCATAGTCGTTGATGCGGAAATTGCCCAGCGCGGTGAACTGCGTGCGCTCCAGCGGCGTGATGAAGTAGTTGGGCGGGTTGAAGTTGTACAGGTTGATCGCATTGGCCGCACCCAGGGTGCCGGTGGCCGGGTCAATCTGGCGCGAGCCGGGCAGACCACCGTTCAGGCCAGCGTTCCAGTCAGCGGCCGGGATCGCAGCCGGCTTGATGATCGTGAAGGCTGAGGGCACGGTGGTGCCCGAACCACCAGCGGTGCCGTTCTGCGAGGTGATGGACACCAGCGAGTAGGGGCGCTCGCCCTGCGTCAGCGGGTCGGTCCGGGTCTGGCCCACGCTCATTGCCACGTTGCCGCGGCCATCGGCCAGCGAAGCGCCAACCGTCAGGTCGGAACGTGAACGCTTGGCATCACCTTCTTCCGACACACCGTAGGAGGTGCTGGCTTCAACGCCCGTGAAATTCTTGCGCAGCACGAAGTTGGCCACACCGGCCACCGCGTCGGCACCGTACACGGCAGAAGCGCCGCCGGTGAAGATGTCGATGCGTTCCAGCAGCGCCAGGGGAATGGAGTTCGTGTCGACCACACCGGCCAGGTTGAACGGCACCATGCGGCGACCGTTGACCAGCACCAGGGTGCGGTTGGTGCCCAGGCCACGCAGGTCGATGGTGGCGCCGCCACCCGAACCGTTGTTGGTGTTGGGGCCGATGGCCGGGACCGCCGCGGGCAGGCCACGGACGATCTCTTCGATCGCCATCGGCTGGGTCGCGTTGATCTCTTCGGCGCCGACGCTGGCGATGGGGCTGGTGGATGTGGCACCGATGCTCTTGATGCGCGAGCCGGTGACTTCGACGCGTTCGGTGGTCTGGGCGACGGCCGGCATGGCCAGCACGCCCATGGCCACGAGCACGCCCGTGCAGATCTTGGTTCTTTGGAACATGAGCTTCGAACTCCTGTGGTGAGTAAGGGTTTCCGGTCAGAAACACGGGCCTGTACGGGCGTTTCGACGAAATCGGGTATGACCTCGACGTCCCGACGCAAAGACGTGTAAACGCATTGTCACGGCTGACAGGGAACTCTTTGGCGCCAGCCGAGTCAGGCTGATCGGGCGCGCGCCGGGTTCGGTTGCCGCGCCGACCAGTAGGCCATGTTTTTTTCCTTGTGAATCAAGGACTTGTGTTGGGTCAGTTACAGACGGTCGCGTCCGGTCCGCACAGCGGCTAGGGCTTGCCCTTAGCGCACTCGGGGCCCCCGCTGTTGGTGACTTGCAACACGCCGGTCACAAAGACCCGCCTGGCGTCCGGGATCAGACCCGCTGCAGCCGCGGCACGGCAGCCAGCAGCTGGCGTGTGTAGTCACGAGTCGGCCTGGCCAGCACCTGCGCACAGGCCCCCTGCTCTTCCACTTTGCCGGCTTTCATGACCACGATGCGGTCGGCCACGTACTCGACGACGCCGATGTTGTGCGTGATGAAGAGGTAGCTCACCCCCAGCTCGCGCTGCAGTTCTCGCAGCAGGTTCAGGATCTGCGCCTGCACCGACACGTCCAGCGCCGAGGTGGGCTCGTCACAGACGATCAGGCGCGGCTGCACCGCCAGTGCACGGGCGATGGCGATGCGCTGGCGCTGGCCACCCGAAAACTCGTGCGGGTAGCGCTGCAGCGCCTCGCGGCGCAGGCCCACCTGGTCGGTCAGGCGTTCGAGCCGGGCGCGGCGCTGACTCGCGTCCAGGTCGGGCTGCAGCGCCGACAGGCCCTCTTCCAGGATGTCGAAGACCCGCATGCGCGGGTTCAGCGACGCAAACGGGTCCTGGAAGATGATCTGCACCTGGCGCCGCGCGGCGCGCAGCGTGTCGCCTTGCATGTCGAAGAGGTTGGCGCCTTCCAGCAGCGCGCGGCCCTCGGTCACCGACAGGTGACGCAGCAATTGCACGATGGCCTTGCCGGCGGTGGTCTTGCCACAGCCCGACTCGCCCACCAGCGCCAGTGTTTCACCGGCGTTCAGCTGGAAGGACACACCATCGACGGCGTTGAAGTGGCTCTTGATGCCTTGCAGGATGCCGCCGCGGATGGGGAAACGGACACGGAGGTCTTGCACGACGAGCAGGGGAATGGCGGGGGGCACGCCATCACCCCGGCCCTCTCCCAGACGAAGAGGGGGGAATACAGGTGTTTGGGCGCACTGTGGCTGAAGCGTTGAATTCGCGTTCGCCCCCTCTCCCGCTGGCGGGAGAGGGCTGGGCTGAGGTTGAGCACCAGCCGCATACAGCAGACAGCGCACCTCATGCCCCGGCACCACATCGGACAACTCAGGCAAGGTGGCCGCGCAATGCGCCATCACCTGCCCACAACGCGGTGCAAACCGGCAGCCTTCGAAGCGCTGGTTCAGCGCCGGCACCGTACCCGCGATCGCTTCCAAGGGTCCGGCGCGGCGGTCGCCGCCAGGCAATGCGCGCAGCAAGGCACGGGCATAAGGGTGCCTGGGTGTGCGGAAGAAGTCCTCGGCGCTCGCCACTTCGATGATCTGCCCCGCGTACATCAGCGCCACCCGCTGCGCCATGCCCGACACCACCGCCAGGTCGTGTGTGATCAGCAGCAGGCCCATGCGCTTTTCGCGCTGCAAGTCGCGCAGCAGGTCCAGGATCTGCGCCTGGATGGTCACGTCCAGCGCCGTCGTCGGTTCGTCGGCAATCAGGAAGTCAGGCTCGGCCGCCAGCGCCACGGCGATCATCACGCGCTGCTTCTGGCCGCCGCTCATGCGGAAGGGGTAGTCGTCGATGCGGCGTTCGGGCTCGGGGATGCCCACGCGACGCAGCCAGTCCAGCGCCTTGGCACGTGCTGCCGCACCGCGCAGCGGCGTGTGCGCCTCGATCGCCTCGACGATCTGCTGACCCACCTTCATCACCGGGTTCAGGCTGGTGCTGGGTTCCTGGAAGATCATGCCCACGCGCCCGCCACGCACGCTGCGCATCTGCGCTTCGGGCAGGCCCAGCACGTCCACCGCGTCCTTGCCGCGGCCGATGTGGATGTCGCCGGCGGCCACGTAGCCGTTTTCCGGCAAGAGTCGCATCAGCGCCAACGCCGTCATGCTCTTGCCGCAGCCCGACTCGCCCACCAGCGCGAAGGTCTCGCCCCGTTCGATGCACAGGCGCAGGCCGTCGATGGCACGCACCAGGCCACCGTCGCCTTCCAGTTCAACCTGCAGGTCGTGGATGTTCAGCATCTTCAGCCGGCCTTCTTGCCCAGGCGCAACACGCGCTTGCTGCGGAAGACCCGCGCGCGGGGGTCGAAAGCGTCCCGCACACCGTCGGCGAACAGGTTGGCGGCCAGCACCAGCGTCACCATGAAGGCAAATGCCGACGCGAACGACCACCAGACCACCGGGTCGCGGCTCATCTCGTTGCGGGCCAGGTTGATCATGCCGCCGAAGCTGTTCATCGATGGGTCCACACCCACACCCACGTAGGACAGCACGGCCTCGTACAGGATCAGCGAACTGAACTCGAGCACCGTGACGATCAACATCAGGTGCGCCACATTCGGAAAGATGTGCCGCGCCATGATGCGCGTGTGGCCGATGCCGAAGGCCTGAGCCGCCTGCACGTAGTCCAGTTCACGCAGCTTCAGGGTTTCGGCACGCAGCAGGCGGCACAGGCCGGCCCAGCCGGTCAGGCCCAGCACGGCACAAAGCAGGAAGAGCTTCAGGTCGGAACGCTCGGCGCCGGTTTCGAAGAGGTCGGGGTTTTTGTCCAGGAAAACCTGCACCATCAGCACGCAGGCCGCGATGAGCAGCACGTTCGGCACCGATGACAGCACGGTGTAGATGTACTGGATGAGCTCGTCCACCCAGCCCTTGAAGTAACCCGCCAGCAGCCCCAGCACCACCGCCAGCGGCAGCGTGGCCACGGTCGCCAGCGTGCCGATGACAAAGGCGGTGCGGATGCTCTTCAGGCTTTGGACCAGCACGTCGTTGCCGGTCAGGTCGGTGCCCAGCAGGTGGTAGGGGCCGGACAGCATCGTCGCCGGGCCGACCACCAGGCCCAGCACGAGAAGCGTCACGACAGCCACGTGCCACGGCACCTGGCCCTCCTGCCCGCGGATGGCGCGCCAGGTGTCCCGCACCGTGTGCCGGCGCTTGCGTGCAATGACCGCCACCAGCGCTGCGGCCGCCAAGGCGCCGAGCAGGAAGCCGACGAAGAGGCCCTGCGAAGTGCGAACAGCGATGTCACCCAGCCACTGCCGTTCCGGGTCTTCCAGGTGGCTGCCGCCGAAAGCCAGGCGCGGCGCCACCCGCTGCACCACACCATCGACCAGCAGCGACTCTTTCGTGAAGCCCACATAAGCCAGCGGCCTGGAGTAGGTGGACTCGCGCGCCGCCAGCAGGTCGGCCAGCACCACATCCAGCACCGAACGTGTGCGGCTGTCGTAGGCCGGCGCGGCGTTCTGCACGCCGGGCGCGGGTGGCAGCAGCGGCCGGAAGTGAATGCTGTCAAGCAGCGTCACGCCCAGGCACAGCAGCAGGATGATCGACGAGGCCAGCGCCGGCGGGTCGCGGAACACCCGGCCCCACTTGGCCGCCAACTCGGGCTTGCGCAGCACGCTCAGCGCATAGGCCAGCACCACCAGCAGCAAGAGCCAGATGGCGGCGTCGGTCCACAGCAGCACGAACTTGGGCATGGGCATCGGCAAAGGACTTGGCTCAACTCAGCCGCACGCGGGGGTCGACCCAGGTGTAGGCGATGTCGATCAGCGCAAAGGTCGCGATGTAGAGAAGCGAGCCCACGAAGACCATCGTGCGCACGACCGCAAAGTCCTGCTTGCCGATGGCCTCGATGACGTAGGCGCCCAGGCCCGGCAGGCCGAAAAAGCTCTCGAACACCAGGCTGCCCAGGAACACATACGGCAGGTAACTGCCGGCGCTGGTGATGATGGGGATCAGCGCATTGCGCAGCACGTGGCGGAACATCACCACCTGCTCGCTCAGGCCCTTGGCGCGTGCGGTGCGCACGTAGTCCTTGCCGATCTCTTCCAGGAACATCGCGCGGTACAGCCGTGCTTCACCGCCCAGCCGCGCGATCAGGCTCAGCCCCACCGGCAGCAGCAAAAACTTCACCGCGTCCAGCCCTGGTGCGTAGCCCGAGATCGGCGCCAGCTTCAGCACACGCGAAAACAGGTACTGGCCAACGATGATGTAGAAGAGGCTGCTGATCGACAGCATCAGCACACAGGCCACCACACCCCAGAAGTCGAGCCGCGAATGGCGGAACATCACCAGCAGCAGCGCAAACGCGGTGCTGGCGATGACCTGCAGCACAAACAGCGGCAAGGCCATCTGCAGGCTGACCCACATGCGCGCGCCCACCTCGTGGCCGATGTCACCGGCGCTTTCGCTGTCGGCGCGGCCGAAGTCCAGCGCCAGCAGCGACACGGACCGTTCCCAGAAGATCGTCTCGGTGAGCTTCTGCGTGCCACTGGCTTGCGCGTTCAGGTACAGCGGCTTGTCGTAACCCCGCTCGGACTTCCACTTCTCGATCGACTCCTGCGTCACCCGCTTGCCACCCAGGTTCAGGCGCGCCATGTCGTCGGGCGTGTTGACGGTGAAGAAGAGGATGAAGGTGGCCAGGTTCACACCCAGCAGGATCAGCACGCCGTAGCCGATGCGGCGCAGGATGAAGCTCAGCACGGCCTTGCCCGCTTCATGCCAGCACTTCGCCGCGCGCGTTGGTGCGCTCGCGCTTGCGGAAGTGGCTGCGGGCCACCCAGAACAGCGCCACCATCACCGCACCGATCAGCAGCAGCGGCCACCACACCGGCCGGTTCCAGGCCGCGTGGCTGGCCAGGCGCTGGTTCACGTCCAGCCGCAGGTATCGGCCATGGTCTCGGATCAGGATGGCCGGCTTGAAGTTGTGCACCCACTGCTGCGCGGCCGCGCTGGCGTAGGGGAAAAAGCCCATCGTCCAGGGTGCGTCTTCGCGCACCACTTTCACCATCTCGTCGATCAACTGCTGCTTGGCCGGCCCGTCGGGCAGCGTCTTCATCTGCACGTACAGGCGGTCGTAGGCGGCGCTGGCGTAGTTGGCCGTGTTCTCGCCGTCGAACTTGGTCTTGCCGGTGGGGCCGTACAACAGGAACAGGAAGTTCTCGGCATCGGGGTAGTCGGCATTCCAGCCCAGCCAGAACACCTGGTACTTGCCCTTGCGCACCTTGTCCTGGAACTGGTTGTTGTCGGTGGCACGCACTTCGAGCTGGATGTCGATCTTGGCGAACTGGCGCACCACCCAGTCGATCTCGGGCTTGCGCTCGGGTGTGGGCGGCGCATAGAAGTCGTAGTTCAGCACCAGGGGCTTGCCGGTCTGTGCATCCCGCCCCTGCGGATAACCGGCTTCGGCCATCAGGCGTTTGGCCTCCGCAATGGGTCGGCGCACGGCGCGGCCGTCCTGCCAGACATGCGTCACCGGGTTCACGCCTTCGGCCGTGCCTTCGCGGCTGCCGAAGATGCCGGGCGGCAGCGGGCTCTGCGCGGTGTCGCCGGCCTTCTTCGGGAAGACCTTGGCGTACTCCTCCCAGTCGATGGCGATGCTGATGGCCTGCCGCAGCTTGGTGTTGCGCGCCGCGCGCTCGGGTGTGGCCTCGGCGCCGTCGCCGTTGCCGATCACCGGGTCGAGCATGTTGAAGCCGATGAAGTAGCTGTTGACGTCGGAACCGCGGTTCAGGCGGAAGCCCTTGTCCAGGTACTCGGCACGCACCTCTTCGCTGTCCTGCATGGCCACCAGGTAATCCATGCCGGTGTCGGTGCGCTCGAAGACCTCGACGTCGTAGAAGCCCTGGCGGAACTTGCCACGCTGCGGCACCGCTTCGCGTTCGATGCTGGACACGTAGCGGTCGATGAAGGGCATGGTCTTGCCGCAGTCGTCCAGCAGGCCGGCTTCCTTGTCGCCGGGCATGCCTTCACACGGGTAAGGCTCGCCCCGGTAGTTGGGGTTGCGCTGCATCACGTGGCGGCGGTCCTTGACGAACTCCACCATCATGTAGGCGCCCGTGCCCACCGGCCACACGTCCAGCGTCAGCGCGCGTTCGGCCATGCCGGGTTGGGCGTAGAAGGCATCGGCCTCCCACGGCACCGGCGCCATGAAGGTCATCTGCATCCAGTAGCTCCACTGCGGGTACTTGCCCTTGATGCGGATGCGCAGCAGGTGTTTCTCGGGCGCGGTGGCACCCGCCAGCGGCCACTGGCGGAAGTCCAGGAAAGGTTTGTCCTGGCTGGCCGGGTCCAGGCCCGCGCGCAGCTTCTTGTCTTCCTGCCTGATCAGTTCACCGTAGTCCTTCAGGCCCACCACGTACTCGGCGAAGGTGCTGTAGATGGGCGCGGTGATGCGCGTCGTGGCCTGGCGCTTCAGCGCATAGACAAAGTCTTCTGCCACCAGCTCGCGGGTGCCCTGGTGTTCGAACTGCAGCGGCGTGCGGCGCTCGCCCAGTTCGCCGGGCTTCATGGCGTGGTAGCGGTGGCGACCCTGAGCGTCTCTCGCAAAGGCCGGGTGGGGCTGGTACAGGATGCCGGGTTTGATGGGCACCTCGTAGATGCTTTCGGCCACCCGTTCGTTCGGTGCGTCGTCGGGAAGACGCTGGCCGTTCTTGTCGACGAAATACGGCTTCACCACCGCGGCGGCTGACTTGGGCACCAGCTCGAAAGGCCGCTTCAGGTAATGGTAGCCGTAGGGCGGTTCGTAGATCTGGTAGGTGTAGGGTGTGTCGTTGTTCCAGTACGAAGCCGTCGGGTCCAGGTGACGCGGTGAAGACTCGACGACGGCCGTGTACAGCGTGTTCGACGCGGCCGACTCGGCCGGCCAGGGGTTGTTGTTGCACGCGCCCAGCAGCATCACCACGGCGGCCATGCCAGCCCGGGTGAAGCGGTTTGCCCAGCGGCGCGAACTACCAGCCCAGGAGGACATCGCGCCCCTGCACCACCAGTTGCACCGGGTGCCCCACCGGCAGCGTCACCTTCGGGTTCACGTGGCCAAAGGGCAGCCCGGTGAGCAACGGAGTTTTCATGCCCGCACGCACCTTGGCCACCATCGTCTTCAGCGTGTAGCCCCGGTCCAGCGGCGACGCCTTCCAGCCCGACACCGCACCCAGCAGCACCGCCTTCTGGCTTTGCAGCACACCCGCTTGCTGCAGGTGCAGAAGGCTGCGTTCGATGCGGTAGGGGTGTTCGTTGACGTCTTCCAGGAACAGGATGCCACCACGTGTGACACGCGGCCCGGGCCAGTGCGGCGTGCCCAGCAGCGACACCACCATCGCCAGGTTGCCGCCCCACAAGCGGCCCTTCACGCCCAGGCCGTCGAAACCGGCTTCGGTGCGAAAGCCCACCGCTTCCAGTTCGCCCGACATGGCTTCGCAGAAACAGTCGCGGGTGACCTCGTCGACGCCGCCGGCGGTTTCTTCACGGCCGAAGTCGTCGGTGGCCAGCGGCCCGGCCCACGACGGCCCGGCGCCATGCGCCAGCATGCCCAGCTGCAATGCGGTGAAGTCGCTGTGGCCCACCCAGCGTGTGCCCTGCTCCACGCTGCGCGCTACACGTTTCCAGTCCACGCCGTCCAGCAAGCGGGTCAGGCCATAACCGCCGCGGCTGGCCATGGCCACCGAGGGTGCAGCGTCGGCCACGCGGTGCAAGGCGGCCAGGCGGGTGCTGTCGTCACCCGCAAAACGCTGGTGTCGCGCCAGCGCATCGGCGTCCAGTTGGGCGTCGAAGCCCAGGCCACGCAAACGCTTGGCGGCCAAGCGCAAAACCGGCGCGCGGGCCACCACACCCGAGGGGGAAAACAGGATCAACGACTTCATGGCGGCGTTCTGTCGGGCGGCTGCAGTTCGATGGCCTCGCCGGCCGGGATGGCCTGGTGCTCGCTTGTGTCCGCATCGGCACGCACAGCTTCAACCCGCAGCGCACGCTGCTGGGCACGGCGTTCGGCAAAAAAGTCCTTCAGCAGGCGCGAACACGGCTCGGCCATCACACCGCCCACCAGTTCGGTCTGGTGGTTCAGTTGCGGGTTGTCAAAGAGGTTCAGCACCGAACCCGCAGCGCCGGTCTTGGGGTCGGGTGCGCCGAACACCACGCGCTTGAAACGGGCGTGCAGCAGTGCCATGGCACACATCGCGCAGGGCTCCAGCGTCACGTACAGCTCGCACTCGGGCAAGCGGTAGTTTTCCAGCAGCGTGGCCGCGTGGCGCAGCGCCACGATCTCGGCGTGTGCGGTGGGGTCGTGTGTCGTGATGGGCCGGTTGTAGCCGGTGGCGATGACCTTGGGCCCGTCGGGCGAAGGCCGCAGGATCACGGCGCCCACCGGCACCTCGCCCACCAACCAGGCGTTGTGCGCCTGGTCCAGGGCCAGCCGCATGCCGTATTCAAACGCAGGGTCGTTCACGGGATGGCACCGCAGGACCACCTGGCGCCACTGGGGGCCGCCCCTTGCTGCGCAGGTTTCACGAACGGCAGCGGGTCACTCGGCGGCTTCACGGCAGGCATCGGTCGGCAGTGTAGCGGCTGCCCACACGGCCGACGGGCTATGGCTGGGGTGGCGTGGCTGACACCACCCGATTCTGCTGCGCCTGCCAAGCCCGGCGACGCGCGCTGCGCCGAGCCTCGTGTTGTGCACGCTCGGTGTTCACCCACTGCGCAGCACCCTGAGCGCCCAGTGCGTCCAACTCGAGGGCTGCTGCGGCGGCCAAGGCGGGCAGCGCGGCAGCCGCGCGACGCCGGTATTGGCGGCCGTAACCATCACGGTCCAGCCACTGGGCGTCGACCAGCCAGCGCCGCAACTCCACGTGGTCGGTGTGCAGGAAGGCCAGCGGGCCTTGCAGCAGGCGCTTCAATGCCTGGTTGACGTCGGGCTCGGTGAGGCTGGCTTCGGGCAGGCCGGACCAGGCCAGCGCAAACACCAGCGCCTGCTCGCCGGGAGGCAACAAGCCCAGGCTCACCCCCTGTTTCACGAGCAGCGGACGAAGGGCGTCGAGGCGGCTTGTGTCGGTTGTCATGGTGGTGGCTCCTTCAGCGCGAGGCCGCGTCTTCGGCCTTTTCAACGGCGGCTGCCGCCGCAGCGGCGCTTTGGTCCAGGGCCTTGCGCATCTTGTCGGCAGCAGCTTCGGCCGGCGAAACCGCGGGGCCTGTCTGAGCCTCACCCACGGCGGATGGCTTCAAAGCTTGCAATTGCGTACCGGCCATCTTGCTGACCAGAAAAACCACCAGCAACAGAGCACCCAGGGACAGAACCGCACGCATGCATCACCTCTCTGGACATGGCGGCCACAAGCCTACACCGGCAGCGCGCCTTGAAGCCACCGGTCAAGCGTTCAGCAAGGTGCGCAGTTTGGCTGGCGTGAAGGGCTTGGGCAAGGTGCCGGCCAAGGTCAGCCCATTGGCCGACGCCATCGCGCTGGCGGCGGCCAGCCGCTGCGGCTCGGAACCGCTGCTGATGATGATGCGTGCCCGGCACTGACGCTTCGCCAGGTCAAGCAGCACGTCTTCGCCACTCATGGCCGGCATCGTCAGATCGATCAGCACCAGGTCGGGTTGCCACTCGGCCAGGGCCAGGAAAAAAGCCTCGTGGTGAGACGTCAACCGGGTGGCCAGGCCAGCCAGGCGCGCCACCGTGTCGACCAGCATGCCGACCAAGTCGTCGTCGTCCAGGATCAGCAGGCGCCGGTCAGACGCACCACGGGTCTTCGGGCTGTCGATGTGGCGGGCTTGCGGGTCCGCTTCGTTCATCTTGTGCTCCCTGCCGGGCCGGACCCGGCAACTGCTTTGCAGCAGTGTATAGGGCCGGCCCAGCCAGGCCGCACCACCTGCCCCTGAGTGCCAGAGGGGGGTGCTCAGGCCATCGGCGCAGGGGGTGCTTCGGCCAGCGCTTCGCGCACGGCGCGGCCCAGGTCGCCGCGGCGGTAGGGCTTGCCGAGCAGGCGCGCGCCTTCGTCCAGGCGGCCGTGGTGCACGATGGCGTTTTCGGTGTAGCCCGAGGTGTAGAGCACGCGCAGATGCGGGTGCAACTGCCGGGCCGCGTCGGCCAGCGCCCGGCCGTTCATGCCACCGGGCATGACCACGTCGGTGAACAGCAAGTCGATGTCCTGCCGCTGCCGCAGCACGGCCATGGCCGAAGGCCCGTCACTGGCTTCCAGCACCGTGTAGCCCAGCGCCAGGAGCTGGGCCAAGGCAAACTGTCGCACCGCAGCGTCGTCTTCGACCAGCAGGATGGTGCCGGTGCCCCCCACGGGCAGCGCATCGGCAGGCTGTTCTGCCGCAGCGACGTTGGCCTGTTCAGCTGCAGACGCGCGTGGCAGGTAGAGCTTGACGGTGGTGCCATGGCCAAGCTCGGAATACACGCTCACGTGGCCGGCCGACTGCTTGATGAAACCGTAGACCATGGCCAACCCCAGGCCGGTGCCCTTGCCGGTTTCCTTGGTGGTGAAAAAGGGTTCGAAAACCCGCTTCAGGTTGTCGGGCGAGATGCCGGTGCCGGTGTCCGACACCGCCAGCATCACGTACTGGCCCGGTTGCACGTCGAGGTTGTGCGCCGCGTAGTCGGCGTCCAGACGCGCATTGGCGGTTTCCAGGGTCAGCCGGCCGCCACCGGGCATGGCGTCGCGTGCGTTCAGACACAGGTTGAGCAGTGCGTTCTCCAGCAGCCCCGGGTCGACCAGTGCAGGCCACAGGCCGGCCGCGCGGATGAGCTCGATCTCGATGTGCTCGCCCAGTGACCGACGCAACATGGGGTCGATGCCGGCCACCAGCTGGTTCAGGTCCACCACCCGGGGCGCCAGGGGCTGCTTGCGCGCGAAGGCCAGCAAACGTTGCGTCAGGTCGGCACCACGCTGCGCGGCGGTGCCGATCATTTCCGCCAGCAGCCGCTGTTGCGAATTGGCAGGGTTCAATTCCACCAGCAACTCGGCGTTGCCCATGACCACGGTCAGCAGGTTGTTGAAGTCGTGTGCCACGCCGCCGGTGAGCTGGCCCACGGCCTCGAGCCGCTGCGACCGGCGCAAGCGCTCATTGAGTTCGTCGATGTCCTTGCGCTGCGCCTGCAGCGACTGCGCGGTCTGGTTCAGGTCCCTTGTCAAGCTGCCCAGCTCGCCGCTTGGCAAGGGTGGCGCCACGCGCGCGCTCAGGTCGCCCGCCGCCAGTTGCCGAGCCATGCTGGAGAGCCGTTCCACCGGGCGCCGGATAGCCGATTCGGTGAGCGCCCAGACCGCCATGAACAGCGCCACCGCCAGCAGTGCCAACAGCGCCATGTCCTGCGCCAGGCGGCGGTCGGCTCGCGCCAGCAGCGACTGTTTGGGCACACCGGCCAGCACCCGCAGGCGCGCCTGGGCCAGCGCCGGCACGTCGGCGCTGGCCCAGACTGTCAGGCCGCGGTCGCTGCTGTTGACCTCTTGCGTCTGGCCTCGGCCGTTCAGCACGAACTGCAGCAGTTCGGCGGGTTCAGCCTGGCTGCCCGGCCGCTCACGGCTCTCGTCGGTGCGCGAGGTGGCCAGCACCAGGCCCTTGTCGTCCACCAGCAGCAAACCGGCGCCGGGCACCGTGAAACTCACCGTTTGAACCACCTTCTGCAGGTTCAGCGAAGCCAGCAGCACAAACAGCAGTTCACCCTGCTCGGAGCGCACCGGGTGGGCAATCTGCAGCACGGCCACACCCGAGAGGCGGCCAAATGTCGGCTCCAGCGCCACCCCGCCGCGCTGGGCCCGTGCCGCCTGGAAGTAGACCCGGTCACGCAGGTCGAGTTCGCGACCGCTGCGCAGCGAGTCGCAGAACAGGCTGCCATCGGGCTTGATGGTCAGGATGCCGGTGTACTGCGGATGGGCTTCGCGCACCTGCGACAAAAAGCCTGAACAGGCCTCGCGGTCAGTGGTGTCCAGGTCGCGCGCGTGTGCAAGGCCGAACAGCAACTGCGTCGTGCCCTGGATGCGTTCAGCGATGGCCTCGGCATTGCGCTGCGCAATGATCTGCAGGCGCACCGAGTCTTCTTCGACCGTGCGCTGGCGGTCTTGCACAAAACGACCCAGCTGCCACAGCGCCGGCAAGGCGGTCAGCAGCAGGGTCAACAGCAGAAGCCGGGTGCGGATGCTCATGGGGGAAAGCGGGTGTTCGCATGATAGGCGCGGCGCTGGCCGCCCCGGAGACCCACCGACGGGATAGCCGGCCTGCCCAGGCCTGCCCACGCCAGCGCCACCCTCGGAACCGGGCTTCGCCAGGCAGCAGCTCTCGTTAAGATCCAATGCCTTCGCTGCCCCTGCCCCGCCCTTGCCCACGCCACTTTCCCGGCACACCCAAGAAGATTCGCGAGTTGCCCAGGTGACAGCCTGGTTGCGCGCCTTCAGACCCGCACCGGTGAGCACCGACTGGCGCGAACGGCTGCGTGTGGCTGTCGGCGCCACGCTGGGCATCCTGTTGACGGCGCTGGTTTGCCGCGCGTGGGGACCGGCCACCGCAGGCTGGCCCTGGCTGATCGCGCCCATGGGCGCCAGCGCGGTGTTGGTCTTTGCCGTGCCATCGAGCCCGCTGGCGCAGCCCTGGGCCGTGGTCGGCGGCAACACGGTATCGGCGCTGGTGGGTATCGTGTGTGTGCATGCGATCGGTCAGCCCGAGTGGGCAGCCGCGCTGGCGGTCGGCCTGGCCATCGGGCTGATGTTCGCGCTGCGCTGTCTGCATCCACCCGGTGGTGCGTCGGCCTTGCTGGTGGCCCTGAACGGCGTGCTCGACCCGCAGTTTGCGCTGGTGCCGGTGCTGGCCAATTCGGTGCTGCTGGTGGCCGTTGGCATGGCCTACAACAGCGCCACCGGGCGTGCCTACCCGCACCGACAACATCCCGCCAGCCCGAGCCGCGCAAGCGACGACGAGGCCAAAGCCGTGGACGCCGACCTGGACGCGGTGCTCGCGCGGTACAACCAGGTGCTCGACATCAGCCGCGACGACATCAAGGCCCTGCTGCAGGACACCCAGCTGCATGCCTACCAGCGCAAGCTGGCCAACCTGCGCTGCAGCGACATCATGTCGCGCCAGCTGGTCACGGTGAACCGCCAGACGCCGCTGCAGCAAGCGTGGGCGCTGTTCCGCGAGCACCGCATCAAGGCACTGCCGGTGGTCGACGCGGGCGGCGGCATCGTGGGCATCGTGACCCCGGCCGACTTCATGCGCGCAGCCGACACCGGCAGTGACGACGAGTTCGAGGCACGCCTGCGCGACTTGCGTGGATGGGCCGATGGCAACACCGGCACCAGGCTCGGTCAGGTCGGCCAGATCATGACGCGCCAGGTGCGGGTGGCCAGCGTGGACCGGCACCTGGCGGAGCTGATCCCGCTGTTTGGCAGCACCGGCCATCACCACATTCCCATCGTCGACGGAACCGACCGCCTGGTGGGCATCGTCACGCAGTCCGACGTGGTGGCCGCGTTGTCGAAGGTCGACACACCACCGGCCTGAAACCCGCACCGGGCTTCAGCGTGGCACGATGAAGGTGGACTTCTCGCGCTGAACAGATGAAGGGGCTGCGGCCACCAGCGCCAGTTCGAACACCACCGGTGTTGCCGTCCCGCTGAGCGCCTGGGTGTCGCGGTGTGGCAGCCGCAGGCGCGCTACCAGCGACACGGCGCTGGCCGGTGCGGCGCTGACCTGCGACGCCGAGAGATCGAGGCCTTCGATCCCGGTGGCGGTGAGCCGGTAGGTCTGCGTCTGTTCGGTGCGGTTCATGATCTGGATGCGGTAGACGTTTTCCACCGCCCCGTCGTCGACCACGCGGGCCAGCGTGCCGCGGTCCCTGACGACGTCGAAGGTGAAGGGGCTGCGCAGTGCCACGCTGGTGGCAAAGGCCACGCTGGCGGCCAACAACACCGCGCCGTAGATCAGCACCCGCGGACGCAGCGCACGCTTGAACATCTGCAGCCGTGTCCAGCCCTTGGCGACGCCGTTTTCGGTGGCGTAGCGGATCAGGCCCTGCGGGTAACCGACACGGTTCATGACGTCGTTGCAGACGTCGATGCACGCGGCGCAGCCGATGCACTCGTTCTGCAGGCCGTCACGGATGTCGATGCCCGTGGGGCAGACCTGCACGCACAAGGTGCAGTTCACGCAGTCGCCCAGGCCCTGTGCCGCCGGGCTGGACTTGCGCGAGCGTGAGCCACGCGGCTCGCCACGGGCGGCGTCGTAGGTGATGACCAGCGAGTCCTTGTCGATCAGCGCACTCTGAAACCGTGCGTAGGGGCACATGTACTTGCACATCTGCTCGCGCAGGTAGCCGGCATTTCCATAGGTGGCAGCGCCGTAGAAGAGGATCCAGAAGGTGTTCCACGCCGACACGTCGAAGGAAGGCAGCGCCAAAGCCAGTTCGCGGATGGGCGTGAAGTAACCCACGAAGCAGAAACCGGTGAACAGCCCGATGGCCAGCCAGGCCAGTTGCTTGGCCCCCTTGCGGACGGCCTTGTTCACGCCCCACGGCGCCTGGTCGAGCCGCATGCGTGCGATGCGGTCACCTTCGATCTTGCGCTCGACCCACATGAAGATTTCGGTGTAGACCGTCTGCGGGCAGGCGTATCCACACCACAGGCGGCCGGCCACTGCGGTGAAGAAAAACAGCGCCAGCGCCGAGATCACAAGCAGCGCCGCCAGAAAGATCAGGTCTTGCGGATAGAGCACCAGGCCCAGGATGTAGAAGCGCTGGGCTTCCAGGTCGAACAGCACCGCCTGGCGCTGGCCCCAGTTCACCCAGGGCAAACCGTAGAACAGCACCTGGGTCAGCCACACCAGGGCCCAGCGCCAGCCGGCGAACCAGCCCTTCACGGCACGCGGGTAGATGTCGGGCTGCTTCTGGTACATCCAGACCGACTGCGCGTCGTCACCGGCCATCGCCGGCACGGGCCGGATCGGAATCACGGCACGTGGTGTGTTGGGCGTGTCCGGCTTCAAGACTTCAGCTTCACGGGTGGGCATTCGAACAGGCTGCGGGCCTGGATCATCAGAGGGTTCATCGGAAGTCAGCCGTCCTTGCCGTCAAGCCGGCTGCTCATCAGCCAGGGCGTGAAAACGAACAGGTAGATGGCAAAGGCAGCCGACCAGGTGGCTGCAGCGGCCAGCAGCCACAGCACGAACTGCTGCGGCGCGACCAGCGGCATCAGCACCCGGAACAGGGCAGCGGCAGCCACCAGCAGATAGGCCGCGACCTCCAGCCGCGAGGCCCGCAGCGGCCGGCCGGTGTGACCACGCGCCGTGCGGGTCACCATGCCGATGACCAGGCCGCCGGTGGCCCCGACGGCCAGGGCGTGCACACCCGCCGACACACCGATGCCACCCCACTGCGCCCACGCAAGCAAGAGCAGGCCCACCGGCACCCAGGCATAGGCCAGGTGCAGGACCCACAGGATGGGGCGTGAGCGGCTGCGCAGCGGCCGCCACTGCAACAGGCGCCAGGCGTGCAGCAAAGCGGCTGCACCCAGCAAGCCTGCGGTGACCACGCGGTGGGGCATCAAGACCCAGGCCGTCAGCGCCAGTGCCGTGATCAGGAGCGTGGCCTGTTCAAGCCGGGGTGGCACCTTCAGTCGCACACCGGGCAGGGCCGACATCGTGAAGGCCGGAATCACGCGCCCGGCAATCACGGACTCGATCATCACGATCAGAGCCAGGCCGGCGTGCAAGGCGCGCACCGGCGCAAAGTCCAGCCAGCCCAGCACCGCCGCGTGGAAGCCCGAGTTGGCCAGCCCCAGCAACAGCAGGACGGCACCCAGCGGCAGGTTGCGGCGGTTGCCGGCCCGCCACAACACGCGGATGAGCAGGGCCGCCACCAGCGGCAGCAGCAGCACGTCCAGCAAAGCGTACAAGGCGTAGGGCGCCCACAGCGCGGCCAGGCGCGCGGACAGCCACAGCGCCGCCAGTGCGGCCAACACCGCACCACGGGGTGTGTCCAGTCCGGTCCAGGCCTTGCCCGCGGTGAGCAGGAAGCCCACGATGACGGCTGCGGCAAAGCCGAACAGCATCTCGTGGGCGTGCCAGAGCAACGGCGAGACGCTCGGCGGCCCGTTCACCTGGCCCAGCAGCATGGCCACCCACAGCGGCACCGCCAACATCGCGAAGGCCGCTGCTCCCAGGTAGAAAGGGCGAAAGCCAAGACGCAGCAGCGGCCAGCCCACAGGTGTTTGGGCAGCCCCCGTCGTGCCCGTGGCCGACGGGCCCGACTGAGGCTGGATCGGGGGAGTGTGAGTTGTCATCAAGGCTTCCGTGCGCCGCGCTTCGGGGAGTCGACAGTTGTGTCGCACTAAAAGATGCAACATCTATGCATCTTAATGACTTGAACGACTTAAAGCAATAAACTCGGCGCATCTTCAAGGCCGACCATGCGACTGTCCGAATACACCGACTACACCCTGCGGGTGCTGATGTACTGCGCCGCGCACCGCGGGCGCCTGGTGACGATTGCCGAGATGGCCGAGCACCACGGCCTGTCCAAGAACCACCTGATGAAGGTCGTCAACGACCTGGCGCGCCAGGGTTGGATCGAAACCACCCGCGGGCGTGGCGGCGGGCTGCGACTGCTGCGTGAACCGGCGGACATCCGCATCGGCGACATCGTGCGTGGCTCCGAAACCGACTTCCGCCTGGTGGAGTGTTTCGACCCCGGCACCAATGCCTGCAGCTTGACACCCCGCTGTCGCCTGAAGCACCTGTTCGGCGAAGCCCTGCAAGGTTTTTTCCAGGCGCTGGATGGCGCCACGCTGGCCGACATGACGGCTGGCGCGCCGGCTGCCAGGCGTGGTCCGCCGGGTCAGCCGAAGTCATCTTCGGTGGCCCTGCCGACAAGCCAACGCCGCGCTCGCCCCACACCGGCCGCCCTGCGCCGCACATGACAGCTGAAGGCCCGCGATGAGCCACGCCTTTCCCGGCCACCACGCGCCCTCTGCCGGCTTCGAAGTGCCGCTGGAAATGCCGGCCGCCTGCCACGAAAGGGTGCACAGCCAATGTGCCACCCTGCTGCGGCTGGTGCCCCACGTGGCCGAACACGGTTCCGACCTGGCTGCACAACAAGCCGCAGCAGCCATGCCTTGGAAGACCGCTGGCAGGCGCTGCGGCCTTCGCTGATGCAGGTGGCTGCTGGCCAGCCCAGCCGTCTGGAGCGCATTCAGGTTCAAGGGCTGGTGGGCCTGTACCAGCAGCACATCGCCCGGGAAGAAGCCGAATTGCTGCCGATGGCCGGGCGACTGCTCGGCAGCGCCGAGCTGGACCGCGTGGGCCTGTCGATGCGTGCGCGGCGCGGCCTGGTTTGAAGGCGCGGCCCAGCCGGCCGATGGGGCTCAGCTGGCCGGCATCTGCCAGGGCTGGATGACCGGCAACTCGGCAGCCGGTTGTTTGGGGTGTGCAGCCCGCGTCGGCCGCCCCGCCACCACCCAGCTCACCAGCGTTTCGCCTTCTTTGCAAAAGGCTTCGCGGATGGCGGGGTCGGCGACCGAGGCTCCACTGAGTGCCTTGGCCCCGAAGCCCATCAGGTGCAGCGCGTTCATGAAGTTCATCAGGGCGGCGCCGACACACAGCCACTGCTCGTGCGCCGGCACGTCGGCCACACCCTCGCGGACATGAGCCACCAGGGCCACCAGGCCCGGCCCGTTGAAAGCCCGTTCCCTGGCTTTCTGGGCTTCATCGGTGCCGTGCCCGCGCCGCAATGCTTGCCGAGCAAACAGCTCGGCCAAGGCCGGTCGCTGGCTGTCGCCGACAACCACAAAACGAAAGGGCCGCAGACCGCCGTGATCGGGTGCGCGCAGCGCCAGTTCCGCTGCCTGCTGCCATTGCGAAGACGTGGGCGCGGGCGGCGCCAGGAACTTCGGGCTGACCGAATAACGCAGCGCCAGCAGGTCCATCAGGTCTGCCAGGGCCGAGTGTTCGTGCGCTGCCAGTGTGTTCTCGGGTGCCATCATCCCGGGCGCCCCGCCAGGTACACGGCAGCCTGCACACGCGAGTTGAGCTTGAGCTTGCGCAGGATGTGCTGCACGTGGATCTTCACCGTGGTCTCGGCAATGCCCAACTGGCGCGCCACTTCCTTGTTGCTGGCGCCGCGTGCGATGTGGGCCAGGATCTCGCGCTCGCGTGGCGACAGGCTGTGGATCGGGTCGGCCGCCGTGTCGACGCCGCTGCTGTTGGTTTCGACCTGCTGGGATTGGAAGGCACTGACGAGCTTGCTCGTCATTTCCGGGCTGACCACGGCTTCACCGGCCATCGTGCGCAGGATGGCCGCGGCCAGCATGTCGCTGTCCATGGTCTTCAGCAGGTAACCGTGGGCGCCACCGCGCAGCGCAGCGGCCAGGTCGAGCTCGTCTTCGCTCACCGTCAACATCAGCAGCCGCGCCGCGGGGGCGGCCGCCCGCAGCCCGGGCAGTGCGTCGACGCCGCTGACCCCGGGCATGTGGTTGTCGAGCAGGATCACGTCGGGCTGCACATCCGCGGCAAGGTGTTGCGCTTGGCCGGCGTCACCGGCTTCGGCCACCACCTGGAAACGCGCATCACCCGCCAGCAAGGCGATCAAGCCGCGTCTGAACAACGTGTGGTCGTCGACCACCAGCACACGGATGGCGGCGCCCGCATTCACGCCGCGAGTTCCATGCGCTGCGGCAGGCTCAGCACGACACAGGTGCCCGAGCCCGGCACCGATGCCACTTCGACGCTGGCGCCGATGCGCTGAGCCCGTTCTTGCATGATGCGCAGGCCGATGTGGGTTTCGTCGGGCCCTGCATCGGCAGTGGCAAAGCCGCAGCCGTCGTCGCGCACCTCGACACGCCAATGCGGCGATTGCTGGACTTCCACCCACACCTCGCGAGCGCGGGCATGCTTGCGCACATTCGACAGGGCTTCCTGCACGACGTGCAGCACCTGCACCTGCACGTCGGCCGGCAGCGGCAGGCCATTGCCTTCGATTTCCAGGTGGGTGGCCAGGCCGGTCTGGTGTTCGAACTTCGTCAGCGTGGTTTTCAGGGCCGGAATGATGTCTTCGGCATTGGTGCGGGTGCGGAAGTGCACCAGCAGTTCGCGCACGTCGCCCAGGCTTTCGTGCACCCCCGCGTCCAGCTCGAGCAGCGTGCGCTCGACCTTGGCCAGCTCCCCCGCCTTCAGTTCGCTGCGCAGCAGGGCCAGCTGGATCTTCAGGAAAGCCAGGCTCTGGGCAATCGAGTCGTGCAGTTCACGTGCAATGAAGGCCCGTTCTCCTGCCACCGCCGCTTCACGCTGCAACGCCGCCGCGCGCAAGCCCTCGATGGCACCGGCCAGGTGGCTGGCAATGGTTTCCAGCAGCGCGCGGTCGTCGCTGGAAAGCTGCCGCGGGCCGCGGTAGAACAGGTTCAGCTCGCCCACCAGCCTTTCCTGCAGGCGCACAGGCACGCTGATCACGGTTTCGAAACCCGCGCGTGCGCAGTGGCCCAGCGCCGACGCCGGGTCTTCGGCGCGGATCGGAATGACGCGTGTCATGGCCTGACCCTGGGCCTGGCCGCAGAAGCAGTCACCGGTGGGGATGCAGTGTTCTTCGTCGATCAGCGCCTGCGGCAGGCAGTCGGATGCCAGCAACAGGTAGCGTTGATTCGATTCGTCTGACCAGCGCACCGCTGACGCGTCCGCGCCACCTGCCAGGCGGGCCTGCCGGGCAATGCCCTTGGCCAGGTCGTCCAGCCCTGTGGCCCGCGCCACGAAGGCAGCGGACTCGTACAGCACCGACAGGCGCGCGCGCTGCGCCTCCAGCCCCTGGGTCTTTTCCAGCACCTTGGCCTCCAGGCTCTCGTACAGGGCCTGCAGCCTTTGCGCCATGCGGTTGAAACCGGCCGCCAGGGCGCCGAACTCGTCGTCACCGCCGGCGTCCACGCGCGCCGCCAGGTCACCCTGTTCAACCCGGGCCAGGCCGGCTTGCAGACGCGACAGCGGGTTGAAGATGAAGAGGTAGGCCGAGACCATCATGGCCACGGCGCCGACGATGATCATGGCCACCATCACGAACTGCACCGCATTCAAGATGCTCGTCAGGCGCGCCAGCTGGTTCTCGATGGCCGACACGAAGGCGTCGATGCGGCCCACAAAGGCCTCGGCCTGCAAGGCCGTGTCGGCCGCTGGCGGTGGCGGCACAGCAGTCCAGCTGCTTCGCAGGCTTTTCCATTCGTGCTGAACCCGGGCGAAAGCTTCTTGGGTGTGCCGGTCACGCGGCACCGAGAGCGGACGTGCCGGATCGCCGGCGCGCAAGACTTCGACCCGCTGCTCGAACTGCGCCATCAGCTTTTCCACCCGCCAAGGCTCGGCCTGAGGCAAGGCCTGGGCCAGGCGCCAGGTCTGCATGCGCATGCGCCCGGCCTCGTTCACGGCGGCGCCGCCACCTTCCAGCTGCCAGGTCACCCAGAGCGTGAGGCCGATCGAAGCCAGTGCCGTCACCAGCAGCAACAGCCCGATGGCACCCAACTTTGCGGACAGGCTCCAGGATCGGTGCATCGGGTCAATGTACCGCACCGGCGCAGGCATGCCGAACGGCAGGTGACCGCGTGGCAGCACCCACAAAGACGGATAAGCTCGTCAGCATGGACACCCCTGAGATCTGCCACTTCAACGACCTGCTTCGTGCAGCCCGCCAACAGTCGGAGCCGCAACGTTTGCTGCTGCTGTTTGCCGGAGCCAGCCTGCCGGCCGACGCCAGCGCCGAACAACGTGCCCGCTTCGAAGCTGGCGAATCGGGCGAACTGGCGCCGTTGATGTGCGTGGGCAAGGACCCGGCCGCGCTGGCCGACTTTGCCATTCTGCTCGAAGAGTCGGCCAGCGCGGGCCCGCCCTGGGCGCTGGTGTTTGCCGCTGCCCTTTCAGGCCGTGGAGGGCAGCCGCCGAGTGACAGCCAGGTCGATGCCGCACTGCAGCGCCTGGTTGAAGCCGTGAAAGCCGGCAACTTGTCGGGGCTGATTCCCTTCGACCGCCAGGGCGAGGCCGTCCAGCTGGGCTGAGCAGGTGTGCGGCGCAGCCTCATGGCGCCACGAGACAGATCGTCAGCAGCGCGGTGGCGTCGGCCAAGGCCAACAGCGAGTGGGGCACACCCCCAGCCAGGTGAATCAGCTGCCCCGGCAGCAGCCGTCGCGTGACGGTGGGCGTCGTGAACTCGATCGTCCCTTCGATGCACAAGACGGTGATCTCGCCGGCCACCTTGTGCTCGCGCATCAGCTTGCCGCTGGGCAGCACCAGGCGCACCAGCTCCAGCTGCGACGACTTGAAGAAGGCCGTGGTGACGTGCTCGTGCAAGGCAGCGCCAAGCGGCCGGATGTCGATGAGGTCGCCAGAGACCGCGTGGGCTTGAGCCATGAGAGACCTTTCAGAGCCGTGTCACTTCTTCCGAGTCATCGTCTGGCTGCACGTGCGCCAGGTAAGGTCCGGTGCCGGCGTTGTCGGCCTGCGCAGCAGGAACGAAGCCGCCGCGTGTGACGTCGAAGACATGCACTTCGCCATCTTCGATCACGTAGTGCCAGCCATGCAAGGCCAGCGTGCCGGCCTCGACCCGTTCGCGCACCATCGGGTAGTCCATCAGGCGCTCGAGTTGCAGCACCACGGCGCGCTGTTCGGTGCGGCGCAGGACATCGGGGCCCGGCTCGGCAACCGGCAAGGCGGCTTCGCGGCCGAGTTCCAGCCACTGGGCCAGGTTCTTGGCAGCAGCCGGCACCTCGCCGTACAGCGCACGAATCGCGCCGCAGTGGCTGTGGCCGCAGACCACGATGCGCCTGACCTGCAGATTGAGCACCGCAAACTCGATGGCCGCCGCGGTGCCGTGGAAGCCCTGGCTCTGGTCGTGCGGCGGCACGAAGGCACCGACATTGCGCACCAGAAACAGCTCGCCCGGCCCTGCGCCGGTCAGCAGGTAGGGCACCAGGCGCGAGTCGCTGCAGCCGATGAACAGGGTCAGCGGGTGCTGGCCGTCGTCCACCAGCAGCCGGAAGTGCGAACGGTGCGGCGGAAAGGCATCGGTGTGAAAACGCTGCAGCCGTTCGAGCAGTTCGTCAGGCATGGTGATGTCCTCTTGCGGCCAAGCCGGACTACTGCACCAGGGGGGTCTCGGCGGCGTCCAGGTCGACCCCTTCCACCCGCGCCTGCCCGGCCAGCAGCTGCAGGTACTGCCGCAAGGCGGTCGTGAAGGTCTGCTGACGCAGCGACTGCGCGACGGCCGACTTCACGGTCTCGAATTCAGGGTCCAGGCCCGGCTGGCGGGCGAGCACCTCCACCACGTGCAGGCCGAAGCGGCTGTGCACCAGGCGCGGCAGCACGCCGACGTCGGGCTTGCCGAAGATCTCGCGTGCGAACTCGGGGGCACAGTCGGTACCGGTCAGCCAGCCCAGAGCGCCGCCAGCGGCACCGCTGGGGCAGTTCGACGTGGCCGCTGCGGCGCTCGCGAAGCGGTCTTCACCCTCGGGCGACGCACAGCGCACGTCCAGCAGGCAGCCTTCGGCCCGCTGGCGCAAGGCGTTCACGTCCACCCCGGGCGTGACGGCAAACAGCACGTGGCGCAGATGCACCCGCTCGCCGATGGCATAACGCGCACGCTGCGCGGCATGGTGGCGGCGGCAGACCTCGTCTGACGGTTCGGGCATCGCCAGTTCACGGTCCAGCAGCCTTTCGATGGCTGCGCTGGCGGCCTCGCTCATGGCGCCGCCTTGCGGCGGTTCATCGTCGGCGGCCAGCAGCCCACCCTGCATCGCCGCCTGGCGAAGCAGTTCGGCGCAGGCGCGCTGCCGCAGTTCTTCTGCCGACAGCGATTCGTCCGCACCCACCAGGGCGACCCCGTTGATGCGAGCCAGGACCTGGGGGGACGTGTGCATCTTCGTTTCCTGCAGATGTTCAGTTGACACGGCGGGCCTCCTTCGGGTCGGCCGGCAGGTTCAGGCGGCGCGAACGCACCAGCTGATAGGGGCGGAAGAGATAGGCCACGGTGCCGAAGCCGCTCCACACATGCACCAGGCGGCTGAAGGGGAAGAGCAGGAAGATCGTCATGCCCAGCACCAGGTGCACCTTGTAGGGCCAGTCCATCACGACCAGGTCCGCGGCATCGGGTTGGAAGGTCACGATGCGCTGCGCCCACTCCGCCAGGATCAACATGGCGCTGCCGTCCGAGTGCCCATACGAATAGGGCAAGGTGATGAGGCCCAGCGTCAGCTGCACCCACAGGATCACCAGGATGGCCAGGTCGGTGCGGTGGCTGGTGAGGCGGATGCGCGGGTCGAAGATACGCCGGTGCAGCAGCAGGCTCAGCCCGACAAAACACACGGCACCAGCCACGCCGCCCGCGTAGATCGCAACGCGCTGCTTGAGCTCGGCACTCAGGAACCCCTGGTAGAACCAATGCGGCGTGAGCAGGCCGATCAGGTGCCCGAAAAACAGAAACAGGATGCCGACATGGAACAGGTTGCTGCCCCATCGCAACTGCCCTGCACGCAGCAACTGCGACGAGTCGCTTTTCCACGTGTACTGGTCACGGTCGAAACGGGCCAGGCTGCCCATCAGGAAAACCGCCAGGCAGATGTAGGGGTAGACGTTGAAGAAGAAGTTGTGAAGGGTGCTGGGAGGGACGTTCATGCTTGCACTCCAGTGGTGGGGGTGGCCGCCCGCGCAGCTGGCGGCCTGACGATCTGGATGGGCTGCGGCTGCCCGGGCCTGGCCTGGCCCTGCGTGGAACAGCCGTCGAAAGCCAGCGGCTCGGCCCAGCTTTCGTCCAGTTCGGGTTCCGCTGCCACGGTGACGGCCTGGGCCCTTTCACCCGCCAGGTCCAGCAGCGCGGCCAGCAGGCAGGCGTGGGCGGCCTCCTTGCGCAGCAGTGCGCTGAAGATGACTTGCAGGATGTGCGTGATCTCGCCCAGGAAGGCCCGGGCCTGGGCCGGCGGTTGGGTGGAGGCGTACTGCAGAACCACGGTCAGGTGGTCAGGCAGTTCGCCAGGGGCCAGGAAAAGGCCCGCCGCTTCGTAGGTCTGGCACAGGTCCACCATGGCCGGGCCGCGGTCGCGGCTGTCACCGTGCACGTGTTCGAACAGGTGCAGCGCGGTGCCGCGCCCACGGTCGAAGAGCTCGACGTGATCGGCCTCGACGTCCAGTGCCGCGCGGCTAGCCAGGCGGCCGATCAGCGCGTCGAGTTCGGCCAGGCGCGACACACCGAGTGCCCGCTCTTCGTGCAGCGCCTTCTGCAGCTCGGGCAGATGCGCACGCAGGTTGGCATCGGGATAGCTCAGCAGGTGCGCCAGCACACGCAGGGTCTTGGTCATTGTCTTCATGTCAAACGCCTGCCTTGATGGGAATGGTGCGCTTCTTCTCGCTGCCGAAGAGGCTGGTCTCGGTGCTGCCTTCGCTGCAGCCGTTGCCGAAGCTGAAGCCGCAGCCACCACGCACGTTGAAGGCGTTTTCAGCGTATTCACGGTGGGTGGTGGGTATGACGAAGCGGTCTTCATAGTTGGCAATGGCCATCACCTGGTACATGTCCTCGACCTGCGCCACGCTGATGCCCACCTGGTCGATGGCCGCATGGTTGGCCGCGCCGTCGACGTGTTTGGCACGTTGATAGGCGCGCATCGCGAGCAACCGTTCGAGTGATCGCACCACCGGCGCGGTGTCACCCGCCGTCAGCAGATTGGCCAGGTACTTGACCGGGATGCGCAACTGGTTCACGTCGGGAATCTCGCCGTTGGTGCCCACGTGCCCGGCATTGGCCGCGGCAGTGATGGGGCTCAGCGGCGGCACGTACCAGACCATCGGCAGCGTGCGGTACTCGGGGTGCAACGGCAGCGCCACCTTCCATTGCACCGCCATCTTGTAGACGGGGCTGTTGCGTGCGGCATCCATCCAGTTGTCGGGGATGCCATCCAGCCTGGCCTGCGCGATGACCGCAGGGTCGTGCGGGTCCAGGAAGATGTCCAGCTGCGCCTGGTACAGGTCCTTGTCATGCTCGACGCTGGCGGCTTCCTGAATGCGGTCGGCGTCGTACAGCAGCACGCCCAGGTAACGGATGCGGCCGACGCAGGTTTCGCTGCACACCGTGGGCTGGCCGGCTTCGATGCGCGGGTAGCAGAAGATGCACTTCTCGGCCTTGCCGCTCTTCCAGTTGTAGTAGATCTTCTTGTAGGGGCAGCCGCTGACACACATGCGCCAGCCGCGGCACTTGTCCTGATCGATCAGCACGATGCCGTCTTCTTCGCGCTTGTAGATGGAGCCTGATGGGCAGCTCGCCACACACGCCGGGTTCAGGCAGTGTTCGCACAGCCGCGGCAGGTACATCATGAAGGTGTTCTCGAACTGGCCGTAGATGTCCTTCTGGATGTCGTCGAAGTTCTTGTCCTTGCTGCGCTTGCTGAACTCACCGCCCAGGATCTCTTCCCAGTTCGGCCCCCAGACGATCTTGTCCATGCGTTTGCCGGTGATCAGCGAGCGCGGCTGTGCCGTCGGCTGGTGCTGCATCTCGGGCGCCGACTGCAGGTGGTCGTAGTCGAAGGTGAAGGGCTCGTAGTAGTCGTCGATCTGCGGCAGGTTGGGATTGGCGAAGATCTTCATCAAGAGCTTCCACCGGCCGCCCTGGCGCGGTTCGATCGACCCGTTGGCCTTGCGCACCCAACCGCCGTTCCATTTGTCCTGGTTCTCCCATTCCTTGGGGTAACCGATGCCGGGTTTGGTTTCGACGTTGTTGAACCAGGCGTATTCCACGCCAGGGCGGCTGGTCCACACGTTTTTGCAGGTCACGCTGCAGGTGTGGCAACCGATGCATTTGTCCAGGTTCAGGACCATGCCAACTTGCGCGCGGATTTTCATGATCCTTCTCCCACAGCTTGCACTTCTTCAGCGCGTTCATCGCCACGCGGGGTGTCGAGCCAGTCGACCTTGTCCATCTTGCGCACCACCACGAATTCGTCGCGGTTGGTGCCAATGGTTCCGTAGTAGTTGAAGCCGTAGCTGAACTGCGCGTAGCCGCCGATCATGTGGGTGGGCTTCAGCACGATGCGTGTCACGCTGTTGTGGATGCCGCCGCGCACACCGGTGATCTGCGACCCGGGTGTGTTGATGATCTTTTCCTGCGCGTGGTACATCATCAGCATGCCGGGGTTGACCCGCTGGCTGACCACCGCGCGCGCCGCAATCGCGCCGTTGATGTTGAAGACCTCGACCCAGTCGTTGTCCTCGATGCCGGCCACCTTGGCGTCGTCTTCGCTCAGCCACACCACCGGACCGCCGCGGTTCAGCGTCAGCATCATCAGGTTGTCGCTGTAGGTGCTGTGGATGCCCCACTTCTGGTGCGGCGTGATGAAGTTGAGCAGGATCTCCCGGTTGCCGTTGGGCTTGATGTTGTGGATGCCGGCCGTGGTCTTCAGGTCCACCGGCGGGCGGTAGCTGCTGAAGCCCTCGCCGAAGGCGATCACCCACGGGTGGTCCAGGTAGAACTGCTGGCGGCCGGTCAGCGTGCGCCAGGGAATCATCTCGTGCACGTTGGTGTAGCCGGCGTTGTAGCTGACGGTTTCGCTCTCGATGCCGCTCCAGGTGGGCGAAGAGATGATCTTGCGCGGCTGCGCCTGCACGTCGCGGTAGCGGATCTTTTCGTCTTCGCGGTGCAGCGCCAGGTGGGTGTGGTCGCGGCCGGTCTGCTTGCCCAGGGCCTGCCAGGCTTTCACTGCCACATGGCCGTTGGTCTCGGGTGCCAGCTGCAGGATGACCTCGCAGGCGTCGATGTCGCTGACGATCTTCGGCATGCCCTTGCTCACGCCTTCGGCCAGCGTGGTGCCATTGAGCTGGCCGAGCTGTTCGACCTCGGTGCCGGTCTTCCAGCCGATGCCCTTGCCGCCGTTGCCCAGCTTGTCCATCAAGGGGCCCAGCGCGGTGAAGCGCTTGAACACGTTCGGGTAGTCTCGTTCCACCACCGTGATCTGCGGTGCCGTCTTGCCCGGGACCAGTTCGCATTGGCCCTTCTTCCATTCCTTCACGTCGAAGGGCTGGGCCAACTCGGCGGCCGTGTCATGCATGATGGGCGTAAGCACAACCTCCTTCTCCAGGCCCAGGTGGCCGACGCAGACTTCACTGAAGGTCTTCGCAAAGCCCTTGTAGATTTCCCAGTCGCTGCGGCTTTGCCACACCGGGTCCACCGCGGCAGACAGCGGGTGGATGAAGGGGTGCATGTCGCTGGTGTTGAGGTCGTTTTTTTCGTACCAGCTGGCGGTGGGCAACACGATGTCGCTGTACAGGCAGGTGGTGCTCATGCGGAAGTCCAGCGTCACCACCAAGTCCAGCTTGCCAACCGGGGCTTCGGCGTGCCACTTCACTTCGGTGGGTTTTGCATCGTCCTGGCCCAGGTCCTTGCCCTGGATGCCGTTTTCGGTGCCCAGCAGGTGCTTGCAGAAGTACTCGTGGCCCTTGCCTGAAGAACCCAACAGGTTGCTGCGCCAGACGAACAGCACACGCGGCCAGTTCTGAGGCGCGTCCGGGTCTTCGCAGCTCATCTGCAGGCTGCCGTCCTTCAGCGCCTTGACGGCATAGTCCTTCGGGTCCAGGCCGGCCACGGTGGCATCCTTCACCACCTGCAGCGGGTTGGTCTTGAGCTGCGGTGCGCTGGGCAACCAGCCCATGCGTTCGGCGCGCACGTTGTAGTCGATCATGCTGCCGGCCCACTGCTGCTTGTCGGCCAGCGGCGAGACGATCTCTTCCATGCCCAGCTTTTCGTAGCGCCACTGGTCGGTGTGGGCGTAGAAGAAGCTGGTGCTGTTCATCTGGCGCGGCGGGCGCATCCAGTCCAGCGCAAAGGCCAAGGGCAGCCAGCCGGTTTGCGGGCGCAGCTTTTCCTGGCCCACGTAATGCGCCCAGCCACCACCGCTTTGGCCGATGCAGCCGCACATCATCAAGAGGTTGATGACACCGCGGTAGTTCATGTCGGCGTGGTACCAGTGGTTCATCGCCGCGCCGATGATGATCATCGACTTGCCGTGCGTCTTGTGCGCGTTTTCGGCGAACTGACGTGCGACCGTGATGATCTGGTCGCGCGGTGTGCCGGTGATGCTTTCGGCCCAGGCGGGGGTGTAGGCTGCGTTGTCGTCGTACGACTTCGCGCCGCTGCCCAGGCCGCGGTCGATGCCGTACTGCGCCACCTGCAGATCGAAGACGGTGGCCACCAGGGCCTCGCGGTGTTCACCTTCCTTGCCCAGGCGCAGGCGCACGGCCGGCACCTTGACGAAGTTGACTTCGCCGTTCTGGGTGTTCGACTTGAAGTGCGGCGTGCTCACGCCGCCGAAGTACGGCAGGCCGATGTCCACCACTTCGTGGGTTTGCTCGCCGTCTTCCAGCACCGACAGCTTCAGCTTCACCTCGGTGCCGTGGCGCGCTTCCTTGTTCTCCAGGTTCCACTTGCCCTGGTCGACGCCGCCTTCCGGCGTCCAGCGAAAGCCGATGCTGCCGTTGGGCAGCACCGCGCGGCCGTTCGTGTCGAAGGCCACCGTCTTCCACTCGGGGTTGTTCTGCTGGCCGAGCTTGCCGTTGAAGTCCGATGCACGCAGGTAGCGGTCGGGCACCAGGGTCTTCGTGCCGTCGGGCAGCTGGTGCTCCTTCAGCATCACCAGCAGCGGCAAGTCCGTGTAGCGCCGCGCGTAGTTGTCGAAGTAGGGGCTGCGCTCCTTGAAGTAGAACTCGTTCAAGGCCACGTGCCCCATCGCCATCGCCAACGCCGCATCGGTGCCCTGCTTCGGGTGCAGCCAGATGTCGGCCAGCTTGGCCACTTCCGAATAGTCCGGCGTCACGGCCACCGTCTTGGCGCCCTTGTAGCGCACCTCGGTGAAAAAGTGCGCGTCGGGTGTCCGCGTCTGTGGAACGTTGGACCCCCAGGCAATGATGTAGCTGCTGTTGTACCAATCGGCGCTTTCCGGCACGTCGGTCTGTTCGCCCCACACCTGCGGGCTGGCCGGCGGCAGGTCGCAGTACCAGTCGTAGAAGCTCATGCACACGCCGCCGATCAGGCTGAGATAGCGGCTGCCGGCGGCGTAGCTGACCATGCTCATGGCCGGGATCGGCGAAAAGCCGATGACGCGGTCAGGCCCGTGTTTTTTGATCGTGTAGACATTGGACGCCGCGATGATCTGGTTCACCTCGTCCCAGCTGCTGCGCACGAAGCCGCCCATGCCACGCACCTGCTGGTAGTCGCGTCGCGCGGCGTCGTCTTCGACGATGCTGGCCCAGGCGTCGACCGGATTTTTGGCCTTGCCCATCGCCGTGCGCCAGCGCTCCAACAGACGGCCACGCACCATGGGGTACTTCACGCGGTTGGCGCTGTACAGGTACCAGCTGTAGCTGGCGCCGCGTGCGCAGCCGCGCGGTTCGTGGTTGGGCATGTCCCAGCGCGTGCGCGGGTAGTCGGTCTGCTGGGTTTCCCAGGTCACGATGCCGCCCTTGACGTAGATCTTCCAACTGCAGCTGCCGGTGCAGTTCACGCCATGGGTGCTGCGCACGATCTTGTCGTGTGCCCAGCGGTTGCGGTAGGCGTCTTCCCAGGTGCGGTCTTCGCCGGTGGTGCGGCCCAGGTCGTCAGAGAAACTCTCTGTCGGTCGCGAGAAGTGGGTCAGTCGGTCCAGGAAATGGCTCATGGTGGGGTCCTTGGCAAGTCAACGGTTCATCAGCAGGGCATGGACGCGTGACGGCGGCCGTAGTGCCACCAGGTCAGGGCCATGCAACTGAGGTAGAAGAAGAAAAAAACCTGCAACGCGACGGCTGGGCTGCCGGTGAGGTCGATCGAAGAGCCATAGCTCTTGGGAATGAAAAAGCCGCCGTAGGCACCGATGGCGCTGGCCAGGCCCAGTACCGCGGCCGCTTCGACCCCGCCTTGCCTGGCCGCCTGCGCCTGCGCGGAAGGCAAGGGCTCGGCCGCACGTTGGCGCTGCGCCAGGAAGATGCTGGGAATCATGCGAAAGGTGCTGCCGTTGCCGATGCCTGCGGCTGCAAACAGCAACGCAAAAGCCGCCAGCAGACCCGGCAGGCTTCCGCCCTGCCCTGCCTGTGGCAGGCACGGCAGCGCCAACAGCACACCCAGCGCCAGGGCCACAAAGCACCAGAAGGTGACACGGGCGCCGCCCAGGCGGTCGGCCAGCCAGCCACCCCAGGGCCGCATCACGGCGCCGATCAATGGGCCCACCCAGACCAGCATCGTGAAGTCAGGGCCGCGCGACTGAAGATGGCCAAACTGGCTTTCCAGCAGCATCGGCAAGCCGGCAGAGAAGCCGATGAAACTGCCGAAACAACCCACGTACAGCCAGCACATGAACCAGGTGTGTTTGTTGGTGAAGACCACCGCCTGCTCGGCAAAGCCGGCCTGGGTGTCGTCCAGATCGTCCATGCCAAACCAGGCGGCCACGGCGCTAATCGCGATGAAGGGCACCCACACGAAGGCGGCGTTCTGCAGCCAGATCGGCCCGTCTGCCGTGGTCTGGGGCTCGCCGACGAGCAAGCCGAAAGTGCCCACGCCAATGACCAAGGGCACCACCAACTGCACCAGGCTGACACCCAGGTGCCCGAGCCCCGCGTTCAGCCCCAGCGCATAACCCTTGCGGCTGTTCGGATAGAAAAAGCTGATGTGCGCCATCGAGCTGGCGAAGTTGCCGCCACCCAGGCCGCACAACAGCGCCAGCAGCAGCATCCATTCGTACGAGGTGCCGGGGTCCTGCACCGCAAAGCCGATGCCCAGCGCCGGCAACAGCAGGCTGGCCGTGGCCAGCGCGGTGAAGCGCCGCCCACCCACCAGCGGCACGGCAAAGGCGTAGAACACCCGCAGCGTGGCGCCACTCAGCGCCGGCAAGGCGGTCAACCAGAACAACTGGTTGGTGGAATACCTGAAGCCCGCGGCAGGCAGGTGCACCACCACCACCGACCACAACATCCACACCGCGAAGGCCAGCGTCAGCGCAGGAATCGACAGGCCCAGGTTGCGCGCGGCCACGCGTTGGCCGAAGCGGCTCCAGAACAGCCGGTCCTCCGGGTTCCAGTGCTTGATGCCGTGCATGGCAAACATGAAGGGCCAGGGCGCGATCAAGGGTTCTTCACGTAGGCACCGCGGCGCAGGTAGAACCACCAGTTCAGCACCAGGCACAGCGTGTAGAACACGGCGAAGCCATACATCGCGTTCTGCGGCGTGCCGGACTTGATCTGCGCGCCGATGACCACCGGTGCGATGAAAGCCCCGTAGGCTGCGATGGCCGATGTCCAGCCCAGCACCGGGCCGGCCTGGGTGCGGTCGAAGATCACGCCGATGGTGCGGAAGGTGCTGCCGTTGCCGATGCCGCTGGCCAGGAACAGCAGCATGAACAGGCCCAGGAACATCGGAAAGTACTGCTCGGGCGTGGCCGAGCCGTAGGCCTGCATCATCACGTAGCCCACCGCCACCGAGGCACCCGCCATCACCACGGATATCACCTGCGTGACGATCGAGCCGCCGACCTTGTCCGATATCCAGCCGCCCACCGGGCGGATCGCCGCGCCGATGAAGGGGCCGATCCAGGCATAGGTCAGCGCCGACGGTGCATTCGGGTTCTTCAGCGTGTGCTGCATCACGCCGTTGGCGTCAGGCACGTGCTGGAAGCCGAAGATCACCGTGATGGCCAGCGGCAGCGCCATCGAAAAGCCGATGAAGGAACCGAAGGTGACGATGTACAGCGCCGTCATCGACCAGGTGTGTTTGTTGCTGAAGATCGCAAACTGCTTCTTCACGCCCTCTTTCATCTCGCCGAAAGCGGCCAGCTTCATCACCAGCAGCGCCAGGATCACGTCCAGCGGAATCGCCACCCACATGCTCAGCACACCCAGGCCGGTGGGTGCCGGCAGGTAGAGCCAGAGCATGAAGATCGCGGGCAGGAAAGCCAGCGTGTACAGGTAGGTGATCTTCGAAAACGCCACCAGCGGGCTGCCGGTGTTGGGCGACACCGTCTTCAGGTTGTTCATGCCCCACCAGCACAGGATGGACAGCGGCACCAGCGACAGCACCCAGGCAAAACCGGCGTTCTGGATCCATGTCGGCGTGCCGGCGGTGATCTTGCCGAAGATCCAGCCGCTGTCCTTCACCAGCGTCATCGGCTCGCCACCGAAGGCGCCGAACACACCGATGGTCATGACCAGCGGAATCACGATCTGCATCGTCGTGACGCCGAAGTTGCCCAGGCCCGCGTTCAGCCCCAGCGCCGTGCCCTGCAGCCGCTTCGGAAAGAAGGTGCTGATGTTGGACATCGAGCTGGCGAAGTTGCCGCCGCCCACGCCCGACCACAAGGCCATCAGCTGGAAGGCCCACAGCGGCCAGTCCTTGTTCTGCAAGGCAATGCCGGTGCCGATGGCCGGGGCCAGCAGCATCGCGGTGGTCAGGAAGATGGTGTTGCGGCCACCGGCCAGGCGGATGAAAAACGATGCCGGGATGCGCATCGTGGCGCCCGAGATGCCGGCGATGGCCGTCAGCGTGAACAGCTCGGCCTGGGTGAACGGGAAGCCCAGGTTCAGCATCTGCACGGTGATGATTCCCCACATGCCCCAGACCGCGAAGCCGCACAGCAGCGCTGGCACCGAGATCCACAGGTTGCGGTAGGCGATGTGTTTGCCGGTGGCGTTCCAGAAGGTCTCGTCTTCGGGGCGCCAGTCGGCGATGTCCGGGCCCTTGGCCGGGTCCTCGGGCAAGGTGTCAATGGAGGTGGTGTTCATCGTGGGTGCTCCCGGGATCTCAGTGCGAGAGGCCGTGTGACGGTGATGTGGTTGGCGTTGCGCCAGCAAAGGGGTGCGGTGCCGCCATCGGGCCCATGACCTGGGTCTTGCGCACTTCGGTCCAGTACATCCAGATCAGCGACACCCAGACGACGCCGTACATCAACATGAAGGCACTCGAGCGGATGCCGGTGAAGTCCATCAAGGCACCGAACATGATCGGCAGCACAAAGCCGCCCAGCCCACCGGCCAGGCCGACAATGCCGCTGACGGTGCCGATGTTGTCGGGGAAGTCGTCGCCGATGTACTTGAAGACACTGGCCTTGCCGAAGGCCCAGGCGATGCCCAGCACGAACATCAGCGCGGTGAAGGTGTAGACGTTCAGGCCGATGTGGAAGCTCTTCGGGCCGTCCACCGTGAGCACCGTGAAGTCGGTCTGCGGGTAGCTCAGCAGGAACAGGCAGACCCAGCTGACCCACATCACCCACCAGGTGACCTGGTGCGCACCGAACTTGTCGGACAGCACACCACCGAAGGCGCGCAGCACGCCCCCGGGCAGCGAAAAGCAGGCCGCCAGCAGGGCCGCGGTCTGGATCGACAGGCCGTACTCACCCACGTAGTACTGCACCATCCACAGCGCCAGCGCCACGTAGCCGCCAAACACGATGCTGTAGTACTGGCAGTACTTCAGCACCTTGGGGTCTTTCAGCATCTTCAGCTGGTCGACGAAGCGGGTGTTCGAAGGCACCAGGTGCTTGGGGTCGCTGTAGCTGAAGAACCAGAACAGGATCACCGTCAGCAGCATGGCGCCGGCGTAGACCTGCGGCACCAGCGTCCAGCCGCCCGCCAACAGCAGCGCCGGCGCGACAAACTTGTTGACCGCCGAGCCCGAGTTGCCGGCACCGTAGACGCCCATCGCCATGCCCTGGCGGCTTTTCGGGAACCAGCGCGCGACATAAGGCGTGCCGACCGAAAACGAGCCGCCGGCCAGGCCCACGAACAGGCCGATGACCAGGAAATGCCAAAAGGCCGTGGCGTAGGACATGAACCAGATGGCCGGCACCGTGGCGGCCATCAGCACCGTCATCACGATGCGGCCACCGTACTTGTCGGTCCAGATGCCCAGCGGCACGCGGATCAGCGAACCGGTGAGCACCGGCGTGGCCATCAGCAGCCCGAATTCGGTGGCATTCAGGCCGAGCGTCTTTTTCAGCGGGATGCCGATGACGCCGAACATCATCCACACCATGAAGCAGACGGTGAAGGCCAGCGTGCTGACGATCAGCACGGACCAGGCTTGGCGCGGAACGGGGATTGAAGCGTTGACCATGAAAAGGGCCCGTCAGGTGAATGACGAGACTGTTGCTGCGCACGGCGGCGCCGAACATCCTTCCAGCAGGCAGCGCCGCTGCGCCGGAAGAACGATGGCCAGCGGGCGGGCCTAGTTCCGAAGAACTAGCCGGCACGCCAAACGGCGGTGCCTTGTCCTACATCAATACCGGGCGCTGCCAGGCAGGCCCAGACTGGCGCGCGCCGGCCGGTGCGCCGCACCGGTCAGGGCACCGGTTTTCTTGACCCCGGCCACCGAGCCCAGCCCATGCAACTGCAACCCCACGAACAACAGCGCGCCAGCGAAACGAAGCCGCTGCCGGCCCAGGACATCAGCACCGAGGTGCTGCTGGAGAAGTACGCCAAGGAGGACGAACGTTCGATCGACGACGTCAATGAGCGCGTCGCTCGGGCCCTGGCACAAGCCGAGTTGCCGGCCGAACGTGGCCAGTGGCAGTCTCGCTTCCTGCAAGCGCTGCGTGACGGCTTCGTGCCGGCGGGCCGCATCCAGTCGGCCGCCGGCACCGGACTGTCGGCGACGCTCATCAACTGTTTTGTGCAGCCGGTGGGCGACTCGATCTCGCAGGTCGAAGACGGGCACCCGGGCATCTACACCGCGCTGACCGAAGCGGCCGAGACGATGCGGCGCGGCGGTGGTGTGGGCTACGACTTCTCCCGCATCCGGCCGCGTGGCGCCTGGGTTGGCAGCACTCGCAGCGCGGCTTCCGGCCCGGTCAGCTACATGCGAGTTTTCGACCGCTCGTGCGAAACCGTCGAATCGGCCGGCGCCCGGCGCGGTGCGCAGATGGCCGTGCTGCGCTGCGATCACCCCGACATCGAAGAGTTCATCAGTGCCAAGGACCAGGGCGACCTGAAGAATTTCAACCTCTCGGTCGGCGTCAGCGACGACTTCATGGCCGCCGTGCAGGACGGCGGCGACGTGCTGCTGCGCCACCGCGCCGAACCCGGCCCGGCGCAGAAGGCCGCCGGCGCCTACCAGCAAGACGCAGCCAGCGGTGGGCTGTGGGTCTACCGCCATTGCGCAGCGCGCGAGCTGTGGGACCGCATCATGCGGTCCACCTACGACCACGCCGAACCCGGCGTGCTGTTCCTGGACTCGATCAACCGCGACAACAACCTGGCGTACTGCGAAGACATTGCCGCCACCAACCCCTGCGCCGAACAGCCGCTGCCACCGTATGGCTGCTGCTGCCTGGGTTCGATCGACCTGACCCGTTTTGTGCGTCGGCCCTTCGAAGACCAGGCCAGCTTCGACGAAGCCGCATTTGCCGACGTGGCACGTGTGGCGGTGCGGATGCTCGACCGCGTGCTGGACGTGACGGTCTGGCCGCTGCCGCAGCAACAGGAAGAAGCCCGCAACAAACGCCGCATCGGCCTGGGCTTCACCGGCCTGGGTGATGCCTTGATCATGCTGAACCTGCGCTACGACACCGACGCGGCACGGGCCAAGGCGCAGCGCATCGCCGAGGTGCTGCGCGACACCGCCTACGAAGCTTCAGTCGACCTGGCCCAGGCCCTGGGCCCCTTCCCGCTGTTCAACGCCGACCTGTACCTCAGCGGCACGACCTTCGCGTCACGTCTGCCGCTGGCGCTGCGCGAGCGCATCCGCGCCCACGGGCTGCGCAACTCGCACCTGCTGTCGATTGCGCCCACCGGCACCATCAGCCTGGCCTTTGCCGACAACGCCAGCAATGGCATCGAACCGGCCTTCAGCTGGAGTTACACACGCAAGAAGCGCATGCCCGACGGCAGCCACAAGCTGCATGCCGTGGAAGACCACGCCTGGCGCCTGTACCGGCACCTTCGGGGGCCGGCCGCGGCACTGACACCGGCCTTCGTGACGGCGCTGGAGATGAGCGCACAGGCTCACAGCAAGATGGTGGCGGCCGTGGCGCCGTTCATCGACACCGCGATCTCGAAAACCGTCAACGTGCCGGCCGACTACCCCTATGCCGACTTCCAGGACCTGTACCTGGAAGCCTGGCGCGCCGGCCTGAAGGGCCTGGCCACCTACCGGCCCAACAGCGTGCTGGGCTCGGTGCTGAGCACCACGGCACCGGCCGGTCCTTCAAGCGATGCCAGCACCGAGCCCGGCCTGCACATCGCCGACGCCAACCGCCGCCTGGCACTGGACCGCCTGCCAGCGCCGGTGCTGTCGTCGCTTCGCTGGCCGGGCCGGCCCGATCTGCCGGCGGGCAACAAGGCCTGGACCTTCATGGTGCACCATCCCTTCGGTGACTTCGCGCTTTTCGTGGGCGAACTCACGGCCGCTGACGGCCAATCGGCCCAGCCTTTCGAAGTCTGGGTCAACGGCGCCGAGCAACCGCGTGGCCTGGGCGCGTTGGCCAAGACGCTGTCGATGGACCTGCGCGCCAACGACGCGGCCTGGCTGCAACTGAAGCTGGACGCGCTGGCCACGGTGGCCGAAGAGCGGTCTTTCGAGATGCCCTTCCCGCCGCATGGCGAGTTGCGCCTGTTCCCGGGCGTGGTGGCGGCCACCGCGGCCGTCATCCGCTGGCGCTGCGAACAGCTCAAGGCGCTGCCACAGACGGACAAGAAGGGCCCGACACCGGTGATGGACGCGATGTTCAGCGTTGCCGAGCCGCTCACCGGGCCCTCAGGTACCCTGGCGTGGGCGGTCGACATCGACAACCCCGGCACCGGCGAGAACTTCACGCTGACGCTCAAGGAGGTGACCTTGCCGGGTGCCGACGGCGCCTCGATGACACGGCCCTGCGCCGTGGGCTTCTCCGGCAACTACCCACGCGCACTGGACGGCCTGGCGCGGCTGCTGTCGCTGGACATGAGGGTGGTCGACCCCGCCTGGATCGGCATGAAGCTGCGCAAGCTGCTGAACTACGCCGAGCCGCTGGGCCACTTCATGGCCTTTGTGCCCGGCCTGCCCAAAGGCCAGCGGCGCCAGCAGACCTGGCCCTCGACGGTGGCCTACCTGGCGCGCCTGATCATCCACCGCTACGCGATGCTGGGCGTGCTGGACGAAGACGGTTTCCCGCTGCGCGACATGGGTGTGCTCGAAGCCGCAGGCGACCTGCCTGAGCGCCGCCGCGTGCTGGCCGGCAAGCTGTGCAGCGAATGCGGCAATGCCAGCGTCATCCAGAAGGACGGCTGCGCGTTTTGCACCGCCTGCGGCGATATCGGTCAGTGCGCTTGAGGGCGTTGGGTGGCGCGGCCAGGCGAAGGCCCCCATGTCGCGGCGGGTTGCCTACCTTGGTGAAGGACAGGTAAGGGCTTGTCGCGCCAGGATGCTGCACCAGCAGGTGGCCGCCATCGTCGAGGCCGATGAACCTCGCGCCCGGGATCCTGTTGGCGGTGGATTGCGCACCCGCGTTGGTGCCAAAGTCATCGTCCTTCGCGCTGACCACAAGTGTCGGAACCCGAATGGTCTCCAGCGGACAAGGCACAAGGCTCTTGCCCAAGCGCATTTCGTCTCGCAACCCCTGGGCGCGCCGCGACACCGGCAGGATACGGTCGGCCAGGTCGTTCACTCGCGCCCGCTCATCTTCGCCGGCAGCGGCGACCTGCCCGGGCGGTGTCGCCAGCACGTGTCGGATGAGCGGATCCCAGGCCATGCCCTGGTCGTGCCCGCCACCGCTGCCGTGGATCATCAACAGCGCCATGCCCGCGCCCGCCTGCTGCACCTCGGCGGGGCAACAAAGTGTGTCGATCACCGTGCTTCATGCGAAGTCGGGCGCGAAGGCCCAGAGGATCTCGGCGTTCAGGCCGATGTGCTGCAAAGCAGCGGCCGCATGACCGCGTTGGCGCGATCGGACAGCAGGTTTGTGTGGCAGCCCATGGCCGGGCAGTTCCTGTTGAGAACCTGCAGCGCTGCAGCAGCCGGCTGCACCGGGCCTGCGGGATATCCCGCTGGCCCGCAAGCCGTTGCGGCTCTAGTGTCAGACAGACGCGCTCACCTTCGCCACCGGCCACCGCGCGCGTCACGACCACCAGAATGACCACCACAACAACCGGCACCGGCAAGACATGCCCGGGCCACCAGGAGACACACGCATGAGCCATCGCACCAGGGTGCCCGCAACGGGCGCCGGCAACCTTCTGCTCCGTCGGCGCAAGTGGAGCGCCGGACCCGCGCTGACGCTGCTGTGCGCAGCCACCCTTGCCTGCACGGCACAGGCTGCGCCCAACGCCGCCGCCAAGCCGGCCGTGCAGGCCGTGTCGCCGCGCGGTGCCGCGGTACCGCCGCCCGTCACCCCCGGCCGTGAGCGCTTGCGTGTGCTGTCCGGTCGTGCCGACCAGGTGTCGGGGGGCGATGCGCGGGTGGTCATCGACGCGCCCGCCGTGACGATGCCGCTGGTGACACTGTGGCTCAACGGCGCACCCATCTCGCCGAGCTTCGTGACCACACCACGTGGCCGGGAAGCCGTCATCACCGGGCTGAACCTGGGCCCCAACACGCTGGAAGCACGCCTCACCACGAGTGGTGTCGTGCGCGACCGCATCACCCTGGTCAACCACCCGATCACCGGCCCCATCTTCAGTGGACCTCAGCAGCACCCCTTCGTGTGCACCACCATCCAGGGCGGTGTGGCGCGGCAGCCGCTGGTGGACACCGCCGTGCCACCCGGCTACACGGTGCGCGACGCGGCCAACAACGTCATCGGCTACAGCCGCGACTGCAGCATCGACACCTTCGTCACCTACCTGTACCGCCGCAACACCGGAGGCGGCCTGGTGGTCCTGCCCGCCGGCCCACGCCCGGCCGACATGGGCACCACCACCCTGCCCGACGGCCGCACGGTGGACTTCATCGTGCGCCGCGAGGTGGGCTCGATCAACCGCTTCCTGTACAGCATTGCGATGCTGTCACCGGCGCCGGCATCCGACAACGCGGCGCAGAACGACAGCTCGCTGTGGAGCGGCAAGCTGCTGTACTGGTTCCAGGGTGGCGTGGCCATCGGCCACAGCCAGGGCACGGTGCACAGCGGTTCGCTCAACCCCGACGTGCTGGGCCAGGGCATGGCCATCGTGCACAGCAGCGGCAACAACACCGGCACGCACTACAACATGAACCTGGCCGGTGAAACCGCGCTGATGACCAAGGAACGTTTTGTCGAACGGTACGGCGTGCCCACCTACACCGTGGGCCTGGGCGGCAGCGGCGGCGCCATCCAGCAGTACCTGATCGCGCAGAACCACCCCGGTGTGCTGGACGGCCTGCTGCCGGTGCAGAGCTACCCCGACATGGTGACGCAGACCATCCACGTCGGCGACTGCGAACTGCTCGAACACTACATGGACGCCACCGACCGCACGAACCCGAAGTGGCAGGTCACGAAAAACCGCAGCTGGCTGGTGGGCATGAACGCCGAAGAGGGTTTCACGCGTGTCAACGATGCGCTGCGCGACCTGAAGCTGGCGCTGGGGTATGCCAGCGCCGTGGGCAGCACCGAATGCATCCCGGCCTGGCGCGGCCTGACGCCGCTGACGCTGAACCCGCTGTACGGCCAGGCCGCGAACCAGCAGTTCTATGAACCGCAAAGCGACATCGCCGCCATCCGCTGGACCCACTACGACGATGTGCGCAATGTCTATGGCGTGGACGCAACCGGCGCCGCGCTGGTCACGATGGACAACGGGGGCGTGCAGTACGGGCTGAAGTCGCTGAAGGCCGGGCACATCACCGCAGCGGAGTTCCTGCACCTGAACTGGCACATCGGCAGTTTCAAGCACCCCAGCGACATGCTGCAGGAGACCTTCCCCTTCTTCGGCACGACGGCCGACGAGATCAACAAGGCACTCACCATCCCCGGTTACTTCGACCCCTGGAGCAAGAAGAACATGCGCCTGGGCAGCGCCGACAAACCCGCCCCGCGTGCCGAGGGCAGCCTGTCGGCCCAGCGTGCCGTGTACACGAGCGGCCATGTTTTCGACGGCCAACTGAACGTGCCGGCCATCGACCACCGCCAGTACATGGAGCGTGAGCTGGACATGCATAACTCGCACCAGAGCTTCGCGGTGCGCCAGCGGGTGCAAAACCGCATGGGCCACAGCGACAATCTGGTGATCTGGTTCACCGACACCATCCCCTTGACCACGAAGGCCAGCCAGACGCTGCAGGCCCTGGCGGTGATGGACCAGTGGCTGATGAACATCCGCGCCAACCCGAAAAAGAGCGTGGCGCAGAACAAGCCGGCGATGGCCGCGGACGCGTGTTTCGACCGCTTCGGTTCGATGCAGGCGCTGGGCACCGGCGTGTGGGCCGGCATCCTGGACTCACAGCCGGCCGGTGCCTGCACCGCGCAGTACCCGCTGTACGGCACCAGCCGCATCGTGGCCGGCGCACCGATGACCGGCGACATGTACCGCTGCGCACGCAAGAGCGTGGCCACGGCCCTGGCCGACGGCACCTACGCACCCTGGGTGCCCAGCGCCGAGCAAGTGGCCACGCTGAACCAGATCTTCCCCGCTGGCGTGTGTGACTACAGCCAGCCCGACCAGGCAAGGCCCGATCTGGCAACACGCCGGCGTTGAACCCCGCGGCTGCGCCATGCGCAGCCGCTCTTACGGGAACTCTGGTCGTTGACGGGACACGACGATCCTGGTCGACAAGGTCGCGGGCACTGGGTGTGCAAGCCCCAGGGTTCGCCTTGACCGCGAGCCAGCCTTGCCGGCGTTCCCGATGAGATGTCACGCACAGTGCGGGTGTCGCCTGGGGAGTCGCCCTGGGTGTTGCCCTGGGTATCGGTATCGGCGTCTTTCCGATTCCGCTGCAGATGCCTGCCGCGATGCTGGCCGCTGTTGCACTCAACGCCAACGTGGCGGCTGCGGCCGCTGCGACTTGGTTGACAAATCCCTTCACCACGGCGCCCATCTTGGCGCTGTCTGCGTTCCTCCGCCCGTTTGTCGTGCCTCAGAAGGCGCCCGCTGCACTTTCCCCGGCCTTGCACAAGTGGCCATGTGCCGCTCCGCGCACATGGCCAGCTGCGCTGTGGGAGCCGATGCTGTCCTGGGGCCCGGCGTTGCTGGCAGGGTTCCCATTGGCCGGCGTGATGCCGGGCTCGAGCGCAGCGCTACACGACGGTCATCACTGCCAGCCAGGCCATGGCCAGGATCTTGGCTGCAACGCTTGGGGGCCTTGCCCGCCCGACAGCAGCAACCAGAAAGATGTTGTACGGCAGCGGTGCGAAGTGGATTGCCACTGCCAGCCAAGACGGTGCACCCTGGCTGGCCGCCGCCAGGGCAAGCAGGGTGGCAAGCAAGTTGGTGGCGGTTCCAACGCCCAGCATGTCGCGCCAGAACACCGTGCGCAACGGCACTTCGCCGCGCCAGCGACGGGCAACAAACGATTCGGACGGGTGTGGGTTCACAGCTTCGCTGGGGTCGGAAAAGGAACGGCGGGAGCCTCGTGTCGAAGTTCCAAAGTCGGACCTGATCGCCCGCCGTGAGCACGATCCTGCGTCTGGTGCCACAGGCTCTCCACATCGCCTTCCAAGGCGATCCTGCAACTCAGGCTTCGGGATGTGTCCATCCAGCCGTCAGCTGCCGTCCTCGCGCTGCGCGGCCCACGGACTTGCGGGGCATGATCCAGCGCCTGGTCGTGCATGGCGCTCGACGGCGCCCCCTCACTCCCACTCGATCGTCGCCGGCGGCTTGCTGCTCACGTCGTAAGTGACGCGGTTGATGCCCCGCACTTCGTTGATGATGCGCGTGCTGACCTTCTTCAGCAGCGCGTAGGGCAGCTCGGCCCAGTCGGCGGTCATGAAGTCGCTGGTCTGCACGGCCCGCAGCGCCACCACGTAGTCGTAGGTGCGGCCGTCGCCCATCACACCCACGCTCTTGACCGGCAGAAACACGGCAAAGGCCTGGCTCGTCAGGTCATACCAGCTCTTGCCGGTGGCGGGGTCGATGAAACTGCGCAGTTCTTCGATGAAGATCGCGTCGGCTCGGCGCAGCAGGTCGGCGTAGTCTTTTTTCACCTCGCCCAGGATGCGCACACCCAGTCCTGGCCCCGGGAAGGGGTGGCGGTAGACCATGGCCGGCGGCAGACCCAGTGCCACGCCGAGTTCGCGCACCTCGTCCTTGAACAGGTCGCGCAGCGGCTCCAGCAGTTTCAGGCCCAGTTGTTCGGGCAGGCCACCGACGTTGTGGTGGCTCTTGATCGTGACGGCCTTCTTGGTCTTGGCGCCGCCGCTTTCGATCACGTCGGGGTAGATCGTGCCCTGTGCCAGCCACTTGGCGCCCTTGGCGCCGGCGCTCGTCAGCTTGGCCGCTTCCTGCTTGAAGACGGTGACAAATTCGCTGCCGATGATCTTGCGCTTGGCCTCTGGGTCGCTCACGCCTGCCAGCTTGCCCAGGAACAGCTCGCTGGCGTCAACGCGGATGACCTTGGCGTGCAACTGCCCGACAAACATGTCCATGACCATGTCGCCTTCGTTCAGGCGCAGCAGGCCGTGGTCGACGAAGACGCAGGTCAGCTGGTCCCCGATGGCGCGGTGAATCAGCGCCGCGGCGACGCTGGAATCGACACCGCCGCTCAGGCCCAGGATGACCTCTTCTTCACCCACCTGTTCGCGGATGCGCGCCACGGCTTCGGCGATGTGGTCGCGCATCACCCAATCGGGCTTGGCCTTGGCGATGCCCAGGACAAACCGTTCGAGCAGCGCCCTGCCCTGCACCGTGTGCGTGACCTCGGGGTGGAATTGCACGCCGTAGTAGCCACGGGCCTCGTCGGCCATGCCGGCAATGGGGCAACTGGGCGTGCTGGCCATCAGCTTGAAACCCGGCGGCAAGGCGGTGACCTTGTCGCCATGACTCATCCACACCTTCAGCATGCCGTGGCCTTCCGGCGTGGCGAAGTCCTGGATGTCCTTCAGCAGTTGCGTGTGCCCGTGTGCCCGCACCTCGGCGTAGCCGAATTCGCGGTGGCTGCTGGCTTCGACCTGCCCACCTTGTTGAACCGCCATCGTGAACATGCCGTAGCAGATGCCCAGCACGGGCACGCCCAGGTCCCACACCGCCTGCGGTGCGCGAAGGTCGTGCTCTTCGTAGGTGCTGGCATGGCTGCCGGACAGGATGATGGCCTTGGGCGCGAAGTCGCGCACGAAGCTGTCGCTGACGTCGTTGGGGTGGATCTCACAGTAGACGTGCGCTTCCCGCACGCGGCGGGCGATGAGCTGCGTGACCTGGGAGCCGAAGTCGAGGATGAGGATCTTGTCGTGCATCACGGTGCCGCTCGCAGGTCAGTGCGGGGCCGTCAAGGGGTGGGTCGAAGGGGCAAGCTGGCGGCGCGCCATGCGGCGGAAGTGCACGACCGCCAGCACCAGCGCCAGTACCTGGAGGGCGGCGCAGAAGAACATCGGCGCGCCGACGCGCCAGTCGCTGGTGGGCAGGTGCGACACGGTGGCCATCAGCGGCGCGGCGAACACCGGCGCCAGCACGGCCATCAGGCTGTTCAGGCCGCTCACCGCGCCCATCGTCTGGCCCTGCGTGCGTTCGTCGGCGGCTGCCGACACCAGGCCCTGCAGCGAAGCCGCCACGGCCGCGCCCAGCACGTTGGCGAAGATCACCGCGTACATCATCCAGGGCTCGGTGGCCAGGCCCCAGGCCAGGAAGGCCAGCGAAGACGACACCAGGCCCGCCACGGCCAGCCGCTGTGCCGTGAAACGCTTCAGCAGCCGACCCAGCAGCACACCCTGCACCACCGCCGACACCAGGCCCACGGCAAACAGCGACCAGCCGTTTTCCGTCGGACCCCAGCCGAAGCGGAAACTGCCGTAGAGCACCCACACCGTGTACAGCGAAAACTGCGCCAGGCCGGCAAAGCCCAGCACGCCCACCAGCAGCCCCACGCCCTTCAAGGCGGCCAGTTGCTTCAGCGACGACAAGGGGTTGGCACGCCGCCAGTCGAAAGCCCCGCGCTGTGTCGGCGGCAAGGACTCGGGCAGCACGAAGTAGCCATAGGCCAGGTTGGCCAGCGCCAACCCGCCGGCCACGAAAAACGGCAGGCGCAGGTCGATGCCACCCAGCACACCGCCGAGCACCGGGCCCAGGATGAAGCCGATGCCGAACATCGCGCCCAGCAGGCCGAAGCGTTTGGCGCGTTCGGCCGGCGCCGTGATGTCGGCCACGTAGGCATTGGCCACCGCGGCGTTGGCCTGCATGGCGCCGCCGACGATGCGCGAAGCCACCAGCATCCACATCGCACTGGCCAGCGCGGTGGTGAAAAAGTTGATGGCCAGGCCGCAGAAGCCCAGCAGCAGCACAGGGCGGCGGCCGAAGCGGTCGCTCAGCGCGCCCAGCATGGGCGCGGCGACAAACTGCGCCAGCGCATAGCTGATGACGACCACGCCGTACCAGCTGGCCTGCTCGGCCGGGTCGCCAGTGAACTGGCCCACGATGGCCGGCAGCACAGGCACGATGATGCCCACGGCCAGCATGTCGATCAGCACCACCAGCATGATGAAACGCATCGCGGCGGCCTGACCGGCAGGGCCGGTGTCGCCAGGTGGCGCCTTCACAACAACAGGGCTCACGCGGCGCTCATTCCATGCGGTAGTTGGGTGCTTCCTTCGTGATCTGCACGTCGTGCACGTGGCTTTCACGGATGCCGGCGGTGGTGATCTCGACGAACTCGGCACGTTCGTGCATGTCGGCAATGCTGGCGCAGCCGCAGTAATGCATGGATGCCTTCAGGCCGCCGGCCATCTGGAAGATGATGGACACCACCGAGCCCTTGTAAGGCACCTGCCCTTCGATGCCTTCGGGCACCAGCTTGGCGGTGTTGGGGTTGTTGCCGGCGCCGCTGTCGGTCTCTTGAAAGTAGCGGTCGGCGCTGCCCTGCTGCATGGCGCCCATGCTGCCCATGCCACGGTAGCTCTTGTAGGTGCGGCCCTGGTACAGGATGGTCTCGCCAGGCGCCTCTTCGGTGCCGGCGAACATGCTGCCCATCATGACCGTGCTGGCACCGGCGGCGATGGCCTTGGCGATGTCACCCGAGTAGCGGATGCCACCGTCGGCGATCAGCGGCACGCCGCTGCCCTTCAGCGCGTCGGCCACGTTGGCGATGGCCATGATCTGCGGCACGCCGACACCGGCGACGATGCGCGTGGTGCAGATGCTGCCGGGGCCGATGCCCACCTTCACCGCGTCGGCACCGGCCTCGGCCAGCGCCAGCGCAGCCGCAGCCGTGGCAATGTTGCCGCCGATCACGTCGACCTGCGGGTAATGGCGCTTGACCCAGCGCACCCGTTCGATGACCCCGGCGCTGTGGCCGTGTGCGGTGTCCACCACCAGCACGTCGACGCCGGCCTTCACCAGCAGGTCGACCCGTTCTTCGGTGCCTTCGGCCACACCCACCGCGGCGCCGACACGCAGCTTGCCGTGCGCGTCACGCGCGGCGTTGGGAAAGTCGGACTGCTTGGTGATGTCCTTCACCGTCATCAGGCCGCGCAGTTCGAAGCTGTCGCTGACCACCAGCACCCGCTCCAGGCGGTGCTGGTGCATCAGCGCCTTGCCTTCTTCGGGCGAAGCGCCTTCGCGCACCCACACCAGGCGTTCGCGCGGCGTCATGATGTCGCGCACCGGCAGGTCCAGCCGGGTCTCGAAGCGCAGGTCGCGGTTGGTGACGATGCCCACCACGGTCTTGCCGTCCACCACCGGGAAGCCCGAGACGCCATGCTGCTTGGACAGCGCCATCACCTCGCGCACGGTGGCGCCGGGGGACACGGTGATGGGGTCACGCAGCAGACCGGATTCATACCGTTTGACGCGTGCCACCTCGGCCGCCTGCTGCTTGGGCGTGAGGTTCTTGTGCACGATGCCGATGCCACCTTCCTGCGCGATGGCGATCGCCAGCCGGGCTTCGGTCACCGTGTCCATGGCCGCTGAAACGAGCGGCAGGTTCAGGGTGATGTGGCGGGAAAGGGGGGTCGAGAGGCTGGTGTCGCGTGGCAACACCGTGGAATAGGCCGGCACCAACAACACATCGTCGAAGGTGAGCGCTTTGCCGAGTAGGCGCATGAAAGGGCTCCAGACGCAAAAGCGGATTATAGAGAGGCCGGTAGTCGCTCACGCTCGGTGACACACGCAGAGCCCCATCGACGCCCAAGCAGCCTAAGATCGCGGGATGTCAAGCCCCCAGCTCAAGCCCCTGGCCTCTTTCCAACCGCGCTTCTGGCCACTGCTGGCGGCAGCGGCTCTGCTGCTGGCTGCGGCGCTGCCGCTTCCAGCAGAAGCCCAGTGGGCCTGGCGCGACAAAACCGGCCAGGTGAATGCCAGCGACCGGCCGCCGCCGCGTGACATCCCCGACAAGGACATCATCAGCCGGCCCCAGGCCGACAACCGCCGCACCATCGCACCCGCGCCCGGTGCGGCACCGGCCTCGGGTGTGGCCGCTGCCGCCAGCGCCCCGGCCACGGCACTGGAACGTGAAGTGCAGGCCCGCAAACGCGCTGCCGAACAAGAGCAGGCGGCCAAGGCCAAGTCCGAAGAAGAACGTGCCTCGGCCCAGCGAGCCGAAAACTGCCGCGCCGCGCGTGGCCACCTGGCGGCGCTGGACTCTGGCCAACGCATCGCCCGCACCAACGACAAAGGCGAGCGCGAAGTGCTCGACGACAAAGGCCGCGCCGACGAACAGCGGCGTGCTCGCGAGGTGATCGGCACCGACTGCCGCTGAGCGGCTGGACTGCCGGCGAGCCGGCGCGCCGTTTCAGGCGGCGGGGTCCACCACAACGGGCGGCTTCGGCTTTGCCGCCCGACCAGGTCGATCGCGCCGGTAACGCTGGCGCCGGGCCTCTTTCGGGTCCACCTGCAAGGGCCGGTAGATCTCGACACGGTCCAAGTCGCGCAGCCGTGTGGCAGGTTCTTGCACCCGGCTCCAGATGCCCGCCCGCAGGCCTTCGGGCGACAGGCCGAAACGCGCCGGCAGCCCACTGGCCAGCAGCGCGTCGGCCAGCACCGCGCCAGCCGGCAGTTGCAGGTCCACCTGCTCGGTGCGGCCGGGCTCCGGGCAATACACCACCTGGACCCGCAACTGCAGGTCAGCGTGCGCCATAGACGTCCTCGGCCCGCCGCACGAAGGACTCGACGAAAGTGTTGGCGACACGGTCGAACACCGGGCTGACCACTGTTTCCAGTGCCGCACTCGAAAAAGCGTAGCGCAGGTCGAACTCGATCTTGCAGGCCAGCTGTTCACTGCCCGGGCGGCCCAGCGGCTTGAAGAGCCAGGTGCCGGCCAGCAGCGAAAACGGGCCGTCCACGAGTTGCACCGTGACCGAGTCGGGGGCCACGTGCTGGTTGCGCGTGGTGAAGGCATGCCGCACGCCCATGTAGGCCAAGCCCAGGCGTGCGGTGACGCCATCGGCATGGGTGTCCAGCACCTCGGCGCGGTCGCACCAGGGCAGGAACTGCGGGTAGCTGTCGATGCCCGTCACCAGGTCGTACATCTCACGCGGCGAATACCAGAGCAGAACCGACTTTTGCACGTGCTTCACAATGCCGGCATTGTAGAAGCGCACCCCCGGGCCCATCTGGGACCCTGACATGTCTGCCATTGCCGAAAACCGCCGCGCCCGTTTTGACTACAGCATCGAAGAACAGTTCGAGGCCGGCATGGTGCTGGAAGGCTGGGAAGTCAAGGCCATCCGCGCCGGCCAGGTGCAGCTGACCGACGGCTACGTGCTGATCCGTGGTGGCGAGCTGTTCCTCATTGGTTGCCGCATCAACGCCTTGCGCACCGCTTCGAGCCACGTCAGTCCCGAAGCCGACCGCACCAAGAAGCTTCTGCTGCACAAGGACGAGATTCGCCGACTGGTGGGCAAGGTCGAGCAGAAGGGCTTCACCCTGGTGCCGTTGAACCTGCACTACAAGGGCGGCCGGGTCAAAGCCGAGATCGCGCTGGCCAAGGGCAAGGCCCAACACGACAAGCGCGAGACCGAGAAGAAGCGCGACTGGGTGCGCGAACACGGCCGCCTGATGCGGCACAAGGTGTCGTCGGGCGGCAGCAAGAGCTGAACGACGCCGGCCTGGCCGGGAGGCCGTGCTGGCCGGCCAGGCGCGCCGACAAGCGGCACTTTTGCGCAGGGACACACCCCCGTATCGGGGTACCCCCTCAGACGAAGCGCCGATCTCCTCTGGATGAAGGTTTTCCAGGGTTGTGCTTGGCTTACGATTCTCTACAAGTCACCGCAAGGGCCATCAGAGCCCGCTTCAGCTGCCTTGATAGAGGGATCACCCATGGCGCAAAGCCTGCACCCCACGGCTTCCAGGACCCGGCACGCGGGCGTCGGCCTGCTGATCGTTGTCAGCCTCCTGGTTTTGTGCTCGACACTGGCCCGGGCCGCTGTGCCCACCCAGGAGCCGCGTCACGCATTGGTGGTCGGCAATGCCAGCTACGCCACCGCGCCACTGATCAATTCAGCCAACGACGCCACCGCCGTGGCCAAGGTGCTCGAACGTGCCGGTTTCAAGGTCGACCTGAAGCTGAACGCCAGCCAAAAGCAGCTGCAGGACGCCGTCACCGCCTTTGGCGACCGGCTCAAAGGCGGCGGCGCCGGCCTCTTCTACTTCGCCGGCCACGGCGTGCAGATCAAGGGCCGCAACTTCATGATGCCGGTGGGCACCGACATCAAGCGTGAAGACGAAGTGCCCTACAAGGCGGTGGACGTCCAGCAGGTGCTGGACAAGATGGAAACCGCCAAGAACCGCATCAACGTGGTCATCCTGGACGCCTGCCGCGACAACCCCTTCGCGCGCAGCACCCGGTCAGGCAGCGGGGGTCTGTCGCAGGTCGACGCGCCCATCGGTTCGTTGGTGGCCTTTGCCACCGCACCCGGCAGCGTGGCCAGCGACGGCCGGGGTTCCAACGGCCTGTACACCCAGCACCTGCTGGCCAACATGGAACGCCCGGGCCTGCCGATCGAAGAAGTCTTCAAGCGTGTGCGCCTGGGCGTGCGGCTCGACTCCAACGGCGGTCAGGTGCCGTGGGAAAGCACCTCGCTCGAAGGCGACTTCTACTTCTTCACACCTTCACCCACAGCCAAGACCGGGCCCACGGTGCTGCCGCCGCCGCCCGGCATCGAACACATCGCACGCGCCGAGCGCGGCTACGACCTGCTGCGCCAGGGCCAGTTGGACGACGCCGAGCGGATGTTCCGCGCGCTGGCCGGCGCCGGCCACCCGGAGGTCGTTTGGATGGGCCGCGAGGGCCTGGCCGAAGTCATGCTCACCCGGGGCGACAGCCAGGCCGCATTGGGCGAAGCCAACGACATCATCGCCAAGGCGCCGACGCGCAGCGCGGCTTACCTGATCCGCGGCCGCGCGCTGTCCGCCGCAGGCCAGGCGCCGCAGGCGCAGGCCGCCTTGCAGCAAGCCGCCGGCGGCCAGACCTCGGCCGATTTTTCCTGGCAGAAGGCCAGCGCCCTGGTGGCCGTGGGCAACACGCAGCGCAAACAAGACCCGCAGGCCGCGATCAAGACCTACGAAAAGGCCAGCCGCGAGAACCCGCAGTCGGTCGAGGCGCTGAGCAACCTGGCCGTGACGCTGAACGAAACCGGCCAGTCGGCACGCGCCAAGCAGGTGCTGGAGCGTGCCCAGGCCTTGGACCCGGCTGACGCGATGACGGCCGCGCTGATGCGCCAGACGCAAGAGGCACTGGCCGAAGAGCAGGACCGTGCGCGCCAGACCTACGTCGACGACGCCGTCAAGGAACTGGCCGCACGTTTCCGCAACCCGGCGGCCCGCCCGGCATCGGCCGGCACGCCCGACGACTGGACTTCACCGGTGATGGCCCTCAGCGTGCTGCCCTTCCAGGACCAGACGATGCCCGGCTCCACCGGCCGCATCGGCATCGAAACCCTGGTGCAGCAGGAACTCATCCGCGAACTGCAGAACCGCGGCTTCACCATCGTCGAACGGCGCCTGCTGGACAAGGTGCTGGCCGAGGTGAAGCTGGGCTCCTCCGAGCTGGCCGACCAGGACACGCAGATCAAGCTGGGCAAGGTGCTGGCGGCCCGCATGATGGTCTCGGGGGTGCTCAGCTCGCAGGGCAGCAACGGCACCACGCTGACGGCCGCCGTGCGCGCCATCGACACCGAAACCACGCAGCTGCAGATGGTGAAGTCCGAACGCAGCAGCGGCCTGCCCAACCCCACCGAACTGGCCGCCACGATTGCCAAGCAGGTGGCACAGACGGTCCAGGACAAGTACCCGCTGAAGGGCCGCATCGTGTCGGTCGAAGGTGACCGGGCGATCATCAATCTGGGCAAGAAACACGGCCTGGCCGCCGGGCAGGCGTTCAATGTGCTGAGCCGCGGCGAACCCATCGAACACAACGGCCGCGTCCTGGGTTACCGCGAAAACCGCATCGCCCAGGTCACGGTCACCGAGGTGCAGGACCTGCTGGCTTTCGGTCGCATCGCCGAAGTGAAGTCACCCCTCGAGAAAAACCAGAGGGTGATCGCACGCAAGGAATGAAACACGTCCACGCAACTGCCACACGGCCGGACCCTGCCTTGCGCGCGGTCCGGCTTCAGGCCTTGTGGCTCTGGCTCTTGTTCTTGGTGGCCGGCTTGGGCTTGGGCCACAAGCTTGCGCTGGCGCAGGGAACGGCAAATGCCACGCTGCCCGCCGTCGTGGTGTGGGACTTCGACGACCAGACACCCGGCGCCGTGCCGGGCGCCGGCGCCAGCGACTTCCTGCGCCGCTCGCTGTCCGAAAACCTGACGGCATCGCTGCTGCAGGTGGCCGGCCTGCCGGTGGTGGAACGGCAGCGCATGAAAGACCTGCTGGCCGAACAGAAGGTGTCAGCCAGCGACTTGGCCGACGAAGACGCCCGTGTGCGCCTGGGCCGCATCGTCGGCGCCGGCCGCATGGTGTTCGGCGGCTTTTTTGTCTTGGGCGACCAGGTGCAGGTCCATGTTCGCGTCGTGGAGACCGCCACTTCGCGGGTGCTGTTCTCCGACGAAGCCACCACCGCCGTGGCCGGCGTGATGCAGCAGGTGGAGCCCTTGAACCGCCGCCTGTCACGCGCGCTCGGCGCAGGCACAGCGCAGGGCTTGAGCTTTGCCGCCGCGTCCTGGCAGGCCTACGACAAAGCGCTGGCGCTGGCCGACGCCGGGCGCCTGGACGACGCCGTGTTGGCCCTGCAGGCGCTGCTGGACAAGGACAAGGGCTTCGTGCCAGCCGAACGCCAGCTGGTGGCGCTGCTGGACAAGCTGTCGCGGCGCTGAACTGCCCATGAAGCCCGCCCACCGTCAAACACCCGAAGTCCACCTTCCGCCCAACGACACGCCACCGCACTGGACGCCGATGTTGCCCCTGCCCTGCCCTGCCCAAGAAGTCGACACCGTGACCCACCCGCAGAGCCGCTGCCCTGCGTGGAAGGGCCGGCTCGGTTCGGCGTTTGTGACGGCGCCCACGCTGGCCCTGTGGCTGGCCATCGGTGCACCTGCCCTGGCGCAGACACCGCCCAGCGCCGGCCAGCTGCTGGAAGAAACCCGCCGCACGGCGCCGCCTGCGCTGCCTTCACAAACACCCCCTCGCCTGATCGACGCGCCTGTGCGGCCGACGGTGACCATGCCCGAAGGCACCACGGTCACGGTGTCCGAGTTCCGCATCACTGGCGCCACGTCGTACAGCAACGAAGTCCTGGCCGCTTTGGTCCGCCCGTGGGTGGGCAAGCGGCTGGACATCCGCGGCCTCAACGAAGCAGCTGGCGCCCTGACGCGCCACTACCAGTCGGGTGGCCACCTGCTCAGCTACGCTTACCTGCCGGCGCAGCGCGTGGCCGACGGGGTCATCGAACTGGCGGTGCTCGAAGGCAAGCTCGAAGGGGTGCAGATCGTCACCGCACAAGACGTGCGTTTGCGTGACGAGGTCGTGCAGGCCCACACCGACCCGCTGCTGGCACCCGGCCCGGTGCTGCAGTCGGCCGTTGAACGACAGCTGCTGCTCTTGAACGACATCCCGGGCGTAGCCGCGCGAGCCGCCTTCACGCCCGGCGCCAACACCGGTGGCGCCGAGATGGTGGTGTCGGTGGCCGAAGACGAACCGCTGCAACTGCGCGCCGACTTCAGCAACCATGGCGGCGAATCCACGGGTGAATACCGCGCGGGCCTGACGCTGCAGTTTCGCGACATTTTCGGTTGGGGCGACAGCAGCACCGCGCGGGGCGTGGTGTCCGACAAGGGCAGCCTGGTCACCGGCAGCCTGAACACCAGCGTGCCCCTGGGTGGCCAGGGCTGGCGCGCTGGCGCTTCGCTGTCGCGCCTGAAGTACCAGTTGGCCGGGGACTTCCGCCGGCTGGGTGCGGTTGGCACCGCCGACACGCTGGGCTTCGACGTGAACTACGCGCTGCGCCGCAGTGCCGATTCCAACGTCAGCCTGCGTGCCGCCTTCGACCACAAGCGGCTGCGCGACGACCTGCAGCTCATCGGCGTGTCCACGGCCAAACGCAACGACACCGGCGAACTGTCGGGCAGCTTCGACTGGCGCGACAACGTCGGCGGCCTGTCGGCCGGCAGCCTGACCTTCACGGCAGGCCAGCTGCGCGTGGCCGGGCAGCGACGCGGCGAGTGGTCCAAGCTGGGCGCCCAGGCCGCACGCCAGCAGCAGATCAGCGGCCCGTTCAGCGTGTACCTGCGCATGGCAGGCCAGACCACCGGCGGCAATCTGGACAGTTCGGAAAAGCTCGGCCTGGCCGGGGCCGGTGCCGTGCGCGCCTACGCGCCGGGCGAAGTGTCGGTGGACCACGGTGTGCTGGCCTCGCTGGAATTGCGTTATGCGCTCGACTTCCTGGGTGGCAACGTCGTCGGCTCGCTGTTTCACGACTACGGCGGTGGCCAGATCAACCGTGCCGCACCCGGCACACCCGGCAACGACCCCGAGCTGAACGGCACCGGCTTCGGCCTGAGCTGGGCCCGGGGCGGGCTGGGCCTGAACGCTTCCATCGCCTGGCGCGGCAGCCGCTTGCCCACGACCGACACATCCGACCCGCGGCCCCGCCTGTTCCTGCAGATGTGGGTGGCCCCGTGAAACTGAACCGCACAAGCCCGCACCTGCCTGCCCGCGCCTGAAGTCCGACATCCGGAGAAGCACCATGCCCGCCCGCCAAGACGCCAACGCCCCCACCAGCACCACACGTTCGAGCAAGGCGCGGCGCACCAGTTCGGGCGCACCGTCCAGCGCCAGCCGCCGGCGTGCAGCGCAGCGCCGCCAGCCGCGTTTGTCGCGCCTGCTGGCCTGGCTTCTGTCGGCGGTGCTCGGCAGCGCGGGCCTGGCCTACGCCCAGGTGCCAGCCGGCGCCCTGCCCAGCGGCGGCCAGGTGGTGGTGGGTTCGGGGCAGTTGCAACAAAGCCCCAATCTGCTGATCGTCAAGCAGTCCACTCAGCGCCTGGGCATGGACTGGCAGAGCTTCAACATCGGCGCCGGTGCGGCGGTCGAATTCCGCCAGCCGAGCGCCAGCTCGGTGGCCCTGAACCGCGTCGTGGGCCACAGCGGCACCGAGATCTACGGTCAGTTGCGCGCCAATGGCCAGGTCTTTCTGACCAACCCGCACGGTGTGCTGTTTGCACCGGGCTCGAAAGTCGACGTCGGTGGCCTGGTGGCTTCCACGCTGGACATGAACCAGCAGGACTTCGCCGACGGCCGCTACGTCTTCAACGCCACCGGCGCTGGCGGAGCGGTCACCAACCAGGGCACGCTGCGCGCCAGCGCGGGCGGCTACCTGGCGCTCTTCGGCCAACAGGTCGACAACCAGGGCGATGTGTCGGTCGACGCCGGTGCGGTGGTGCTGGCTTCGGGCCGTGCGGCCACGGTCAGCATCAGCGGCAGCGGCCTGATCTCGGCCGTCGTCACGGCCGGCCAGGCCGGCAGTGTCAGCAACAGCGGCAGCCTGCAGGCCGACGGCGGCACCGTCACCCTCACGGCACATTCGGCGCAGGCCATCGCCGAGTCACTGGTCAACAACACGGGCATCGTGCGTGCCAACACGCTGGTCGAACGCCAGGGTGAGATCTGGATCACCGGCGACCACGTGGCCAGCACCGGCCACATCAGCGCCGACGCCACCGGCACGGCCGATGCCGGCCGCATCAGCATCAAGGGCGGCATGGAGGGCGGCAGCCTGAAAGCCGGCGGCAGCATCACCGCGCGGGCCGAACAAGGCGCCGGTGGCCAGGTCGAGACCTCGGCCGCGCACGTGAACATCGCGCCCGACATGCGTGTCACCACGCTCAGCGGCGCCGGCCGCCACGGCACCTGGCTGATCGACCCCACCGACTTCACGGTGGCAGCGGGCTCCGGCAGCCTGACGGCGTCTGGCATCGGGGCCAGCACGCTGTCGGCGAACCTGGCTGGTGGCAACGTCAGCCTGCTCACGGCCACCACCGGCAGCGAGCCGGGCGACATCTTCGTGCAGGCGCCGGTGAGCTGGAGCGCCGACACTTCGCTCACGCTCAGTGCGGCGCGCAACGTCGAGGTCAACGCCAACATCACCACCTCGGGCGAAGCGGCACGTCTGGTCATCACCCCGGGTACCGGCGGCAGCTTCACGATGGGCGGCACGGCACGGATCACGCTGCCCGGCGCCAACAGTTCGCTGCGCATCGCCGACGTGGACTACACGCTGGTGCGCACCCTGGCCGAACTGCGGGCCCTCGACGGCAGCGCGTCGGTGCTGGCCGGCAACTACGCCTTGGGTGTTGACATCGACGCCAGTGCCACGGCGTCAGTCAGCTTCAACCCGATCGGCAACGAAACCACGACTGCCATCTCCACCGTCAACTCCTTTGGCGGCCGCTTCCAGGGCCTGGGGAACAGCATCACGTCCTTGTCGGTCGACGCACCGGCATCCAACACAGCAGGCCTGTTTGCCACCACCAACGGTGCGCGCATCGACAACCTGGTGTTGAGCGGCGGTGCTGTCACCGGCAGCCATGCGGTGGGCAGCCTGATCGGCTCGGCCGGCGGCGCCACGGTGGTCAACAACGTGCGCAGTTCGGTCACCGTCAACGCGGTGGACGATTCCAGTTCGGGCGTTTACGCCGGTGGCCTGATCGGCTTCTCGGGCACGTCGACCAGCATCGCCATCAACCGCAGTTCGGCCACCGGCAACGTCACGGCCGACACCAACACCGCCACCGCGCGTGTCGGTGGACTGGTCGGTGAACAGAGCGCTGGCACGATGACGCAGGTGTCGGCCTCGGGCAACGTGACGGCCACTCTGCGCACGGGCACGGGCGCCTCGGGTCACTACGTGGGCGGCCTGGTCGGCGAAAGCGGCGCCAGCAGCATCACCCTGGCCACGGCCAGCGGCAACGTCAGTGGCCTGCGCGACACCGGCGGCCTGATCGGCCGCTTCCAGCCCACCGGCACCGGCGGTGGCACCCTCAGCGACAGCAGCGCGTCGGGCAACGTCAGCAGCGGCAACGATGCCGGCGGCCTGGTGGGCACGGCCACCGGCACGGGCGTCATCCGCAACAGCAGCGCCAGCGGCACGGTGACCAGCACGGGCGCCACCACGTCTTCCAGCACCGGAGGCGCCGTCGGTTGGTACAACCTGACGCTGGCCCCGGTCGGCCTGTCGGCCAGCGGCAATGTCAGCGGCGGTGGCCATGCGGGCGGTCTGATCGGCTACCACCAGGGCAATGCCGCCGTGGTGGCCGGTGGGCTGGTCGACGTGGTTCCGCTTGGCACCACCAAGACGGTCACGGGTGCACTGTTTGCCGGCGGCCTGGTCCGGCGGCTACAGCGGCCTCAGCGCGGCAGCCGATGTCACGGCCACGGCGCCCTCGGGCACGGCTGGCGGTCTGATCGGGCGCAGCGCGGGCCCCGTGGCCACCAGTTCCGCCAGCGGCGACGTTGCCGGTGGCAGCGACGTGGGCGGCCTGGTCGGCTCGGCCAATGGCGCCGGTGGTTTCACCGATGTCTCGGCGACCGGCAGTGTCACGGGCAGTGGCACCGGCAGCCGCACGGGCGGCCTGGCGGGTTACTACAACAACACCGGCGCGCTGCTGCGGGGCACGGCAGCGGGCGCGGTCACCAGCAGCAACGTCGGCGGCGGCCTGGTGGGCAGCTTCAGCAGCGCGGGCGGCATCCAGGAATCCTCGACCGCCATCACGTCAACCGTGACCGCTGCCGGTTACGCCGGTGGCCTGGTGGGCGATGCCGCGGGCACGGGCACGGCCAGCATCACCGACAGCACCGCCAGTGGCGCGGTCAGCAGCTCCGGTGCGGCAGCTTATGTGGGCGGCCTGGTCGGTGACTTCACGATGGCCGGTGGCATGGCCCGGGTGTCGGCCAGCGGCAACGTCTCGGGCGGTTCACGCACGGGCGGCCTCGTGGGCAGCTACATCGCGGCCGGTGCCCTGAACACGGCCTCTTCCTCCGCCACCGCCGTTGCTGGCAACACCTACGTCGGTGGCCTGATCGGCTACCACAGCGGCGGCGCCGTCAGCAGCGTCAGTGCGACCGCCGACGTGACCGGCACGTGGGGGGGCTTATCGGCCGCTCCGGCGGCACGGTTTCCAGCGCCACCGCTTCGGGCAACGTCACCAGCAACACCGTCAATGCCGCATCGGCCGGTGGCCTGATCGGCAGCGCCGAGGGCACGGGTGCGATCGTGGATGGCACGGCCAGCGGCCATGTCACCAGCGCTTCGGCCACCACTTCTTACGTGGGCGGCCTGATCGGCTACATCAGCAGTGGCAGCGTGGTTCGCGGCGCCGCCACGGGCGATGTCAGCGGCGGCATCTACACCGGCGGCCTGATCGGCTACTTCACCAACGGCAGCGGCGGCGTGATCCAGAACGCCAGCGCCAGCGGAGACGTCAGCAGCCGGGGCGACGCCGGCGGCATCGTGGGCTATGCCACCGGCACTGGCAGCATGAGCGACTCCACCGCCAGCGGCCACGTCTCCAGCTCGGCCACCACCAGCTACTCGTCCGGCGGCGCCGCCGGCTACTTCAACCTGACGGCCGGCATGAGCGGCGTCGCCGTTACCGGCAACGTGGCCGGCAGCAACTACGCCGGCGGCGTGGTGGGCTTCTACGACCCCACGGCAGCCTTCAGCGGCGTGACCAGCACCGCTGCGACGGTCAGCGGCACCCGCTATGCCTGCTTCGTCGATCAGCGGCCTGAGCTCGGCCGCCGACGTCACCACCACGGAATCTGGTGGCGCCGCAGGTGGCCTGGCCGGCCGCACGGCCGGTTCGGTCAGCGCCAGTTCGGCCACCGGCACGGTCACTGCCGCCGGCGATGCAGGCGGCCTGATCGGCGAAGCCCTGGGTACCGGCGCACTCGGCAACCTGCAGGCCAGCGGCAACGTCAGCAGCACCGCCACGTCGGGTTACGTGGGCGGCCTGATCGGACGCGTGACCAGTGGCAATCTGAGCGACAGCACGGCCAGCGGCCATGTCAGCGGCGGCAACCACGCCGGCGGACTGGTCGGCCACTTCAACGTCAACGGCAACATCAGCAACGCCAGCGCCACGGGTGATGTGACGGTGGCGGTGTCGTCCTACGTCGGCGGTCTTGTGGGTCTGGCCCAGGGCACCGGGCTTTTCGACGGTGTGACGGCATCGGGTGACGTCACCTCGACCCACCCCACCTCGTACTCGGGTGGCCTGGTCGGCCAGTACAGCAAGGCCGGCGGCCTGACCAACGCCAACGCCAGCGGCGCCGTGAGCGGTGGCCAGCGAGTGGGTGGCCTGGTGGGCTACTACGTCAGCAGCGGCAACCTGGGCAACGCCACGGCCGGCGGTGCCGTCGTCGGCACCACCTACGTGGGTGGCCTGGTGGGCGACTTCACCAACAGTGGCACGCTGAGCAACGCCACGGCCAGCGGCAATGTGCAAGGCACCGGTACCAGCGGCGAAGTCGGTGGCCTGGTGGGCAGGTTCTACAACGCCGGCAACGCGTCGACCTTGTTGGCTACCGGCCAGGTTGCCACCACCACCAACATGGCTGGTGGACTTTTCGGCAGTTGGCAGTACGGCGGCACCTTGGTGGACAGCCGCGCGACCGGCTCGGTGACCGGCGGCACCTACACCGGCGGCCTGATCGGCTACGGCTACAACAACGGCACGATCTCGAACAGTTCGGCAGCGGGTCAGGTCACGGGCACGACGCACGTCGGGGGCCTGGTCGGCCAGCTCTACTACACCTCGATCACGCTGGCCACGGCCACGGGCGATGTCTCTGCCGCATCCGAGAGCACCGTCTACGCCGGCGGCCTGGTGGGCTACTTCTACAACAACGCCACGGGCGGTGGCATCAGCAGCAGCACGGCCTCGGGCGTGGTGTTTGCCGACGCGGGCGGGACCCGGGCCGGTGGTCTGGTGGGCGAAATGGCCACGGGCAGCATCGTGTCCAGTTCCGCCAGCGGCTGGGTGACGGCCCGCAACAGCGTGTCGGGCAGCGCCAGCGGCCAGTACGCCGGCGGGCTGGTGGGCCAGTTCAGCAGCGGTGTGATCACCGACAGCTCGGCCAGCGGCGATGTGACCGGCGGTGACTATGCGGGTGGACTCGCGGGTTACTTCTATGGTCCTTCACCGATGGTCAATGTCTCGGCCACGGGCGACGTGACTGGGGCACAGTACGTCGGTGGCCTGGTCGGCCACCTGGCCTACAGCGGCGTCAACAACGGCTTCGCCAGCGGCGATGTCGTGTCCAACAGCGGCGGCTACGCGGGCGGGCTGGTCGGTTACTCGTTTGCTTACGCCACTGGCAGCACCGCGACCATCATCGACAGCCGTGCCACCGGCAACGTCAGCGGTGGATCCATCGCCGGTGGCCTGGTCGGTTACTGGACCGACTACTTCGCTTCCACCAGCAGTGCCGGCGTGACGCTCAGCAGCGCCAGCGGCAACGTGTCGGCCAGCAACACGGCCGGCGGTCTGGTGGGCTACTTCAACGGATCGGGCAGTGCCAGCAGCAGCAACGGCATCTCCAGCAGCCATGCCAGCGGTGATGTCACGGCGCCCACCGCGGTGGGCGGTCTGGTCGGCCAGTTCACGAGCTACGCCGGCATCCAGGACAGCTCCGCCACGGGCAGGGTGCTAGGCACCGGCAGCACCGGTGCGCAGTACCTGGGGGGGCTGGTCGGCCTGTACCGCAACTACAGCAGCACCTCGGGCACGGGACAGCTGCTGCGCAGTTACGCCAGCGGCAACGTGGCCCTGGCCGACACGGCCACCTTGGGCAGCTTCGCTGACGTCTACGCCGGTGGCCTGGTGGGCAACCTCGACGGCCCCAACGCCACCTTCGTTACCCTGGCCGACAGCTACGCCACGGGTGCCGTCAGCGTGATCAATGCCAGCGGCCGCCTGCGGGCAGGCGGCCTGGTGGGCTTCACCGACACCAGCATCGAACGCAGCTACGCCACCGGGGCGGTGGCTGCCACGCTGACTTCGTCCAGCAGCCACGCCGGTGGTCTGGTGGCCCAGCGCAGTGCCACCACCGTCACCGCCAACAACAGCTACTGGGCCACCGACACCAGCGGCCAGTCCACCAGCATCATCGGCACCGCCAGCACGCTGGCCGACATGCAGAACGCGGCCACTTTCTCTGGCTGGGACCTGGCCACCACGGGTGGCACGAGCCAGGTCTGGCGCATCTACGAAGGCCAGACCACACCGCTGCTGCGCGGCATGCTGACGCCGCTGACGCTGACGCTGGCCGACATCAACAAGGTCTACGACGGCACCACCTCGCTGGGCGAAGCCGCCATCAGCGTGGGCGGGGTGGCGGTCGCCAACCCCGAGCGCATCTTCGTCAGTGGCGTGTCGGCCAATGCCGGCAGCCACACGCTGACGGCCAGCAACCTGTACTCGGTGCAGAACGGCTACGACCTCAGCCTGACCGGTTCGGCCACGCTGACCATCGGCCGGCGCACGCTCACGCTCGAGGGCCTGGTCAACGACAAGGTCTACGACGGCACCACCATCGCCACCTTGTCGGGCACACCGCAGTTCGGTGGCCTGGTCGCGGGTGACGACCTGGTCTTCCTGCCCGGCACCGGTTTCGGCGCGGCCTTTGCGACCAAGACCGCCGGTGTCGACAAGGCGGTCAACATCAGCGGCAGTTACGCCATCGGCGACGGCACCGTGGGCCTGGCGGCCAACTACATCGCGCCCACCGCGCTCACCACCACGGCCGACATCAACCAGGCCGTGCTCACCGCCGGCAGCTTCAGCGCCACCAACCGCGCCTACGACGGCACCACCACCGTCGCGGTCACGGCCACCACCGCCACGCTGGCCGGTGTGGTCGCAGGGGACATCGTCTCGGTCGACCTGTCCACGGTGAGCAGCGGCACCATGGCCGACAAACAGGTCGGCACCGGCAAGGCCGTCACGGTCAGCGGCGCCAACATCACGGGCGCGGACGCCGGCAACTACCGCCTGGCGGGGGTTGATGCCGTCACGGTCGACATCACGCCCAAGCTGCTGACGGTCAACGGCATCACCGGCAACGACCGGCAATACAACACCGGCACGTCGGTGAGCCTGAACACCTCGGCCATCTCGCTGGCAGGTCTGGTGGGCGGCGACGACGTGCAGCCTCGCCTGTCGGGCCTGGGCGGGTCGATCGCCGACAAAAACGCCGGCACCAACCGGCCGGTCACGGTGACCGGTCTGGCACTGCGTGGCGTGGATGCCGCCAACTACACACCGCAGGCCGGTGCGGTGACGGTCACCATCAACCCGTATGCCCTGACCCTGTACCTGGGCACCACCGGTTCGACCAACCGCGTCTACGACGGCACCACCAACGCCAGCATCGTCTTCCCCACCTACTGGTACAGCAGCGACGACATCACCGTCAGCACCACCAGCGTGTCGTTTGCTGACAAGAACGTCGCCTACACCTCGGGTGGTGTGGTCACCAGCAAGACCATCACTGCCGAAGGCATCAGCATCAGCGGAGCCGATGCGGCGAACTACACGCTGCAGAACACCACCGCCACGGCCACCGGGACCATTTCGCCCCGCCCCCTCAGCGTCAGCGGCGTCAGCGCCGTCGACCGCGTGTACGACGGCACACGTGATGTCACCGTCAACATCAGCGGCGCCACCGTGGACACCTCGGCCGTCGTCAGCGGTGACGTGGTCAGCGTGGCCACGCCGGGTTCGGGCAGCGTCGTGGGCCAGGTGGCCAACAAAAACGTCGGCACCGACAAGGCGGTAACCGTCCCCGGCCTCACGCTGACAGGCACCGACGCCGGCAACTACAGCATCACCAGCGGTTCGGGTGGCGGCGTGACAGTCGACATCACCCGCAAGGACCTGACGGCCGTCTACACGGGCAGCACCAAGGTCTACGACGGCAACCCGTACGCCCCGATCACCACCACCTCGGCCGACATCGTCAGCGGCGACGTCGTCCGGTTCTACACCAGCCCCGAGTACTGCGGTTCGCCCTGCGTGTACGCACGCTACACCGAATCGGGGCTCGCCAGCGACGGCAGCTACGTCGATTCCCGCCACGTCGGCACGGCCAAGCCCGTCATCATCACTTTCAACGGTCTGTGGAACACAGATGCCGGCAACTACAACCTGCTCAACCCCACCGGCACGACCAGCGCCGACATCACGCCCAAGCCCGTCACACTGGCCTACACCGGTGTCAGCAAGGTCTACGACGGCGGCACCACCGCCAGCGTGTCGCTGAACATCGGCGGCTCGGGCCTCTACAGCATCGACGCGCTGACCAGCACCCAGACGGCCATCTACACCGGCACTGGCGCCAAGAACGTGGGCACCGGCAAGCCCATCGGCGTGAGCGACATCGTGCTGTCCGGCGTGCACGCCGGCAACTACACGGTGGGCAACACCACGGCCACCACCACCGGCACCGTGACCGCCAAGCCCGTCACGGTCAGCGGCATCACCGCCACTGACCGTGCCTACGACGGCACGACCAACGTGGCCGTGACCGCCGGCACCGTGGGTTCGAGCGGCTTCGTGGCCGGCGACCTGGTGGCCATCGAACTGCCCGTCGGCGGCCTGAGCACCGGCACCATCACCAACAAAAACGTCGGCACCGCCAAGCCGGTGACCGTGACCGGCCTGACGCTGTCGGGTGCCGACGCGCCCAATTACAGCATCGACCCCAGCGGCAGCGGCATCACGGTCAACATCCTGCAGGCCGCACTGACGCCCACGTTCAGCGGTGTCAGTCGCATCTACAACGGCGGCGTGTCGGCCACCGTGACCTCCACCACCGCCGGCATCTTCGGCGGCGACGTGGTGAGCTTCAGCCAGACCGCCGTCTACACCGGGGCGGACGCACGCAACGTGGGCACGGCCAAGCCGGTCAGCATCACCGGCATCAGCATCAGCGGCAGCGGCGCGGCCAACTACTCGCTGGCCAGCACCACCGCCAGCACCACCGCCGACATCACGCCGAAAGACGTGACCGCCAGCTACGTCGGCGCCAGCCGCGTCTACAACGGCGTGGCCGACGTGTCAGCCGCCGTCGTGGGCAGTTCGCTGCAGTTTGTGGCCGGCGACACCGTGGGGCTGAACCAGACCGCCCGCTTCACCGGCGACGGTTCGGCCGGCACCGGCAAAGCGGTGTCGATCAGCGACATCGTGCTCACCGGCGTGCATGCCAGCAACTACAGCCTGGTCAACACCACGGCCAGCACCACGGCCAACATCACACCGCGTTCCCTGGGCGTGACGGGCATCAGCGCCACCAACCGCGCCTACGACGGCACCACCACGGTGGCCGTCAACGTGGCCGGCGCCACCGTCGACACCAGCGCGGTGATCGCCGGTGACGACGTCAGCGTGACGCTGCCCCCCAGCGGCATCAGCACCGGTGACATGCTCGACCGCCATGCCGGCGGCAACAAGCCGGTGTCCATCACCGGGCTGACGATCGGCGGCGCCTCGGCCGCCAACTACACACTCATCGGCGCCACCGGCTTGACGGTGAGCATTTCGCCGCTGTCCCTGACCGCCAGCTACATCGGCCTGGACAAGGTCTACGACGGCAACATCGACGCCAGCGTCACCGCCACGTCGAGCGACATCCTGGCCATCGACATCGGCAGCCTGGGCTTCAGCGCCAGCGGCCTGAACGTGGGCACCGGCAAGCTGGTGGACGTGAGTGGTGCCTTCCTGACCGGCGCCGCACGCGACAACTACGTCATCAGCAACACCAGCGGCAGCACCACCGCGAACATCACCCCCCGCACGGTCACGGCCAACTACACCGGCGGCAGCAAGGTCTACGACGGCACCGTGAACGCCGTGGTGAGCAGCAGCCTGAGCAACCGGGTGGCCGGCGACACACTGACGGCCACGCAGACTGCCGAATTCACCGGCGCAGGCGCACGCAATGTCGGCACCGGCAAAGCCATCAGCGTCACCGACATCGTGCTCGCGGGTGCCGATGCCGGCAACTACGTGCTGGCCAACACCACCGACACCACCACGGGCGCCGTCACGCCCAAGCCCATCACCGTCAACGGCCTGGGTGGCGTGCTGGCCACCGACCGCGTCTACGATGGCACACGTGCCGTCAGCGTCACCGTGCCCGGCGGCGTGACGCTGGTGCCCGACAGCAGCGACATCGTGGCCGGCGACTCCGTCAGCATCGCCGTGCCGCCGTCGGGGGTGACCTCCGGCACCGTCGCCAACAAAAACGTCGGCTCGGGCAAGGTGGTCACCGTCGACGGCCTCACCTTGTCGGGCGCCGACGCGGCCAACTATTCGATCGCCGGCACCGCCGGCATCACCGTCAGCATCACCCCCAAACTGCTGACGGCCGTTTACAGCGGTGTCAACAAGGTCTACGACGGCAGCACGGCCGTCAACGCCACCGGCACCTCTGCCGACATCATCAGCGGTGACATCGTGCTGATCCGCGGCAACGGCAACTTCACGGGCACCGGCGCGAAAAACGTGGGCACCGCCAAGCCGGTGGCCATCACCTCGGGCTCGCTGTCGAGCACCGACGCGGCGAACTACTCGCTGGTCAATGGAACCGGCAGCACGACGGCCGACGTCACACCGCGTGCCATCACGCCCACCTACAGCGGCGGCAGCCGTGTCTACGACGGTGGCGTGGCAGCGCCCGTCACGGCCAGCGTCAGCGGCTTCGTGACCGGCGACAGCGTCGTGCTGTCCGAAACCGCGGTCTTCAGCGGCGCAGGTGCACGCAATGCCGGCACTGGCAAGCCCATCACCATCACCGGCATCGGGCTGAGTGGCAGCGATGCCATCAACTACAGCCTGACGACCACCGGCGCCAGCACCACGGGCAGCATCACGCCCAAGCCCCTGACGCTGATCGGCCTGACCGGTGTCACCGCCAGCGACCGCGTCTACGACGGCACCCTCAGCGTCAGCGTCAACATCAGCGGCAGCGGCACCATCGGCATCGACACTGCCGACATCGTGGCCGGTGACGACGTGGGCATCGTCGCGCCCGCGGTCGGCACGACCACCGGCACGCTGCTCAACAAAAACGTCGGCAGCAACAAGCCCCTGACCGTGGACGGCCTGGGCCTGATCGGGGCAGACGCGGCCAACTACACCGTCACTGCCGCCAGTGGCTTGACGGTGAACATCACGCCCAAGCCTCTGACTGCCAGCTACTCAGGCGTCAACAAGGTCTACGACGGAACCAGCGCAGCCAGTGTGCTGGGCAGTTCGGCCGACATCGTGGCTGGCGACGCCGTCTCCATCAGCGGCACGGGTGTTTTCAGCGCCGGCAAGAACGTCGGTACTGGCCTGACCATCAACATCACCGCCGGCAGCATGAGCGGCAGCGACGCCGGCAACTACCTGCTGCTCACCACCACCGGCAGCGCCACGGCAGACATCACGCCGCTGACGGTGCTGGCCAGCTACCTGGGTGGCACCCGTGTCTACGACGGCACCACCGCCGCGCCGGTCACCGGCACCTTGACGGGTCTGATCTCCGGCGACACGATCGCCTTGTCGCAGACCGCCACGTTTGCCGGTGCGGGCGCCAAGAACGTCGGCAGCAACAAGACGGTGGACGTGACGGGCATCTCGCTGTCGGGCAGCGATGCCGCCAACTACAGCCTGCTGCTCACCACCGCCACGACCACCGCCTCGGTGACCCCGCGACCCCTGGGCATCATCGGCCTCAGCGGCGCCAGCGCAGCCGACCGTGAATACGACGGCACCCGCGACGTGGTCGTGAACATCGCGACGTCTGGCGTGGTCACACCCGACAGCGCCGACCTGATTGCCGGCGACGACATCACCGTCACGGCACCGGGCGCCGGTGTCACCACCGGCACCATGGCCGACAAACACGTGGGCACGCTCAAGCCCGTGGCCGTGGCCGGCCTGACGCTGGGCGGCGCCGACGCCGGCAACTACACGGTGGCCAGCACCAGCGGCGTCACCGTGAACATCACGCCGCGCACGCTGAACGCCAGCTACACCGGCACCAGCCGGGTCTACGACGGCACGGCAGACGCCTCGGCCGTCGGCGCCTCGGCCGACATCATTGCCGGCGACAGCGTGACCATCACCGGCAGCGGCCTGTTCACGGGCACGGGTGCACGCAACGCCGGCCTGAACAAGCCGGTCGAGATCACCAGCGCCACGCTGTCCAGCGCCGATGCCGGCAACTACGTGCTGGCCACCACCACGGCCAGCACCACGGCCGACATCACGCCCAGGTCGGTGACCAACAGCTATGCGGGCGGCACACGGGTCTACGACGGCACCACGAATGCGCCCGTGACCCGAACCACCACTGGCTTGTTGTCGGGTGATGCGGTCAGCGTCAGCGAAAGCGCCACCTTCTCGGAGGCCGGCGGCAAAAACGTGGGCACGGGCAAGGCGGTGCTGATCAGCGGCATCACGCTGTCGGGTGACGACGCCATCAACTACGCGCTCACCGCCACCAGCGCCACCACCACCGCCGGCATCACGCCGCGGCCGCTGAACGTGACCGGCCTGAGCGGCATCACCGCCATCGACCGTGTCTACGACGGCACGCTGGGCGTCGAGGTGCTGGTGTCGGGCACGGCAGGCACGGCCGGCGGCGACGTGATTGCCACAGACGACGTGCAGATCAACGTGCCCGGCTCGGGCCTGGGTGGCGGCTTGATGGTGGACAAACACGTCGGCAGCAACAAGCCGGTGGTCTTGTCCGGCCTGTTCCTGAGTGGCGCCGACGCGCCCAACTACGCCATCACGGGCACCGCCGGTGTCACGGTCAACATCACCCCGCGCAGCGTGACGCTGTCGGGTGTGACCGCCATCGACCGTGTGTACGACGGCACCACGCAGGTGGCCATCGACACCACGGGTGGCACCATCAGCGGCGCGTTGGCCGGTGACGACCTGTCGCTGCTGACCAGCGGCAGCACCGCCAGCATGGCCGACAAACATGTCGGCCTGGCCAAGGCGGTGGACTTTGCCGCCCTCACCCTGGGCGGCACCGACGCCGGCAACTACGTGGCGACCAGCGGACCCGGCCTCACGGTCAACATCAGCCCGCGCATGCTGACAGCCACCGTGACGGCCATGGACCGTGTGTACGACGGCACCACGCTGGCGAGTGTCGTGCTCAGCGACGACCGCATCGCCGGCGACGTGCTCACGCTCGGTGCGGGTGCAGCCAACTACGCCGACCGCAATGCTGGCAGCGGCATTGCCGTCAACGTGACGGGCCTGAGCCTGGCCGGCGCCGACGCCGGCAACTACGTGCTGGGGGCCAGCTCGCTGCTCACCGCAGCCAACATCGACCGCGCGCCGCTGACCGTGACTGCCGACAACCTGGTCAAGGTCTACGGCGAGTCCCTGGCACTGACGGGCAGCGAGTTCAACGCCGCCGGCCTGGTGGCCGGTGAAACGCTGGGTGCGGTCACGCTGGCCAGCGACGGCAGCGCGGCCCTGGCACCGGTGGCCGGGTCGCCCTATGCGGTGACGGTCAGCGGCGCCACCGGCGGCACTTTCGACCCGGCGAACTACACGCTCAACTACGTCAACGGCCAGATGCTGGTGATGCCACGACCGCTGACCGTGGCCAGCAACAGCCTGGTGCGTTTTGCCGACGAACCCAACCCCGGCAGCTTCGGCTTCAGCACCAGCGTGGGCGGCCTGGTGGCTGGCGACAGCATCAGTTCCGTGGTCCAACTGCCCCCCGTCGGGAGCGAAACCGCGCCAGGTGGGTCGATCTTCGTGTTGATGCCGTCAGGTGCCATCTTCGGCAGCGGCAGCGCCGACAACTACGCCTTGAACTACGCCAGCGGCCTGCTGGTGGTGCTGCCCAAGCCACCGCGCATTGGCGACGCCGACGGTGGCACTTCGGGTGGCGGCGGCGTGAACCTGGCCATCCTGGTGGACCCAGCCGAGCTGCGCCGTGCGGAGGCCGAACTGGACCGCGCGGCCGCCTCCACCCGCAACACCGGTGCGCCGCAGACGGGCACCGCCACACCAGCCCGCGCGACCACCGTGGCGACGCCGGACGAGATCAACCTGATGCTCTCGGGCGACGGGCGTCGCCTGACCCTGCCCACGCTGCAGAAGCTGCCCTTGATCTCTTTCGACCCGCAACTGCGCCGCCTGATCCTGGCCGACCAAACGGCGACCACCCCTTGAACGGCCACCCAGATGACACCGCCCCGGCCCACAACCCCAAGCCACAGCCGATGACGCACCTCACCCCCCCACCGGCCATAGAGCTGCGACGCGCAACTTCCGGCCGCCAACGTCGCTCTTGGCGGTCGTCCTGGCACTCAGGCGGACGCCGCTGCCTCGCGGCTGCCCTGCTGGCCACGGTGGCCGCTGGCAGCTGGGCGGCCCCGCTGGACGACATCCGCCGCCAGGTCGAAGGCAGCCAGTTCGAACAGGCCTACCAGACGGCCCTGGCCAACCCGCAGCTGATCGGCGACGTGCACTTCGACTTCCTCTACGGCGTGGCGGCCATCAACGTGGGCCGTGTGCCTGAAGGCCTGCTGGCGCTGGAGCGCCACCTGGCGGCCGTGCCGGCCAACGACCGCGCGCGACTGGAACTGGCACGCGGCTACTTCCTGCTGGGCGAATACACCCGCGCGCGTTCCGAGTTCGAGTTCGTGCTTCGCTACAACCCGCCGGCCGGCGTGCGGGCCAACATCAACGGCTTCCTGCAGGCCATGCAGGTGCGCGAGTCCACCGACCGTCGCGCCACCGCGCGCCTGTACGTCGAAGCGGGCGGTGGTTACGACAACAACGTCAACGGCGGCACCTTCCGCGACGAGATCGCACTGGTCTTCGGCAACATCAGCCTGGCCGGTTCACCCAGCCAGCAGGTGGCCGACGGTTACGGCCAGGTGGTGGTGGGCGGCCAGCAGCTGCTGCGGGTGTCCAACCGCATGTCGGTGTTCGCCGGCGGCGACCTGGACCACCGCGCCAACAGCCAGGAACGCCAGTACGACCTGAGCACCGGCAGCGTCTACATCGGTTTTTCGCAACTCAGCGGCGCCGCGCTGTGGCGCGCCACGCTGGGCACCAGCACCTTGCTGGTGGGCGGCAACCGCTACCGCGACCTGCTGCAGCTGTCGACCGAAGCCAACTTCACGCTGAGCCAGGAAACCACGCTGATGGGTTTTGCGCAGTACGGCGAACAGCGGTATGCGGGCAGTGACGAGGTGCGCGACGCACGTGCCACCACCTTCGGCGCCATGGTCACGTACAACCCGGCCCAGGTGCGCTGGCAGCCTTCGCTGGGCCTGCGTGTCAGCTTCACGCAGGAAGACAACCAACGCCTGCGCCGCGACCTGGCCAAGCAGATGCCGCTGCTGCGGGTGTTTGCCTCGGCCACGCCGATCGACCGCATGCGCGTGTCGGTGGGCCTGGTGGCCTATCAGCAGAAGTTCGACGGCGCCGACATCGGCTTCGGCACCGTGCGTGAAGACGATGCCGTCGGTGCCGACGTGGTGGTGAACTACGCGCTCGACGCCAACTGGACGATTCGCGGCGACGCGCAGTGGACCGTCGCCCGATCCAACCAGGACCTCTACGACAGCAGCCGCAAGGCCGTGTCGCTGAAGTTGCGCTACCAGTTCTGACAGGAGCCCGCATGTCACGCATCCCCCATCACTCCCGCCCTTGGCTGTGTGGCGCAGTCGCCGCGCTGCTGGCCATAGCGGTGCCGTCTGCGGCCTGGGCGCAGGCGCAGGAAGCCCGCGTCGTGCAGTTGCAAGGTGACGTGCGCGCCAACGGCGCCGCCGTCAGTGCCGGGCAGACGCTGTCGGGAGCCACCCTGATCACTGGCACCGACGGCCAGGTGCACCTGCGCATGGCCGATGGCACGGTGATCGTGCTGCAACCCGGCTCCGAAGCCAGGCTGGGGGCTGCCGACCCCCGCCAGCTGAACCTGGTGCGCGGCGGCCTGCGGCTGAGCACGGTGCCCGAACGCATCTGGCGCATCGACCTGCCCGACCGCAGCATCCGCACCAACGGCTTCCTGCGCCTGCAGAACTGCGACGCGGCCTGTGCGTCGGCGCCGGGCCTGTACGGCCGCATTGCCGCCGGCGAGGCGGTGCTCGAGTACCAGGGTGGCCGCTCGGTGCTGCGCAGCCGCAGTTTCCGCTGGGCCGACGGCGCTTCGCGCCCCGAGGTGCTGGCGGTGCAACCCGCGTTGCTGGACGACACCCGCAACCAGGACGCCGCCGCCCGTGCACGTGCCGAAGTGGCGCAGACGCTCAAGACCGGCATGGAAGCCTTCCGCGACGGCAACGACACCCTGGCCGTGCAGTCGCTGGAAACGGTACGCCGCATCGCACCCGGCGAGACCCTGGTGCCCTACTACCTGGGCCTGATCGCGCTGAAGCGCGAAGACAACGCCCAGGCGCTGGCCCTGCTGCAGCAGTACACACGCGAAGACCCCGAGGGCGCCGCCGCACGCGAGGTGCCCAAGACCTTGACCTTGCTGTCGTCCACGCAACTGCAGCAGGAAGTGGCCACGGCCGTGGCACGCGAAAAGGAAGTGGTGGCCAGCCCGCCCGAACCCGGCAGCATTGCCGTGCAGGCCTTCGTCAACCAGGGCGACGCCAACTACCGCGCCATGGCCAAGGGCCTGGCTGCAATGATCATCGCCGACCTGTCCAAGGTGCCGGGCCTGAAGGTGCTGGAACGCGAGAAGGTGCAGTTGCTGGTCAACGAAGCCAAGCTGGGAGACAGCGGCCTGGCCGACAAGGAATCTGCGGTGCGGTCGGGCCGCCTGATGCGGGCCGAAAAAGTCGTGGTCGGCAACTTCGAGGTGCAGTGATGAAAGACATCCGTCCGACCCTGGCCGCCACGGTGCTGGCCACGCTGCCTTGGCTGGGCGCGCCGGCGCTGGCGCAGACTTTCTCGCTCGAAGGCGCCGTCATCGACAGCCGCACCGGCAGCAGCCTGGGTGTGGTCACCGAACGCGGCGACCTGAATGCGCTGTTCCGCGCGCAGAAGGCCATGACCTTCGGCATCCTGCGCTCGGCGGGCATCTCGCTGGAACAACTGAGCCCCGAGGTGCGGGCGCGCATCGAACGTTTCCAGACCACCAATGTCGAGGCCTTTCGCGCCTTTTCACAAGGTCTGGAGTTGAAGGACCAGGGCAAGTTCGCCGAAGCCCGCGAGTTCTTCAAGCGCGCCGCCGACCTGGACCCCAACTTCGCGCTCGCCGCCGAGCAACAGCAGTCCATGCCCGACATCAACCTCGGTGGCAACGTGCAGATGCGCGCGGTCATGCTGGCTGCTGCCGGCACGGCGGTGGACCGCGGCAAGGCCGCCTTCGTGGTGGACGTGGCACGCGCCGTGGCGGCCATTCAGGCCGGCCAGACCGTGATCACCGTGCCCGCAGCCGAAGCCCCAGCGACGGCCGCCGATGGCTACACCAGCAACCCGCCGGGTTCGGGCACGCAGTTTGTCGCCAATCAGGTGGTGGGCCTGGCCTACACCTTTGCCGGCGCCGGGGCCTTGAGCTTCAGCCTGACCAACCCGAACGAGTGGCGCGCCGAAGACGTGCGCGTCACCAGCGCTGGCGTGCTGGACTCGGTGGGCAGCCTGCGCAGCGGCTTCCTGGCCCAGCGCGGCGGCGCCGCGTCGGCGAACACCGGCAACCTGACGCTGGGCGACGGTGCGGTGGCCTACTGGGGTTCGTGGCTGTCGGCACCCACGGCCACGGCCGCGGTCAGCGTGTCGGGTGTCACCGTCACGGCGCCGCAGCTGGGTCAGGTCGACTACCTGATCGCCGACGCGCCTCGCCTCATGCCCACCTCGGGCACGGCTGTTTTCACGCCCGCCGGCGGCCTGATGAACAGCGTCACCGGCACCATTTCGGTCAACTTCGCGAGCCGCGACGTGGCCTTACGTGACCTGGGCTTCCAGATCGGCAGCCTCAGCTTCGCTGGCCTGAACGGCAACAGCCGCTTCGACGCGGCCATCGCCTCAGGCGCCTTCAACGGCAGCTACACATCGGGCACCTGCAGCGGATGCACGGCCTTCAATCCGCTGTCCAGCGTCTACACCGGCAACTTCGTCGGGCGCGATGCCAATGGGCTGGTGTTTTCGACCTTCCTGCTGACCGGCGGCAGCGGCACGGCCTCAGGGGTGCACCTCTTCACGCGGCCCTGAAGACCTGCAGCGCCTGTTGCAGGTCGGCCTGCAGGTCGGACACGGCTTCCAGGCCCATCGAGAAGCGCACCAGGTGGCCCTGCAGGCCGTTCTTCACCTGTGCGGGCTCGCGCATCACCGACAGGTCATAAGGCACGACCAGGCTCATCGGGCCGGCCCAGGAATAGCCGATGCGGAACAGCTTCAGCGCATCCACGAAGGCATGCACCTGGGTCTGGCTGAAGCGGCTGTCGAAGAGCACCGAAAACAGCCCGGCGGCCGCGCTGCAGGTTTGTTGCCAGTGTTCGTGACCCGGTGAACCCGGCAGCGCCGGGTGCAGCACCCGCGCCACCTGGGGCTGCGTGCCCAGCCACTGCGCCAGCGTGCGGCCGGCCTGGTCTTGTGCCGCGTAGCGCACCGCCAGCGTGGGCAGGCTGCGCAGCAGCAGTTCCAGGTCGTTCCCGGCCACGCCGTAGCCCAGGCGCATGTCGGTGCCCTTGATGCGTTCGTACAAGGCCTGGTCACGGGTGCAGACCGAACCCATCAACACGTCACCGCCACCGCTGGGGTACTTGGTGAGCGCCTGCATGACGATGTCGATGCCCAGATCGAAGCCGCGCAGCGCCACACCGGCGCCCCAGGTGTTGTCCAGCGCGGTGGTGACACCGTGTTCACGTGCCACCCGAACCAGGCCCTGCAGATCGGGGAACTCCATCGTCACCGAACCCGGCGCCTCGAGCCAGATCAGTCGTGTCTGCGGGCCGATCATGGCGGCCAGCGCTGGCGCGTCCATGGGGTCGTACAGGCGATGCCGGATGCCCCAGCGGGCCAGTTCCTGGCGCGCCAGTTCCCGGCTCGGGCCGTAGACGTTGACCGGCAGCAGCACTTCGTCGCCGGGCGACAGCAGGGCCAGGTCCACCACTGCCACGGCGGCCAGCCCGCTGGGCGTGAGCAGACAGAAGCGCCCGCCTTCCAGCGTGGCGATGCGCTCTTCCAACAGGTAACGCGTGGGCGTGGTGTGCAGCCCGTAGGTGTAGCCGTCGCGACGACGCCAGTCGCGCGCGCGCAGGGCCGCCGTGTCCGGGAAGATGACGGTGCTGGCCTTGTGCACACCCGGTGCCGGCGACTCGAAGCCGGCCGGTGGCTGGTAGGCGTGGTGGATGAGCTCGGTGATCGGTTCTTGCAGCATCGGCGGATCCGGTTCAGATGGGTTGAGCCACCAGGTCATGGCCATCGGCGGCCACGATGCGGGCACGGGTGAACTCACCCACCTTCAATGTCTTGCTGGCCTTCTCCGGCGGCAGCAGCTTCACGGTGCCGTCGATTTCGGGCGCATCGGCGTAACTGCGGCCGATGCCGCCTTTGCGGCCCAGCGCTGGCGCGTGGTCGACCAGCACCTGCATGGTGGCGCCCACCCGGCTTTGCAGCTTGTTGATGGACACTGCCTCGGCCACCTCCATGAACCGCGCCCGGCGTTCCTCTCGCACCGCCTGCGGCAGCATGCCGGGAATGCTGTTGGCCGTGGCGCCTTGAACCGGCGAGTAGGCAAAACACCCTGCCCGGTCGATCTGCGCTTCGCGCATGAAGTCCAGCAAGGTTTCGAACTCGGCCTCGGTTTCGCCGGGGAAGCCGGCAATGAAGGTGGAGCGCACGACGATCTGCGGGCAGATCTCGCGCCACCGTGCCAGGCGCTCGAGATTGCGTTCGCCACTGGCCGGCCGCTTCATGCGCTTCAGCACGTCGGGGTGGGCGTGCTGGAAAGGCACGTCCAGGTAGGGCAGCACACGCCCATCGGCCATCAGCGGAAGCACATCGTCGACGTGCGGGTAAGGGTAGACGTAGTGCAGCCGCACCCAGGCGCCATAGGGTTCGGCCAGTGCAGCCAGGCGTTCGCACAGGTCCAGCATGCGGGTCTTCACCGGCTGGCCGTCGAAAAAACCGGTGCGGTACTTGATGTCCACGCCATAGGCGCTGGTGTCCTGGCTGATGACCAGCAGTTCCTTGACGCCACTTTCGAACAGCGCACGGGCATCACCCAGCACGTCGCCGATTGCTGGGGATGATGCAGAAGGTGCAGCGGTGGTTGCAGCCTTCGCTGATCTTCAGGTAGGCGTAGTGGCGCGGCGTGAGCTTGATGCCGGCCACACCCCGGAACTCGGCCCGTGCCTCGGGCACCAGGTCGACAAAGGGGTCGTGCGGCTTGGGCACGTGCAGGTGCACGGCGTCCATCACTTCCTGCGTGGCGTGCGGGCCGGTCACTGCCAGCACTTTGGGGTGCACCTGCTGCACCAGGTTGCCACCCTCGGCGCCAGCCTTCGCGCCCAGGCAACCGGTGACGATGACCTTGCCGTTGGCGGCGAGGGCCTCACCGATGGTGTCCAGGCTCTCCTTCACCGCGTCGTCGATGAAACCGCAGGTGTTGACGATGACCAGGTCGGCCCCGGCAAAGGTCTTGGAGGTTTCGTAGCCCTCGGCCCGCAGCTGCGTCAGGATGAGCTCTGAGTCGGTCAGTGCCTTGGGGCAGCCCAGAGAAACAAAGCCCACGGTGGGCGCTTTGGAAGGGGCCGGGCTGGCGGCGGTGAAGTTGCTGGGGTCGGTCATGCCGCGATTCTCGGTGATCTCTCAAAAGCCACCGCAGCGGGCGCCGCAAATGAAAAAGGGCGCGAACGCCGCCGTGGCGGGTCGCACCCTGATATTGCAGCCAGCGCAGTCAGCAGACCGCGCCGGCGGTGGGTCTTCAGGCCGCGTCTTGCTGACGCGCGGCGCGCTTGCGCAGCGTGGCACCGACGACGGCCAGGCCGCCCAGCATCATCAGCCAGGCCGACGGTTCGGGCACCACGGTGATGGCCACACCGCTGTTGTCGTAGGCGTAGCCCAGTACCTGCACCGCGCCGGCAAACGGGGGCACAGCAGCCTGCGACACGGCCACGTAGCCGTAGTTCGTGGTCGAGGTGGCTTCGTTCAGGAAGCGGAAGCCGAAGTAGTTCAGGCCCGTGTTGTTGGCCAGCAGCGCACCCGTGATGAAGGACGAAGCGGGACCGACGGTGCTACCGACCGTCAGCGCCGTGACCGTGGTGCCCGTGCCGACATTGCCACCGCCCGTGGGCGTGAAGAAGCGGAAGGCCGGCGTCGCGGTGGTCGAACCGCTGAAATACGGGTTGATGTCCCAGCCCGGTGCGGAAGCGCCGCTGGTGCCGATGGCACCGGTCACGACGTTCAGGTAGAAGCCGTCAAGATTGAAAGGCACGGTGCTGAACGCATTGCCCGAAAAGTCGACCGAGATCACTTCCGCGTAGGCGGTTTGCGCGGCGAGCGATGCGCCCACGACGGTGGCGCACATGGCCAACTTCATGACCCGCTTGCCAAGCGTTACTTGCTGCTTCATCTGGACCCTCTTCCTGTAGGTGGACGATATGGTTTGAACGAATACGGGAGCCCGCCCAATTCTGGACACGACCCTCTTTCGGTGGACTGATCGTCTGATCAGTGCCCCGCACCGGTCAACCCCCCGATTCAAGGGGTGAAACCACAGGCGGGTCACTCAGCAGCGCCCGCAAGGGGTCGAGCAGCGCGCCGTAGCCTGCGGCCGGTGTGGACGTGCGACGCATGGGCTGGCGCACCTGCAAGGCACTGGGGGTGCGGATGGCGCGCTGGGCCTGGTGGAAATTCAGGCAGCCGGGCTCGAAAGACAGGCCGCAGAAGTCCAGCAGTTCGCGGATCTGGACCTCGGGTTCGGCCACCAGATGTTCATAGTGCTGAACGCGGTAGTGGCCGGGGTGGCGCTCGGCCCAGAAGCGGCCCAGCCGCTGGTAGTCATGCCAGTAGGCCGCCAAGGTCTCGAAGCCATAGGTGAACCCCACCTGGCCGGGGCCAAACAGCTGCTTGTAGCAGGACCAGCAGGTCTCGACCGCGTCGCGCCGGCAATCCAGCACCCTGGCGCCGGGCAACATGGCCAGAGCGGCGCCGGCCAGCAACCAGTTGCCCGGCAGCTTGTCGGTGGATACCGGCCGGCGCTGTCGCCAGCGTTCGCTGATCTGCAGATAGCGCTGGCCCAGACGCGACCAGTCGGCTTCGGTGGCCAGGGGCACCCAGGCTGGAAAGGGCTGACCGCGGCGAGCCGACTCTTCGTCGATGACGTTCTGCAGATAGGGCAATTCGCTGGAACCTTCAACCCGCGAGTGGCTGGCCAGCACCTGTTCGACCAGCGTGGTGCCCGAGCGGGGCAGGCCGACCAGGAAGATCACTTCCGCGCCCTGCGCCAGCGCCGCTGTCAAACTGTGCTCAAGGAAAGCCGCCTGCACGGCGTTGACCTTGGCCGTGAACCGGGACACGTCCCAAGGATGTTTGGCCCTGGCAAGGCGGTTGGCGGTTGCGAGCGCGGCAAACGCGTCGTCATGCCGCCCCGCGTCTTCCAGTGCCTTGCCCAGCGCAAAACCCAGCAGCAGGGCATCTTCGGTCGGCTTTCCATGGCGGTCGACCTCGGCCGCCAGGCGCTGCATCTGCGCCACTTCACCATCGAGCAGAGCAACGGTCTTCAGGTCGACCAGGGTGAACCACGCCTGCGCCAGCCACTGCCCCCGGGCGATGAGCGCACGGCAGTCGGCGGCAGCCGCAGCAGCCTGGCCCACGGCCTTGAAACAGCGCGCTCGCTGCAGCAGCGCCAGCGGGTGGCCGGGTTCGCGGGCCAGTGCACCTTCGGCTGCGGCCAGCGCCTGTTCCACATGCCCCTGGCGGTCGCATTCCATGCTCAGCGCCAGGCATTGCTCGGCACCCGCCGCCAGGGGCGCGGCCGCAAGAAGGGCCTGCAGGGCCAGCTCGAAGTGGGCCGCGTGGTTGTGGGCGGCTGCGAGTTGCAGCCACACGGTGAAGTCGCCCGGCCGCAGCTCCACCGACTGGCTCAAACAGCGCGCGGCTGCTTCCCATTCGCCCTGCCCGGCATGCCACATGCCCGACCACCGCAGGACTTCCGGGTGCTCGCCTGCCTGCAGTTTCAGGGTGTACAGCGCCTGCCCGGCCATCAGCCGGTCGCCTTCGTTCACCAGGCGCATGGCCCGGCGCAGCATCTCGGCCTGCGGTGGCTTCAGGCCACGAAGGCGCTCTTTCTGTTCAGCGGCTGCGTCAGGCGGCAGGCTCGACCTGGCACGGGACTTCATGCGCAACGCTTGCGCCCGGCGCTAGCGCTTGGGCGGGAAGCCGCTCATGCCGGGAAACAGTGAGCCGGCCTCCTGCATCTTTTCGATCATGGCCCGGCTCTGTTCGACATAGCTGCCCATCAGGCCCTGCAAGGCCGTGGGCTGGGCGCTCATGAACTGGCTCCACAACTCGGGGTTCAGACGCTTGGGGTCGTACAGGCCCGCGCTCTGGGCCACGAACTGCTTCTGCAGTTCGGCGAAGGTGCTCATGTTCTGTTCCAGCATCGAGCCCATCACACCCTGCATCGCATGGCCGTAGAAGCGGATGATCTGGCTCAGCGTGGCGGCAGAGAACATCGGCACGCCACCCGACTCTTCTTCCAGGATGATCTGCAGCAGGATGCTGCGTGTCAGGTCTTCGGCCGACTTGGCGTCGCGCACCTCGAAGTCCTCGCCGGCCAGCACCATCTGCTTGACGTCGGCCAGCGTGATGTAGCTGCTGGTCTGCGTGTCGTACAGGCGCCGGTTCGGATACTTCTTGAGCACACGCACGGGCTTCGTGCCCTCAACTTCTGGGGCCTGGGCCGGGGCCTGGGCTCGGCGTGACGTGGGCATGCGGGGATTCCTTCAGCAGCGGTGTGTTCCCATTCTAGGAGTCGAGATCACGGTGCCGGCCCGGGGCTTCTACCCCCACCGGCATTCACCCCGCCGAGCGGGTCAGACCCTGCGCAACGAAGTGCGGGTTTTCGAAGCCCGGCTTGCCGTAACGCAAGGGGCTGCCCTGGAGGTCGAAGACCTGGCCCCCGGCGGCGCGCAGCACGGCGTGGCCGGCGGCGGTGTCCCACTCCATCGTGCGGCCCAGGCGCGGGTACAGGTCGGCACGGCCGGCGGCCAGCAGCCCGAACTTCAGCGACGAACCCACGGCCAGCCGCTGCAGCACCGGGCGCGAACCCAGCCACAGGGCCATGGCCGCTTCGTCGCCATGCGAACGGCTGCAGGCCAGCACCACACCTTCGGGCGCCGGCAGCCGGCAGCGCATGGCACGCCGCTCACCGGCTTCGTGGAGCCAGGCACCTGCACCCACGACACCGGCGTACAGACGGTTGGCCACGGGTTCGAAGACCACACCCAACACGGGCTCGCCGTTTTCGATGAGCGCGATGTTGACCGTGAACTCGCCATTGCGCGACACGAACTCGCGTGTGCCGTCCAGCGGGTCGACCAGCCAGAAGCGCGCGCCCGCCTCGGGCACCTCGCCACGTGCGGCTGCCTCTTCGGCCACGATGGGCACATCGGGTGTCAGCTGGCGCAGCGCGGCCACAATGCAGCGCTCGGCACGTTCGTCGGCCTCGGTGACCGGCGATGTGTCGGCCTTGCCCAACACGGCAAAGTCGCTGGCATACACCTGCAGGATCAGCACCCCGGCTTCACGGGCGATCTGTTCCACGGCAGGCAACAGGCCGGCGTTGATGTTCGTGTCCACGTGAAAGTCCCTCTCAGGCCGGCTGCGCGCCCGGGCCACCGCCGGCACGCCGCCCCAGGCCCACCAGGCGCTTCAGCAGGCGCCACACCAGGCGCAGGAACAGCAGCGTCAACAAGGCCTCGACCAAAGTCACCACAAACGCCGGCCCGCTGCTCCAGCGCTGTTCGCGGCGCCTGAACTTGGCCACCGCGCGGTCACGCGAATTTTCGATGCTGTCGTAGAAGCTGGGAATGACCAGCAGCGTCAGCGCCGTGCTGGTGATGACACCCCCGATGATGGCCACCGCCATCGGCCGGTAGAACTCGCCCCCTTCACCGATGCCGATGGCCACCGGCATCATGCCGGCCACCAGCGCGAAGGTGGTCATCAGGATCGGCCGCAGCCGTTTCTTGCCGGCCGCCATCAGCGCCTCTTCGCGGTCCACCCCTTCGGCTTCGAGCACCCGTGCCGCGTCGAGCAAGAGGATGGCGTTTTTGGCCACCAGGCCCATCAGCATGATGACGCCGATGAAGCTCATCAGGTTCAGCGTGCCCTTGGTCAGCAGCAGCGCGATCACCACGCCGATCAGGCTGAGCGGCAGCGACAGCATCACCGCCAGTGGCGCGGTGAATGAACCGAACTGCATGACCAGGATCAGGTACATCAGCGCAATGCCGCTGAAGAGCGCAATGCCCATCTCGCGGAACACCTCCTGCTGGTCACGCGAGGCACCGGCCAGTTCCAGCCCGTAACCGGGCGGGAAGTCCATCGCACGCGCCAGCTTCATGGCGTCGGCGGTGACTTCACCGGGGCTGCGGCCCTGCACATTGGCGGCCACCGAGATCTGCCGCTTGCCGTCGCTGTGCTGGATCTGCGATGGCCCCTTGCCCATCGTGATGGTGGCGATCTGCTCCAGCGGCACCATCTGATTGCTGCCGCCCACCGCAATCGGCAGGCGCTCGATGTTGGCGGCGTCGACGCGGTCGTCGGGGTGCAGGCGCACCGCCACGTCACGGGTCTGGCCCGAGGGGTCGACCCAGTCGCCCACCTCGACACCGGCAAAGGCCACACGCAGCGCCTGCGCGGCGTCGTTGACGCTGATGCCCAGTGTGTTGGCCAGGCCGCGGTCGAGCACGATGCGCATCTCGTCCTGCGGGTCCTGTTCGCTCAGGCCCACGTCCACCGCGCCAGGCACCTTGCGCAGCTGGTCCATGAAGCTGTTGGTGATTTCCAGCAGCTTGCGCGAATCCGCGCCGGTGAAGCGGATCTGCACCGGCTTCTGCGCGCCGCTGTTCAGGTCGTCCAGCACCACGTACTCGGCCCCCACCAGGCGGGCCGTCAGCGTGCGCAGTTCATTGGCAACTTCAACCGACGACCGCTTTCGCGTCGTGCTCTTGCCGATGTCCACGTAGACGCGGCCACCGCCCACCCGCACCTGGCTGTTGGTGGCCTTGGTTTCGGGCAGCGTGCGCGCCAGCACGGCCACCGCTTCGAGCTTCAGGCGGGCGTACTCCAGGCTGCTGGAAGACGGCGTGCGCACGTCGATGGCCAGCGTGCCGGCATCGGCCGATGGCAGGAAACTCGAGCCGCCGAACTTGGCCTGCAAACCGACCGCTGCAACCAGGCTCAAGATGGCGAAGGCCGCCATCCAGCGCCGGTGGTGCAGCGCCCAGGCAATGACCGCGCCGTAACGTTCGCACTGGTGGTCGAACCACGTGTTGAAACGCGCCAGGACCTTGCTGATGCCCCTCTTGGGCGCCTGGTGGTGTCCCGGCGGGTCGCCCCAGTAGGCCGACAGCATGGGGTCGAGCGTGAAGCTGATCAAGAGGCTGACCATCACCGCGGCCACCACCGTCAGCGCAAAGGGCCGGAACCATTCGCCGCTGACACCAGGCATGAAGGCCACGGGCACAAACACCGCCACGATGGAAAACGTCGTGGCCGCCACCGCCAGGCCGATCTCGGCCGTGCCGTTCAGCGCGGCCGTGCGCCGGTCTTCGCCACGCTCCATGTGGCGCACGATGTTTTCGCGCACGACGATGGCGTCGTCGATCAACACGCCGATGGCCAGCGAGAGCCCCAGCAGGCTCATGAAGTTCAGCGTGAAACCGAACAGCCACACCGCAATGAAGGCGGCAATCACGCTGGTGGGCAGCGACAGCGCGGTGATCAGCGTCGAACGCCAGGAATTCAGGAAGAGGTAAACCACGAAGACCGTGAGCCCGGCACCGAAGACCAGCGCGTGGATCACGTTGTACAGGCTGCTTTCAGCGGCATCACCACCGTCTTGCACGACCTCGAGTTTGGTGCCGGCGGGCAAGGTCTTGCCGATCTCGGCCACTTCCTTGCGCACGCCATCGGCCACGCCGATGGTGCTGCTTTCGCGTGTGCGCGTGACCGACAGCCCGACGTTGGGGTTGCCGTTGCGCACCGAAAAGCCGCCGATCTCGGCGAATCCGTCTTGCACCGTCGCCACCTGGCCCAGGCGCACCAGCTGGCTGCCACGGCGCTTGATGACGATCTGCTCGAATTCCGACGGGCTTTCGATGCGGCCGACGAGCCGGATGCTCTGGTCTTCGAGCGTGCCGCGCACCTTGCCCACCGGCGCGGTGGCGTTCTGGGCCCGCAGGGCGTTGGTGATCTCGGTCACCGAGACTTCGAATTCACGCAGCTTCTGCGCATGCAGCAACACCGACAGCTCGCGGCGCAGCGCGCCGTTGACGTTGACCGCCGCCACGCCGGGCAGGCCGCGGAAGCGGTCGGACAACTGGTCTTCGGCCAGGCGCGAAACTTCGGCAAAGCTGAGCGTGGTGGACGACAGCGCCAGCTGCATCACCGGCTGCGCCGCCGGGTCGACCCGCTGCAGGATCGGCTCGCGCATCTCCAGCGGCAGCTTGTAGCGCACGGTGGCAATCGCGTTGCGCACGTCGTCGGTGGCTTCGATGAGGTTGCGGTCGTAGTCGAAGAACAGCACGAACTGCGCGCTGCCTTCGCGTGCCGTGGCCTGCACACGGTCGATGCCCGAGATGCCCTGGATGCTCTTTTCGATGCGGTTGATGACCTCGCGTTCAACCGTCTCGGGGCTGGCGCCCGGGTAGGGAATGTTCACCACCAGCACCGGCGGCTCGATGTCGGGGAACTGGTTGACACGCAACTTGGACAGGGCCAGCAGCCCCAGCGTCATCATCGCGATCAAGATCACGACCATCGCCACCGGTCGCTTGATGCTGAAGTCGGACAGGAACATGCTCAGCTCCGCTTCACTTCGATGCCGAAGCGGCTGCAGCGGCAGAGGCTGCTGCCGCCACCGCCGGCCTGGCCATCTCGACCGCCTGCCCATCGACCAGGCCGCTGCTGGGGTTGCGCAGCACCTGGTCGCCCACGGCCAGGCCACTCAGCACCGGGTACTCGCCACTGCGTGCGTCACGTTCACCCAGCTTCACCGCCACCTTGTTGACCCGGCCACCGGCCACGCGCCAGACGTGGGCCAGGTCGCCACTGATCAGCAGCGACGCTTCGGCCAGCATCAGCGCCTGCGTGCCGCCGGTTTCGACCCGGCCCTCGGCAAACAGCCCCGACACCCGTGGCGCGACAGCCGCGTCCTTGAAGGTGACGACCACCTCCACCTGGCGGGTCGTGGCATTGGCCGTGGCGTCGATGCGGCGCACCTGCCCCTGGAATTCGGTCTGCGGGTAGCCGTTGACACGGAAGCTCACGGCCTGACCCACCTTCAGTTCGTGCATGCGGTCAGCCGACACCAGGCCTTCGAAGCGCATGCTGCGCGGGTCGATGACCTTGAGCAGTTCCTTGCCGATGGCGGCGGTGTCACCCACCGACACCTTGCGGTCGCTGACCACCCCTTCAAAAGGCGCTCGAACCTCGGTGCGGCGCAGCTGCTGGCGGGCGGTGGCCACACGGGCACGGGCCGCCACCAGGTCGCTCTGCGCGTTGTTGCGGCGCACTTCGGCGTCATCCAGCGCCTGCATCGAGGTCATGCCCTGGCCCTGAAGCGTTTTCTGCCGCTGCAATTGGCGCTCGGCCTGTTCGAAAGCCTGCGACGAAGCCCGTTCCGCGGCCTCGGCCGAGCTCAGGCTGTCGCGGATGGACGCGTCGTCCAGCCGCACCAGCAGGTCGCCGGTGCGGACGGATTCGCCGTTTTCCTTCAGCACCTGCTGCACGATCGCGCCCACCTCGGCCCGCAGGTCGGCACGGCGCTCGGGCTGCACCGAGCCGGTGATCACCGGCCCCGACACCAGCAAGCTGGTGTTCAGCGCACGCAGGTCTTCGGGCGCCAGCAGCAGCACGGCCGGCGGTTTGCTCGCCTTGTCGCCCTTGGCCTGGGCTGCGGCCGAAGCGGCACCGGACGCTGCAGCACCAGGCGGTTCGCCGTCGGGCTTGCCGCAGGCAGCGAGCAACAGGGAAAGGGCAAGAACAAAGGTCCGGTTCTGGGCCGAAGCCGGAATCGTGAAAGTGGGCATGGGCAGGTGGCCGCACCCTGCATTGGCGAGGATGGGCTGCTTTGACTGAGCGAAGCCGTAAGCCTAACCGCCCCGCCAGACGCCATCACCCCCCTGGCGACGAAAGGCCCGTGGGATGTCGCGACTCGACGCCGGACGGTACTGAGCTGCCCCCGACACCGGCCCGCGTCATCCGCCCGCGTCGCCGCGCCCGGCTCAGTTCCAGCGCCACGTCCAGATCGCGTCGACGGCGTTTTCTTCGCCCGTGCGCAGCCGCAGCGTGATGCGGTTGGCGATGCGGTAGATCAGCTGCAGCGTGCCGCCGGCCGTGCCCAGCGCGTGTTCGTAGCCGACGTAGACCCGTCTGGAGATCTGCTTGCCCAGGCTGACGACGGTGTCGTTGACACCGCCCGTCGTGCTGCGGCTGAGCGACAGTTCGTCCAGGCCCAGCTGCTGCAGGAAACCGTCGCCGCCACCGCTCTCGCCAGCCAGCAGGGCCAGCGCGGCGCGCTGCAGCAAGGCCGTGTCGTCGCGGCCCACGCCACCGGGCGCGCGTCCCAGCACCAACCAGGTCAGGGTGTCCAGTTCGTCGAGTGCCGGCTCGCTGTACAGCCGGACCCGGGGGTTCACCGCGGTGCCGGTGACCACCACGCCCACCCGTTCGTCGATGTCGCCACGCAAGGCCATGATGTCCAGTCGCGGCGTGGCCACTTCGCCGGAGAAGATGAGGTTGCCACGTTCGATGCGCAGGTTCTGGCCGTAGGCCGCATAGGTGCCCTCCTCGGCACGCACCACACCGTTGATGGCCAGCCGGCCACCGGGTGTGGTCACGCGCAACTGGCCGCGCAGCAGCGTGTCCAGCCCGCGCCCGCGCAGGCGCAGCGCGCGCCCCAGGTCCACGCGCAGGTCGACATCGGTGGTGGCGGCCTGTGCAGCGGGTGCCGTCGCCGGCGGGGCCTTGGCATCGGCACCGGATGCACCGGGTGCCCCGGCCACCCGCGTCGGGCCCAGCGGCGCGCGGTTCAGCACCACCACGTCCTTGCTCAGGCTGGGTGCGTCGGCCTGTGTCGCATCGACCAGGCCTTCGTCGATGGTGAAGCTGCCGCGCGCGGTCAGGGCCTGCGCTCTCAGCCCCAGGTCGGCCGTGCCGGTGGCGGTGATGCGCCGGTCGTAACGGTCCAGCAGGCGCAGCTTTTCAAGGACCACGCGCAGGTCGGCGCTTGCGCCCCCGGTGAAACCGGCGCGGCCGGTCGCGCGCAACCAGCCTTCGCCCGCGCCATCGCGGAACTCGGCCTGCTGCACCGTGGCGCCGTCACCGTCCAGCACCACCGCCAGCGTGCCCTGTTGCAGGTGGATGCCTTCGAACAGGTTGCGCACGCTCAGCTTCGAACCGCTGATCTCGCCGCGGTACTCGGGCTGTCCGACCGTGCCACCCAGGCTGGCCCCCACCTGCAGCTCGCCACCCAGCCGCCAGCCGGGCGGCAGCCAGGGCGCCCAGACCTGCAGCTGCGGCACGATCAGGCTCAGGCCACCTTCCAGGCGCGCCGCCGCTTCGGGCCACAGCGCCTGCGGCGTCGTCTGCACGGTCTGCAGCCCACCCACCACGCCGACGTTGCGGCCCACCAGCGCCTGCGTGGCCTGCCAGCGGCCGTTCCGTGCCACCAGGGCCAGTCGCAAATCACTGATCTCGAGCGAGCGCGTGGCGCCTTCGACGGTCAGGCTGAGGTCGCCGCCGGTGCGTTCGACCAGGATGTCGGCGTCCAGGCGTTCGCCATGGCTCAAGTTGATGCGCCCGGCCAGCGCCAGGTCACCGCGCCAGCCGAATTGCGGTTGCAGGCGCGCCAGCAGCGGCGCCACCGACAGCGGTTCCAGTTGCGCTTGCAGATCGATGCGCGGTGTTTCGGCCGCTCCCGCCCCCGCCTGCCAGCTGGCACGCTGCCAGTTCAGGCCGCCGCCGAATGCGGCCAGGCGACCGGGCTCCAGCACCACCTGCCGGGCCTGCCCGCCGGCAGCCAGCGTGACCGTCGCGGTCAGCGCGTCGGCGCTCAACCAGGGCGACGCGGGTGCCATGCGGGGCGCCGCGCGCAACTGGCCGATGCGGGCGCGCCACTGGCCGCCTGCGGCCGGCCCCGCGCCGGGCCGCGTGGGCAGCCATTGGCCGGTGGCCTGCAGTGCAAAGACACTGCCACCGTCGGTGCGCTGGCCCAACAGGTCGTCGGCCCAGGCCGGTGGGCGCACGGGGCTGCTGGCACGCACCTGCAGTTGATGTTCACCCGGCGTGCCCTGCAGTTTGGCCACCAGCTCGTCGATGCGCTGCCCGCCGCTGACGATGTCGCTGGCCTGCAGGTCCAGCTGGAGCGGCGCGTTGCCGCCTTCGGTGGACAACTTCCAGCTCGCTTCGGCGCGCTGAAAGCCGAGCTGCGGGCTGCGCAGCCCGCTGGCCGTCAGGCTGCCTTCGCTGCGCACGCTGGGCCACTGCCCCTGGGCGGTGGCTTTGGCGACAACGCTGCCGGCACGCGGCCACCACGCCCGCACGCTGGCCGGCAGCAAGTCGGCCAAAGGCGCCAGTTCGGCCAGTGCCGGGGCCTGGATGTCCACGCTGCCCGTGGGCACGACCGCCGCCCTGCCCTTGGCGTGTGGCAGCCGACCGTCGAGCAGGAAGCGGTTGGGGCCGGCGCGCAGGTCGGCGCGGGCCTGCAAGGCGTCGGCCGCTGCCTGCAGGCTGGCTTCACCCCGCCAGCTCAGCTTGGCAAAGCGGCTGTCGGCCATGACCAGGCTCGCGCTGCCGCGCAGCTGCGACAAGGCAGGGGTGGCGGTCCCCGTGGCCTGCCCTGCAGCACCGCCAGGGGCCACAACCGCAGCACCTGCCAGCTGTGTCACGTCGGCCTGCCAGCTGGCGTTGACGGACTGTTCGCCGCGCTGCAGCCGCGCCGCCGGCCACCAGGGGCCGGGGTCGAAGCGCGACAGCGCACCACGTGTCTGCAGCCGCCAGTCACCGGCGGCGTTGCGCTCGGCCGTGGCCTCGCCGGTGGCCTGGGCGCGGCTGTCACCCCCCGCCGTGGCGCGCAGGTCTTGCAAGCTGGCGCTCAGGGTGCCGTCGGGAGGCACCGTCACACGGGCGGTGGTCTGCAGCCGCAGCGGCGGTGTCTTGGCTTGTGCCAGTCGGCCGTTCAGGTCGACCTGCACCTGGGCCTGCAGCGTGCCAGGTGCACCCGCTGGCTGCACGCCCGCGGTCGATGGTGGTGAAGGCAGGCCGTCCACCACCACGCCCAGGGTGCCGCCCAGGCGCATCGGCGGCGCAGCGGTCAGCAGTTGTTCGGGGCGAACGTCGGTCAGCACCAGATCCAGGCCCAGGCTGCCGTTGTGCAAACGCCCGCTGCCCTGGATGCGACCCGCCGGCTGGGTGCCCGCCAGTTCGGCCACGAAGCGGTCGAACACCAGGTTGCCTGGGTCGGCAGGCCGCCCTTGCAGCAGCACCTGCAGGCTGCGCAAGGGTAGCCGCTTGGCATCCCACGGGCCGGGCTCGCCGTTCTCCAGTTGCACGTCGAACACCAGCGGGTCCTGCAGGCCTTGGGTGGCCTGGGGGTCGGACAAGGTCGCGCGGCCCGACAGCGCGGTTTGCGGCAGACCGGTGGCCAGCCGAGAGAGGTCGAGCCGTTCCGCCTGGGCCGCCAGCGACAGCAGCGGCCAGGCCGCAAAGGGTGCCAGCGTGGCCTGGGCGGTTGCGCTGGCCGCGGGCTGCGAGCCTGTGTCGGGGGCCTGGCTGAGTGCCGCCTGGATCTGCAGCCGTTGCAGCGGTCCCGCCGCCTGCAATTCAGCGCGCCAGGTGGGCTGAGTGCCAGCAGACGGCACGGAAGCTGGGGAAGGCGCTGAAGGCGCGGTAGGCGCAGTGGCGGCCACGAGCAGCCTGGCTTGCACGACCATCTCGTCCACCGTGCCCACGATGAAGCGGCCGCTGGCCGCCAGGCCGTCGCGCATGAGGTTCAGGTTGTCGATGAGGTGCTCGGCGCCACCCTTCGCCCCCAGGTGCACGTCGGCCACCAGGTCGGTGATGGGCACCTGCTCGTCCAGCTCGATGCGCCCGATGCGCAGACCCGGCGCCTGCAGTTCCAGCGGCAGCTGCAGTGACCTGGGCGGGCCGGACGGCGGCGGCGTGGGTCCGGTGTCGGGGGTGTTCAGCACCTGAACCCGCGCCGCGCGCGGACCCGTCAGGCGCACGCTGCCCCAGGCACCGCCGTGTGGACGCCAGCCCCACTGCGCGTCGTCCCAGGCCAGTTCGTGCACGATCACCCGCAGCTTGCCGCTTTGCCATTGCAGGCGCTGGACCCGGAACGGCCCGCCGGTAGGCCGGCCCTGCTGGCCTTCGATGGACAGGCCCGGCACGTAGGGCACCAGCCGGACCAACGCGTCGCCGCTGCGCCAGACCCAAGCAGCGCCGCCCAACAGCAGCACCGCCAGCAGCAAGCTCAGCCCAAGCAGTCCCAGCCACACCCGTCGACGTGTTCGCCGGCCCTGTGGTGGGCCGGGTACCTGCGCCGGCGGTGATGCCAGCCGTTCGGGCTCGGTGGCGGCCATCAGAAAGCCAGCCCCACGCTCAAGTGAAGGCGAAACCGCCGATCTTCTTCGCCGTAGGCCAGGTCCAGCTTCACCGGCCCCACCGGGCTGCGGTAACGCAGGCCCGCGCCGACGCCGATGGCCGGCTTGATGTCGCCCCAGTTGGCCGCTGCGCGGCCCGCGTCGATGAACACGGCGCCCCACAGTTCGGGCAGGCGGGCCAGGATGGGCCGCGCCAGTTCCGCACTGACCGTGAACAGCACCTCGCTGCCGACCTCGATGCCGTTGACCTTGCGTGTCAGCGACCGGTAGGCATAACCGCGCACCGACTCGTCACCGCCCGCGCGGAAACGCAAGGCCTCGGGCACCAGCACGTCACCTGCGGAAAACACCTGGCCCACTTCCATGCGCCCGTGCCCGTACCAGCTGCCCAGCGGGCGGAAAGCGTCCAGCTTGACGTGCAGGCGCGTGAACGGCCCGCTGCCGCCGGGGCTGGACTTGGCCTGGCCCACGCCCAATTGCCCCGACCAGACGCGCCCGCGGGTCGGCAGCACCAGGTCGTCGAGACTGCGCCACACCCCGTGGTACTGCAGGGACAGCGCGTCGGACTGCTGGCGCCCCAGCGCGCTGGTGGTGGAACTGCGGTTCCAGTCGACAAACAGCAAGCGGTCGATGTTGCGCGTTTCCTGCGCACGACCGACCCGTAGGTTGGCGGCACGCACGACATCGGTGTCGGACTCCAGCCGCTCCAGGCCACCGCCCACCAGGTTGCGGTACAGGCCGGGCAAGGTCTGCGTGCTCAGCTCACCCACCCAGCGCTGGCGCACCTGCGAGATGTCGAAGTTGTTGCGGCCCAGCCAGGGTTTGCCGAAGGGCCGGCGGTGCACGTGGTTGAGCGTGACACGGGCGCCGACATTGGCGCCAAAGCCCACGCCGACCGTGGCCTCCTGCAACTGGCGTTCGCCCAGCCGCACCACCACCGGGGTGGCTTCAGGCACCGGGGGCCGGGTGTCCAGCGACACCGTGGCGCGGTCGAAGAGGTCGGACTTCTGCAAGCGCTCCTGGATGTCCAGCAAGGTGCCTTCGGTGGCCGGTTCGCCGGGCTTGAGTGCAGCGATGTTGGCCACGGTCTCGGCGTCCTGCACCTTCAGCCCCCGCACGCGCAAGGCGCCGATGCGGAAGAGCGGCCCGCTGTCGGCCGTCACCGACAGGTCGACGATCTGCTCGGCCGCGTCCACCCGCGCCAGGGTGTCGACCCAGTCCGCCTGCACGTAGCCCTGGCCGCGCAGGCCCGCCATCGATGCGGTCTTGGCGCGTGACCATTCGGCATCGCGGAAAGGCGCGCCAGCGGGCATCGGCCAGTTGCGACGCAACGCGGCGGCCGCTTCGCGGGCGTGGGGCTGCTGCTCGGCATCGGCAGCCAGTGGGCCCTGGATCTGGATGTCGACCCGCCGCACCACCGTGCGCGGGCCGGGCTGCACCGCCACGCGAATCTGCGGCAGGCCTTCGGCCTCGCCGCGTTCGAAACGCACCACCGCATTGAAGTAGCCCTCGGTGTCCAGCAGTTCGCGGGCCTGCTGCGGTGCCGCCGCCAACAGGCGGTCGAGTTCACCTTCCTGCAGCGCTTCGCCTTGGGCCAGGCGGTTGACACGACCCAGGTCCAGGTTGCGCGCCAGCAAGTCCTTCAGCGGCGCCGGTGCTTCGACCTCGAGCCGCAGCACCGGCGTCGGCTGCAACTCGGCTGTTGTTTTGGGTGAGAGCAGCGAGCAGCCGCTGCTGAAGCAAAACAACAGCGGCAGGCAAATGCGAGTCCAGGGATGGTTCAGTTCGCGCGTGGGCGTCATGTGGCGGTTGATGCCCGTTCTTGCCTCTCGGCTCGGTCGCAACATCGGTGGACAACGAAGCAGTGCCGTTTGCACGGCGACTGACACCGAGCGTACCTGCACAAGCTGCAGCGCCTGTCAGACGCAGCCCCGCGCGCATGCAGGACATCCGTCACAGGTACCGCACTGCGCCGGCGGCAAAGCGTCTTGCCAGGTGACCGGGCGCCAAGCCCCGGGGCGCGTCCGCTGGACCCGGGACCGACGGCGGCATCCCGTTTGCCCCGACCTTGGCCTGACCAACTCACTCAGTGGAGACACCCCATGGGAAAGTATTTTCTGGCCTGGCTGCTCGGTGTACCCGGCATCATCCTCTTGCTGCTGTACCTCTTCTTTCGTTGACTGACATGGCCATGAAGCAAGCCAACACAGACAGCCAGGCGCCCACCAAGCCCGGCCCTGAAGCCGATGCACAAGCGCAGCGCCGCGCCTTGCTCGAAGCCCAGCGGCAGGCCCACCAGGACCAGCCGCGCAGCTTCAAGGAAGACGCACTCACCGACAAGATCGTCACGGTGGAACCCGACGGCACCGGCCCGACGCCGACAAAAACCTTCGACCCCGAGGCGGATGAACTCGACACCCGGCCCGATGCGACGGGAACGAAGGTGCCACGCTGACGACCTCCCCTGGTGCTGCCCCGACCCCCGAAGGTCGGCAGCGCCACGGGGTGGTGCCGGGTGAGCCGGCACTTGGCCGGCTGCACCTCAGCGCGCCGTCGCTCAGCGGTAGATCGACTGGCCGTTGGCGTCGCGCCAATTGCGCTCGATCTGGCTCGCGTCGTCGGCGTTGCGCGGCCGAACACCCATCAGGATGCCACCCTGGCGGATGCCATCTTCATATTCCTTGACCCGTTCTTCGGGAATGTTCCAGCCGATCAGCGCACCGACGAGCGTGCCTGCAGCGCCACCGGCACCCGCACCGACCAGCGCAGCAGCGATCGGGCCTGCGATCACGAGACCCAGTCCTGGCACCGCAATCGACGTGCCCACTGCAGCCACGGCGGCGGCCACGGCACCCAGCGTTCCGCCGATGCCGGCGCCGATGCCGGCACCTTCAGCGGCCTTGGTGCCCAGTTCGGTCTCGCGGCCGTCGGCGGTCGAGCCAATGGCATCCTTGCCGAAGTGCTTCGCGCGCGTGTCGTCCGACATCACCAGGTTGACATCGTCTTGTTGGTAGCCGCGTTCGACGGCGCCCTGGTAGGCGCGTTCGGCACTGTCGCGGTCGGGGAAGAGTCCGGTCAGATAGGGTGTGTTGTCCTGTGCCATGGCGGTGTCTTTCAATGGATGGGTGAGACCCCAACCGGGGCAAGGCGCGTGCCGTGCAGGTTTGCCCTAGGCCACCCGACGACGGCGGTCCACGGCTTCGAACTTGAGCGTCTGGCGGTACTTGGTGACGGTGCGTCGCGCGACCACCAGGCCCTGCCGTGCCAACTGGCGCGTGATCTCTGCGTCCGACAAGGGTGCCTCGGCGTTTTCGTCTGAAATCATGTCGTGAATGAGTCCGCGAATGGCCGTGCCAGAACACGCGCTGCCATTGGAGGTGACCATGGCGCGGCTGAAAAAGTACTTCAGTTCGAAGACGCCGTTGGGTGTGGAGAGGAACTTGTTGTTGGTCACGCGCGAGACCGTGCTCTCGTGCACCCCCACTTCGTCGGCTATCTCTCTCAGGCCCAGCGGTTTCATCGCCATCGCGCCGTACTCCAGGAAGTTCTGCTGCCGCTTCACGATGGCCTCGGCAACGTCGACGATGGTCGAAAAACGCTGTTCGACGTTGCGCAGGGTCCAACGCGCCTCCTGCAGGTGGGCCCCCATCTCGGCATGGCCGGGCGTGCGGTGGCGCTGGAAGAGCTGCGCATACACCTGGTTGAGCCTCACCTTGGGCACGACGGCCGGGTTGAGCTGCACCTTCCACTGCCCCCGCACCTTTTTCACCACCACGTCGGGTACCACGTAGGCCACGAGCGACGAGCCCAGGCGCCAACCCGGTCGAGGGTCGAGGCGGCGGATGCGGTCGCACACGGCTTCGACGGTGTGCACCGTTTCGCCCAGTCGCCGCGCCAGACCCGCCACGTCGCGCGAGGCCAGTGCCGGCAGGTGTTCCCGCACGATCTGCCTGGCCAGGCCGCGCATGAGCGGACAGTCGATGGCGGGCAGTTGCAGCAGCAGGCATTCGGCCACGTCGCGTGCCGCCACACCCGCCGGTTCCAGCGACTGCACCCGCCTGAGCGCAATGTTCAGCTCTTCCAGGCTCGCCACCGGATTCAACGCTGCCACCTCCCGCAGTGTTTCCAGCGCGGCGCGCAGGTAGCCGTCGTCGTCGAGCGATTCGATCAGGGTGCGGGCACAGGCCAGGTCACGTGGCGACAAGGGCAGCAGGTTCAGCTGCGCGTGCAGGTGCACGTTCAGGGGGATCTCGACCGCCATGCGATCCAGCGCCGACAACTCGCCGTCTTCGGCGCCATGCGCCCCGCCACTTCCGGTCTGCCACAGGTCGCGGTCGCTGACACCGTCGTCAGCGTCAACGTCGCCCGGGCCACCGGCTGAGTCGGCAGACTCCGCAGCATCGGTGGCCGTGGACGGCTCGGACAAGTCGGCATCGTCGTGTGCTGCGTGCAGCGAAGCTTGCGTGTCGGACTCGCCACCCGGCTCACCGTCATCACCGTCATCGCCTTCCGTGGCTTCGAGGAAGGGGTTGCGGCCCAGCGTGTCCTGCACCACGGCCGCAAAGTCCATCGATGACATCTGCAGCAGGCGCACCGCGTGCTGCAGGCGAGGTGACAGTGTCTGGCTCTGGCGGTGGTCGGCATGGAAGCCCATCGTTGACATGCAAGTCTCCTCGTCGTGCTGGGTCACCCCGCTTGGGGCACTGGCGCCTGCTGGCCAGGCGGGCGGCGGAAGGTGACAACGCAACACCCGTGCCGCGCAGACCTGGGAACACACCACCGTTCACCCACCCGCTGTGGCGGCACCGCCTGGCCCCGTGGCGTCGCCCTGTGGCACCGGCGCTGTGGTCTCACCACGATCTCTTGCAAGAGACCCGGCAGTCGCAGCGTGTCGCCCCGATTTACCGATGCCCGCAAAACTTCCGGCAAGTCTTGCCGACCCCGGCATGCAAATGCCCTGGTTCAGACAAGCCGCGGGACGCGAAGCCCATGCGTCGGTGGTCGAGCCGGTGGTGCGCAACGGTCAGACGGTGCTGAACCTGGTGGTGACCCTCAGGCCCGCCGAGCTGCAACGCATCATCGACCGCCAGCGGCTGCCGCCCGAGTGGGTGGGGTCGCTGCTGGACAGCCAGGCCACGGTGGTGGCCCGACATCCCGGAGGGGTGGCCCAGGCCGGACGGAGCGCCACCCCCGATGTCGTTGAACGGGTTGGTCTGCGAAGAGACGGCTTGATCGAGTCGGTGTCGTTGGACGGTGTGCACACCGTCGCCTACCTCATCACCCTGGACAGCGGCTGGAGCTTCATCACGGCCATGCCGCGTGCGCGGTTCATCGGCCAGATGCCATCTGCCGTGCTTCAGGTCGCGCTGGGCGCCCTCACCCTGGTCACGTTGGCCGTGGCCAGCGAAGCTGGCGGTGCGCGACTTCGTGGTGCTGCGCAAGCCCTGCGCGCCCGACGTCTTGCTGGCCGCGCTGGTCATGGCGCTCGAGGGCCGGGCGCGCCGCTGAGCTGGCCGCCCGGGCCTGCAGGCTCGGCCGAGCTCAGGGCCGGGCCAGCACTTCCACTTGCACCGTCATGCCGGCCGCGTCACCTGGGGCGCCGAACCACTCGCCCGACAAGGGCGACACTTCGGAAGCGTCCCGCCCCACCGCCACGCGGATCAGGTCGCTGCCGCCGATGAGGTTGTTCGTGGGGTCCACCGGGAACCAGCCGCAATCCGGCAGGTACACCTGTACCCAGCCATGGGTGGCGCCACCACCGACGTTGCCCCCCTGAGCGGGCTGGTACAGGTACCCCGAGACAAAACGCGCAGCGATGCCCAACTGGCGCAAGGCGTCGATCATCAGGGTGGCCAGGTCGCGGCAGGCGCCGCTGCCCAGTGCCAGCGTCTGCTGCGGCGTCTGCACACCTTCCTCTTCGCGCAGCGTGTAATGGAATCCGGTGCGGATGCTCTCCGTCATGCGGGCAATCGTCTGGCGCGGTCCACCTTCCAGGCCCGCAAACTCCTGGGCCCAGGCGCGCAGCACGTGCCCGGGGTCCATGAACGACGGCAGCAGGAACGGGGTCAGCACCAGGCGCTCGGGCTGGGTGTAGCTGGGTGGCATCCAGAGTGACTCGCTCATCGTCGGCAGTTCGAAGGCGATGGAGCCCAGGTGGTCGACGGTGAAGCGGCTGGTGATGCTGAGCATGTCCGCACTGCCACCGGGCTGCACCGACGCCACCGAGTTGCCATACACGTCGTGCATCAGGTCCACCCGCAGCGGGTTCGGCGACACCTGCAGCTCGGTGGCCAGCACGCGCATGTCGTGGCCGTCGCGGGGCCGGAAACACAGCCGGTGCGGGCCGAATTCCACCGGGCGGTGAAAGCGGTACTCGGTGGTGTGGGTGATGTCGTAGATCATGCGTCGTGGGTCATGTGTCGTGGGCCGCGTCTGCGGCAACGGTCAAGCGGTTTCGCCAGCTTCGGGGCTGTCGGCCGCGTATTCCTTGAGTCGGTTGTAGAGCGTCTTCAGGCTGATGCCCAACACCGCCGCGGTGCGCTCCTTGTGGTGGTTGAAGTGGCGCAGCGTGGCCAGCGTCAGCAGCCGTTCGGCCTGCGCCACCGACGTGCCGATGGGCAGCACGACCGTCTCTGCAGCCGCCGGCACCTGCGCCATCCTGGGGCGCGAGGGCACGACGGGCGCGTGTGGCGGCAGCACCTCGGTCACGGGCAGCGCAGCTTCACGGCGTGGCAGCCAGGCGTCGTCGATCGTGTCGCCCTGCGCCATCACGTAGGCCCGCTGCACCGCGTTGCGAAGCTCGCGCACGTTGCCCGGCCAGTTGTGACGCGCCAGTTGCGCCAGCGCAGCCGGTGTGAAACTGCGTGGGCGCCCTTCCTGGGCGCCGATGTCGGCCAGAAAGTGCGAGGCCAACAGACCCAGGTCGGACAGCCGGTCGCGCAGCGGTGGCAGTTCCAGCGGAAACACGTTCAGCCGGTAGAGCAGGTCTTCGCGCAACCTGCCGGTGGCCACCGCCTCGTGCGGCGAGCGGTTGGTCGCGGCGATGATGCGCACGTCCGATTCCTGGCTCACCGTGCTGCCCACCCGCATGAAGCGCCCGGTCTCCAGCACCCGCAGCAGCTTGACCTGCAGTTCCAGCGGCATCTCGGTGATCTCGTCCAGGAACAGCGTGCCACCGCTGGCGCGCTCGAAAAAGCCCTGGTGCTGGCGTTCGGCACCGGTGAAGCTGCCCTTTTCGTGGCCGAAGATTTCGCTCTCGATCAGGTTGGGGCTGATGGCGCCGCAGTTGACGGCCAGGAAGGGCTGCTTGCGGCGGCGGCTCAAGTCGTGCACGGTCTGCGCCACCACTTCCTTGCCGGAGCCCGATTCGCCGGTGATGAACACGGTCACGCTGGTGGCGGCCACACGCGAGATCTGCTCGTAGATGCGCTGCATCGGCAGGCTCGTGCCCCACAGGTGGCCGAAGTGGCCGCTGGTGTCCAGCTGCGCCGTCAGGTGCGCGACCTCGGCCTTCATCACGGCCGGCTTCATGATGCGCGACAGCACACCCTGCAGCTGCTTGAGCTTGATCGGCTTGACCAGGTAGTCGGCGGCACCCAGCCGCAGCGCCTGGATGCTGGTTTCGATGCTGGCATGGCCGGTGCACAGCACCACTTCCGAATGGGCCACGAGCTGCGGGTCGGCCAGCAGCTCCATGCCGTTGCCGTCGGGCAGCAGCAGGTCGAGCAGCAGGATGTCGGGTTGCTGCAGGCTGATCTGCCGCCGGGCGTCACGCAGGTTGTGGGCGATGGCCACGGTGAATTGTTCGCTCGCGATGAGCTCTCTCATCGACGTGGCTGAGTCGATGTCGTCATCGACAACCAAGGCGTGCGGCATGGGTGGGGGCTCTCCTCGGTGAACGGGTCCGTGATCTTGGTCACAGTACGCCATGCCGTTGGAACTTTGTCGACGGGGCCGTTATCCCCCCTGGCCGCCAAGGTCGGCATTTTGAGCGCTGGGGCTGCCGGGGCTGGCGTGGCCGGGGTGGGCACCCGGTCCGGGAGCGGTTGCGGAATGTCGCCCCCCGCCCGCTGTGGCGGTCGTTTGGCGGGTGCCATCAGCAGAGCTGGAATCTGCAGGGTGGTCACCGCGCGGGCGGCGGCGCCAGGCCGACGGGGTGGTTCGGATACGGATCGCGCAAGTTGCTGCGGTCGTGCGTGCCTCGCACCGTCGACTTGGGCGCCGTGAACAGCTGGAGTAGAAACGGCTGCCGTGGGCCATGACGGCATGGTCGGGCGGTGGCTGGTGATGGGGGGTGGCACGTGTTCGAGCTGCACCGTGGTCCGCACCACCGGTGACGCGTTCCGGCTGCCGGCCGAGGCCCTGAGCGACGAGTTCCGGCGCCCTGATGCAGTTGCTGCTTCGCCATTCGCAGGCGCTGATGACGCAGGAACTGATTGCCGAGCAACTCGGCGTGCGGCGCGAAGGTGTGACCAGCGCGGCGGGCATCCTGCAACGGGTGGGTCTGATCCGCTACGGCCGTGGCCGCATCACCGTGCTCGACCGGCCGGGGCTGGAGCGCATGACCTGCGAGTGTTACGCCGCCGTGCAGCGCGAGTGCCGGCGTTTGTTGCCGGTGACCGGTAGGCTTTGCAGCAACTCGGTCGCCCTGGGCTGAGCGCTTCGCGCGACGCCACGAACGTGGCTTCCGCCACCCTGGGCAGGCGTGCCAGGTGGTCGGGCCTGTTTTTGCGGAACCGGATGCACTGCGGCCATGTCACGGCCTGGGCACGCGACGGTGTCGATGCGCTTGCCCTGGTGGACAGTTTCAAGCCCGAGCTGGTGCTGCTGGACATCGGCATGCCTGGCTTGAGTGGTTACGAGGTGGCGCGAAGGCTCCGCCAGGACCCGCAGCACCGGGGCCTGAACCACGTGGCGCTGACGGGCTGGGGCGCCGACGAAGACCGCCTGCGGTCCCGCGAGGCGGGCTTCGACCTGCATTGGTGCAAACCCGCCGACCCCGCCACCTTGCTGGCCCTGCTGCAGTCCCTCTCGGAAAAGCTCGACGGCTGCGGAGCGTAGGCTCGCTCAAGACGGCAAGCCGCCCGCGTGCCCATGCGGCATGAGGCATGCAGCAGGGAAGCGCAATGGCGCCGGCCTGGCCCGGCAAAGGTGTCGCGGGCACACCGCTTGCCGTACCCCCTGTACGGCTCAGCCGTTGTTGCCCATCGCCGAAAGGCGGGGCCAGCACTGTCGACTCATTCAACCAGGAGATATTCCATGTTCCAAAAAACCTCAACAGTCGCTTTCGGTGCCGTCGTCATTGGCGCTCTGGCCGCCGGTCTGGCAATTGCACAGACGACCCCGTCGCCAACCGACTCCACCACCGGCACCACGCAAGGCGTGAACCGGGGTGACACTTCCACCGGCGTGAACGCCGACACCAACCGCACCGGCAACACCAGCGGCAACACGGGCTCGATGGATTCGCAATCGGGCGGTTCGATGGGCAACTCCGGCATGAACCGCGACACCAACAGCGGCCTCATGTCCGACGATTCGCGCGCCCCGCGCAGCGACCGCAACTGATCCCGCTGGGCCGGCTGCAGCGGGCCGTGAACCCGCTGCAGGCTCGACTTTCAACGGCCCCTCGGTCCGCGTGACCTTGGGGCCGACTTCATGGCACGTTCACCGGCGAATACAACCCGATCGCAGGAACGGCCCCGGGCAACACGTGTTGTGCACACCCGCCCAAAAGCCGCTCAGTGCAGGCTCGGCGGCGGCGCTGGGGGGTCGCGCACCGGCGTGTGCTGGCCAGGCAAGCTGGGGTCGATGACTTCTGGCGGTGTGTCGGGATCGTGTTGGCTGGGGCCGCCCGGGTCGGGCACCGGCAAAGGTGCCGGCGGCACCGGCACCCGTTCAGGGGGCGCATGCAAATTGAACCGGGCCAGCGCAGCGCGTGGGCGCGACAAGGGATGCATGGAGGGTGTCATGGTGCAGCTCACGAAGTGGAGAAGTTGGCGATCGGGGGCAACAGGTTTTGCAGGCGCTGCGTGTCAGCCCCGGTTCACTGTGTGGGGTGCCCGCTGGTCGACCCGTGGTGGCGTGGCCGCGTCAGGCGGCGCAACGCGGCCAACACCAGCAGCACGAAACCGGTGGCCATGATGGCCGTCGACTCGTGGCCCAGCCCGGCGGTGATGCCCACGGCGGCCGTGGCCCAGATGCTGGCGGCGGTTGTCAGGCCATGGATGCGGCCCTCGCCCGAGTCTTTCAGCACCGCACCTGCACCCAGGAAACCGATGCCGGACATCACACCCTGGATGACGCGGCTGACGGACTCTTCGCTCATGCCGCTTTGCGTGGGCACCAGGATCAACAAGGACGAGCCCAGCGCCACCAGCATGTGGGTGCGCAGGCCCGCAGGGGCACGGCGCTCGCGGTCCCAGCCGATGGCAGCGCCCAGCAGCAAGGCCACGCTGAGCCGCAGCACCACCCGCGTCAGAGACTCGGGGTCGAAGGTGCCGGCAAACTCGGCCTGCACGGTGGCCAGCACGGTGTCGAGATAGCTCATCACGAAGGCATGCGCTGCGCGCCGGGCAAAAGGCCACGAGCCAGCAGCGGAGCCAGCTTCTTCATCACCGCACCGACGTTCAGCATTCAGGCGGGCGCCGACGGCGGCGCCTTGCGCACGGCGATTCGGGGCAGGCGCAGCGCAAAGCAGGTGCTGGCGTCGCCCGAGTTCACGTCGACCGCGCCGCCATGGGCCAGCGCGATTTCGCGCACGATGTGCAGGCCCAGCCCCAGGTTGGCGCCTGTGGCCTGCGAGTGCGGTTCTTGGCCCTCGTCGGCGGCGCGGACCAGCGGCTCGAAGATCATCGGCAACAAGTCGGGGGGAATGCGCGCGCCGCTGTTCTTGACAGCCAGATGCACGGTCTCTTCGCGCGTGCCGTCCAGGCCGATGCTGATGGGCTGGCCCAGGTCGCCATGTTTCAAGGCGTTGAAGACCAGGTTCGACACGGCCTGGTGCGATTCCTGCGGCTGTGTGTGCAGCACGGCGCTGGCCGAACTGGCGATGGCGCTCAGCGGGCCACGCAGGTCGTGACCCAGGATGCCCAGGAAAAGGTCGCGGGCCTTGTCCATCTCGGCCACAAGAACCGTCAGCGATTCGGCAATGGCCTGATCGACTGCTTCGTTGAAACGGGTCAGTTCTTCCAGGTCCTCGTGCTCCACGCGTGTCGAAGCGGCGCCCCGCAGGCGCAGCACCGTGGCACGCAGCGCACGGTACTCGGCCACCATCTGCTCGATCTCGAACCCTTGCCGCTCACGCTGGCGGGCATGGCTGCGAGACGGCACCGTGCTGGACGCGGAAGCGCTGGCACTCTGGCCCTCGGACTTGGCCTGTCGCTCGCCCTCGCCTTGCGGCCGGCGCATGTTGGCAGCGATCTCTTCAAGAATCTGCCGGCCGTGGTCGAGCAACGCGGTCTCGCCCATGTTCGCAGCTGCCGGGAACTGCTGGCGCGCAAGAGCCACCCAGTCGACGAGGATCGTGTCGAGGTTGTCGGTGATGAAAGCGGACAAGCGCATGGGCCGCTGGGCTTCGTTGCTGGAGGGTTGCGCGGTCAACGCCGACGTGCGATCGGCCCCAGGCTGAACTTCTCCAACAGGTCGATGGCCCGCTCCGACCTGGCGGAAGCCAGCATCGACCGTGGCACCCAACCCGCCAGCACCGCGTTGGCATACTGGAACCGCAAAGCATCAAAAGGCATGGCCAGCAGAGCCTGCCCCACCCGGGCGGGTGCCGCTTGCGGGCCCGTGGCGAGCAATGGCCTGCTTGTGCCGAACCGGGTGAAAGGCGCAGTTCGTCCACGCCAGATGGAATCGATGAAGGTGGACATGGGCAATGCCGAGTGGCGGCCAGTGCCGCGTTCAAGTTTCGGGGTCATGGCTGGAGCCTGGGCGTTTCAGCGCGATGCGTCTGTCTGACGCCGCACGCAGTCCGAGGCGTGACCCGTGGGCCAGGGGTCTGAAAAGGTCGCGGCCATCACCACTTCGCACAGCCGTTCCGGCCGCATCGGCTTGGTGAAGAAGTCGTCGAAACCCGCCTCCAGGCACAGGCACTTGTCTTCGTGCTGCCCGTGACCGGTCAGGCAGATGAGCCGCGCGGAACCGTGCCCCGGGTCTGCTCGCAGGCGTCGCGCCACGTCGCAGCCGCTCATGTCCGGCATCTCGAGGTCGATGAAGGCCAGGTGAGGGTCGAAGGCCGCAGCCGCAGCCAGCCCTTGTGCGCCGTTGAAGGCGATGGCCGTGCTGCATCCCATCGTTGTCAGCAGCGCGCAGAGCGCTTCAGCGCCGTCGACGTTGTCGTCGACAACAAGCACTCGCAGTGCGGGTGGACTGCCGGGCTCGCTCGGATCGTGGGTGGACATTGAGAGGTACGGGAGGTGAGCGCGACGGAAGGTCGCGACTGCGGTTTGCGGTTCTTCCGGGCAATTGACGTGCCCACCCGCACCGCACCACTCAGATTCGTGCGGTACCGAACAGCGCCCGCTGGCTGAAGCCAACAAACTCGGTGTCGAAGTTCACGGGGTGCCATCGTGCGCCAGTCCAAGGGTCAGTGGGCTTGCCGGCCTCTGGCGGCGAGCCGAAGCAAAGGGTGTGTCCGTGCATAGCTTTCTGTCGAGCAACAGAGACGAACTCATCCAGCGCTGCAAAGCCAAGGTGGCGCAGCGGCCCAACCGCGCAGCCACCCCGCAGCAGTTGGCCAACGGCGTCCCGCTGTTCCTGGAACAACTGACGAACACCTTGCGGGCCGAAGGCGACGGCAATCTGGCTGAAGGCCAGCGCATCTCCGGCCCTGCTGGCGGGGATGCCGGGGCCTTGTCCCAGATTGGCGTCAGCGCGACGGCACATGGCAAACAGTTGCTCAAGCTGGGCTACACGGTGAACCAGCTGGTCCATGACTACGGGGACTTGTGTCAGGCCATCACCGACCTGGCTGTCGAGCTTGACACCCCCTTTTCGGTGGACCAGTTCCGCACATTGAACCGCTGCCTGGACAACGCCATCGCCGATGCCGTGACCAGCTTCAGCGCCCAGCGGGACGTGACCTTGTCCCAACGCCGATCTGCCGATGAAAACGAGCGGCTGGGCGTTCTGGTGCACGAACTGCGGAACTCCCTGCAGACCGCGCTGCTGGGATTCACGGCACTGGAGTCCGGGACGGTGCCGATCAGCGGTTCCACCGGCGCGCTGGTGAAGCGCAGCCTGGTGGCGCTGGCCGACCAGCTGGACCGCACGTTGGGCGGCGTGCGCACCGAGGCCGATGCACCGGGCATGAACCCACCGTTTTCGCTGGCTGCCTTCATTGCCGAGGCGTCCAGCATCGCCGCCTTGAGCGCTGCCGAGCGGGGCTGCGCCTTCCTGGTGCCTGCGGTGGACCGCAGCCTGGGTGTCGTGGGCAACCGCGACCACCTGCTGGCGGCGCTGGTGAATCTGCTTCAGAACGCATTCAAGTTCACGCACCCCCACACCGAAGTCAGCCTGCTCGCGTACCGGTCCGGGGACTGGGTGTGCATCGACGTCAAGGACTGCTGCGGCGGCCTTCCGCGCGGCTTCGCCGAGAAGATGTTCAAGCCCTTCACGCAGGCCAGCGTCGACAGAAGCGGCCTGGGCCTGGGCCTGTCCATCGCCCGCCGCACGGTCGAGGCCGATGGCGGCAGCCTGACGGTGCATGACGTGCCGGGGACCGGCTGTGTGTTCACGATCAGCCTGCCGCACCGTCCCTTGTAGCGGCCGCCAGCGGCTCGCCCTGTTCAACGGTTTCGGCATCAGGGCTCCTTGGTGGGTCTGCCGCACGCGCCAAGACCCGTTCCCGGCCGCACAGGGCATGCACGAGCCCGCAGAGGCCAGTCATGCGGCCGGCAACCCACGCCCGTGTCAATGCACGGCCGAACCACACCTGGGCTTGCAGTGCCGAAGACGTGATGGGGTGGAGTCGCCCTTTTCCGCCCCGGCGTGCTTGCGCCCCCGCTGTTCGAGGCCCGGCGCGCCGTCTGCGCCAGGCAGGGCATGTGGATGTGGGCCGACGGCCTGCGCCACCTCCCGCTGCTGGCCATGGCCCAGCTGCCCAGCACAAGGCACGGGCGCGCGCAACACCACGTGGCCCATGCGAAGGCGAGTTTCGCGGCCGCCTCCATCGCGGCGGGCCTCTCCCGCTTCAGCAGCAGCGAGAACCAGAACCCGCTGCGCCTGAACCTGTACCGAAGCCACTGGGTGACCAGGATCGTCGACCGTGCCCACAGCGCATCGGCTTGAACCTCGCTGAGCCGGTCCGGTTCCAGTGAATGCCGCATCAGGCTGTGTGCAACAGCGCACCGACCGGCCAGGCCCCGCCGACTAGCCTGACGAGAGAGGGCGGCAACGACAGACAGGCGACGGACACGCGACGGCGTTCGTGCAAGAGGTCGCCTCGAGCCTCCACCTGCCCGTCCGCACCACCCCCGACATGTCACTGTTCCCCACCATCACGGTCTGCACCGACCACTCGCCCGGCGCACAGGCTGCAGTCGAACGCGCAGCACAGCTGGCCCAGGAACACGGCGCAGCCCTGTGCCTGCTTCAGGTGTGCTCCGGCGCGCCCCCGCGCAGCCAGGGCGCGGCAGCCGCGCCTGCCGCAAGCCCGCCGGATGGCGACCCTGCCCTTGCGGCACACACGGCGGCGCAAGGGCAGCGCCTGGCCGAGTTGGCCAGCAGCCTGGCGCGCCGCACGGGTCTGAAAGTCGAAGGCATTCTGGGGGTCGGCACGGCCCACGTCGCGATCGGCGAACACCTGCTGTCGCACCCCACGCCACTGCTGGTGCTCGGCTCGCGTTTCGATCCCACCACGGCGGGTCTCGGTGGCACGGCGCTGAAGCTGCTGCGCCAGCCAGTCTGTCCCGTGCTGGTCGTCCGCCAGACCGATGCCGGGCCCTACCAGCAGGTGCTGTCGGCCGTCGACCTGCGTGATGGCTCGGTGCGCGCCGCGGTGGCGGCGTTGGCCTTGTTTCCGCAGGCCCACCACCATCTGCTGTATGCCGTCGCCCCCGCGCTGGACAGCAGCCTCGAGGCCGGTGGCATCGATACCCAGCAGGTGCAGTCGTTGCACGATGCCATGCACCGCAACGCCGAGCGCGAACTGCGCTTGCTGGCGCAGGGCCTTTCGACAAAAGCCGTGCACGCGGTGAGCACCGAGGTTGCGAGCGACGTGCCTGCCCGCGCCCTGCTGGTCGGTGCGGCCACGCTGTCGGCGGACTGTGTCGTGGTCGGCCACCACGAAGCCACGGCGATTGGACAGAGTGAGCTCGGCAGCATGGCACTGCATGTGCTGCAGTTCGTTCCAGGCGACGTCCTGGTCGTGCCTTGAACGACCCCGCCGCCGGCGACGGGGACGGGGACGACCAGAACAGCCCCACCACGCCCAGGTCACAGCGGCGCGCGCTGCACCTGTTGCTGGCCACCTGTGTCGCTGGCGCTGCTATGGGCGCTGTTGCCGTTCTACGGCGCCATCCTGTGGGCGTCCGTCATCGCGCTGCTGTTCAGGCCGCTGGCATGGTCGCATCGCTTGGGCCAAGCGACGCATCGCAGTGGTGGCCAGGGCAGACGTTGTGGCTTGCAGGTCGGTTCAGTGCGCTGCAGCACAGACCTGGCCGGCCTTGCGCGCGACCCTTGCACACAAGCTGCCGCGGTGACCTGCACGACAGGCAGCGCCACCCAGCACCCGCGCCGGACAAGCCGACCCGGCCGCACATCGCCAACAAGCCACTCTGAAAGGACCACATGGACAGCGAAGAACAGACCAGCTTCGGCGTCTTCAAGCCCGTGGGACACGTCGTCATCTCCTTCCCCGGCGCCGAGCAGGCCGACCAGGCCCGCACAGCGTTGGAAGGACTGGACATCGCCAGTGACACGATCCACCGCTACACCGACCGCGAGATGCTGGTGCAGATCGAACGTGACATCCAGACGGCCAGCCCCCTGGCGTCCATCGGCCAGGAGATGAACCTGGTCCTGGCACACAAGGCACTTGCCGAAGAGGGCTACCACTGGCTGATCGTGAAGACACCCGAGGACGAACTCGCGCGGCGTGTTGCCGCGTGTGTGCAGCCGCTGGGTGCCGAACGTGCGCAGCTGTATGGCCGTTTCATCATCGAGGAGCTGATCGCACACGCCGATGACCTGCCCCAGGTGGCCGAGTCGCCAGACCGCCAACTCGATGCCGGCACGGCGTCGGGGCGCGAAGACGAGCGCGCCGAATTGCGACCGGCCGAGCCGCCGGACCCGGAACCGCGCTGAACCATCGGCCTGCGCAAGTGGCAGGCCGATGACGGTGGGCGCTGTGCAGGTCGACAGCGCCGTTTGTCCAGCAGCGAGCGCAAGCGAACAGACCGGCAAGCCCAGGCGGTCTAGCCTGGCCCGTCAACTGATCGCATCGGAACGCCCATGAACTCCAGCACCACCACCGTGCTCATCGTCGTTGGCCTGCTGGCGCTGGCCGCCTTCCTGGTCGTCGGCGTCTACAACAAGCTGGTCGGGCTGCGCAACCGCTACCAGAACGCCTTTGCGCAGATCGACGTGCAGCTGAAGCGGCGCTACGACCTGATCCCGAACCTGGTCGAAACTGCCCGCGCCTACCTGCAGCACGAACGCAGCACGCTGGAGGCGGTGATTGCCGCGCGCAATGCCGCGTCCACGGCCGGCGCCGCTGCCGCCGCGAAGCCCGGGGACCCCGCGGCAATGAAGGCACTCGCTGGTGCCGAAGGTGTGCTCGCCGGCACCCTGGGCCGCCTGTTTGCGCTGTCCGAGGCCTACCCCGACCTGAAGGCCAACACCACCATGCTGGGACTGATGGAAGAGCTGAGCTCGACCGAGAACAAGGTGGCCTTCTCGCGCCAGGCCTACAACGACGCGGTGATGGCCTACAACACGCAGCGCGAGGTTTTCCCCAGCAGCGTGATCAGCAACAGCTTCGGTTTTGGAGCAGCCGAACTGTTTGTCATCGACGCCCCGGCACAGCGCGAGCCGCCGAAAGTGGCTTTCGCCTGAAGCCGGCACCGGCCAGTCGCTCGCCCCTCACATGGACTTCTTCGGCCAGCAGGCCCGGGCACGCACGAAGACCACCGCGCTGGTGCTGTACTTCGTGCTGGCGGTGGTTTTCATCATCGCTGCGGTGTATGCCGCGAGCCTGCTGATCCTGCACTTCACGCAGGCACCGGCTGACCACGGAGCACCTTCGGTGTTGGTGTCGTGGCGCAGCATCCCGCCATGGGACCCACAGCTCTTCGGCTGGGTCGTCATCGGTACGCTGGGCGTGGTGATGGCGGGCGCGGCCTACAAACTCCTGCGCCTGTCGCGGGGTGGCAGCGAAGTGGCCGAAGAACTGGGCGGGCGCCTGCTGGCCGACGACCCGACGGATGCCGACGAGCGCCGGCTGCGCAACGTGGTCGAAGAAATGGCGTTGGCCGCAGGCGTGCCCGTGCCCAAGGTCTACGTGCTGGACAACGATGCCGGCATCAACGCGTTTGCCGCCGGCCACAGCGCCAAGGACGCCGCCATCGGCATCACCCGCGGTGGCCTGACGCTGCTGACTCGAGACGAGCTGCAGGGTGTCATCGGCCACGAGTTCAGCCACCTGCTCAACGGCGACATGCGGCTGAACATCCGCATCATGGGTGTGCTGTTCGGCATCGTGTGCCTGACCGTGCTCGGCCGGGTGCTGCTGCACGCACGCGGCGGCGGTCGGGGCCGTGGTGCTCCCATGGTGCTGATGGGGCTGGCACTGCTGGTGATCGGTGCGCTGGGTGTGCTGTTCGGCCGCCTGATTCAGGCCGCACTGAGCCGCCAACGCGAGATGCTGGCCGATGCCTCGGCCGTGCAATTCACGCGCAACCCGGCCGGGCTGGCCGGGGCGCTGCGCAAGATCGGCAGCGTGGGTTCGCGCATCGACTCGCCGCATGCCGGCGAGGCCAGCCACATGTTCTTCGAGAATGGCCTGAACAATCCGGCCTTTGCGTGGTTGGCCACTCACCCGCCACTGGCCGACCGCATCCGGGCCATCGACCCCAGCTGGGACGGTCGCCTCGAAGCCGTTGTTGGCACACCGCAGACACTGGGCCAGCCCTCGTAGGTACGCCGGCCTCTCGCTGCAGGGGCGCTCGGCCACTGACCGTTTGCGCCCCGACCTTGCAAGACGCCTTAAGCTGACGCATGCGGGACGTCGTGACACAGGCTTGGCTGCAACTGTTTGCGGTGCTGCACACCTGCGCGGCCATTGCCGTCACCGTCGACGCGGTGCTGCGCAAACGACAAGTCAGCGCGGTGATCGGCTGGATCGGTCTGGCCTGGCTGGCGCCGGGCATCGGGTCGCTGCTGTACCTGGTGTTCGGCATCAACCGCGTGCAGCGCAGCGCCGTCGCGCTCGGCCTGCGCACGGCCTGGGCCCTCGATGTCCACCCCGTCCCGGTCGATGCCCCCTTGGTCACACCGGCCGTGTTGCAAGACGACAGTGGCCTGGCCGGTCTGGATCGGCTGTGTGTCCGCCTCACCGGCAAGCCGCTGCTGCCTGGCAACTGCATCGACGTGCTGGAGGACGGCGACGCGGCCTACCCGACCATGCTCGCGGCCATGGTGGGTGCGCAGCGTTCCATCACCCTGGCCAGCTACATCTTCGACGACGACGCTGCAGGCCAGGCCTTCCTGCTGGCCTTGCGCGACGCGCGTGAACGCGGGGTCGAGGTGCGCGTGCTGATCGACGGGCTGGGTCTGCGCTACAGCCGGCCGGACATGCTGCGCAACCACCGCAAGATCCTGGTGGTCGATGGCATCACCGGGTTCACCGGTGGCATGAACATCCGCGTCGGCCACTGGCTGGCCCGGCAACCTGCGCACCCGGTGCGCTGCCTTCACTTCCGTGTGCAGGGGCCGGTGGTGGCGGATATGCAGCGCACGTTCGCGGTGGACTGGGCCTACGCCTTTGGCGAGCAGTTGCTGGGCGAACGCTGGTTTCCGGCGCTGGCGCCTTGCGGCCCGGTCGCCGCCTGCGGCGTGGCCGACGGCCCCGATGCCGACATCGACAACCTGCCCCAGGTGCTGCTGGGCGCGTTGGCCGTGGCTCGGTCGCGTGTGCGCATCGTGACCCCGTACTTCTTGCCCGACGAAACCTTGCTCGCGGCGCTGAAGGTGACGGCCTTGCGCGGCGTCACCGTGGACATCGTGCTGCCAGAGCGCAGCAACCTGCGTGTGATGGATTGGGCAACCCGCCCGCAGCTGCCGGAACTCCTGGCCAGCGGCTGCCGCATCCACCTGAGCCCCCCGCCTTTCGACCACACCAAGCTGCTGCTGGTCGATGACCACTGGTCATTGATTGGTTCGACCAACTGGGATGCCCGCAGCCTGCGCTTGAACTTCGAATACAACCTGGCCTGCGTTGATCAGGCCCTGGCGCACCGTCTCGACACCATCGTGGCTGGCCGCATGGCTGGCGCACGACTGCTGAGCGCAGCCGAACTGGCTGCCCTGCCCCTGCATGCACAGTTGCGAAATGGTGTGGCCAGGCTGATGTCGCCTTACCTCTGAAATCCCGCGCTCTGAAATCCCGCGTTCGGCACCGGACAGACACGCCTGCACGAAGTGCACACGCTCGATGCACCCACTTCAGCACGTGTCGCATCACCAGCACGGTCGTCGGCGGCTTCCTGGCCGTCAGCATGACGGACTTCGTTCAAGGCCGCATCATGATGCTGGCACCGGTCATCGTGCCGGCGCTCGTGCCGTTGGCTGACGGTGGTGGCGGCTGGTCCCAGGCGTCACGAACGCTGAACGAAGTTGATGCCACGCTGGGCCTGTTTGGCCGGGCCTAAGCGACTCGAAATGGGCTGGATGTCCAGGACCCGCAGACGCTTGCCTCTGAAGCTACATGCCCGCCGCGCCGCGTCGCCGCAGCACCGCCTTGCCGGCCTCGACGGCCAGGAACAGCAGGGCGCTCAAGCCGGCAATGACCAGCCAGGACTGGCCGTCGAGCGCCTCGGTCAGGAACAGCCTCTGCAGCGGCGGCGCGTAGGTGAAGGCCAGCTGCAACACGATCAGCAGCGCGCTCATCCACAGCGCTACCGGGTTGCCGCTGAAGATGTGCCGCGTGAAGGCCGATGCGGTGAAGCGACGCACCGCGAACAGGTACACCAGTTCGCTGGCGACCAGCATGTTGACGGCGGCGGTGCGCGCGACCTCGGTGCTGCTGCCACGCGCCAGTTCCCACTGGAAGGCGGCGAAGGTCACGGCCATCATCAGCGCACTCACGTAGGCGATGCGCAGGCCCAGCATGCGCGTGACCAGCGGCTCGCGCGGCGAGCGCGGGGGCCGCTGCATGACATCGGCTTCGGCCGGTTCGAAGGCCAGCGCCAGTGCCAGCGTCACCGCCGTGACCAGGTTGACCCACAACACCTGGCCCGCCGTGATCGGCAGCGTCAGCCCAGCGAAGACTGCGATCAGGATGACACCCGCTTCGCCGCCGCTGGTGGGCAGGATGAACAGCAGCGCCTTCTTGATGTTGTCGAAGACCACGCGGCCTTCGCGCACGGCCAAGGCGATGGTGGCGAAGTTGTCGTCGGTCAGCACCAGGTCGGCGGCCTGGCGCGCGGCGTCGGTGCCCTTGTGGCCCATGGCCACGCCGATGTCGGCGGTCTTCAGCGCCGGCGCGTCGTTGACGCCGTCACCGGTCATCGCCACCAGCTCGCCTTCGGCCTGCAGCGCACGCACCAGCCGCAGCTTGTGCTCGGGACTGGCGCGGGCGACGATGTCACTGTCCAGGGCGCGGCGCCGCAGGTCCTCGTCGTTCAACTTCTGCACCGTGGCGCCGGTCAGCACGGCGTTGGCGTTCAGGCCCAGCTGCCGGCCGATGGCCGCCGCGGTGCCGGCATGGTCACCGGTGATCATCTTCACGCGCAGGCCGGCGGCCTGGCACTCGGCCACCGCTGCGATGGCCTCCTCGCGCGGCGGGTCGATCAGGCCGACCAGCCCGAGCAGGGTGAAGTCGGTGCCGATGTCATCGCTGGACAAAGCCGTGGTGCCGGCCGGCATGGCACGGCGCGCCAGCGCCAGCACACGCTGGCCGGCGTCTGCGGCCTCGTTCATGCGCTGTTCCCAACGGCTGCGGTCCAGCGGCTGACCGGCGCCTTCGTGGGTGCACAGGTCGAGCACCCGCTCCGGCGCGCCCTTCAGCAGCACGAAGGCCTGCCCGGCATGGTCGTGGTGCAAGGTGGCCATGTAGCGGTGTTCGGACTCGAAAGGGATCTCGTCGATCCTCGGTGTGGCAGAGGCCGCCTCTTGCGCATCGAACCCGGCCTTGTGCGCCAGCGCGAGCAATGCACCCTCGGTCGGGTCGCCGACCAATTGCCAGCCTGCGGCGGCGTCACCGCCTTCGCTGTCCCTGCCCTGCCGCAGCTGCGCGTTGTTGCACAACAAGGCACATTGCGCCAGCGCGTGCAGGTCTGCATCGTCTTCGGCATCCACGGCCACGCCGTCACGCTGGAAACCGCCGTCCGGTGCATAGCCCGTGCCGCTGACCTGAAGCGTGTGGCCGCCCAGCATCACGCGCACGGCCGTCATTTCGTTTTTCGTCAGCGTCCCGGTCTTGTCCGAACAGATCACCGTCACCGAGCCCAGCGTCTCCACCGCCGGCAGGCGCCGCACGATGGCCTTGTTGCGCGCCATGTTGCGCGTGCCGATGGCCAGCACGATGGTGACGATGGCGGGCAGTCCCTCGGGGATGGCCGCCACCGCCAGCCCGACCACGGCCAGGAAGATGTCCAGCAGCGGCAGGCCGCGGAAGAAGTAGCCGTAGGCGAAGGTGATCAGCCCGACGACGACGATGAACAGCGTGATGCGCAGCGCGAACTGGTCGAGCCGGCGCGTCAGCGGCGTGGCCAGCGTGTCCACTTCACCCACCATCGAGCCGATGCGGCCGATCTCGGTGCCCTTTCCCGTGGCCACCACCACGCCCTGCGCCTGGCCGACGCTGACCACGGTGCCCGAATAGGCCATGCAGCCGCGGTCGCCGATCGGTGCGTCATCGGCCACGGCTTCGGTGCCTTTGTCGGCGGCCATCGATTCACCAGTGAGCGCGGCCTCGTCGATGCGCAGGTTCCTCACGCGCAGCAGCCGCAGGTCGGCGGGCACACGGTCGCCGGATTCCAGCTGCACCACGTCGCCCGGCACCAGCAACGCGGCGTCGATCTGCTGCCATGCGCCGTCGCGCCGCACCTTGGCGTGGCTGGCGAGCATCGCGCTCACCGCTTCCAGCGCCTTCTCGGCCTTGCCTTCCTGAACGTAGCCGATCAGCGCGTTGATCAGCACCACACCCATGATCACGCCGGCATCCACCAGGTCGTCCAGGGCGAAGGTGACGGCAGCGGCAGCCAGCAGCACGTAGATCAAGGGGTTGTGGAACTGCAGCGCCAGGCGCAGCCAGGCCGCGCGTCGTCTGGCCGCCGGCAGCTGGTTGCGGCCGTGCTGCTGCAGCCGGTGTTCGGCTTCGTCGCGGCCGAGGCCGGTGTCGAGCTTGCTGCCCTGGTCCATCAGCACTTGCGCCACGCCGAGGGCATGCCAGACCGGCGCTGCAGGGGCAGCGGCGCCGGTGTCCGGGCCGGGAAGGCCGTTTGTCGAAAGACGGGGTGTCATGGAAACGGCTGGGCTGGCCTGTCGGTGGGCTGCGGTGGTCCGTGGGCGGCAGGACAGTCCGGACGTCGACAGCGAGGCCCTTTGCACCGTGTACGCCGATATCCACCCGGTCGGCCACGGCACTCTGCTGACGCAGTTTTTAGCGCGTCACCACTGAGGGGTCTGTGCGCAGCCGTACATGCTGCGGCGGGGCAAGCGTGCCCGAGCCGACGGTGTGCTGCGGCGAGTTCCGGCTGCGCGGCTTGTGAGCACCGCTTGTGAGCACCGTCGGTGAGCCAAGAAAAAAGCACCTGGCGTCGCCGCCAGGTGCTTGTTTTCCCTACCGCATTTGGTAGGCGCGATTGGACTCGAACCAACGACCCCCACCATGTCAAGGTGGTGCTCTAACCAGCTGAGCTACGCGCCTGAGGAACCCGTGAGTATATAGGAGGTCCGTCGGGTCTTTCTGCTGCCCTACTTGCGCCGCGCGTGACGAACGCCCGCCACCCGGCCAATCTGGGTCAGCACGCTGCCCAGCCTGGCGACGTCGGCCACTTCCACCGTGAAGGTCATCCAGGCGCTGCTGCGGTCCTTGGCGCTTTGCGTGTGCACGCCGGTGACGTTCATCTTGTCCTTCGCAAAGACCTCGGAGATGTCGCGCAGCAGGCCCGGCCGGTCGGCGGCCTCGACCACCACGTCCAGTGGGTACATCGCGGCCTTGTCGCCGCCCGGGTGGCCCCACTCGACATCGATCACGCGGCCCGGCGAACCTTGTGCCATGTGGCGCAGGTTGCTGCAGTCGCGCCGGTGCACGGCCACGCCCCGCCCGCGGGTGACGAATCCCGCGATGGCATCGGGTGGCGCCGGCCGGCAGCAACGGGCCAGGTTGGTGAGCAGCGAATCCATGCCCACCACCAGCACGCCGCCGCGGCCACCGCCGGCTTCGCTGCGCGGGCGGTGCAGCAGGATGCGGTCTGCATCGGGCTCGGGCTCGGCCGGGCGCAGCAGGGTTTCGATGGTGCGCAGCGACAGTTCGTCCTTGCCCACCACCTCGAACAGCGCGTCGGCGCCCTTGAAGCCCAATTGTTCGGCCAGCCCGTCGCGTTCGATGGCCGTGCGGCCTTCGCGCTGCAGCAGCTTTTCCACCAGCTCACGACCCCGTGCAATGGTCTGCGCCTGTGCCTGGGCGTTGAACCAGGCGCGCACCTTGGCACGTGAACGCTGGCTGGCCAGGTAGCCCAGTTCGGGGTTCAACCAGTCCAGCGACGGACCACCCTCTTTGGCCGCCACCACCTCCACCGTCTGGCCCGACAGCAGGGGTGTGTTCAGCGTCACCAAGGCACCGTCGACACGCGCGCCGCGGCAGCGGTGGCCCAGGTCGGTGTGCAGCGCGTAGGCAAAGTCCACGGCCGTGCCACCCGCGGGCAGGTCGATGATGGTGGCTTGGGGCGTGAAGACGTAGATGCGGTCGCTGGCCTCGACGGTCTGCGTGCCGGCGGCGGGTTCACCGTCCGTCTGCGCCGTGCGCTGGCCGGCGAAGTCACGCTCCCAGGCCAGCAGTTCGCGCAGCACGGCCTTGCGGGCTTCGGCCACGCGGTCTTCGAAGTCGGCACTGCCTCCGGCGCCACCCGCGCTGCCACGCAGGCCGCTCTGGCCGGCATAACCCTTCGTGCCGGCCTCCTTGTACATCCAGTGCGCGGCCACGCCGTGTTCCGCATGTTCATGCATCGCACGGGTGCGGATCTGCACTTCCAGCGGCCGGCCGTCGGCGCCCAGCACCACCGTGTGCAGGCTCTGGTAGCCGTTGGGCTTGGGGCGCGCGACGTAGTCGTCGAACTCGCCGTCCACAGGCCGGAAGGCTTCGTGCACCCGTGCCAGCACGGCATAACAGCTGGCCACGTCGGCCACGATGACCCGCAGCGCGCGGGCGTCGAAGACCCGTGCGAAGTCCAGACCCTTGCCCTGCATCTTCTTCCAGATGCTGTACAGGTGCTTGGGCCTGCCCTGCACATCGGCGTGCAGGCCGTGGCGGGTCAGCAGGGCCATCAACTCTGCCCGTGCAGCCGTCACGCTGTGTTCACGCTCGGCACGGGTTTCGTCGACCAGGCGCGCCATGCGCTGGTATTCGGCGGGCTGCAGGAATCGGAAGGACAGGTCCTCGAGTTCCCACTTCACCTGCCAAATGCCCAGCCGGTTGGCCAGCGGCGCAAAGATCTGCAGGCTCTCGGTGGCCAGGTCGGCCGGACAGGGCTGCTTGTTGGCCGCAAACCAGCGCAGCGTCTGCAGGCGCGAGGCCAGCCGCAGCAGCACCACCCGCAGGTCGCGCGAGAAGGCCAGCAGCATCTTGCGCACCCGTTCGGTCTGCTCGGCACGCTGGTCTGCGCCGATCTTGGCGGCGCGCGCGGCGCGCTGGATCTGCACCAGCTTGCGCGTCAGTGTCACCAGGCTGGCATAGGACTCGCCAAAGGCCTTGCGCACCATCTCTTCGGGGCGTTGCAGGAAGTCGCCCGCGTAGACCAGGTAGGCCGCGGCACACAGCGTGGGCGCGGCGCCGATGTCGCGCAAGACAGCGGCCACACCGTCGGCATGGCCCAGCGCGTCTTCGCCGGTGTCGAGCAGCTGTGCGGTCAGCAGGGGTTCGGCAAAAGCGCGTGCACGCTGCACCGGGTCGGCGACCGAGTCGTCGGCCACGCTGGCCAGGTGCACGATGGCGGCGGCGCCGTCAGGCTGCACCGCGAGCGGCAGCTTCATGGGCCGAGCAGGAAACCCCGCACCACGGCACGCTGGTCGGCCTGCACCAAGGTCGGTGCGTGGCCGACGCCTGCAAATTCATGCACCTGCGGCTTCGGGCCACGGCTGGCCATCAACTGCGCGGTGGCGGGGGACAAAAGGTCGGACTCGGCACCGCGCAACAACAAGGTGGGGCAAGTGATGCGGTCGTAGAAGTGCCACAGCATCGCCTGGCCCGCCGCCGCGATCTCGGGCGTCATGGCACGCACCGGCACGGCGATGGCCGGGTCGTAATGCGGCTTGAAACCGGCGACGCCGTTGTGTGTGTGGGGCACCAGTTGCGGCCGCGTCAGCGCCAGCCACTGCTCGCGGCTGTGAGGACCGAAGCCGACCGAGATGAGCTGCAGCGCATCGGCCGCTTCTTCCACCGTGGTCCAGTGCGCTGGCACGCCCAGGTAGGTGCCCAGGCGCTGCATGAAGGTGGGCTCGACCACGGGGCCCACGTCGTTCAGCACCAGTCGGCGCACGGGTGTCTTGGGCAGTGCGGCCAGCGCCATGCCGATCAAGCCGCCCATCGACGTGCCGACCCAATCGACCTGCTGAACGTTCAGGCGTGCCACCAGCGTGACCATGTCGTTCACGTAGGTGGGAATGCCATAGGCCATGGGGTCGGCCAGCCAGTCTGAACGGCCACGGCCCACCACGTCGGGGCAGATCACCCGGCAGTCGCTGGCCAGGTCCTGGGCCAGGGTGTCGAAGTCACGGCCCTGGCGCGACAGGCCGTGCACGCAGACGACGACACGGGGGTTGTCGGCCGCGCCCCATTCCCAATAGGCCATGCGGTGCAAACCGCCGGCGGTGAGGCACTGCACGTGGTGGAGTCGGGGCTCGGTCATGTCGGGCTGGGCACGCGGGTGATGGTGGCTTGGGGTGACTTGGGCAGGCGGCTCATCCGCCTGCAGCACATCGTATCAACGGCCGCCCCACCCTGCCCCGGACCCAGACGCCACGGCCTACTTCATCTGCACACTGCCGTTCACCGTGGCCGTGACGGTGGCCTTGCCCGCTTCCACCGGCAGGGCTTCGTCGCTGGAACTCTTCATGGCCTGCGCCCGCATCATCGGCTGAGGCACATTGCCGCCACCGTCTGCGGACACCGACACCTCACGCACCGTGTAGCCGGCAAAACCGAACTGCCGGCTGACGGCGTCGGCGCGCTGTCGAAAGCGGTCGATGGCTTCGGCCGACACGTCCGCCTCGACCTTCTCGCGCGCTTCACGCGACAGCGAAAAGCCGACGCGGGCAATCGACAGGGTCTGGATGCGGCTGGTCAATTGCGACACCGCCTGGGTGTCGCGGCCCTGCACGATGAGCTCGGTGCTGCCTTGCCAACCCACGATTCCACCGGGCTGACCCGTCGTTGACTTGGGGTTGGGCGGTGCGTAGCGCGGGTAGAGCGAAAAACCGCCAGTCTGCACTTCCAGCTGGCCGGGCCGGGCCGATTTGCGGGCTTCATTCAGCGCGGCGTCCAGCGCCTGCTTCAGCTGGTTTTGCACCACGGCGGCATCGGTGCCCTCTCGCGTGGTGGAAAACACCACCGTCAGCCAGTCCTTGTTGACCTCGACGCTGGCCGACGCGGTGAGCGACACCACGTTCTGCGGCTGGGGCAGCATCTGCGCCCAGGCGCTGCCCAGCGGGGCAGCAAGTGCAGAGCCGAAGGTGGCCAGGGCAAGAAAACGACGGAACGAAGGGGGGCTGCTGAGCATCATGGTGTGAGGTGGGGCCGATTGGGCAGGGCGCGGCGGTTTGCCACAACCCTTCAGCGTGCACCGGCTTCTTGCCGTTGACCGCCTTCTTTAGGCTGAAGTGCCCGGAAATAGGTGTAACAGCCGGTCAGTTCAAGCCGAATCCTCGGGTTTTCGAGCGCCACAATGGCGCTGTTACATATTTGGAGTGCCCCATGTCCACGCCAGCCAACGCCCGTGCCGACCGCATCGTCGTCGTCGATGACGATGCGCGCATCCGCGACCTGCTGCGCCGCTACCTTTCGCAAGAGGGCTTCGACGTACTGCTGGCCGAAGATTCCAAGGCCCTGAACCGCGTGCTGACACGCGAAACAGTGGACCTGATCGTGCTGGACCTGATGCTGCCCGGCGAAGACGGACTGAGCATCTGCCGCCGCCTGCGTGCAGCCAACGACATCACGCCCATCATCATGCTCACCGCCAAGGTGGAAGACGTGGACCGGATCGTGGGCCTGGAGGTGGGCGCAGACGACTACCTGCCCAAGCCCTTCAACCCACGTGAGCTGTTGGCACGCATTCACGCGGTGCTGCGCCGCCGGCCTTCACCCGAAGCACCCGGTGCGCCTTCGAAGGAAGCTGCGGTGGTCAACTTCGGGCCCTTCGAGTTCGACCTCTCGCTGCGCCGCCTGTCCAAGAACGGCGAGCAGATTGCGCTGACGACGGGTGAATTCAGCATGCTCAAGGCCCTGGTGCGCCACCCGCGCCAGCCGCTCAGCCGCGACAAGCTGGCGCAGCTGGCGCGTGGCCGCGAGTTCGAACCCTTCGACCGCAGCCTGGACGTGCAGATCTCGCGTCTGCGCAAGATGCTGGAGCCCGACCCGGCGCAGCCGCGGTACATCCAGACCGTGTGGGGCGTGGGTTATGTCTTCGTGCCGGATGGCGCGAATTGACCCACCCCCGAAGCGCCTTGCGGCGCTCCCCCTCAAGGGGGCGCCCCCAGCGGCCCGGCAAAGCCGGTTCCGCGGCGGCCACTTGGTCCGCCAGGGTTCGTAAAGCATTGCCCTCCGCCTGATATCGATCCGTGGCGCACGGAACCGTCGGCTTCAGCCTCTTCTGGCGCACCTTCTTCCTGCTGGCGATTCTGCTGGCCGGCGGGGTCGTGGCCTGGCTGCAGACACTTCGCGCACTGGAGTTCGAACCCCGTGCCGTGCAGGCCGCGCAGCAGACCGCGGGCCTGGTGAACCTGTCCAGGGCCGCGCTGATGCAGGCCGACGGCATCAACCGCGTGGCGCTCGTCAAGAGCCTGGGCACCCAAGAGGCCATCCGCGTCACACCACGCGAGCCGGGTGACAGGTCCGAGCCCTTCGCGGTGGACCGCTTCACCCGCCGGGTCAGCGAAGAACTGCGTGCCGCCCTCGGCCCCGACGCGATGGTGGCTCGCAGCGTGAACGGCCAGCCCGGCCTGTGGGTGGGCTTCTCGATCGACAAGGACCAGTACTGGCTGCAGGCTGAAGCGGCGCGTGGCAACACACTGAACTACAGCACCTGGATCATCTGGGTCGGCATTGCGCTCTTGGCCACGCTGGTGGGCTCGGTGACGATTGCCAGCCTGATCAACCGGCCCTTGAAGCAGCTGTCCTTTGCGGCCAGCCGCATCCGTGAAGGCGACCTGGATTCGCGTCTGGACGAAAACACGCTGACCAGCGAGATCCGCGAGGTCAACCGCGGCTTCAACCGCATGGCGCGAGAGCTGGCGCGGGTGGAAGAAGACCGCGCGGTGATGCTGGCCGGCATCAGCCACGACCTGCGCACGCCGCTGGCGCGCCTGCGGCTGGAAACCGAGATGAGCGTGCAGGACGAAGAAGCCAAGCGCAACATGGCGCTGGACATCGACCAGCTCGACGCCATCATCGACAAGTTCATGGACTACGCGCGCCCGGGCGACACCGAGCTGCACCCGGTGCATGTGTCGCACCTGATCGACCGCGAGGCTGCGGTGTTCCGCGACCCGTCGCAGATCAAGGTCACCTCACGCGTGGCCATCGACCTGTCGGTGATGGCCGACGAAACCGAGCTGGGCCGTGTGTTCCTGAACCTGTTCGAAAACGCGCGCCGCTATGGCCGCGGCACGTACACCGGCATGGCCGAGGTCACGGTCAGCAGCGTGAAAACCGGCTCGTGGGTGATCATCAGCGTGCGCGATCACGGCCCCGGTGTGGCACCGGAAAAACTGCCACAGCTGACCACGCCCTTTTTCCGCGGCGACGCCGCGCGCACGGCGGCCACGGGTGCTGGCCTGGGACTGGCCATCGTCGAAAAAGCCATGCAGCGCATGGGCGGCAGCCTGGAACTGGCCAATGCACCCGACGGTGGCTTGGTGGCCCACTTGCGCTTGCAGCGGGTCGAGCCGCCGGCATCGGGCGCAGGCTACTGAACCTGCACGGCGTCCGGCTCAGGGCCGGTCTGGCTCGGGCCTGTAGATCAGGCACACGGCCCGTGTTTCGATGGCACGGCCCTCGCCCACCGGGCCCATCTTTTCTGCCGTCTTGGCTTTCACGTTCACCGCGTCGATCGCCAGCCCCAGGGTGGCTGCGATGCGTTTGCGCATCGCGGCGATGTGCGGCGCCATCTTCGGCGCCTGGGCCACGATGGTGCTGTCCACGTTGACCAGCACGTAGCCCGCGTCGCGCACGCGCTGCGCCGCGGCCTGCAGCAGTTGCACGGAGTCGGCGCCCTTGAACTGCGCGTCGGTGTCGGGAAAGTGGCTGCCGATGTCGCCCAGCCCGGCGGCGCCCAGCAAGGCGTCGGTGATCGCGTGCAGCAGCGCATCGGCGTCGCTGTGGCCCAGCAGGCCGTGGCTGTGCGGGATGGTCACACCGCCCAGCACCAGCGGCCGGCCGGTCACCAGCTGGTGTGTGTCCCAGCCTTCGCCGATGCGCAATGCCGTGGGGTTCATCGTGTCTCCAGCAAGCGGGCGGCCAGCGCAAAGTCGCCGGGCCAGGTGAGTTTGATGTTCTCCAGTTCACCCTGCACCAGGCGCGGCTGCAGGCCCAGCGCTTCGATGGCGCTGGATTCGTCGGTGACGGCATCGCCGGCTTCCTTCAAGGCCCGCTGCAGCAGGCCCAGGCGGAACATCTGCGGCGTCTGCGCCAGCCACTTGTGGGCGCGGGGCAGCGTGGCCACCACCCGGCCGGCGTCGGCGGCCTTCAGTGTGTCGGCCAGCGGCAGCGCCAGCAGGCCGCCGACGGGGTCGTCGCGGCAGGTCTCGATCAGGCCCTGCACCCAGGCTGGGCGCAGCAGGCAGCGCGCGGCGTCGTGCACCAGCACCCAGTCCGCTTTCTGCGCGCCGCGTTGGCTCAGCGCGGCCAGGCCGTTGGACACCGAAGCCGCCCGCGTGCTGCCGCCGCAGCGGTCCACCCACGCGCGTGGCCCGGTGAAGCGCGGTGCGTGCTGCTCGAACTGCGTGTCCTCGGGTGACAGCACGACCAGCGTGGCCTCGAGGGCCGGCACCGCGGCCAGCGCATCCAGCGTGTGCGCCACCACGGCCTGGCCCGCCAGCGGCGCGTATTGCTTGGGGCCAGCGGCCCCGGCACGCAGGCCCACACCCGCGCAGGGCACCAAGGCAAAACAACGTGCTGGGTCGGACATCGGGGGGATTCTAGAATCCGTGCTCACCACGCCCCGCCGTGCCCACAGGCACGGCGGGGCGCTTTGTCGCTGCCGGCCTTCATGCAACTGCCTTCGATCGCACCCGGGAAACGTTTCACGCTGCCTCGCCCCACGGGCTCGGCCGACGCACTGTTGCTGGCACGCCTGGGCCGCAGCCACGCCAGCGCCGGGCGCGTGATGGCGGTGTTCACCGCCGAACCGGCCGACACCCAGCGGCTGGCCGACGAACTGCCTTTTTTCGACCCGAAGCTGCGCGTGGCCGTGTTCCCCGACTGGGAAACGCTGCCCTACGACACCTTCAGCCCGCACCAGGACCTGATCAGTGAACGCCTGGCCACGCTGTGGCGCATCCACAGCGGCGACGTCGACCTGGTGCTGCTGCCGGCCACCACCGCACTCACGCGGCTGGCTCCGCCCAGCTTCCTGGCCGGCACCACCTTCCACTTCAAGCAGAAGAGCCGGCTCGACGAAGCCAAGCTGAAGGCCCAGCTCACGCTGGCGGGTTACCAGCACGTCAGCCAGGTCGTCAGCCCGGGTGAGTACGCCGTGCGCGGCGGGCTGATCGACCTGTTCCCGATGGGCAGCCTGGTGCCCTACCGCGTGGACCTCTTCGGCGACGAGGTCGACAGCATCCGCACCTTCGACCCCGATTCCCAGCGCAGCCTCTACCCGGTGCCTGAAGTGCGCCTGCTGCCCGGCCGCGAGTTCCCGATGACCGACGCGGCGCGCACGGCCTTCCGGTCACGCTGGCGAGAAAAGCTCGACGGCGACCCGACCCGGGCCCGTGTCTACAAGGACATCGGCACCGGCCTGGCCAGCGGCGGCATCGAGTACTACCTGCCGCTGTTTTTCGACGAGGTGGGCACGATCTTCGACTACCTCGGCGCAAGCGGCGAGAACCCGGCCGCGCTGGTGCTGCACGGCAAGGTGGACGAAGCACTGGACCGCTTCTGGGTCGACACGCGCGAACGCCACCGCTTCCTGCAGCACGACCCCGAACGGCCGATCCTGCCGCCGCCGGCGCTGTTCATGCCCAGCGAAGAGTTCTTCGCCCGCACGCAGCCGCATGCCACGCTGGCGCTGCGCGGGTCCGACCCCGTCGAGTGGGCGCGGCCCCTGCCCGACCTGAGCGTGGAACGCGGCGGCACCGACCCGCTGGGCCTGCTGGAACGCCACCTGGCCGCCACGCCGCACCGTGTGCTGCTGGTGGCCGAAAGCGACGGCCGGCGCGAAAGCCTGATCGAACTGCTGCGCGACCACCACATCAGCGTGCCCAGCGTCGATTCGCTGGAAGAGTTTCTGACGGGGCCCGAGAAGGTGGCCATCGCCGCGTCACCGCTGGCCGAAGGATTCCACTGGCACGAAACGGCCGATCAGACATCGGTGCAGTTCGTCACCGAGACCGAACTCTTCGCCACCACGCCACAGGCGCGCCGCCGGCGCAAGCAGGAACAGGTCAGCAGCGTCGACGCGCTGATCAAGGACCTGTCGGAACTGAAGGTGGGCGACCCCGTGGTGCACATGAACCACGGCATCGGGCGCTACCAGGGTCTGATCAACATCGACCTGGGCGAAGGCGCTTCGGAGTTCCTGCACCTGCAGTACGCCGACAAGGCCACACTCTACGTGCCGGTGGCGCAGTTGCACCTGATCAGCCGCTACACCGGCGTCAGTGCCGACGAAGCGCCGCTGCACAAGCTGGGCAGCCCGCAATGGGACAAGGCCCGGCGCAAGGCGGCCGAACAGGTGCGCGACACGGCAGCGGAGTTGCTCAACCTGTATGCGCGCCGCGCCGCCAGAGAAGGCTTCGCCCACCGCTTCAGCCCACACGACTACGAAGCCTTCGCCACCAGCTTCGGCTTCGAAGAGACCGCCGATCAGCGTGCCGCCATCCACGCCGTGATCCAGGACATGGTGAGCCCACGCCCGATGGACCGCCTGGTCTGCGGCGACGTCGGCTTCGGCAAGACCGAAGTGGCCTTGCGCGCAGCCTTCGTGGCCGTGCACGGTGGCAAGCAAGTGGCCATCCTGGCGCCCACCACGCTGCTGGCCGAACAGCACTTCAACACCTTGAGCGACCGCTTCGGCAAGTGGCCGGTGAAGATTGCCGAGCTGTCGCGCTTTCGCAGTGCGAAGGAAGTCAAGCTGGCCATCGACGGCATCGCCGACGGCAGCGTGGACATCGTCGTGGGCACCCACAAGCTGCTCTCGGCGGACGTCAAGTTCGCGCGCCTGGGCCTCTTGGTCATCGACGAAGAGCACCGCTTCGGCGTGCGCCACAAGGAAGCGATGAAGGCTTTGCGCGCCGAGGTGGACGTGTTGACGCTGACCGCCACGCCCATTCCGCGCACCTTGGGCATGGCGCTGGAAGGCCTGCGCGACCTGAGCGTGATTGCCACCGCGCCGCAGCGCCGCCTGGCCATCAAGACCTTCGTGCGCAGCGAAGGCAGCAGCGTGATCCGCGAGGCGGTGCTGCGCGAACTGAAACGCGGTGGCCAGGTCTACTTCCTGCACAACGAAGTCGAGACCATCGAAAACCGGCGCCAGAAGCTGGTGGAACTGCTGCCCGAAGCGCGCATCGCCATCGCCCACGGCCAGATGCCCGAACGCCAGCTGGAACACGTGATGCGCGACTTCGTGGCGCAGCGCCACAACGTCTTGTTGTGCAGCACGATCATCGAAACCGGCATCGACGTGCCCAGCGCCAACACCATCGTCATCAGCCGCGCCGACAAGTTCGGCCTGGCGCAACTGCACCAGCTGCGCGGGCGTGTCGGCCGCAGCCACCACCAGGCCTACGCCTACCTGATGGTGCCCGACATCGAAGGCCTGACCAAACAGGCCGCGATGCGGCTCGAAGCCATCCAGCAGATGGAAGAACTGGGCAGCGGCTTCTACCTGGCGATGCACGACCTGGAGATCCGCGGTGCCGGCGAGGTGCTGGGCGAAAACCAGAGCGGCAACATGATGGAAGTGGGCTTCCAGCTCTACAACGACATGCTGGGCGAAGCGGTGCGCTCGCTGAAAGCCGGCCGTGAACCCGACCTGCTGTCACCGCTGAGCGCCACCACCGAAATCAACCTGCACGCCCCCGCCCTGCTGCCCGACGCCTACTGCGGCGACGTGCACGTGCGCCTGAACCTGTACAAGCGCCTGGCCACGGCCGAGAAAACCGAGCAGATCGACTTGCTGCTGGAAGAAATCACCGACCGCTTCGGCAAGCTGCCCACGCAGGGCCAGACGCTTTTCGACACCCACCGCCTGCGTGTGCTGGCCAAGCCCTACGGCGTGCAGAAGATCGACGCCGGCCCGAAGCTGATGAGCATCACTTTCCGCGCCAAGGCGCCCATCGACGCGCAACGCATCATCCAGCTGGTGCAGAAGAACCGCGCCATCAAGCTGGCCGGCAACGACAAGCTGCGCATCGAGCGCGAAATCTCTCAGCCGGCCGACCGCGCGCACTACCTGCGTGACCTCTTGAAGGCGCTGGGCCCGCCAGTCCTTTCCAACCCCTGATCCACCGTGCATCGATGAACCGCCGACACCTGCTCTTCGCCGGCATCGCCGTCCCGCTGTCCAGCTGTGTGGCCCTGCCCTACGGCACCTACTACCGCCCATCGAGTGCTGACGCCGGGGCCCGTGTGCGTGGCGCCTGGTGTGGTGGTCAGGCGGGGCCGGGTTCGGTGATTCGGATCAACGGACCGCTGGGTGTGGTCTTGGAGGCCACCACCGACAAGCCGCATGCGCGGCGGGGTGAGCCCGGCGTGCCCCTGCGCTTTGCAGCCGCGCCGACTCTCGTCGACCCGGCCAGCGGGCGCACGATCGACGCCGCGTTTGCCGTGCGCGTGTTCAGCCGTGTCACGTTGGCCGGCCAGACCACGGTCGACCCGATGGCTTTGCGCCCGGCGGGCGCAGCCGGGCGCGGACGCGACGCCACCGCGCCGCATGGCAGGGCCAGTTGGGCATTGCAGTTGCCAACCGACTTTGCGCCGCCGAGCTTCCAGTTGCAGTTGCCTTCGTTGCAGCAAGGCGGTCGGCTGTTGAGCACGCCAGCCGTCGTGCTCAGCCGCCCCGGCAGCGCCAAACGCCCGGGCGACTACCGCAGCGAAGCCGAGCAGCAGTATCTGCGCGAACGCGAAGCCGCGTGCCGTCGCGACACCCCCCGACTGGCCTGCGAGAACATCGTGCCCCACAGCGAGCGCAGCTTTGCGCTGCGTGCCGGCCCGCTGCAGTGGGAAGGCCGCTGGGCGCGCTACGAGGGTGGCAACACACCCGCGCCGGTGCGTGCAACCCAGGCCCTGGTGGTGGCCGACCCCGGCCCGTGGCAGCTGTCGGAAGCTGCGTTCACGCTCACCGAAGCAACGACTGGGCGACGCCTGACCCTGCCGTTGACACAGACACACTTCGACTTCGACGACACGATCGCCTTCGATGCGCCCATGCTGACCACGTCCGTGCCGCAGCGAGAGTCGCTGCGCGTGTTCGTCGAAGCCGATCTGCCCGACGGCTTGCCGGCCTTCGAACTGCGTCTGCCGCCCTTGCGCGTGGGCGGCCAGACGGTGCCATTCAGCCCGATACGCTTCGAGCGCCGCTCTTTCGATGGCGGCATCGAACCCCTGAACTGTTGAGCCCATGGCCTTCGAGATCGCCCCCGGTCTTTTTGTGCGCGGCTTCGAGCCGCCACTTCGCCTGTCGGACTTCCGCCTCGTTGCCTTCGACATGGACTCGACCTTGATCAACATCGAGTGCATCGACGAGATCGCTGCTGCCGCAGGCCGCAAGGCCGAGGTCGCGGCCATCACCGAAGCGGCCATGCGCGGCGAGATCACCGACTACCAGGACAGCCTGCGCCGGCGCCTGCAGCTGCTGCGCGGCGTGCCGCTGTCGGCGCTGGAAGCGGTGTACGCGCAGCACCTGCAATTGAACCCGGGTGTCGAGACCTTCGTGCGCGCTTGCCAGGCCGCAGGCCTGAAGACACTGCTGGTCAGCGGCGGCTTCACTTTTTTCAGCGAACGCATTCGCCGACGGCTGGGCCTGGACTTCGCGCGCGCCAACGAACTGGACCTCGAAGCCGGGCCGCAAGGCCCCTGTCTGTCAGGCCGCCTGGTGCCCCGGCCGTGGGGCGAAATCGTCGACGGCGCCGAGAAGCGCCGAGTGCTGCTGGAAGTGGCCGAATTGATGGGCATCAGCCCCGACAAGACCATCGCCGTGGGCGATGGCGCCAACGATCTGCCGATGATGGCGGTGGCCGGCCTTTCGATCGCCTACCACCCCAAGCCGGCGGTGCTGGACCAGGCGATGTTGTCCATCACACAGGGTGGCATGGACCGGGCGTTGACGCTGTTGCGCGCCTGAAGCGCCCCGGCAGCGGGCGGTCAGGAGTCCCCGTTGAACACCAGTTCGACGCGGTGCACCCGTTCGCTGGGCAAGGGGTCGAACTTCCATTCCATCAGGGTCGGCTCCAGGAACCGCATCAACTGACGGGGCCCGGAAGAAACCAGAGCCGCCTTGGACACGCTGCCATCGGGGCGGATGGTCAGGTCGACCAGCACGGTGGCATTGCGGCCCATTTCGTCCAGCACACGCTGCGGCAATTCGGGTTCGACGATCGAAGCCAGGCGGGGTCGCGAGGGCGCCGCCACCAGCTCCGGCAGGGCCAGCGACGGCGTCACTGGCACGGCCGCACCCGTCAGCGGGGTGCTGCCCTTCAGGTCGAGGGCCGGCACGGCGGCAATGGCCGGCTGGGCCCGCAAGGCGTCGGAGTTCAAGGTGATCTCGGTGACGATGCCGGGCTCAGGCGCGCCAGGGGCGGCGTTGGCTGACGGCGTTGCGGCAGCAGCGGGTGGCGGCACGGCCGCCGGCCTGGATTCCGCACTGACTGGCGCGGCCTGCGGTGCCGGCGCCGCTGCAGGCGTGCGGGCAACCACGGGGCGCACCACACTGGCTTCGGCCGCCGCGGGCGGGTCGGCATCGGTGGCGCGCCGCCGCGACTTGCTGGCTTCCAGAATCACACGCAACGGCCCTGCGGCCTGACGCCGGGCACGTTCCATCGCGGCGGCGGCTTCGGCCGCTGCATCGGCCTTCGCAGCCGCAGGCGGTGGACTCGGCGCTGCTGTCTGCGCGGCCGCCGGCGCAGCGCCGAACGCTGCCGCCGCCAGGGTGGCCCAGGCGACGGCGCGGGCAGCGGCAACAGACCGATCAGGCTTGAACACCTCGAGACCTCCGAAGCAAGTCGCGGCTTGTGGCCGGCTTCTGCACGGCCTGGCCCACGGATCGGTGGACCGGCCTGAGCAGGCAAAGCGCGATTCTAGGGATGCTGATCGGCCGAATGGTGGCGATCCTGACCCCGAAGCGACCGATCTGCGACGGCCAGCAGCCAAGCGCCGCACAAACGTGCAGCTTGCACGCCCGTGCCGCGGCGCGCCGCCCCCACCTCGGCCCCCTCAGGGTTTCAGGTGGCGGGCCAGGAACGCTTCGAGCCGGGCAGCGAAGTCCAGCTGGTTTTCGAGCTTGTACCAACCGTGGCCTTCGTCGCTGTACTCCACCCACTCGGGCGGTCGGCCTGCATCGATGAGGGCCTGGCGCATGCGCTGGCCGTGCACCGGCAGCACACGGCGGTCTTCGCGGCCGAAAGCCAGGAACACCGGCGAACGAATGCGCGAAGCCTGCAGCACCGGCGAGACGCTGTCGATCATGGCAGCGTCGGCAACGGGGTCGCCGATCAGGCGCGGGTAGTCCACTTCGCGCACGCTGTCGGCCTGGTCGGTGCCGTAGCGCCACTGGAACATCAGGCGCGGATCGGTCACCGCCACCCAGGCCACACCGCAGCGGTAGAGCTCGGGGTGGCGCACCAGGCCCATCAGCGTGGCGTAACCGCCATAGCTGGCGCCTGCGATGCACACCCGTTGCGGGTCGGCCTGGCCGGCCTTCACAGCCCAGGCCAGCGCATCGGCCACGTCGTCCTGCATGGCCCGACCCCACTGTTTCCAGCCGGCGCGATACCAGTCGTAACCATAGCCTCGGCTGCCACGGAACTCGGGCTCCAGCACCAGATAGCCGCGCGAAGCCAGGAACTGCGCGTCGGCGTCCCAGCCCCAGGTGCGGCCACGCACCCACGGCCCACCGTGCACCAGCACCACGGTGGGCAGCGGGCCGGCCACCTGGGGCGGACGGGTGATCCACAGCGGCATCCGGTGGCCGTCGCGGGTGGGCACCCGCTCGAAGTCGGTGCTGGCCATGCGCCGGGCGTCGACCCCCAGCCGCACCTCACCCACCTTGCGCCATTGGCCATCGGCCAACGTGTGCACCCACAGCTGGCCGGGGTCGCGGTCGGAATAGGCGCGCACCAGCACGGTCATGTCGTCGGCTTCGCAGCGTCGGCAGCTGAGCCGCACCACGCGCCCGGGCAGGCGGCGCTCGGCCTCGGCCTGCAGGGCCTTCAGTCGCGCGTCGAACCAGTGGGTGGTTTCGGCATCCAGTTCCACCCGCACGCCCAGTGCACGGGCGCCGCGCGACTCGGTCACCAGGTAACCGCGGAAGTCGAAGCCGGGCGTGCTGACCATCGGCTCGGCCTCGGGTTCGCCACGCTCGAAGTCGAAACGCTTCAGCACGATATCGCCCGACGCCAGCGCCTGGGTCACGTAGAGCTGGCTGCGGCTGTCGACGTGGCGCGGCTGGAAAGGCTGCTCGTAGCGGTCGCCGTCGTACAACTGGCGCCAGCGGTCTTCGCCCGGTCCGCGCCAGTAGACAGCCGATCGAGCGCCGCGCCGCGCGATGGCCACCCGGGGTTCACCTTCGGGGCTGAACAGCCAGTCCACGACACCACCCGGTGCATCGGTGTTCATGCTGCGAGCGCGGCCGGTGATGACGTTCACTCGCAGGGGCACGACCGCTTCGACCTCATAGCTGCCGTTGAGCACCTGTTTGCCGACGATCACTTCCTGCCCATTGCCGGCGGGCACATGCAGCAAGGTGTGGTGATGGTCCAGCGGGCGCTGGCTTTCGCGCACGCGTGAGTCGTTGACCGAAGTGCCGCTGCCGTTGACCAGCAGGCGGAAGTCGCTGCCATCGCGGGACACGCTGTACAGGCCCGGCCACCAGCGCTGGTCACCCCCGCCGCGCTGGCGGTCGGTGAGGTCGTAGACCAGCCGGTCGTCGTTGACCCAGAAGAAGTCGTCGACGTCACCGTCGGAATAGTTGGCGGGCGCGGACATCGGCTTGCCGGTCTGCAAGTCGATCACCACCAGGCCGGTACGGCCCTTGCTGACCTGGGTGGTCAGGGCCAGCCAGCGGCCGCTGGGCGACAGACGGGCGTCCTGGATGTCGGGCTGGCGGTAGAACAACTCGGCGGGCAGGGGTGCCGCTGCTCGGGCGGTGGCCGTTGCCGCGGCTTCGGACTGCGCGCGAACCTGACCCGTCAGACCGAGTGCTGATGCCGCCAAAAGCAGCGCCAGGGCGCGAAGCCCTGCGCTTGCCTGCCAAGTGCCCGCGAACGCTGCTCTCATGCTTCCTTCCAGAACCGGCCCGGCCGATGACAGCGGCCGAAGCGATTCTGCGGGAAGCCCGGCCTTACTTGAAGCCCGCGCGGTCCAGCATCTGCTGCACCACGGCCGTGTTAGCCCCGACCTTGGCGATGGGCACGGTTTCGGCCTTGAAGTTGCCCAGGCTGGTCAGCGCGGCGTTCGGTTTGCTGCCCGCAGCCACCGGGTATTCGTTGTTGCCGTCGGCGAAGTAGCGCTGCGCGCTTTCGCTGGCCAGGTATTCGAGGAACTGCACCGCCGCCACACGGTTCTTGGCGTTGCGGGCCACCGCCGCACCGGCGATGTTGACGTGTGTGCCCCAGCTGGACTGGTTGGGGAACACGACCCCCACCTTCTCGACCACCGCCTGGTCCTCGGGCTTGCCGGACCGCATCAGGCGGGCGAAGTAGTAGGAATTGGCAATGGCCACGCCACATTCGCCCGAGGCCACACCCTTGATCTGGTCGGTGTCGCCGCCCTTCGGTGCCCGTGCCATGTTGGACACCAGGCCCTTGAGCCAGTTTTCGGTGGCTTGCGGCCCCAGGTGTTCGAGCATCGAGCCGAACAGGCTCAGGTTGTAGGGGTGCGAGCCGCTGCGCACGCACAACATGCCCTTCAGCGCGGGGGCGGCCAGCTTTTCGTAGCTGTCCACGTCACTGGCCTTGAGCCGGCTCTTGTCGTAGATGACGATGCGAGCCCGGGTGGACATGCCGAACCACTGCGCGCCCTGCGCGGTTTCGCCACCTCGGAATTGCGCCGGCACCCGCTGTTCGAGCACAGCCGATTTGACGGGCTGGAACAGGCCTTCCTGTTCGCCGCGCCAAAGGCGCGCGGCGTCGACGAGCAAGATCACGTCGGCCGGGCTGGCCGTGCCTTCAGCCTTCAGGCGCGCCAGGATGCCGGCATCGTCGGCTTCAACCCTTTGGATGCGCACGCCAGTGGTCCTGGTGAAGTCCGCGTACAGCGCTTCGTCGGTCTGGTAGTGGCGCGCTGAATACAAATTCAGGACCTTGTCCTGCGCAGTGGCCGAGACCGCTGCGGCCATCAGGCCCAGGGCCAGGGCGGCTTGGAGCGGACGCAGCTTCGAGAGTGGGATCAGGGCGCGGAGCGACATGGTGTCAAGGCCGGGCGGCCGGCGGAGCAATGCGGGACCCCAATGTAACGCAATTGGGAATCATTGTCATTCGCATCCCGATTAGCTTGATGGGTTTAGGTTGATGGGTGATCGGCAGGCTGTCCACGTGGCCGGTGGTCGATGCGCCCTCAGCTCTCCATTTGCGACCAAGCCTTGTCCAGGCGCTTCGCGCTGACGGGCTGCGGCGTGCGCAACTCCTGGGCAAACAGGCTCACGCGCAGTTCTTCCAGCAGCCAGCGGTACTCGTCCATGCGGGCATGTGGCGCTCCGCGCAGGTCGGCCACCCTCCGCACCCAACGGGTTTCCAGCGGCCGCAACTCGGCCAGGCGGGTGCTGTCGCGGGCCGGGTCGGCGCGCAACTTGTCCAGGCGCATGACCACGGCCTTCAGGTAACGCGGCAGGTGCAGCAGCGCCGGCCAGGGTGTCAGCGCCAGGAAACGCTTGGGCACCAGGCGCTGCAGCTGGGCCTGGATGTCGTCGGTCACCTCGCGGGGCGGTTTGCTGTCCTTCAGCTTGCGCAGCGCGGCGGCGTAGTCGGCCAGCACCACACCGGCCTGGCGAGCCACTTCGGCGGCGATCAGGTTCAGCCGCGCGCGGCCTTCGTCCAGGCGCAGCTTGAAACTGCGTTCGTCGTTGGGCAGCGGGTCGGCCAGGAAGGCGCGGTCCAGCGCCACGTCGATGATCTGCGTGCGCAGTTCTTCCAGCGTGCCCAGCGGCAGGTAGGCACCTGCCATCGCGGTGAGGCCCGGGATGTTTTTTTCCAGGTACTTCAGCGGTTCGCGCAGTTGCAGCGCCACCAGGCGGCGCAGGCCGGCGCGGTGCTGGGCGGCAGCGGCATCGGGTTCGTCGAAGACTTCGATCTCGACATGCACGCCGCGGTCGATCAGTGCCGGGAAACCGACCAGCACTTGTGTGCCACGGCGCACCTCCATCAGCTCGGGCAGTTCGCCGAAGGTCCACGACGTGAACGCCGTCTTCTCCGGCTCCCGGCTTTGCGCCCTCTCACGCTCGTTGGAGTTGGGCGGCGGGATGGTCTTGGGCGCACTGCCTCCCTCGGCCCGGCCCCCTCCCGCAGCGAGAGGGACCGAAGACCCCGACGTTGCAGCTGCGGCGCCGCTCGCCGCCGTCTTCAACACGGCCAGCGCCTGAAACGCACTGCGTGCCTGCGCCCCCAGTTCTGCCTTCAGGCTGGCCAGGTCACGCCCCGTGCCCAACTGCCGGCCATGTTCATTGACCACGACGAAGTTCATGAACAGGTGCGGCGCCAGCTGTTCCAGCTTGAAGTCGTTGCGCTGCACGGCCAGCTGCGTGCGGTCGCGCACATGTTTGAGCACGGCGTCCATCAGGCTGCCGTGTGCAAAGGGCACCGTGGCGCAGAACTCGGCCGCGTAGTCGGGCAAGGGCACCAGCCGTGAACGCGGGCGCTGGTGCAGCGTCTTGCACAACGCCAGCACCTTGGCTTGCAACATGCCGGGCACCAGCCATTCGCAGCGTTCGTCGTTGACCTGGTTGAGTGCATAGATGGGCACCGTCACCGTCATGCCGTCCTTGGCGTCGCCGGGCTCGTGCAGGTAGCTCACGCTGCAGTCGATGCCGCCCAGGCGCAGCATCTTGGGGAAGGTCGATGTCGTGATGCCCGCGGCTTCGTGCCGCATCAGTTCGTCGCGGGTCAGGTGCAGCAGCTTGGGCTGACGTTTCACCTCTTCGCGGTACCAGCGCTCGAGCGAACTGCCACTGCACACGTCGGCGGGCAGTTGCTGGTCGTAGAAGGCGTGGATCAGCTCTTCGTCCACCAGCACGTCCTGCCGACGCGCCTTGTGTTCCAGGTCCTGCACCTGTTCGATGAGCTTCAGGTTGTGCGCAAGGAAAGGCAGGCGCGTGTCCCAGTCGCCGGCCACCAGCGCTTCGCGGATGAAGAGCGTGCGCGCCGCCACCGGGTCGACGGTGCCGAAGTTCACGCGTTTGTTGTTGTAGATGACGATGCCATAGAGCGTGGCGCGCTCCAGCGCCACCACCTCGCCGGCCTTCTTCTCCCAATGCGGCTCGAGCAGCTGCCTCTTCAGCAGGTGGCCGGCGAGTGGCGGAATCCAGGTCGGTTCGATCGACGCCAGGCCGCGGCCGAACAGCCGGGTCGTTTCCACCAGTTCGGCCGCCACCAGCCAGCGGCCGGGCTTCTTGCTCAGGTGCGCGCCGGGGTGGCGCCAGAACTTCACCCCACGCGCGCCCAGGTACCAGTCTTCGTCGTCGCTCTTGCAACCGATGTTGCCCAGCAGGCCGGCCAGCATGCTCTGGTGCAGCTGTTCGTAGCTGGCCGGCTGCGTGTTGAGCTTCCAGCCCTGCTCGGCCACCACCGTGTGCAGCTGCGAATGGATGTCACGCCACTCGCGCACGCGCCGTGGACTGACGAAGCTGTCGCGCAGGCGCTGTTCCTGCTGGCGGTTGGTGAGCTTGTGGCTGTCCACTGCCGCACCGCCGACCGGTTTGTGGCCATGCTGGCCGCGGCCGTCCTCGATCCACTGCCAGAGCTTGAGCACACCGACAAACTCCGAGCGTTCGTCGTCGAACTTCTTGTGTTTTTCGTCGGCGGCCTGGGCCACCTCCTGCGGCCGGTCTCGCACGTCCTGGCCCGACAACGCCGACGCGATGATCAGCACCTCGGACAGCGCGCCCCGCTGCCGCGCTTCCAGGATCATGCGGCCGATGCGCGGGTCCAGCGGCAGCTTGGCCAGTTCGTGGCCGGTGGGCGTGAGCTCGTTGTTGTCGTCCACTGCGCCCAGTTCGCCCAGCAATGCGTAGCCGTCGGCAATGGCCTTCTTGGGCGGGGCTTCCAAAAACGGGAAGTCCTCGATCTGCCCCAGGTGCAGACCCTTCATGCGCAAGATGACCGCGGCCAGGCTGCTGCGCAGGATCTCGGGGTCGGTGAAACGCGGCCGGCCCTGGAAATCTTCTTCGCTGTACAGGCGGATGCAGATGCCGTTGGCCACACGCCCGCAACGCCCGGCACGCTGGTTGGCCGCGGCCTGGCTGATGGCCTCGACCTGCAGCTGTTCGACCTTGTTTCGGTAGCTGTAGCGCTTGACCCGAGCGTGGCCCGCGTCGATGACGTAGCGGATGCCGGGCACCGTGAGCGAGGTTTCGGCCACGTTGGTGGCCAGCACGATGCGGCGGCCGTTGCCCGCGCTGAACACCCGGTCTTGCTCGGCTTGCGACAGGCGGGCGTAGAGCGGCAGGATTTCTGGCTGCGGTCCGCCGCGGTGCAGTTTGGCCGCCTGCTGCGCCAGGTGCTTGCGCAAGTGGTCGGCCGTCTCCCGGATCTCGCGTTCGCCCGGCAGGAAGACCAGGATATCGCCCGCGCCACCGTCGCGCCACAGTTCGTCCACCGCGTCGGCGATGGCGTCGTCCAGGTCGAAGTCCTTGCGTTCTTCGAAGGGCCGCCAGCGCTGTTCGACCGGGAACAGGCGGCCCGACACCGTGATGACCGGCGCCGGCCCGTGGCGACCGGCAAAGTGCCGCGCAAAGCGGTCCGCGTCGATGGTGGCCGAGGTGACGACGATCTTCAGGTCGGGCCGGCGCGGCAGGATCTGCCGCAGGTAACCCAGCAGGAAGTCGATGTTCAGGCTGCGCTCGTGGGCCTCGTCGATGACGATCGTGTCGTAGGCCTTCAGCAGCGGGTCGTTCTGGGTTTCAGCCAGCAGGATGCCGTCGGTCATGAGCTTGACGCTGGCGCCCGGCTGCAGCCGGTCCTGGAATCGCACCTTGTAGCCCACCACCTCGCCCAGCGGCGAGTTCATTTCTTCGGCGATGCGCTTGGCCACGCTGCTGGCCGCGATGCGCCGCGGCTGCGTGTGGCCGATCAGCCCACGCCCGCCGGCGCCCCAGCCGCGGCCCAGTTCAAGCAGGATCTTGGGCAGTTGTGTCGTCTTGCCCGAGCCGGTTTCACCGCAGACGATGACCACCGGATGGTCCCGGATCGCACGTGCGATCTCCTCGCGCCGGGCGGAAACCGGCAGCGACTCGGGGTAGGTGATCGGCGGGACGGGGTGGGCCTGAACCGGGTTCGGGCTGCGCGGGGGTCTCACGGGGCGCGGATTATGGCCGCGACGCCTTGAAGGCCCGGGTGCTGCGGCACAATCCGCGCACCTTTGAAACACGTCCGATGAGCCTCGTCTTCCCCCACACCTTCGTTCCCTGGTTCCGCGCCGTGGCGCCGTACATCCACGCCTACCGCGGCAAGACCTTTGTCGTCGGCCTGACGGGTGAAGGCATTGCGGCGGGCAAGCTCAGCACCTTTGTGCAGGACCTGTCCATCCTGCACGCGATGGGCCTGAAGATCGTGCTGGTGCACGGCTTTCGGCCGCAGGTGACCGAACAGCTGGCGGCCAAGGGCCAGGTGTCGCGCTTTTCTCACGGCATCCGCGTCACCGACGCGGTGGCGCTGGACGCCGCGCAGGAAGCCGCTGGCCAGTTGCGCTTCGAGATCGAAGCCGCGTTTTCGCAGGGCTTGCCGAACACGCCCATGGCCAACGCCACGGTGCGGGTGGTTTCGGGCAACTTCCTGACCGCGCGGCCCGTGGGCATCATGGACGGCGTCGACTTCCAGCACAGCGGCCTGGTGCGGCGGGTCGACCAGGCGGCCATCCGGCGCGCCATCGAATCCGGCGCGGTGGTGCTGCTCAGCCCCTTCGGTTTTTCACCCACCGGCGAGGCCTTCAACCTGTCGATGGAAGACGTGGCCACGTCCACGGCCATTGCGTTGCAGGCCGACAAGCTGGTGTTCGTGGGCGAAGTGGCCGGCGTGCGTGAAAAGCAGGACGACCCCGAAAGTGCCATCGACACCGAACTGTCGCTGGCCGAAGCCAGGCGCCTGCTGGCCGCCCTGCCGCCCCCGACGCTGCCCAGCGACCCGGCCTTCTACCTGCAGCACTGCGTGAAGGCCTGCGAAGGGGGTGTCGAGCGCTCGCACATCCTGCCCTTCGCCACAGACGGCGCGCTGCTGCTCGAGGTGTTCACGCACGACGGCGTGGGCACGATGGTGGTCGACGAAAAGCTGGAAAGCCTGCGCGAAGCCACGGCCGACGACGTGGGTGGCATCCTGCAACTCATCGAACCGTTCGAAAAAGACGGCACGCTGGTGCGCCGCGAACGCACCGAGATCGAACGCGACATCGAGGTCTACAGCATCGTCGAACACGACGGCATCATCTTCGGCTGCGCGGCGCTGTACCCCTACCCTGAAGAACGCACGGCAGAGATGGCGGCACTCACCGTGTCACCCCTGTCCCAGAGCCAGGGCGACGGCGAAAGGCTGCTCAAGCGCATCGAACAGCGTGCACGCGCAGCCGGGCTGCAAAGCATTTTCGTGCTGACTACACGCACGATGCACTGGTTCATCAAACGCGGTTTCACGCAGGTCGACCCCGACTGGCTGCCCGAAGCCCGCAAACGCAAATACAACTGGGACCGGCGCTCGCAGGTGCTGGTCAAGAAACTCGGCTGACTTTTCTGAAGGTGTCCACGATGGCTCGAATGGTGCAATGCATTTATCTGAAGAAAGAAGCCGAAGGTCTGGGTTTCAGTCCCTATCCCGGCGAGTTGGGCAAGCGCATTTACGACAACGTCAGCAAGGAAGCGTTTGAACTCTGGAAAAAACACCAGACCATGCTGGTGAATGAAAACCGGCTGAACCTGGCCGATGCACGCGCTCGCCAGTACCTGGCGCGCCAGATGGAGCAGTTTTTCTTCGGCACCGAAGTCGACAAACCGGCGGGTTATGTTCCACCAGCGGACTGAACGTCCATGTGCTGACGCGGCGTTTGTGGCAGCAGCCACTTTCGTGCGCTGGATATACATTTGACACACCCCTACCCAATCGGAGTTCACCCCATGGCCAAACTCAGCTTGAGCGAACTGCTGACGCAGAAAGCGGCGCTCGACAAGCAGATCGCGGAAACCCAGCGTGCCGAACGTGCGGACGCGGTGGCGCAGGTCCGCACGCTGATGGCGCAGTACGGGCTGACGCTGGCTGACATCGGTTCCAAGTCGGCCGCTGCACCGCGCGCTTCACTCGCACCCATGGCCAAAGGCAAGAAGGGCAGCACCGGCAAGGTGGCGGCCAAGTACCGCGACAGAACCACCGGCCAGACCTGGTCGGGCCGTGGCCTGCAGCCCAACTGGCTGAAGGCCGCACTGGCCAACGGACGGCCTCTGTCAGAGTTCGTGATCTGACACGGTGCACACCGGTTGAAGGCGGGTTAGCTTGAAAGACAAACCCGCCCCGCCCTTGCCGCCGCTGCTGCTGAGTGAGCGGTTGGCCACCTTGAACAGTGCTGCGGCTGCCGGCCTGAGCGTGCTGGCTGTGGGCCTGGCCGCCTTGCTGCTGTCCTATGCCGGCACGCTGAGCTTGGCCTTGTCGCCCTGGAGCGCCATTGCCATGCCGGCCGGCTTGGCGTTGGCCGCACAGTGGCGCTGGGGCCGCAGCGTGCTGTTCGGCGTCGCGGTGGGCACGCTGGCCGCGCTGCTGGGCTCGGGCATGAGCTTCAGCGAGGCACTGCTCGGCGCCAGCGTGGTGGTGCTGGCTGCGCTGCTGGCCCACGCGCTGATGTCGCGGCTGGAGTTCGACGCCCGCTTCGAGCGCCCGGTCGACGTGGCGATCCTGGCCGCCGCCGTGGTCTGTGGCGCAGCGTTGCCGGCAGCACTGGCGGTGGCCGCCTGGGTCACGGCCACGATGGGCCTGACACCCTGGGAGGCCTTCAGCGTGGGCTGGTGCGTGCTGGGCCTGGGCATGTTGTGCACCTCGGTGGCCGTGCTGGCCTTCGACCGCGGCATGCTGATGGCGCTGCAGCCGGGGGCCGGCTGGAAGTCGTCTGCACTGGGCCTGATGGCCGTGGCCGTGATGTTGTGGCTGCTGTGGCTGGCGCCACTGGCCCGTTCACCGGTGGGTGCCTTTGCGCTCTTCCTGCCGCACGTGGTGGTGGTGGTGCTGGTGTTGCGCGGCCACCTGGCCCTGGCTGCCAGTGCGCTGTTGATCGCCGCCTTGGTGGTGGCCGGTTCGGCGGCCAAGGGGCTGTCGTTCTGGGTGGCCGGTGGCAGCGTTCAGGCCGCACTGGCGGCCTGGGTGGGCTCGGCCTTGACGCTGTTGCTCGTCACCCATGCCGCCACCGTGGACTGGCGCGGCCGCGCCCAGCGTTGGGAATGGGCCCTTGACGGTTCGCGCCTGGGTGTGGCCGACTGGCACCTGCAGCGCGAAGACGGCTTTGCATCGGGGGCCTGGCGCACGCTCACCGGCCACACCGACAAACACTGGGACCCGCTGTCCTGGCACCACCAGGTGCACCCCGAAGACCGCAAGGCCCTGGCCGACGCCATTGCCGCGCTGACCGTGGGCGACGACGGCCGTCGCCAGCTGCAGCTGCGCATGCCGCGTGGCAACGGCTGGCACTGGCTGGAAGCCACGCTGATGGTGATCGAACGCGACGGGGCCGGCCACCCGGTGCACCTGCTGGCCACGCTGGCCGACGTGCACGACAAACGCCAGGCGCAGGAACGCCAGCTGATGTCGGTCAGCCTGTTCCAGCACCTGCACGAGGGCCTGCTGATCACCGACCCCGACCTGCATGCCTTGGATGTGAACCCGGCCTACACGCAGATCCTGGGTGTGCCCCGCGAGGAAGTGCTGGGCACCGTGCCTTCCTTGCTGCGACCCGACCCCGCCGACCCCGTGGCACGCCAGCAGCGTGCCGCGATGTGGGGCGGCCTGCGCGACACCGGCAGCTGGCGCGGCGAACTGCTGGAACGGCGACGCAATGGCGAACTGTGCACGCTGCAGGCCACCATCTCCACCGTGCTGGGGCCGGCGCAAGACTTGCGTTACCACGTGCTGGTGATCAGCGACATCACCCAGCAGCAATTGCAGCGCGAACAGCTCGAACGCCAAGCCCACTTCGACGAGCTCACACGCCTGCCCAACCGCGCACGGCTGTCGGAACTGCTGGACGACGCGATGCGTGCCGCCGACCGCGACGGTTACCTGCTGGTGGTGTGTTACCTCGACCTGGACCGCTTCAAGCCGGTCAACGACCGTTTCGGCCATGCCGCCGGCGACCGGCTCCTGTCTGAACTGGCGGGCCGCCTGCGCAGTGCGCTGCGCAGCCGCGAGCACTGGACCGACAGCGCAGCACGCCTGGGCGGCGACGAGTTTGTGCTGCTCTTGCGTGCCGGCACGCTGGAAGAAGCGCGGCTGGCGGTGGAACGGGTGCTGCGTGTGGTCAGCCAGCCCTATGTCATCGACCCCGCGCAAGACCCGGTGCAGGTGACGTCCAGCATGGGCGCCACGGTCTACCCCATCGACCGCAGCGACGCCGACACGCTGCTGCGCCACGCCGACCACGCGATGTACGGCGCCAAGCAGTCGGGCCGCAACGGCTACCTGTTCTTCGACCCTGAACACCGCCGCCGCACCGAAGAACGTGCGCTGGCCATCGGCCGCATCCAGGAGGCGCTGGACCAGCAGGAATTTGTGCTGCACTACCAGCCCAAGGTGGACATGCGCACCGGCCGCGTGCACGGCTTCGAAGCCTTGCTGCGCTGGGAACACCCGCAGCACGGCATGGTGGCGCCGCTGCAGTTCCTGCCGCTGATCGAAAACACCGGCCTGTCTTCGCGCATCGGCGACTGGGTCATCTCGCAGGCGCTGGACCACCTGTCGTCATGGCGCCGCGACGGGCTGGACTTTTCGGTCAGCGTCAACGTCTCGGCCCGCCACCTCCAGGAACCCGACTTTGCGCTGCGCCTGTCCGAATTGCTCGCGCGGCACACCGAAGCACTGGCCAGCTACCTGGAAATCGAGATGCTGGAAACCGCTGCCCACGCCGACATCGAAGCCACCTCAGCACTGCTGCTGCGGTGTCGCGCATTGGGCGTGCGCTTTGCGCTGGACGACTTTGGCACCGGCTATTCCACCCTGACCTACCTGAAGCGGCTGCCGGTGGACGTGCTGAAGATCGACCGCAGTTTCGTGCACCACATGCTGGACGATTCGCAGGACCGCGCCATCGTCGAAGGGGTCATCGGCCTGGCCGGCACCTTCGGCTGCGTCGTCGTGGCCGAAGGTGTCGAGAGCCCGGCGCAGGCGCGCACGCTGCTGGAACTGGGCTGCACCATCGGCCAGGGCACCGGCATCGCCGCTCCCATGCCGTCGGCCCAGGTGGCGGCCTGGGTGCGCGACTACAAGGGCATGTTTGCACTGTCCCCCGCGCCAGACCCGGACAGTGGCCTCGCCAGAGCCAGCTGACCCTAGACTCGGGGCGTGATCCCGCCGAGCTTTCTTCAGGAACTGCTGTCTCGCGTCGACATCGTCGACGTGGTCGGCCGCCATGTCGAACTCAAGCGCGGTGGCGCCAACCTGATGGGGCTGTGCCCCTTTCACGGGGAAAAGTCGCCCAGCTTCTCGGTCAGCCCGTCCAAGCAGTTTTATTACTGCTTCGGCTGCGGCGCCAGCGGCGATGCCATCCGATTCCTGACCGAACATCTGGGCCTGAGCTTCGTCGAGGCGGTGCGTGACCTGGCGCAGGGTGTCGGCCTGACTGTGCCTGAAGAACAGGTCAGCCCCGATGAACGGCAGCGCCGCGACACGCTGCGGCAACGTCGGCAGTCGCTGGGTGACGTGCTGGCGCGGGCGGCCGACTTCTACCGCACCCAGTTGCGCACCCATTCACGCGCCGTCGACTACCTGAAACATCGGGGGCTGACGGGCACCGTGGCCGCGCGCTTTGGCCTGGGCTTTGCACCGCCCGGCTGGCGCACGTTGGCCGGGGTGTTTCCCGCTTACGACGACCCCTTGCTTGAAGAAGCCGGCCTGGTGCGACAGAAAGACAGCGGCGAAGGTCACGACAACGCAGCGCCGGCCGAAGCCGACCGCGGCCGGTATGACTGGTTCCGCGACCGCATCATGTTCCCCATCCGCGCCGTCGGTGGCGAGGTCATCGGCTTCGGCGGCCGCGTGCTCGACGACAGCAAGCCCAAGTACATCAACTCGCCGGAAACACCGGTGTTCAGCAAGGGCCGCGAGCTCTATGGCCTTTTCGAAGCGCGGCAGGCGCTGCGCGACAAGGGCTACGCGCTGGTGGTCGAGGGTTACATGGACGTTGTCGCGCTGGCGCAGAGCGGCTTTCCCAACGCCGTGGCCACGCTGGGCACGGCCTGCACGGCCGATCACGTGCAGAAGCTTTTCCGCTTCACCGATGCGGTGGTGTTCAGTTTCGATGGCGATGCGGCAGGCCGCCGCGCGGCCGGGCGTGCACTGGAAGCTTCACTGCCACACGCCACCGACCTGCGCTCGGTGCGCTTCCTGTTCCTGCCACCCGAACACGACCCCGACAGCTACGTGCGCGAGCTGGGCGCGGCAGCTTTCGAAGCGCAGGTGACGCGTGCGGTGCCGCTGTCGCGGCAGCTGATCGAGCAGGCCAGCGACGGAGCGGACCTGAGCTCAGCCGAAGGGCGCTCGCGCATGTTGGCGCAGGCCCGGCCGCTGTGGACAGCTTTGCCCGACGGTGGCTTGAAGCGGCAGATGCTGGCCGAACTGGCGCGCCAGGCGCAGCTGGACCTGGCCGAGCTGAACGCGCTGTGGGGCGGCGCCACGGCAGCACCACGTGCTGCCGCCCAACCCCGGCTGCCACCCCAGCGCGCTGCCTTGCGCCCACCCGGCCGGCGCGCCCCGGCGGCACTGGCCGATCTGGCCTTGCGCCTCTTGCTGCGCCACAGTGACTGGTGGGCCCGGCTGTCGGGCGACGACCACACGCTGCTGCACGGCTTGGGCGGCGACCATGGCGAGGTGGTGGCCTGGCTCGAGGTGCAATTGGTCGAACACGGCGACCAGACTTGGGCCGCGCTCGAAGAAGCCATGGCCGGCCAGCCGTGGCACGCCGAAGTCCGGCGCTGGGTGGACGCGGCCGACGCAGAAGAAGAACAGAGCTTCGAAGATCTGTCGCGGGTTGTCTCCCGCATCTGGATCGACAGGCTGAGTGCCGCGTCGCGCGAGTTGGCGGCACAAGCCCGTTCGCCCGAGGACATGACGCGGCTCGGTGAGCTCAATGAACGCCTTCGCGCACTGAAGGCGGCAGTGGCCGCCACGGGCACGCCCAAGGCCCACTGACGGATGCACTGACAGGCTCTCTGACGGACTCTCTGGCAGCCCCCCCCCGGGCGAAGGCCTCTTCCGGCCTCTGGACGGTTCGCAGCCGGGCATGGCGGTATAATCCTGCGTTTGCCGCAGCAACTCGTGCGGTGACAGCAGTAGATACCAGCAGTGACATCAGCAGTGACAGGGTAGTGAAAACTGCAGTGACAACAGCACCTCCGGACCCCGACCACCCTTGACAAGGGCACCCAAGGTCACCACCTATCCGCAAGGGCTGCACTGCTGGAAAGTTCACCCGAACTTGCCTGCCCGACACGAGCGAGCCCCCAAGCCGACGCCAGCGCAGAGAGACAAGTCTTTGTACCGGCAAAGCTGCCGCATGGATGGCGCATCTTGTTTGCCGCCCCCCTCCTTTCAAGGATACGCATGACCGCCAAGAAGCCCACGCCTGCCGCCAAAACCGTGGCCAAGCCTGCAGAAGACACCAAAGTCAAGGTCACCGCAGCCAAGGCCGCGCCGGCCAAGCCAGCCGTCAAGGCGGCTGCTGAAGCCAAGCCGGCGAAGGCCGCTCCGCTGAAGGCGCCCAAAGCTGAAGCGAAGGTGGAATCCAAGGCCGCCAAGGGCCCCACCAAGGCGGCAGCTGGCAAACCCGAAGCCAAGGCCGGCAAGGGTGGCAAGAAGGCGGCAGAGCCGGCCAAGAAGGGCGCGGCGCTGGTCGAAGAAGAAGACCTGAGCGACATCGAAGCCGACATCGAAGGTGAAGTCGAGGTCGAAGCCGAGGTCGAGGTCGAAGTCGTTGCCGACGAAAAGGTCGAAAAGGCCAAGCCGCTGCGCATGAAGGTCAGCCGCGCCAAAGAGCGCGCCCTGATGCGCGAGTTCGGCCTGGAAGAGACCACGCTGACCGAAGAAGAAGCCGCCAAGCGCCGCCAGGAGCTCAAGACGCTCATCAAGATGGGCAAGACGCGCGGTTTCCTCACGCACCAGGAAATCAACGACCACCTGCCCGAGAAGCTGATCAACGAGGAAATCCTCGAAGCCATCATCAGCATGCTCAACGACATGGGCATTGCGGTCTACGAACAGGCGCCCGATGCCGCCACGCTGCTGGTGGCCGGTGGTGGTGCCACCACGGCGACCGAAGAAGAAGCCGAAGAAGCCGCCGAAGCGGCGCTGTCCACCGTGGACAGCGAGTTCGGCCGCACCACCGACCCGGTGCGCATGTACATGCGCGAGATGGGCACGGTCGAGCTGCTCACACGTGAAGGCGAAATCGAGATCGCCAAGCGCATCGAAGGTGGCCTGCAAGCCATGATGCTGGCGATCAGCGCGTCGCCCACCACCATTGCCGAGATCCTGTCGATGGCCGACCGCATCGGCAGCGGCACGATGCAGATCTCTGAAGCCGTGGACGGCTTCATCAGCAGCGACGAGGCCGACGACTACGTGGCCGAAGAAGACTTCGACGAATTCGACGAAGAAGACGACGACGATGGCCAGGGTGGCAGCAAGGCGCTGACCAAGAAGCTGGAAGAGTTGAAGAAGGCCGCGCTGGTGAAGTTCGAAGGCCTGCGCACGCACTTCGACAAGATGCGCAAGGCCTACGAGAAGGAAGGCTACAAGAGCTCTTCCTACAACAAGGCGCAGCACGCCATCAGCGAAGACCTGATGACGATCCGCTTCACGGTCAAGACCATCGAGAAGCTGTGCCACATCCTGCGCAGCCAGGTCGACGATGTGCGCCGCTACGAACGCGAGATCCGCAAGATCGTGGTCGACAAGTGCGGCATGCCGCAGGACCACTTCATCAAGACCTTCCCGCCCAACGTGATGAACCAGAAGTGGGCCGAAAAGGAAATCGCCGCCGGCAAGCCCTACAGCCCGATCCTGCAGCGCAACCTGCCGGCGGTGCAGGAACTGCAGCAGAAGCTGTTCGACCTGCAGGCCCGCGCCGTGGTGCCGCTGGACGACCTGAAGCTCATCAACAAGAAGATGAACGAAGGCGAAAAGGCCAGCCGCGACGCCAAGAAGGAAATGATCGAGGCCAACCTGCGCCTGGTCATCAGCATCGCCAAGAAGTACACCAACCGCGGTCTGCAGTTCCTGGACCTGATCCAGGAAGGCAACATCGGCCTGATGAAGGCGGTGGACAAGTTCGAATACCGCCGCGGCTACAAGTTTTCAACCTATGCCACGTGGTGGATCCGCCAGGCCATCACACGCAGCATCGCCGACCAGGCACGCACGATCCGCATCCCGGTTCACATGATCGAGACGATCAACAAGATGAACCGCATCTCGCGCCAGCATCTTCAGGAGTTCGGCTACGAACCCGATGCGCCGACGCTGGCCGAGAAGATGGAGATCCCCGAGGACAAGATCCGCAAGATCATGAAGATCGCCAAAGAGCCGATCTCCATGGAAACGCCGATCGGCGACGACGACGACTCGCACCTGGGCGACTTCATCGAGGACACCAACAACGTGGCCCCGGTCGATGCCGCCATGCAGGCCGGCCTGCGCGACGTGGTCAAGGACATCCTCGATTCGCTGACCCCGCGCGAAGCCAAGGTGCTGCGCATGCGCTTCGGCATCGAGATGAGCACCGACCACACGCTGGAAGAAGTGGGCAAGCAGTTCGACGTGACACGCGAGCGCATCCGCCAGATCGAGGC
>LNFM01000214.1_pt1 | contig 164723 bp, 128 predicted proteins | sample 596031 | NCBI WGS metagenome assembly LNFM01 (sample SAMN04254537, study PRJNA301005) | activated carbon metagenome | isolation source: dual media filters at the Ann Arbor, Michigan drinking water treatment plant | place: USA: Ann Arbor | reverse complement strand
TGATCGTCCCCTGCGGAACCCCAGCCCCCGGCGGATTCGCCGCCACCGAACCAGTTATCGTAAACGTCTGCCCATACGTCGGTGCATTCTGCAAGGTCTGAACGACCGTGGTCGTATCGGCCTTGTTGACCGTCAACTGGAAGGTCGCAGGCGTCTGAGCCCCGCAGTTGTCGGTCGCTCGAATCGTGATCGTATGCGTACCAACTGGTCCGGCGTTCGAGATCGAGACGACCCCTGCGGCATTCACGGAAACGCTGCCCGTGAAAGTTCCCGTCGACTGTACCGCAATACTCGTAACCGAGCCATTATCGGTCGGCCCCGTCGTGGGATTTACCGCAATTCCTGATTGTCCAAAGACAACCGAAGGAGGGTTCGTGTAAGTGAGAACCGGGGGGCTATTTGGCGTGACCGTCACGGTCAGGATCGCATTTGCCGTTAACCCGCCGCCGTCTGTTACCTGAAGGATGAATGATTCGGTACCAGCTCCACATGCCGCAACCACATCCGCCGTGATCGTTCCATTTGTGTTGAGCAAATTCGAGATAGATATGCCGTTGTCGGTAGCCGCCGCTCCGCCATTGACCGTAACGGTCAAAGCTGCGACAGGTGTCTCGAGATCACCGACCGTAGCGATGGTCGAATTCGAAGCTGGCAGACCCGCCTGCCGGGTTACTCCAACTGCGGCGTTTATGGTCGGGGGCGTATTGGACGGGAACGAGAAACTAAGTATCCGCGTGCGCCAGTTGAATGAGCCCGTTGGAGATTGGTACTGGTTGATGTACCAGAATGTCGTATCGTCCGCGGGATCAACCTGCATCGTTGTATAGTCGCCCCATCGGCTAGTTCCGCTCGTTTGCGAACCTGTACCTGCGAATGCGATCTGTTCGGCCTGGAGCGTGTTAAGCGGGTCGGTCGATCTCCTGCCCGTCACTGCTATCGAGGGAAAGGTGGTCGAACTGGAAATGCTATACCCAAACAGGATATCCCCGTTTGCGTTCATCGCACCGGAACCCATCCATCGACTTTCCGTAGTACCTGGTGAAAATGTGCCGCTTTGGTAAACAAATGGTCGATTCGCGACGACGGCGTCGGCCGGATTATTGAGCGGATTTCTGATCTCGAACCACTGAAGGGCAGCTCCTTTTCCGCCCGCTCCATCGGGGTCGACCGACTGCGTAACGATGAGGCTATCGACCCCGGCGCGGTTACGATATGCCAAACGATACATATGGCGGCTACCAAGCGTATCAAGTAAGTTAGCGGTGCCACTTTGGGGCACACAAGCGTTTCCATTGTCACCGCAAGTTGCGATAAGCGTGCCCAACGCAAATGGAACAAACGAGAAAGCCGCTCCGCCATAACCGTCCGTGAACGTAGAATTGGCAGGGGTGACAAAGTCAGGCTTTAGGCGAGACCAGCGCATCGTATACGGAGGTGCTAACGTGAACGCCCAGTTCCAGTCAAGGAACAACCCACCTCGCGTCGTATCCGTCGGCGGTGTTGAACCGTCAATGTCCGCGGGAAGCATGCTAAATCGAGTGGTACTGTTGAAACATATCTGCGGAGCGGATACTGCTCCGGCGATCATTGCGTTGCGATCATATGCACACGCCCTCGCTCCAGAGAAAGTTTCTCCATTGAGGAACATATTGTAGGAAATGTAGTAGGCATCATTCCAAATGCCGATTTTGCCGTAGTCGGGAAGTTGATTTCCGAAATTGTACTCATAAAGAGAATAAGTGCCAAGGGGATCGGCGGTCGTCGAGACAGCGACACACTGGGCGTTTTGCGAAAACGAACCGTTAAACGCAAACTGGCTCAGCACCCAGCGATTGGCGATGCGATCATACTGAACGATCGGGTCACCTCGGTTGAAATCTCGGCATAGGCTGCCCGGGGGCAGTCCGCTCCAGATCTGATTACCTGCAAGGAAAGTCGGTGGGGGCAGAAGAGGATTTCCCGCCTTATCGAAGATCATCAAGTTGGTATTCACCCATGCGATGATGTGGTTTGGCCCAACCGCGATCGTCGGGTCGGGCGGTGCCAGATTTACGGTATATCCCGCTATGCCGGTTCCCGGCCCTTCGAAACTCGCTCCCAGTGTTGCGGCGGATGGCGCCAGAGCTTCAGTTTGCAGAAACGTTTCAACTAACGGTCCCATGGCAACGCCGGGTTTCGCCTCGCGTTTGAGCTGCCTAATCGCCTCCATCGCGACCTCGTCCTTTCGCGTTTTGTCGTTCTCCGGCGGCACTCGGGGAATGTTTTTCTCTACGATAGAGACCAGCGTATCCGACACAGCGAAGAATTCCGGCCTGATAACGATCGGCTTTTCATCCTGTTTTGCCTTTCTGGACGCGAGTATCGTCGATTTGACCTTCTTTAGCCGATCAAGCCGACGTTTTTCCTCAGCTTTGCTGACCTTGGTCGCCTTGGTCATACTCGGGCCCTCGGCACGACTCTGACCGGGCACAGACATTGTGCCGAGACCGAAAATAAAGGACATTATCGCGGATGCAAGGATCAGGTTACGTGTTTTCATGGCTTTATGTTGAGCTAGTTGGTCTTTCGCTTGAGAAACCTCGGAACCGACGGCAGCGGGTATGAAAATACGAGGGCCCATCGTTTCGCGGAACAGTCTACTTTCTACTAATGTCGTTAGGTACGAGAGAAATATACTCGACAATCCGAATGGAAACAAGCTGGTGAGCTAGATTGATCAATACGCTCGTGATCGTTCGTTCCGTACTCAAATCAAGTAGATGCTCCAATGGGTGGTGACCTGCGGCGCGAACAGGTTCAAGTACCGTCATAACGGCAGACCTTCGGCGTCGGCAAGTTCGGACGGTGAGGCAAACCTTTGGCGCGAGGCGGCAAGGTGATCTTTGATATGAACTACCATTGCGGTGAGCGTTTTTAGGAGTAGTGCGACTTCATATCCAACGGGAAAAGGCCCCAGCTTTCGCAGAGGCCCTTTAAGGCTGCAGGAAACGTGAGGGTGGTCGCTCGCCCTTAAGCGGCTTCCTCGGTTCGCGTTACCACTTCAAAAACTGGCACCTTCTTCTCGATCATTTCCTTGGTGATAACGATCTCTTTGACTGAACGTTCGGTCGGGAGGTGGTACATTGACTCGAGAAGGATCTCTTCGAGTATCATCATCAGTCCGCGTGCTCCCACCTTACGTTTATGAGCTTCGCGGGCGACGGCGGCGAGGGCCGAATCAGTGAATTTCAGGGATATATTATCGAACTCAAACTTTCGCTGATATTGCTTTACCAGAGCATTCTTGGGCTTCGTCAAGATTGAGACAAGCGCGGCTTCGTCAAGTTCACTTAAGGTTCCTATTACCGGCAGCCGACCGACAAATTCAGGAATGAGCCCATACTTAATTAGATCCTGTGGCTCCATCTGGTGGACGAAATCATCCTGCCGCTGTTTCGTTGTTTTAACATCAGCCTGGAAACCGAGCGATTTATTGCGGAAGCGCTTCTCGATAACTTTTTCGAGGCCGATAAAAGCCCCTCCGCAAATGAACAGGATGTTTGTCGTGTCAAGCTGATGAAAATCCTGCTGAGGATGCTTGCGACCGCCGCCAGCGGTGGGGATGTTCGCAACGGTACCTTCGAGGATCTTTAGAAGTGCCTGCTGTACACCTTCACCCGACACGTCGCGGGTTATCGAAGGATTGTCATCCTTGCGGCAGATCTTGTCGATCTCATCGATGTAGATGATCCCAGTTTGAGCTTTTTCGATGTCACCACCCGCGGACTGGAGCAGACGATTAAGGATGTTCTCGACGTCCTCACCGACGTAGCCGGCTTCGGTAAGGCTCGTAGCGTCAACGATGCAAAATGGTACCGAAAGCACCCGAGCAAGCGTTTGCGCAAGTAAAGTTTTGCCGGTTCCGGTCGGCCCGATCAGCAGAATGTTAGATTTTTGAAGTTCGACGTCGCTGCGCCGTTTGGCCATTTCCAGTCGCTTATAATGCTGGTAGACCGCTACGGCGAGCCGCTTCTTAGGTTCATCCTGACCGATGACATACTCATCAAGATGGGCCTTGATCTCGTGGGGTTTCGGCAGGTTTGTCCGCGGCCCGGTCGTCGCCTGCTGTTCATCGTCGTTGATGATCTCGTTACAAATGTCTATGCATTCATTACAAACATAGACACCCGGGCCGGCGATCAATTTACGGACATCGTTCTGCGATTTGCCGCAGAATGAGCATGAGAGCAGTTCTTCGTGACGATAGAATTGGGCCATAAAGCAATTGATCTTTGATTTTCGATCTTGGTCTGAGACCCTGTCGCGATCCATCAAAGATCGGGGTTCAAAGGTCAGAGATCAAATTCTATTTATCGCGATGTTCGATCACCTCGTCGATCAGACCATATTCCTTTGCCTGGATAGGCGTCAGAATGCGGTCTCGTTCAACGTCTCTTTCTACCTGGTCGAAACTCTGCCCGGTGTGACGAGCGATGATGGTCGAGGTCAGCGTTCTCATACGAATTATCTCCTCAGCCATCAAACGAACGTCCGTCGCCTGCCCTGAGGCTCCGCCTGAAGGCTGGTGAATAAGAACGCGTGCATTCGGCAACGAAAAACGTTTACCTGCCGCACCGGCACAGAGCAGCAAAGCTCCCATCGATGCACATTGCCCGACACAGATCGTCGTAACATCATTTTTGATGAACTGCATCGTGTCATAGATAGCCATGCCAGCGGTGATGGAGCCGCCCGGGCTGTTTATGTATAGATTGATGTCGCGTTCCGGGTCCTCGGCTTCGAGGAAAAGGAGCTGGGCAACGATAAGATTGGCTATTTGGTCATCGATCGGAGTTCCGATGAAAATGATGCTGTCTTTGAGCAAACGCGAGTAAATATCGAATGCTCGTTCGCCCCGCGACGTTTGCTCGACAACCATTGGTACTAAAGCCATATAATTCCTCTCTAAAAAACAGAACTTTCCTCAGCTTCTACTTGAATTAAACGATGATAAGTTGTTGAAAATATGGCGATTGCCCATATCGGGAACCGATTTTACAACTTTTCAAGAAAAAATCAAGTCAAATAACCGGCCGTATTTTCTCAAATGCGGCGTGCCAACAACTACTCGCTTTCCTTCGCAGCTTTTTTCTTGGCCGGCTCTTTTTTCTTCGCCGCTTTCTTCGGCTTTTCTTCTGTAGCAGGCCCGGCTTCTGGTTGGGCGAGGGATTCATCGACCCACTCACCGTCTGTGACTTTGACCTTCGCTACGACAGCTTCGATCGCTTCGCGGGTTTTTAGATTATTTCTGATGTCCTCGATCCCGCCGCCCTGTTTTGCGATGGATTCGCGAATTTCGTCCAGCGTCGAGCGGTAATAGTCCGCCATTTTCGTAAGTTCGTCCTCGACCTCAGAATCTGCGACTTCGATCTTCTCGACCTCCGCCACCCGATCTAACAGCATTGCACCACGAACGTCTCGCTCAGCCTGCTGCTTCATGTTGCCATAGGCCATCTCGACAAATTGCGGATCGACATTTCGTAGGTCGACGCCTCGCTGCTGCATATCCTGGGCAAAGTTATTGAGCAGATTTCTTGCCTGATTCTCGATCAACACTCTTGGAACTTCGAAAGCATTGTTCTCGATCATTTTAGCAATGGCATTGTTGCGTAGCCGTGCATCTGCATCGGCTTCAGCCATTTTTTCCAGGTCGGCCTTAAGCCTATTCCTCAAGTCGCTAAGAGATTCGTAACCTTCGTCTAGGCTTTGTGCCCATTCGTCATTAAGCTCGGGCAGTTCCGTTTTGCCGACGGATTTGATCTTGGCCTTGTAATGAACCGTTTTCCCAGCGAGAGCTTCTGATGAAAATTCTTCGGGATAAACCACGGTGAATTCCTTTTCGCCATCTTCCTCGACGCCGATCAGGTTTTCAGTAAACGATTTTTCGATGTGCTCGCCACCTAGCTCGACTTCGAGATCGTTCGCGGTAATAGGCTCCGCATCAGGAGCGTCGTCAAAACGGCCCTCAATGTCAGCAATAACCGTGTCGCCGATCTCTGATTTTCGCCCCTCAACCGGTATGAGCGTCGCTTCACGCTGAAGCCGTTCAGCGATCAGATCCTCTACCTCGCCGTCTATCACCGGTTTGACGCGGCGTGTCACCTCGATGTCGTCGTATTTCGGCGTCGGGATTTCCGGCATTACCTCGACGTGAACGTGCAACGCCAGCGGCACCGAACCATTGACCGAGACAGTCTCGGCATCGGGAAGATGAAGCTGCGGCTCGGTCAACGGATGAAGGTCGTGTTCCTGGATCGCCGCCGTGACTGCGTGCGGGACGATCTCCTGCAGGACCTCGCTCTTGATCTCTTCCTTGAACCGCATTCGAACGACATCGAGCGGCGCAAAACCCTTACGAAAACCCGGCACATTGGCCCGTTTCGCATACTTCTGACTAACCTTGCCATAAGCCGCCTTTACGGCCTCAGCATCGATCTGTAAATGTATCTCTTTTTGTGTCGGTGAAATTTCCTTTAATTCGCTTTTCATGTACGAAGAAAAGAATAGCAAAGCGGGCGGCACTTGTCAGTCAGCCGCCCGCTCGTTTGAAAACTTTGATACTGGAACTGTGTTTTTGAACTAAAGAAAGGGTGGTGCCGAGGGCGAGACTCGAACTCGCATGTCTTTCGACGCTAGTTCCTAAGACTAGTGCGTATACCATTTCGCCACCTCGGCACGAAGTGAAATACTATTATAACCAGATGGAGCAGAAAGCTGAAAAAGGGGAAGAGTGAAAAAGTTAATAAGTAAGAAGGCCAAAACCCCGACGCACCTCGAAACTCCACTTTTTCACTTTCTAACTTTTCACCTTTCGACGCTTACTTATGCAAATACTTCTTATCGTACTCATCCCAAGACATATTAATGTCGGGATTTGAGCCAAGTCCTTGATGCGGGTCGGAGCCTAAGGCCTTCTTTTCGGCGGCGAGGAACAGGCGGTAGCCGCCGTAGCCGACCGCTCCGAGCAGGCCGAGCCAGAAGACCCAAGAAAGGAGCGAGCCAACCCAGCCAAGAACCCAAAGCAGCAGCATTCCGACAAAAACGAGCCCGATAGCGGCGAGGATCAATTTGATAATGTTCATATTCGGCCAACCTCCATTTTCTGTATTGTAATACGAATTCGCCGAAACGATGTTCGAGGAAAATATTGCGTTGTCGTATAATCGCTTTTTCGAACCAGCTCGCTTTGCGTCTTCTCAGCGTAATTTGCACTGAAAAAAGGACTTGAAAGGCAAAGGCCGCTAAGATCGCAAAGAGATCGCGGACCAGGCATTAATATGGGAGTTATAACAACTCAAAAAGTCGCTCGAGAATTGAATGCTGAGCTTTTTGGCGACGGCTCGGCCGAGGTGACGGGCGTAACGCACGATTCGCGTCAGGCCGAGGGCGGTACGCTCTTTGTTGCGATCAAAGGTGCGACCGTCGACGGCCATCGCTTTGTCGATGATGTAATGCGCCGAGGTGCGGCCGGCATCGTCTCGGAATCGGCCCATGAACCAGGCTTTTCCGGAGAATGGCTGAAAGTTAGCAACGCCCGCGAGGCTCTAGCCAAGGCGGCCGCGGTGATAAACGACGATCCATCGCACCAACTCGACCTGGTCGGCATTACTGGAACAAACGGTAAAACGACAACGACATATCTCTGCTTCGCTCTAGCAGAAGCCGCCCGGCAAAAGGCTGCGATGCTGACGACCGTTGAATATCGGATCGGGGAACAAAGCGAAGAAGCCGTCCGAACAACGCCCGAGGCGTCGGACACCAACCGCTTTCTTCGGGAAGCAGTTAACCAGGGCTGCACGATGGCCGTGATGGAGGCATCATCGCAGGCGATCGACCTGCACCGCTGCGACTGGCTGCGTTTCAAAGTTGCGGTATTTACCAATCTCACACGCGACCATCTCGACTATCACGAAACGATGGAGAACTATTTCGACGCCAAAAAGAAACTCTTCGACGGACGGCTAGGCGAAAAACCTGGCTCGTGCGTGGTAAATATCGATGACGAATGGGGCGCAAAACTATCGCAGGAACTGCGGTCGAACGGACTGCGCGTCGTCACGTGCTCGCAGGACGCAGAAGCTGATCTTTCGGCCACTAATATTGAGGTTTCGTTGATCAAAGGAACGTCTTTCAACTTGAAAACGCCTGCCGGCGACGTTGTCGTCAGTTCCCCGCTCGTCGGCCGTCCACACGTTTATAACATGCTCTCCGCTACCGCTACCGCACTCGAACTTGGCTACGATCTGGACTCGATCAAACAGGGGCTCGCAAAGTGCGTCGGGGCTCCGGGCAGGTTCGAACGAGTGCCTCACGAGGGTGATTTTGCTGTCGTCGTTGATTACGCTCACACCGACGATGCCCTACTGAACACGCTAAAGACGGCTCGCGACCTGACCGAAGGCCGCATAATCACAGTCTTTGGCTGCGGCGGCGACCGAGATCGTACCAAACGCAAACCAATGGGTGAGATCGCTGCCGAATACAGCGACCTCGTTATCATCACATCGGACAACCCTCGAAACGAGGATCCTCTAAAAATCATTGACGAGATCGAAGTCGGGGTGAAAGGAAAAGGGGTGGAATATTTCGCGATCTCAGACCGTCGCGAAGCAATATTCAAAGCTGTTTTGGCTGCTCAGAGCAATGACGTCGTCATCATCGCCGGAAAGGGACATGAGACCTACCAGATCGTAAATGCGAATAAGTTTCACTTCGACGACCGCGAAGTCGCCCTCGAAGCGATCGAAAGACGCAGCGAAGTCGCCTAAGGATTTGATTCCTTGACCAATCTTCCGAGCACATCGCGTTGTGCCGCAGACAGCTGGTCAAATTTTAAGCCGAAACCAATATCGGGGACATGATTCGCCACGCGGCCAGCAAACTCGACCTTCATCCCATCCGCGAGCGGAATGAAGACCTTTACGCGTTCCCCGTCTTCCACGTCACCAGAGCAAAGGACAAAACACCCATCCAAACTTACATCGCTAACCGAGCCGGGCAGACGCCCGGCATTCGCCTGCCATTCAACGTCCACCTCGATCTGGTAACGGCTCGACGCCCGCCGCTCGCCGCCGCTTCGCCTATCTTGTCCCGACATAAAACTACTCTACCTCAGTAGAATTCTTCCCTCTTGAATTTAAGTAATAATAAACCGGCAATCCCAAAAGTATGAGACCCATTCCGATAAACGATTGGGTTGGTGCCGTCATGATCGTGTTTAGCAAGAGCCACCCGGAAACGAGCAAAAAGACTACGGGCACAACCGGATAACCCCATGCTCGGTAGGGCCGAGGTGCGTCAGGATGCTTGCGGCGATAAATAAAGATCGACGAAGTTATCAACGCATAAAAGATCCACGAGCCGAATACAACATAATCGGTCAAGGTATCAAACGAGCCAGATAGAGCAAGGATGCTCGCCCAAACGCCCTGAAAAAGAACTCCGTTGATAGGTACAGCATTGACGGAAACTTTCTCGAAAGTCTTGAACATCATTCCGTCTTGGGCCATTGCATACGGGATCCGCGATGCGCTGAGAATTGATGTGTGAAGCGTGCCAAGCGATGAGAGCATCAACCCAACCGAGAAGATCGCGACCGCTACGCCCGTAGCGAGACTCAGAGCGTCCCCGCCAAAGAACTTGCTTACCACGACCATCGCGACGGACGAATCTTTAGATACCGATGCGATCGCGTTAGGATCGAGAATGTAGAAGTAGGCAACGTGAACGGCGACGTACAGAACGATGATAAGTAACACGCTTCCGATGATCGCAAGAGGAATATTTCTCGCAGGATCCTTGACCTCACCAGCGACGAAAGAGAGATTATCCCAACCGTCATAACCCCACAGAGCGGCTAGCATTGCCGCGCCAAAACCGGCAAGAAACGTATACTCCGCACTGCCGAATCGCACCGCGTCGGCCACGCCCTCGCACGCTCCCGACGTATTCATTAACGAAAAATTGCCAAAGGATCCGCCGGTGGCGAAAAGAAAAGCTCCAAGGCCAACAAACAGAACAAGTGCGATCTTGACACCCGTAAGTATCGTCGCGATCTGACCGCTCATGCTTACGGAAAGGCAGTTTAGGGTGGTAAAGATAACGATAACCGCAACCGCGATGATCTGCAGCGTCGTCACTTCATAGTCAAAACCGAGGATATTTGTCGTCAGAAGCGTTTGTTTGAGCCCGCCGCTGAGATAGTCGTTCAGGGCGATCGCAAAAACGACCGCAACTCCGGCCTGCGAGCCGGTCCTCGCAATGAACATCTGCATCCAGCCGAACAAGAAGCTGGATAGCCGCCCGTAAGAATCTCGCAGAAAGACATACGGCCCGGCCGCTTCCGGCTTCATCGCCGTAAGTTCCGCGTAGGTCAGTGCCCCGGCAAGTGACAGCAGTCCTGCGGCGACCCAGGCAAGGATCACCCAGGTTGAATCGCCCACGTTGCATGTCATAACACGGGCCTTAAGAAAAACACCGGTGCCGATGACGTTGCCGATAATGACTGAAATCGCAGCGATCAGGCCAAGTCCGCGGATGAGCGTCTGACGTTCGCTTATATCTTGGTTCATAGGATTTACAACTTTTTGACTGGCAACATATTACGCGAATTCGTCCCTCAATGGAAACCCTACCGTCGTGGTAAAATCGCCACATAAATGCATCCACTCTCGCTGACATCAGATGAACTCGTGCGTGGCCTGCTCGCGATGTCAGAAACCGAACACGTCACGATACTCGATAGCTGCGGAGCCCGGCATCTCGGCTCACATCTTCTGATCGCGGGCATCCGTCCGGTTCGGACGGTTAGATGGAATGAAAACGATCCGGCCAGGGCACTTCGTCTTTTTGATGACGAGCTCGCAGCCGGCCACGCGGCTATCTTTACGATCTCATATGATCTCGGTCGGAAAATGCTTGGACTCACGACGGGGCCGAGCGATGAGCCAGATATTTTTGTTTCGCTTTTTGATAAATTGATCGTTCATGACTACACCACCGCAAAAACCTTCATCTGCGGTAGTGGCGAGCGTTCCATTGACGTTGAGGAGCAATTGATCGCTAATCGGAAGTCGCAGCAAATGGAAAGCATCGCCGCCGTTACGACGCTCACTTCGAACTTTACCCGCGACAACTACTGCACCACGATCGAAACAATAAAAGATCTGATCCGCTCCGGCGAAACTTATCAAACCAATCTGACACAGCAGATTTCTGCCGTTCTTCCCGCCGACCTCTCGCCGCAAACGGTCTTCGACCGCCTGCGGCGCGACCATCCCGCGCCGTTTGCAGCATTTATTCAGCGAGATGATACGACCGTAATTTCAGCCTCGCCTGAACGTTTTTTCCGGATCAATGATCGCGCGATAACTACCTCGCCTATTAAAGGTACGCGTCCGCGTGGGAATACATCGGAAACCGACGCAGAACTGCGGCTCGAACTCTTGAACAGCCCGAAAGATCGTGCCGAAAACACGATGATCGTCGACCTTCTTCGCAACGACCTCGGCCGGGTCTGTGAATTCGGCAGCGTTGAGGTGGAAAAACTTTGCGAGATCGAGGAGCACCCTTCTTTGTTCCACATGGTTTCGACCGTCAAGGGCCATCTGCGACCGAATGTAAAGATGTCCGACGTTCTCACGGCTTTGTTTCCCTGCGGTTCGATAACCGGAGCTCCGAAGATCAGCACGATGCGGATAATCGACCAGATCGAGCCAACGCCGCGCGGTCTCTCGATGGGAGCGATCGGCTACTCGGTGCCTGACGGATTCGGGATCGAACCCGTGACAGACCTGAGCGTTGCAATTCGCACGATGGTCATCAAAGATAGCCTCGCCACCTTCAACGTCGGAGGCGGTATCGTCATCGACAGTGATCCCGATAGCGAATACGAAGAAACCTTGACCAAAGCAACCGCCTTGCTCGCCGCGCTTGGCATGAAATAGTTCTGCGGCTGCCGGAACAATCTCCTTGACGACGGTGTCTAACTCTCCAGATTCAAAAAACAAGGAGATAAAACCCGTGAACAGTCCAAGTATCAATGTAACGCCGCTCATCGACGTCCTTCTCGTATTGCTCATCATCTTCATGGTAATAACGCCGCTCAAACCAAGCAGTTTCAAGGCACGGGTTCCATCCGAGCCTACGGGCGAAGGCTCAACGAACCCCGAGTCTCTCGTCGTAGCCGTGGAAAAAGACAAGTCGCTCAGATTAAACCTCGAAACAGGCCTGGGAACGGTTGAGGACACGGCAAAGCTTGTCGATCGGCTGCGAGAGGTGTTTGCCGACCGCATAAAGAACGGATCCGTTTCCGCATCGTTCGCCGAAGACCCAAATCGCCCGTACAATGACCGCATCGAACGAACGGTCTTTATAAAGGCAGACAGATCGGCGGATTACGGTTCGGTTGCTCGGGTGGTCGACGCCGCAAAACTCGCCGGCGCTTACCCGATCAGTTTGCAGATCGATGATCTTGGTTCCTAGGGGCGGACGACAGACATTTGTGCTATGATTTTTCTGTCTGAAGGTCTCGCCTTCTGAGGTTCTGACGTTCGCTTTCTCCAGACATAGACCGGTTAGATGGTGAATTACTACGACATCCTCAAAGTGTCACCAAAAGCCTCAGGGACTGAGATAAAATCAGCCTACCGCAGGCTCGCGCGCAAACTTCATCCGGACAAGAATCAGGGTTCAGAAGAAACTGCTCTTAAATTTGCCGCGATCGCCGAGGCATACGAGGTGCTCGGAAATCCGAAAGAACGGGTCAAATATGACCAACGGATGGCCGATTCTCGTTTTAACGGCAACGGCAATAGCGATTCATTCTTTACCTCGATGAACCCTCACGCCCGTCGTTGGCGTCAAATGGTTTACGAGAAACGCTACAACGACATTATCGATCGAATGATCGCCGAGGAACGGCAAGAGGCGATGGCCTTTCAAAAGGTCATCTACCCTCTCGTCGCCCTTCTCGTTTCGTGTGTACTTGCTCCGGCTCTTCGCCCGACAATATTTACCGAATCTTCTATTATCAGCATCATCATTGTCGTGTCGCTCTTTATTGTTGGAATAATCCATATTGTCGGCCGCGTTCGCGATGGGTTTGAGCGGTTTACGCAGCCGGATGACGACATTCACGAATCGATCCTCGACGACAACGAACGCAAGCTAAAACCCTACTCTAGCCTCCAAACCGCCGGAATACTGATCGCAAGTGTTCTCATCTGCATAGGTATCGGACTCGTGATCGGTATAAACTTCGATATAGGACAGACCGTTCTTGGCCGAATGAGCTCGCCGGCGTTTACACTCGCAAATCTTGAGTTCATCTTCTATCCACCGATCATTACATTTCTGGTCGATATGATGCATACCATCGCGTCAAAATTTGAGCAGTAACCGGATTTGACAAAACTGTTGCGTACCATTAGTATTTTGAGTTTGTCCTAGGACTTAACTATTTAGTATGGCGAATCATAAATCAGCAGAAAAACGCGTCAGACAGACGATCAAGAAAAACGAGATCAACCGAAGCAACCGCAGCAAGCTGCGAACTTCGATCAAAAAACTGCGAACAGCCGTCGCGAGCCACGACAAAACGGTCAGCACTGAGTTGCTTTTCCCGACCGTTTCGCTCATCGACAAGGCAGTAAATAAAGGCATCATCCACAAAAACACCGCCGCCAGATACAAGTCCCGTTTGACTAAACACGTCAACAAGATGGCGTAATAAATAGTTTATTTTTGTTCGAAAGGTTGCCTCGTTTGGCAACCTTTTTCTATTTGTACGGCGGCTCCGGCGAGTGCAAATGCCCGCACGTTTGCAAGGGCGAAACGCGAACATTTAAGCTATCGCCCTTGCTCATGCGCGGGCTTTTGCATTTTTTGCTACAATCCCATTTTCATGGAATCGGTACGTCAGTATAAATATTTTGACTTTATAATGGCCGCATTCGTCACGGTTTTGCTGTGTGCAAATCTGATCGGCGTTCATAAGGTCTCATCGGTCGATCTCCCGTTTTACGGGCCATATATCTTCGGCACCGGCGTTCTTTTCTTTCCACTGAGTTATCTGTTCGGCGATATTCTAACCGAAGTTTACGGCTACGCCCGGTCGCGCAAAGTCATCTGGGCAGGTTTCGGAGCCCTCATATTTGCTTCACTAATGGCACTCGCGGTTACGAACATTCCACCCGCGGCGACGATGAAGCCTGAGAATATAGAGGCCGTAAACCTGATCTTTGGACAAACCTGGCGGATCGTTCTCGCGTCACTTACAGCATTTTGGCTTGGGGAGTTTGTCAATTCGTTCGTGCTTGCAAAGCTCAAGGTACTTACGAACGGCAGGTTTCTTTGGATTCGCACGATCGGCTCGACCATCGCCGGCGAGGCCGTCGACAGTATGATCTTCTACCCGATCGCCTTTCTCGGAGCTCCGGGTTGGTCGACCGAGCAGGTGATAAGCGTCATGATAGGCAATTACATCATCAAGGTCCTTTGGGAAGTCCTCGCGACGCCTTTCACCTATAAGATCGTTGCCTTCCTCAAGCGTGCCGAACACGAAGACTATTTTGACCGCAACACAAACTTTAATCCGTTCAGCCTTGAGGTAAGATAAGTTTATCTTGAGCATTGAACGGACAAGAACGGGAAACTTCAACATCGCTCGCGACCTGGTCGTCGAGATCGGCAAGAATCTTCTGATGGGGTCATCTGTATTTCGCCGCCTTCGTCTGCGGAAACCTCGTACGGCGGTCGGAAGCGATGTCGATGATTTTCTTACGAACAACGCATTCACGAGCCTTTCCCTTCTGCTGGAATACGGCGGCGAACCACGTGGGAAAAGCGTCTGCGAGATCGGTGCCGGAGATTACTTAACGTCTGGGCTCGCGATACTCGGTGCCGGGGCTGCTCGATACGGCGTTATCGACCGTTTTCCGGGTGACTATTTTGGCGAGACAGCAAAACGCTGGTACCGAGAGATCGAGTCGCGTTGGAGCCGGCATTGTCCGGACATCGAGTTGAATCAAGCGATCGCGTCCGGGGGTTTTCCGGAAAACTGTTCCGAAATACTCGAACTCGTGGGCGAACCGCTCGAAACTGCAAAAGTAGCGAATCGTTATGATATCTTATGCTCGTTCCAGGTCGGCGAGCATGTGTCAGATATCGACGCATTTGCTGAAATCCATAATCGCGTGTTGAAGGATGATGGTTTCGGCCTTCACCGAGTCGATTTTGGCCCGCACGGAGCCTGGTTTGAATATGCAGATCCCGGCGTCTTCCTGCGTTTCTCCGACAAGGTCTGGAACAAAACGGGCTCAAATCGGGGCGTCCCGAACAGAAAGCGACATCACGAGTTTCTCGAAGCCTTCGAGCGGGCAGATCTGAATGTTGAAATACTGTTTCTGGACAATTTCGACCGAACAGCGATGGATCTGACAAAGCTGAACAGGAAGTTTCAAGAAATGCCGATCGACTCCGTTCTGACCGGTACCGCGATCTATCGATTGACGAAAAAAAGAAGCAGATTGCAAGCAGCAACTAAAAACTAATATCTGACCGACTATTAACTGTTAGGTATGAATTACGTTAACTACTCACTAGGCAGTTCATCGTTGATAATTGCTTCGCATCTCAAAGCCAGATGATAGACGATGTCATCCCAGTTACAACCGCGTTGGTCAATGTTCCGGACCGGCTCATCGCAAAAACGTCGGCCCCGCTTCGCCGAAAGCTTGCCGTTGCTCTGGCCGGCATCGCGGGCAAGTCCGATCCGGATCAGGTCACCGTCGAGGACCTGCTTCATTACTTCCCCGCCCGCTACGAAGACCGCTCGAATATGCTCTCGATCGACCTGATCGAAGATGGAATGGAGGCCGCCGTCGAGATCGTTGTTAAGATCTCCGGTGGATACCGTGTCGGCAAGAACCGCAATCCACGCCAGCCGCCGCTTTTTCTGTTTGAGATAAGCGGCTCCGATGTTGCCCGCAAGCACCGCCCCATCGTCGTAAAATGGTTTGTCTCGGGCAAAGCCGCCGAACGCGTCGTCGCTTATTATCAAGACCGTTTTCGCCAAGGCACACGCTTCGTTGCATATGGCAAATGGGAACGCGACGATCGACGAAACACCTTCGCGTTGATGGTCAATAAACCCGAAGAACTGGAAATATTGCCGGAACATAGCTTAAGTTTCGGAGTTCCAAGTTCCGAGTCCGCACCTGACCCAAAAACCGGAACTCGAAACTCGGAACTATCGTCCGATGACGAGCTCGCCGAAGACCGCGACCGCCCTGAGTTCGCCACCGTCCACAGCGGCCGCCGCGTGCCCATTTACCGTAAACTCGGCCCATTTCAAACGAAACGGCTGCGCGAGATCATTCACGCCGTACTCGAAAACCTTGACCGCGATTCCGTTGCCGAACAGTTGCCGGCGGACCTGCTCGAGAGGCAGAAACTTCTATCACGAGCTCAGGCGCTGAAGGAAATACACTTTCCACCCGAATCCGCCTCGATCGCTCAATACGAGATGTTTCGCAGCGAAGCCCAGCGGCGGCTTATCTTTGACGAGTTCTTCTGGCTGGCGTTTTCAATGCGGTTACTAAGAGGCGAGCGGCAGAAAGAGGCTAAGGGAACCGTCATCGAGATCGCCGATGCAACGCGTCAAAGATTGAAGGCGATGCTGCCATTCTCGCTCACGGGCGCCCAAAAACGCGTGGTCGGCGAGATATTTGACGACCTAAAGTCCGACGCCCCAATGAATCGCCTGATCCAGGGCGACGTCGGCAGTGGAAAGACTATCGTCGCGTTCCTCGCCGCTCTTGCGGTAATGGACAACGGCTATCAAACCGCCCTGATGGCCCCGACCGAGATCCTCGCCGAACAACACGTCCGCAACGCAAAACGCATGCTCGCACCGCTTGGTTGTCGCGTCGAACTGCTGATCGGCAGCACAAAAGCCGCGGAAAAGCGAAAGATCCACGCATCCCTTGCGGCGGGTGAGATCGATCTCGTTATCGGAACCCAAGCTATCATTCAGGATGCAGTGAAGTTCGACCGCCTCGGTCTCGCGATAATCGACGAACAGCACCGCTTCGGCGTAATGCAGCGTGCGCAGCTTCGTTCGCTCGGTTTTAATCCCGACATTCTCGTGATGACTGCGACTCCGATCCCACGGTCGCTCGCGATGACTGTTTACGGCGACCTCGATGTCTCGATCATCGATGAACTCCCGCCTGGCCGCACCCCTATCAAAACCGTTGTCGTAGGCGAAGACAAACGCCCCGGCGTCTACAAAGGCATCGAACGGGAACTCGAACTCGGCCGACAAGTCTACATCGTCTATCCGCTGATCGAGGAATCGGAAAAACTTGATCTAAAAGCCGCTACAAAAATGTATGAAGACCTGAAAACTCAGGTCTTCCCCCACCGCACAATTGGCCTGCTCCACGGTCGTATGAAAACGCCGGAAAAAGAGGCGATCATGCAGGATTTTGTCGCGGGTCGTCTGCAAATACTCGTTTCTACAACCGTGATCGAGGTCGGCGTCGACGTACCCAACGCGTCGTTGATGGTGATCGAACACGCTGAACGGTTTGGGCTGTCACAGCTTCATCAGCTCCGCGGGCGGGTCGGCCGCGGCAGCGAACAAAGCTTTTGTGTTCTGCTGACCGACTTTAAGAAAACCGCCGTCGCGAAGGAGCGACTCGGGATAATGGAATCTTCTTCGGACGGCTTTAAAATAGCCGAAAAAGATCTCGAACTCCGCGGCCAGGGCGAGATCCTCGGCACCCGTCAATCCGGCATTCAGGAGTTCAAGCTCGGAAACATCGCCCGCGACCTCGAGATACTTATCGAAGCTAGAAAAGAAGCAGAATATTATCTCGATGAAAAACGCCTCTCTCCAGAAACGTCCGCCTTAGTCAGGATCGCACGTGCTGACCGGAGAGCACGGTTCGGAAATATCGGATAAATTTCTTAGACTTAAAGTCAGTAAAGCTTGCAGGCTTCGCCAGGGTCGGTACCACCTGCGGTAACGGGTGAGGTCTTAGACGCGGCTCAGAAGTCCCCACCCGCTATCGCAGGTGGTACTGACAGAATTTCGCCCGCAACCGTGAGGAACCGACATCGATGCGCATTATCTCAGGACTATACGGCGGCCGCCAGCTAAAAAGCCCTTCTGACAATAAAACGCGCCCGACCTCAGACCGACTTCGCGAGACTTTGTTCAACGTCCTCGCTCCGCGGATCGATGACGAAACGCGCTTCCTGGACCTGTGTGCCGGAACCGGAGCGATCGGGATCGAGGCTTTGTCTCGCGGAGCGGCTTTCGTGACTTTCGTTGATAAGTCAAAAAAAGCCTGCGCTCTGATCGAGCAAAATCTTGATACTCTTGCGGTCCCCGAAGAAGCGACCGACGTTCTCGGCCTCGACGCCGAAAACTTCACCGGCCGCGAGCACCCAACGGGCTGGGACATCGCGTTCTTCGATCCACCTTATGATGCGGATTATTCGCTCGTGCTGCACGAATTCGGCTTCAATAAAACGCTGCTGAATGACGACGGCCTGCTGGTCGTAGAACACCATACAAAAAAACACATCCCGGACGAGGTCGGGTCGCTTCGCCGTTGGCGGATATTGAAACAGGGCGAAACTTCGCTCAGTTTCTTTGAAAGAAACTGATGAAAAACGTCATCGTCTGGCTAATTCTCTGCCTCATCTGGGGCTCGACCTGGATATTTATCAAGGTCGGCCTCGAAGATCTGCCGCCGATCGCGTTTGCGGCTTCGAGATTTATACTCTCGATCTCGATCCTGTTTCCGGTGCTGTGGTATCGAAAGATCGCTTTGCCGCGGACCGCTGCCGAATGGAAGCTGATCGCTCTGACGGGTTTCCTTCAGTTCTCGGTCAACTACAGCATGGTCTTCTGGAGCGAGGTTTATATCACCTCAGGATTAGCCGCCGTCCTGCAAGCAACGATCTCCGTTTTCGGCCTTCTGCTTGCTTGGATATTTCTACCGCACGAGCGGATCACAAAGCTAAAGATAACGGCGGTCGTGATCGGCATTGCCGGTGTTGCGATCATTTTTGCCGATCAGCTCCGCGTGCAGAGTTTAATGGCATTCCTCGGCAGCGTCGCGATAGTGGTCGGAGCGTATGCGGCGGCCCAGGCCTCGATCCTCGTGAAAGCAAAAGCTGGCGATATTGAGCCGCCAGCGTTGCTGTTCGGACAAATGCTGTGCGGGCTTCCTCCGATTCTCATCTATAGCCTAGTCGTTGAAGGAAATCCGTTGACGTTTAACTGGACGTGGAAGGCGATCGCGTGTGTTCTTTTTCTGTCGATCGCGGGAACTATTGCCGCATTTTGGATGTACTACTGGCTGCTGAACCGAATTGAATCAACAAAAGCAATGATGATCTCGCTCGTCACGCCGCTGCTCGCCGTGGTCATTGGATGGGCGTTTCTGGGCGAAACGCTCCCGCCCCAGACAGGCATCGGCGGATTGCTGATCATATCTAGCGTGGCGTTGATCGCATTTCGACGACGGTCCGTACCACCTGCTGTAGTGGGTGGGGCATTTAACGTGAGGGACAAAACCCCGCCCGCTACCGCTGGCGGTACTGACTCAGTTTCGTCTCTGCGGTAAGATGAAAACATGCACTTTAAATTCAACACCTCAGGCGAATCTCATGGTAAAGCTCTAGTCGCCATTGTCGAAGGCGTGCCCGCAGGCTTGCCGATCGACACTGCCGCCATTAATCACGAACTCTGGCGTCGGCAGCAAGGCTACGGCCGCGGTGGCCGCATGAAGATCGAGACGGACACGGTCGAGATCCTGTCCGGCGTGCGTCACGGCAAAGCTCTCGGTTCGCCGATCTGCCTGATGATCAAGAACGACGACTTCATCCACTGGACCGAGATCATGTCGTCTGAGGCGATCGATGTTCAGCCCAAGAATCCCCGAATCGTCACCCGGCCGCGTCCCGGCCACGCCGATCTGCCGGGCGGGCAAAAATATCAAACAAGAGATCTGCGAGATATTCTCGAACGAGCTTCAGCGAGAGAAACAGCCGCCAGAGTCGCGTGCGGAGCGGTAGCCAAACAGCTTCTAGCCGCATTCGGCATCGAGGTCCGCAGCCACGTCGTCAAACTCGGCAGCGTCCCCGCCGAACCTCTCGAACGCACCTGGGAAGAGATCGCCGCGATCCCGGCCGATTCCCCGCTGGCCTGTGCTGACGAAGCCACCCAAACCGAGATGATCGCCCTCATCGATCAGGCCAAAACCGACGGCGACACGCTCGGCGGCGTGTTCGAGGTTGTCGCCAAAGGCCTGCCCGTCGGCCTCGGCTCACACACGAGTTGGGAAGACAAACTAGACGGCCGCCTCGCCCGCGCCATCATGTCCATCCACGCCGTCAAAGCCGTCGAGATCGGCGAAGGCGTCGCCAACGCCGGAAGGCCGGGGTCGCAGGTCCACGACGAAATCTACTTCGGGTCAGCGTCCGGGTCAGAACCCCCTGCGTCAGCGGGGGGAACGCACACGGACGAGAATCCAACGTCGGACTTAAGTAGCAACGCGACCCATTCTGCGGCGCCCTTGCCGCCCGCTCACGCAGGCGGTTCTGACTTCTTCCGCCCAACCAACCGTGCCGGCGGTCTCGAAGGCGGTATCACAAACGGCGAAGAACTCCGCATCCGCGGCTACAAAAAGCCCATCGCCACACTCAAAAAGCCGCTTCACTCGGTCGACATCAACACCAAACAAGAAGACCTAGCCGCCTTCGAACGCTCCGACGTCACCGCCGTCCCCGCCGCCGGCGTCATCGGCGAAGCCATGATCGCCATCACTCTCGCCAACGCGATGCGGGAGAAATTCGGCGGGGATTCGATCGAGGAGATGAAGAGGAATTATGATGGGTATGGTGAGCAGATCAAAGGATACTAAGGATCAAGAGTGAGTCAGTACCACCTGCGGTAGCGGGTGGGGCTCTCAAGATGGGAATTGAGAATTTATGTGGAACGATGCGGACACACCCATTGCATACTTGATCACCTTCCGATGTTATGGAACCTGGTTACACGGCGACGAACGGGGATCAATTGACCGTCACAACAACAAATTCGGATCACCAAAGCACCCTGCAACACCGCACTGGCAACAAATAAGTGCAGATCGCCTGAAACAGCCCTCGGTCAAACTAGACATCATTCGAAGAACAGTCGTCGAGCGGGCGATTCGCAACGTTTGCGACAGGCGGGGCTGGCATCTGCATGCCACAAATGTGAGGACAAACCACGCTCATTCGGTAGTAGACAACCCCGGAAAACCATCGGGAATTATCCTGAATGCCTTTAAGGCGAATGCCACAAGGGAGATGCGGGAAGCCGGATGCTGGACCTCCGATCGCTCGCCTTGGGCTGATAAAGGAAGTCAGCGGCGTTTGTGGAACGAAACGCATCTTTTTAATGCAGTAGACTATGTTTTGAATGGACAGGGCGATGATCTACGTAAGTTTGAATAATCCTCGCCTTGGAAAGCCCCGCCCGCTACCGCAGGTGGTACTGACCCGGCCCGACGATCCGATCTCCCGCCCGCTGCGTCAGGTGGTACTGACCCGACTCGCAACGATCGCTCTTTTGGCGTTCGCTCTCCTCGCCTGCTCCAAACCAGCCGAAAAACCCGCATCCAATATGGCCGCCGCGCGTGAGGCGAAGAAGGAAAGGGCTGAGCTGCGCTCCAATATTAAGAAGATCGAGCCGTTTTTCAAACCGATGGGCAAGCCGCTGAGCAACGACTGGCTTGAAACGCACCACGAGCCGGGCCAAACCTTTGAGGAATATCTCGACGCCGATCCGGTGAAGCCGACTAAAGAACGGCAGAAGATCTACGTTTTGCCTTTGGGCAAATTTAACGCTAATCAGCAGAAGATCATCGACGTTACCGCAGAGTATTTAAAGGTATTTTACGACCTACCCGTCGAGGAACTTACGGCCAAACCGCTCGTCGCGGTTCACCCGAATGTGAGACAGAATAAACTGACCAAAACCCGCCAGATCAAAACCGGCCACATCTTGAACGACATTCTTAAGCCGCAGTTGCCGAACGATGCGGCGGCTTTGATAGCGTTTACGGTAGACGATCTTTATCCGAACGAGACCATGAGTTATCTCTTCGGCCAGGCGAGCCTCGAGGAGCGCGTCGGCGTCTGGTCGCTCGCTCGGATGGACGACAATACGGACCAGCGGAATTTCCTGATCCGCACACTTAAGATCGCTGCTCACGAGACGGGCCACATGTTCTCGATGCGGCACTGCACAAAATACGAATGCCTGATGAGCGGCACCAATCATTTGCAGGAAACCGACCGCCGCCCGATCGATGCGTGTCCGGAATGTACGGCTAAGATCTGCTGGCTTTCTGACGTCGATCAGGCGGAACGGTATAAAAAACTGGCGGATTTTTGCAGAAAGAACGGACTGGTGAAGGAAGCAGATGAGTTCGTGAAAAAAGCCGCCGCCGTAAATGCAGAAGCCCGCACGAAGTAAGGGCTCTGATTAGCATTTCGCATCTGCGGTTAGAGCAGGACCGATCTTCCGGTGGGTTGCATGGTCGTAAAGAGAGTCCTTACTTCGTGCGGACCTCTGCATTCTGGGCCGTGCGCATTTGTTTCTGGCACGTCTCGGTTGTATATTCAAACCATCAATTTAAGGAGTACTAAAATATGAAAAGATCGTCTATCATTCTCTCCGCATTCATCATTGCCATCTTCTCGGTCGTGTCTGCTTCGGCTCAAGATAAACCTGCCGAACCGGCGAAGCCGAAAGCTGAAGATACCAAGAAAGAAAGTCCGATCGCCGGCGTCAAATGGGATGTCGTCATCTCGGCTCCAGGTCAGGATTACGCTGGCGTTTTGAAGATCGAAAAGTCCGGCGACACCTACAAAGGCTCGGTTACGACCGAACTCGGCGAAGCACCGCTTGCCGGTATCAAGGTCGACGGCGATTCATTCACTTCGACCATCACCGTAAACGCACAGGGCCAGGTCATCGACGGAACGATGTCGGGCAAAGTGAAGGACGGCAAAATTTCCGGTGAAATGAACCTTAGCGGCCTCGGCTCGATCCCGTTTACGGGCAAGAAGTCTTAGTTTAGTTCTTTGGCCTTTCTATTATCGCGGCTTCAGCCATATTGGGTATCAACGATACCTATTGGCTGTAGCCGCGATTTTCATTTTCGTGGTCTATCGTCATGACTTGTCAAAAAATCATGTTTCCCGACTTGACAAATCGTTGCATCTGTGGCACCCTCTTTAATGATTGCGACGAGTGGCGGCGTCGCACGCAGATGAAATAGAAGGTTTTATCGTACTGGATCTTTGAAAATCAGGAGGAAAGATCGAGAGTCGGGGGCTTGACGCGAGACTCATGAATTCAACTTTACCGGGAAAGTTGAACACTGAGATCGCAGAGAATTTCGACGCTTATAAGACAGTCTTGCAATTTTTTTTCATATTGCTTTCTTTGTCGGCTTTGGACTTCGGGTGAAAAGCGAGGTATTTCACGCAAAGTCGCGGTATCGCAAAGAAGACGCAATGAAAAAATTCGGTTACCGCGAACGTGTCGCCCATGCTTCCTAGCGGGCTTGGGGAATATTTTGGGACGCGATCACGACTTGCCGATATCGCGGCGAAACTGCATTCCTTCAAACGTGATCTTTGCAGCAGCTACATACGCGGTGGCGAGTGCGGAATCGAGATCAGGTCCGGTTGCGGTCACGCCGAGCACGCGGCCCCCGGCGGTGACGAAGTCCTGGGACGCATCTGCCTTTGCCGTGCCGGCGTGAAAGACGTTAACGTTTGGTACGCACTCGGCGTCGGCAATACCGGAAATGGGGTCGCCCGTCTTTGGTTTAGCCGGATAGTTTTGGGACGCAAGTACGATGCACGCGGAACTTCCCTCTCGCCATCTGATCGCCGAAAAGGTTTGGGACGCATTCTCACCGCCCGCAAGCATCGCCTCGCAAATGTCGACGAGATCGGTCTCGAGCCGCACGAGGATCGCCTGAGTTTCAGGGTCACCGAAACGGACGTTGTACTCGAGAAGCTTCGGCCCGTCGGCCGTCATCATCAAGCCCAGGAAAAGTATCCCGCGAAAGCGAAATCCTTCCTGAGAGCAGCCGCGAAGGCTGGGACGCACGATCGTCTCGACCACAGTTTCCAGATCCTGGGACGCAAGCAGCGCATCGTCAGTGATCGTACCCATGCCGCCCGTATTCGGCCCCGTGTCGCCTTCACCGATGCGTTTGTGGTCGCGGGTCGCAGGCATCAGAGCAAAGTTCTCGCCATCGGCGAACATGAGCAGCGAAACCTCTTTGCCGAAAAGGCATTCTTCTAGAACGATCTTATCAGCGGCAACTGCCCCGACCAGAGATTCCATTTCGCGGATGGCATCAATAGCCTCGGCACGGTCTTTTGCCACGACTACGCCCTTACCGGCAGCCAGGCCGTCAGCTTTCACAACGACCGGGGTTGAAGTTTCACCAAAACTGCCGCTCTCAAGTTCGGCGATCGCTGCGCTCGTTGACGCCGCAGTGAAATATTTGGCAGTTGGGACGCCGTGGCGAAACATAAAATCTTTTGCAAAAGATTTACTAGCTTCAAGTTGGGACGCGTTTTTGCTCGGGCCGATGATCGCGAGTCCTCGGGCAGCAAATTCGTCGACGATCCCAAGAGCAAGCGAGGTCTCTCCGCCGACAAATGTCAGGTCGATCGATTCGTTTAGTGCGAATTCAACGAGGCCTGCAATATCGTCCGGTTTTATCGGGACGCATTCGGCGATAGATGCGATACCGGCATTTCCGTTAGCGCAGTAGATCTTTGAAACTTTAGAGGAACGAGAAAAACACGTGCAGATCGCGTGTTCGCGTCCGCCTGAACCAACGACAAGAACTTTCATAACATCTAAGCTATTGTACCGTTAGAACGACTGCTTGACACCCCAAACCGATAGTTGTAATGTCAGGAAGTCTGAGCAAATGACTAACGGAACCGTTCGGTCAGCCTCAAAACGAAGACGGTTTCAATAAAAATCCATGCCCGACTCGATATTATCATCGGAGCGTTTGGCCATGACGCATCAAGATTTTGAGGAGATCCGCGAAACCCCTCCAGTTCCGACTGATCCCGCTGCCGATTTTGAGGATCTTCCGATCCAATGTATCGACTGTGCCCAGGATTTCATCTGGACTGCGGGCGAGCAGGCATTCTTCCGCGACAAACAGCTTCAGAACCCTCCAAAGCGTTGTAAAGAGTGCAAGAAAGCTAAGAACCGGCGGCTGGAAGCCATAGAGATCGCCAAGATCACCGGCAAACGGCAAAAGATCGAGGTGCGTGCAGAGTGTGCTCGCTGTTCGGTCGTTACAACGGTTCCTTTTTATCCTTGCCAGGGCCGGCCGGTCTACTGTCGTGATTGTTTTTCCAGCATGGGAAGCGGTGCAGCGTCGGCGAATTCGATCAGCTGATCAAACCCGAATACAAAAATGGGTAGCGCGGATGTCGCCTTTAAAATAATAAAGGGACGACGTCTCCCACACCGTCGCCCCAGGGCCACCGAAGTGACCGGATGTTCACCGGGAGGTGAACACGCTTAATTATCCACAGGTTTAGAGAGAAAGCAAGTCTAAATTGAAGGGGTGGGAAAATTATTTTTGCTAACTAGCTCTGTCTATTGGATGTTAATGGCTCCGACCAGCGAACTCATGGCCGAATCGCGGGTGGTTGCAAAAATACTGTACACGCCGGCAGGCGTATCATCATGCACCATTACAACAACACTTACGACCGAAATACCCGTACCAAAATCTTGTTCGAGCAATGAATTTGGCCGAACGGTCAGGTAAGGCGAATTGAATTCGACAGCGATGTTTGCGGGATCTAGGTTTTTGCCGCCAAGCAAGATCGTCTGCTCACGGCCTTTACTAAGAGATATGGCTGAGTCCGAAAGCCGTCCGTTGACGCCGACGTAACTAAGGCCGAGCTCGGTGCGTACGGGAGCGATCTTTTGATTGATGAGCTTAGTTTCAGCAGATGTAAGTGAGTAAGTTCCTACCGTGCCGATCGAGGTCGGAAATTCATCCTGCCTCTGCCAAAACACGGAATAGGCACCTGCGGGAAGTCCTCCGAGGCGAAATGATCCGTCGGCCGCCGTTTCAACGAAGCCCGACACGCTTCCGGTAATGCTGTCTTCGGCCCAGATAGTGATTCCTTTGGCCGTTTTTCCCGGTAAATTAACGAGCTTTCCGGCGAGTGCCGCACAGCATTCGTCGCTATCGTCAAGGGAACCGTAGAGTTCCCGGATCGATGCAGTATCCGAAGCCGAAAGCCCCCGACCGCCTATGTCAGGTGTTCCGAAGGTACCGACCTTCGGCAACGACCCGGCCATTGTGGATCCGAGTACAGCGGAGTGCCGTAAGCCGAGAAGATGGCCGATCTCATGCGTCAGCGTGGCTTCGAGATCGAAAGTTCCAAACGTTCCATCAGATGAAAACTGCTGAAATGGGTTAAGAACGATATCGGCCTCGGTAATGAAATTTCGTTTGTTGTAAAAAACCCGAGTTTTCGCCGATTCGGCATGCGGATCACGCGAGAAAAGCAAAACGTTTTCCGGCGTCTGAGCGATCGTAATTATGCTAACGCCATCGCCGGCGACTCCTGACGGGCTGACGCTTCCCAGGTCGGTAATATCGATCTCTAACCGAATGTCGGCTGCCCGCTCCCAAGCTGCTGCGGCACGTTTTACCGCGCCGAGCACGTCGCTGTCGGTCTTAATATTCGGACCGGCCTGGATCAGCGATGTGGAAATGGAGAGTTTTACGGTGTTTTCGCGCCAACGCAAACCTTGCGGTTCAGCCTTGCCCTGGGCCGGTATGATGGAGCTTGCAGACGCAAAAGTAGCCGCCGATGCTGCCATCAGAACGCTCGCTACAATTTTGCGTATTATTCGCATCGCCCCTAACTATGTTTCATTTCTGGCATTATCATCGGTACGCCCTACGCTCTCGAGATCGGCAAAACCAACGACCAGAAGGAGAACAACGATCGAAAGTGTTGCCAAAACATAGAGGATCGAGATCTGCTCATAAGCGATCAGGCCGCCCACCAGAACCGCGACCCCGATCAACCATAACAATGCGGTCGTTCGACGACCAAGCTTTTTATTTGCCATTCTAAGTGTAGATTCCTTGACGAATGATGAATCGCCTATTCGACTATTCTAAGCGGCGGCGATGTCCTGGCAGCATCTGCAGCCTGTTCATTAGCCATAACGGGCGGATACTTACGTTTTACCCCGCCCTTAGACGCTACTTCGATTATATCAAAAGGTTCCAAATTTTCATCATTTGTTTCACCCCTTTTGATCTTTTCCAGATCAGCCTCGATCGACTTTACCTCGATGCCGGATCGGCGAAAGATAAATATCTTCGAACTATCCGCGTCTTTTGAGAGGCCACCCGCCGAAGATATCATTCGGCTGAGCGTCATTTTCTCTCTCGAATAGATCGGTCTCGGGTTGGCAACCGCCCCAATAATATAGACGGGCAATGCCTTAGCAATGGTTACAAGATCGCCGCTTAAAATTACCGGATCTGAACCCGGTTTCCCACTGAGCAGATCAGTGATTTTGATGTTCGTCATTTGCGAGGCGTTGTCTTTAGGGCCTGTTTCCGGGCTATTTGCGGCTGCAGAAATGATCCGGGCCTTGCAGCTCGAATCTTTCGGTCGAAAGATCAATACTTCCCCGCTCGCCCCGTCGATCAGGCCACCCGCCATTACTATTAGCTCGCGGAGTCTGACTGCCCGGCGAATTTGAAAGCGAGTTGGAGTGCGAACCGCCCCTTCCAGTCTGGCTACGGCGCGGTTGGAGCGATCGAGGATCTTTACTACGACTTTAGGTTCGCGAAGGAACTTGCCCAGATGCCGGGAAATATCTGCAGCGATCTCGGCTTCGGACCTGCAAAGTGCGTAGATCGGTTCAGTGTAGCCTTCTGAAATGTCAAGATTGCCGTCCGGGTTCACGCCACCTCGCCAGTCATACTCAAATCCGCCTAAAACATCGACATCGACCAGATCGCCAAAATGAACCCGCTCTTCTTCGCTTAGATCAGACGGCCGATCCGCCGCCTGAGCAAACCCACCCGGCGCACCCGCGAAAAGCGAAAAGAAAGCAAAAACAATGGCGGCGTAAAACTGCACGTTGAGGATAGAATTCAGAAAAGATTAGAGGGTAGTCAATCTCGTGAGGTTGCCGGGCGTTTTCCCTTACGGCTAGGGCGCGACTCAACCGTAAACGGGACGGCGAAACCCTTGAACTCCCAATTACACCCGTCGCACAGCAGGTTATATCGAAAAAATATCTTCGAGAATATCGACGTCGGGCGATATCCACGCCTGACCCGGCGGCTGTTACATTTTGGACATCGCTGCGATATCATGATCGCCCAATTGTATCAGCCGCTGTCGCCTTTACTCAACCGGCGTTCTCACCTGCGGCCGATTCGAGTTGTTGGATCTGTGCATAAATGTGTTCCGCCGCCTGCTCGCGATAGTCAGTCACCTCATTGTCGCGAGCAAGATAGAACAGGGCATCTTTATAGAGGCTAAGCGCTTTTTTGGTGTCTCCCTTAAAGGCGGCGCGCTCCGCTCGTTCCACCCAGTCAGCGACCTTTATGGAAACTATTAGTTCAGTAAGTAGAGCCCTCGACTCGATAAGGCTTTTCTCCTGCGGATAACTGTTTAGAGCTGTATCAACAACGCTCACTGCTTTGGCTGCCGCTTCGACACGGTCCGAAACAGCCGCTCGTTCATGAGCCTCGGCCCCGAGTGATCGAGCCTCGATCTCAGCCCATCTAAGCATGTGGAAACGGTGATAATCCGCCGCCGCTGAACGCCCGCGAAGCAGCGGTGCAAGCCGCGGCGAATTTGGGTTTACCGTCTTGAGCTCATTCTCGTTCAAGGCCAAATACTCGGCGCACATCTCGAAGACCTCGCGATGCGCAGCTGAAAACTTATTGAGCAAATTGGCAGCTTCCGCCTTTTGTGCGATCTGTTTCAGGATCGCCGAATTTACTTCTATCGAGAGTTTTCTCGCCGCCTTAGGATCGCTTATCTTCGCTCGTATATTAGCGGTGTGAACCTTGGTTTCGAGCGTTCTCTGATCCCGTATAAATCGGGCCCGGGCTCGGCGAAAGACCGCTTCACGAAGAACTACCGCTACGCAAAGTACAACGCAGGCGGCAATACCTGCTGTCACCCACGGAGTTTCCTCACCAGTATCGTGCAAAATTCCCCAAACGATGAAGAAAAACGCAGCCGCAATGGCCACTGACAGCACGTAATAGTTTGAAGCCGGCAGCCAAAACGGCCTGCCTCGATTGTTCATCTGTTTGCTTAGTATTTGCGGCATTCTTGCCAACTTTGATAGTGAACTTTACTGATTCGACATGTCAATCATTGGTTGCTGAAAATCTGTGCTAGTCTGCTACAATACCCGATGTGAGCCGGAAGAAGAGGGATAAAGAAAAGGCGGAACGCCCGGTATTTGATTCGATCAGAAAACCTACTGCTCCGCCCTCTCGAAAGATCGATTCGGACGCAAAAGCGGAAAAGCACCTGCCCTCGCTTCGAAAGATCAAACACAAGAAACCACCTGACACGGACGATTAGTTGCTATGCAAAACCACGTCTGGGCGAGGCCCGAGATGCTCGTAACCTTCCGAGCGGAGATCATGCAAAGTGTTACTCGTGAAGATCGTACTTTTCGGATCGAAAAGGTTCTGCCAAATGGCCGCGTAAAGCTGCACGGAATTGAGGGTGAATTCCGCGAAACGGCGTTTGAGGCACTAAACTTCCTGCGTGAAAAAAGCCGCCGGTCTTAAAACTCGTAGACTCTGCCAACTTCGAGAGGCTCAACGTGATCAATGTTGAGACCCTCTAATTGCGAGAGGATCTTTTCACGATACATCGGTTTCAGATTTATTACGTAGATCGGAAGATCCCGACGATCGAGCTTTTCCACCTCAGTCTTCAATCTGGCGGGTGTCAGGTGATCGGAAACCCTTGCAAGATCCACAAGTTCGTCAGGAAATGCACACTCGACGAAAACTGCCTTCAGATCAGAACACTCGTTACAGGCTTTCCAAAAATCTACTGTTTCCGCGGTGTCCCCAGTGACAGCTATCGACACAGAGCCATCCGATAGCAAGAATCCATTCGCAGAAACGGGGTGGTTTACACCAATACTCTTTACCTTTAGATGCTTCACATTCAAGGTGCTTCCCCTCGAGAACTCGTGGTATTCGACCACCTTGCCGTATTCGTTCGAAAGTTCGGAGAATCGCGGATAGATCGACCAGTTAAAAATGTCATTCTCGAGAATTCTAACCATTTCAGCCGTCGCATGAATTCTCACGGGCTCTTTTAGCACGGCGAAAAGATCGTCTATGAAAAGGGGGAGACCCGCAATGTGATCCAAATGTGTGTGGGTCAACAGGATGTCGCGGATGCCATTTCGCTGAGCTTCAGTACAGGACATTGCGAGGCAACCTGCGTCGACGGCTACACAATCATCGATCACAATCGTCAACAAGTGCTGCCTGGCTGAAGCACGGCCATTTTCGTCGATCGAACTTGGAAGCAGTTGTACCTTCATCCCCTAATCTGCATACTCTAGCAACAGATGCGTCATATCATCGAGCACATGTTTGAGCTCTACCGCCGTCGATTGCGTAAGTGGCTCCGGTTATCCACGAAGCTTTGTCAGAAGCCAGAAAATATATAAGTTCGGCGACCTCGCCCGGAGTTCCAACTCTACCGATCGGATGAGTTTCCTTCGAACGCTCAAGAAATGCGGCGTAAGCATCCTCATCCATCCCGCCGCGCTTGTGTATATTCGTCACAACTACTCCCGGATTTACAGCATTTACACGAACGCCCTTCGAAGCGACCTCCAAGGCCGCCGATCGAGTCATCTGGTCAAGGGCTGCTTTTGATACGCCATAAGCCAAGATATTCGGGAACGACCGAGTTCCCGCGACACTTGAAACATTGACAATATTACCCTTGCTTTCGATCAGGTGCGGCAAAAACTTTTGTATCAGGACAAAGACCGATCGCAGGTTGATATTAAACATCTTGTCCCACTCGTCGAGCGTGGTTGTTTCTATAGTTCCATTCCGGATTATCCCTGCTGAGTTAACAAGGACATCGACCTGGCCATGATTGTGCATGGTCTCAGAAACAAGCCGCTCTATCTGAGAGATCTCCGTAATGTCAGCGAGATGCGGTTTGATCGAGCCCGACTTAGACTTTACAGACTTACCGAGCGATGTCAGTTCTTTCTCATTACGGCCAACCGCAACGACGGTCGCCCCTTTGTTGGCAAAGAGAATAGCCGTCGCTTTTCCTATTCCGCTGCTAGCCCCCGTGACCACTACCACTTTACCTTGCATATACTGTGTTGTCGTTAAATTTTTGTTAAGAATAGCAGTGACTTTTCGTCTAAAGCAACCCCGTGTCGGCATTCAAAAAAAGCGGCCGGATAAATCCGCCGCTTTAGCCTAAATAGATTTTATGATTACGGTGCCTAAGATTCGCTCGGTTGGCGATTTGAGGCGAAGAGCAATTCAAGAGCAGCCTTTGTCTCGATCGTTTTTCTCTGCTTGATATCGGTAACCCACCCAGTCACATTTGAAACCATTTCGCGGGCCGCAGCCCTCGAACTGACTTTCTTCATTTTCTTGGGTTTGATCGTCGAAACCTCCGATCTCTTAACAACTTTTATCTTCGATTTATCGAACATTATTACCCTCCTTGGTTAGGTATAGATCTCTGGTCATTTTGCATTCTGCAAAGATTTTGGAAAACGATTTGCGATTTGCAAACAATATGATTACGAAACATTCATCGGGGTTGTTCCCGATTTTTTTGTTAAGTTAAATTTAACAGTCACTTACAGGCGAATTGCGTTTCGAATCACGGACTGAGGGCGAGCGGTATGTAACTTGCCTTTAAGTATGGCATGGCAATCGTCGATCTGCTAATCGTCTATCTGGCATGCGGCTCACCCTTCGCGGTATACGAAGCCACGACGCGAGAAATCGGCACCCGCACTAGTCGCTCAGCCCGGGCGATGTTTGCACTCGCTTTTTGGCCTGTGTTGGCTTTTAACCTTATCAAAGGTCACACTTTACAGCTCTTTCATGGTCGGCAAAGCCCCAAAGATCTCAAGAATATAAGGCAATCTATAGAAGCAAGTCTCTTTCCGGACGGCGCGTCCGTCGGCATTTTTGAGTTTCGCGATGTTTTCCACCGCTTCGCCGGGTTGGATGAGGCTTCTCTCGAGAAACCTTCAACCGCCACTTTCGAAATTTTTAAGGTTGTTAACCACCCAAATGGAGCACTTGCCTCTCGCATACTCGGCCGGACCAACCTGAGAAAGATCGAAGCTCACAGGCTGCGTGCTCAACAAGATTTCGAGGATGTTCTTGAACGAAATATCCCATCTGATTTCGATGCTGACGTACGCGATGCTGTAGCTCGATTATCACCGACACTTCAAATCCCTGCAGCGCAAAAACCGTCTATCGCTCCGAGTTCACAGTCCCGGGATAAGCTCCAAGCCCACGTTTAATGTTGCCGACACCTGACTTCGAGCTTAGAATCAATGCGAATGCTGGTGATACTTCATCTCTTCGCTCTCTTCCTGCTCGTTGGGCTCGGGTTCTATGTTTTCGTTAACGACCCGCGAAAGCGGGCCAATCAAACGTTCGCGGCATTCATCGCGTTCCTCGCGATCTGGACCACTAAAGACCTCATTTTCTGGAATTTCTACCCAAGAAACTCGACCGCCGGTTGGTGGGCATCGGCAAGCTTCATTACCGCACTGCTCATGCAGTACGCAATGGTCGTATTTGCATGGGTCTTCCCGGAGGACGCGAGAACCCCTCGCCGCCGTGCCGCAGTACTTTTTGCCCCCGGCCTGATCTTCATTCCCGCGACACTTTTCGGACTTTTATGGCAGAAAGTAGGTTTCGATGAAGGGCGATTTGTTATCGAGCTCACGCCGCTCGCTTATGCTTTCGTCGGGTACGTCTACGTCGTGTTCTTTTTCGGCGCTATTGTTCTGTTTCAGAAATACCGCAGATACACAGGCACACAGCAAGGTCAACAGGTCGGGGCAATAATATGGGGACTCGCCATTACCGGTCTGCTAAAGACCCTCGCAAACATCGCACTTCCCTTTTTTGGCAACTACGATCTGCTCCCTTTGAGTGCGATCTTTGTGCTTCCGGGCGTGCTGATCTACGCGTACGCCATTCTAAATTTCAAACTCTTCTCGCTGCAGACGGCCCTCAATCAGTTTCGGCTTTTCCCGATCACCTACAAGGTCGCGCTGACCATCGCAACGGTCGCGATAGTCAGCTTTGTACTTTTTCAGATACCTATCGTCTGGTGGGCTTTTCGCAACGGCATGGACGAGGAGGCCTGGCGACGCTACCTCGTTTTTAGTGTGATCTCGGCCCTGGTCCCCAATTTGCTACTTTTGCTTCTCGTACTACGTACCGTCTCTCGCCCTTTGCAGAGGATCACGCTCGCGGCCGTCAAGGTCGCGAAGGGTGCATACGGAACCGAGGTCGATCTTCGAAAAAGTAATGACGAGATCGGGCTGCTGGCCAGTTCATTCAATGAGATGAGCCGAAAGATGGCTTCGGACATCGAAGAACTGCGTCGACTGAACAACCAGCTCATCCATGCAGAAAAGCTCGCTGCGATGGGTACGCTCGCTGCCGGAGTCGCCCACGAAGTAAACAATCCGCTTGCCTCGATCTCCTCGCTCGTCCAGATGATGCGTTCGCAGGAAGGGCATTCCCCTGAAACCCGCGAAAAGCTCAATATGATCTCCGAACAGATCCAGCGAATAATTCAGGTCACTAAAGACATGACTAATTTTGCTCGATCGAGACCTGCAGCGAAAACTGACGTCGACGTCAACGCGGTGATAAAAACCGCTCTCCGTCTCGCGAGCTTTGACAAGGCTTTTCAGGATCTGGACGTGGAAACAAAACTCGCAGAAGGGCTTCCAAGGGTTCACGCCGACGAGGACCAACTTCAACAGGTGTTTCTAAATCTTCTACTGAACGCAAAAGACGCCATGCAGGAAATGCAGAAGCCCGCACGAAGTAAGGGCTCCGTTGGCTCACGGGGCGATGAGGATTCCAGCATGCGCGTCGGGCTGGCCGAAAGATCGATCCTGATCTCCACCAGCCATACTGGCGATGCGGTGATCGTCCGCGTATCTGATACCGGCACAGGCATCGACGAAGCAGTGGTTGGCCAAATCTTTGACCCCTTTTACACCACGAAACCGGCCGGCAAGGGAACAGGTCTCGGCCTTGCTGTATGTTACGGGATCGTTACAGCCCACGAAGGACGGATCGAGGTCACCGGCAACGCACCAAATGGCACGACCTTTACGGTTTCGCTGCCTGCCCGACACTAGATCGAACTCGAACGGTTTCGCCTTGCTCGAATTGACACCATCCTGAATCCGTAGCAACTTATCTATATCAGTTCTAACAAACTACATCAGAGAGGTTTATCTAGATGAGGAGACTATTTTTGCTGCTTTTCGCAGCATTGGTTGTTGCCCTGCCTGTGTTTTCGCAGGCAAAGGCGACGGCGTATATTAATGCCCGGATCATTCCGATAGTCGGGGCTCCGATCGAGCAAGGGATCCTGCTGATACAAAACGGCAAGATCACAGCGGTCGGCGATGCTCGGACCGTCCGGCTTTCGTCGGACGTTACCATCGTCGATATGGCCGGCAAAACGATAATGCCTGGTATCGTAGACACTCACAGCCACATCGGCGGGCCAGCTGGAGCAGATTCGACCGCTCCGATACAGCCGGACATTCGTATTCTGGACAGTGTTAATGTCCATGCCGCGAACATCCAAAGGGCTCAGGCCGGCGGCGTCACGACAGTAAATGTCATGCCAGGTTCCGGACATTTGGACAGCGGACAGACCTTGTATTTGAAGCTCCGCGACGACGCGATCAAGATCGACGATCTGCTTATCTACGACAAAGATGGCAAATACATGGGCGGCATCAAATTCGCGAACGGAACCAATCCGATCCGTCCCGGCGGCGGTGCTTTTCCTGGGACCCGAGCGAAATCCGCCGCTCTAGTTCGCGAGCAATTTATCAAGGCCCAAGAATACCGCGACAGAGTCGCCAAAGCGGGCGGCGACAAAACCAAGCTTCCCCCGCGTGATCTCGCAATGGAAGCTCTGGTCGAGGTGCTCGACAAAAAGCGTATGGTGCACTTTCACACGCACCGTCACGACGACATCATGACGGCACTCCGGCTTCAGAAGGAGTTCGGCTTCCGCATCGTACTCCAGCACGTCAGCGAGGCGTGGAAAGTCGCGGACGAGATCGCAAAAGCAAATGTGCCATCCTCGATCATCATGATCGACTCGCCTGGCGGCAAGCTTGAAACCATGGACGTCGACTATAAAAATGGTGTCGCTCTTGAAAAAGCGGGTGCTCTCGTCGGTTTTCATACCGATGACGGCATCACCGATTCACGTTGGTTCCTGCGTTCTGCAGGTGTCGCCGTCCGTGCAGGCATGAGTCGCGATAAGGCTCTTTATGGAATGACCATGGCGGGAGCGATCATGCTCGATATGCAGGATCGCGTTGGCTCGCTCGAAGCTGGAAAAGATGCCGATTTCGTTGTCCTTTCGGGCGATCCGCTATCGATTTACACTCGTGTTGAGCAGACATTCGTCGAGGGTAAGAAAGTTTTTGACCGCGCTATTTCGAAGGATTATATCTTCGCCGTAGGCGGCAAGGGTTCCACCGACGAAGGCGATACAAACGCACATGGTATCCACTGCTTTGACGGCGACTTTGGAGGTGGAAACTAATGAGAGTCAAATTTTTAGAAGCAAAGTCGCATATAAGCAACAAAAATATGAGCCAGTTTGATTTGCAAAGAAGTATTAGTACCCTAGCGGCCTTTCCTCTTTTCGTCTTTGCACTATTTCTCTTTGGCTCAACCGCAAATGCTCAGATCGCTGTCAAAGGCGAGACCGTGCACACGATGACCGGCGACCCGATCACAAACGGCGTGGTCCTCATCAAAGACGGCAAGATCGAGGCAGTCGGACCGGCCTCTTCGATCACGATCCCTTCGAACTATCGAGTCCTCTCGGCAAAAGTTGTTACACCTGGCCTGATCGACGCCCACACCGTTATCGGCCTTAATGGCTATCTTAACCAACCGCACGACCAGATGGGGCTCGACGGTGGAGCTTCGTTTCAACCGGAACTGCGAGCGACTGATTCCTACAACGCACAAGAAAAGCTGATCGAGACCGTTCGTGAATACGGCGTAACAACGATCCATACCGGGCACCAACCCGGAGCTCTTGCTTCTGGTCAGACGATGATCGCCAAAACGGTCGGTAAAAATGTTGACGAAGCGACGATCGTACCAACGGCGATGATCGCCGTCACGCTCGGAACTTCGGCAAATGCTACGGGGCGTTCACCCGGAACGCGAGCCAAGCAAGCCGCGATGCTTCGTGCAGAATTGATAAAGGCTCAGGAAAATGAGGCGAAAGCCGAAAAGCCCAAGGACCTGAGATCACAGATCATGGGCCGCGTGATTCGCCGCGAGATACCTTTATTGATCAATGCAGAAGCGGCTCAAGACATCATGACGGCTCTGCGGATAGCAAAAGAGTTCAACATTAAGATCGTACTGGACGGCGCGGCTGACGGACATTTATTGATCAATGAGATCAAAGCCTCGGGCTTCCCTGTCATCGTTCACCCGACGATGGCGAGGCCCGGCGGTGACCGAGCCAATCTTTCGCTCGAAAACGCTTCGAAGCTGCGTGCTGCCGGTATTCCCGTCGCACTTCAGAGCGGTTACGAAGGCTATGTGCCCAAAACCCGTATCGTTCTCTTCGAGGCCGGTATGGCAGCGGCCAATGGCCTCGGTTTTCGAAACGCCCTGGCCTCTATCACTATCGACGCCGCCAAGATCCTCGGCATCGACAACCGCGTCGGCTCGCTCGCTGTCGGCAAAGATGCTGATCTGGCGATGTATGACGGCGACCCATTCGAATGGACCTCGCACTGCACCGGCGTGATCGTTAATGGCAAGGTCGTGAGCGAAGTCCTCAAGTAGCCGAATACCATTTGCCCGGGGAAACACGCGAAAAGACTCGAAAGAAGATATCTCTCTTGCGGGTCTTTCGCGTTTCTGCGCTTCTATTTCTTTGGCATACTCCGTAAAAACCGTGCTAACCTGAATAAAATCTCTGCATCTAACCAACTTTATGAATTACCGACGGTTAGCCCTTCTCCCCCCGATCCTCTTGGCTCTTTTTGCATCTTTCGTCAATGCTCAAGACCGGTGGACTCAGGTCAGATCGAAGAATTTCCTTCTGATCGGTAACGCCTCCGAAAAGGACATCAAAAAAGCAGGCACAAAGCTCGAGCAGTTTCGAGAGGCGTTTCGCCTGCTTTTCCCTAACACAAACCTAACATCCTCGGTGCCGACCAATGTCGTCGTCTTCAAGAATGACTCGGCGTACAAGCCGTTCAAGCCAAAACGCGCAGATGGCAAGATCGACGAATGGATCGCCGGTTATTTTCAGCCTGGAGAAGATGTCAATTACATTACCTTGGCGGCGGGCGGCGATGAGAGCAGCACTTTCGGAACTATCTTTCACGAATATGTTCACTTCATAATCGATGCAAATTTCGGCAAGACCGAGGTGCCGCAATGGTTCAACGAAGGCCTGGCGGAGTACTACCAGACATTCGAGATCGTTGACGACATAAAGGTCAAGCTAGGACTCGCTCAGGCGGGGCACCTGGAGTTGCTGAAACAAACCAAGTTGATGCCTCTGGAGCAGATGTTGAAAGTCTCCAACTATCAGCTTCATCAGTCCGGTGGCCATTCTCGAAGTATCTTCTACGCTCAGTCGTGGGCTCTCGTCCATTATTTGACCCAGGGCGGAAAAACGGCGGCACTTAACACTTATCTAAAGGCCGTCCTTAACGGAACCGACGAAAAAGAAGCTTTCGAAAGAGCGTTTCAGACGACGTACGCCAAGATGGAAGCGGATCTGAGGAAGTACGTTTCGAAGAGTTCGTATCAATATTACGAGGCTAGCTTCAAGCAAAAGCTCGACTTCACTTCATCCATGCAGGCTTCGCCGCTGCCGGAAAGCGAAGCAAACGCTTACCTCGGCGATCTGCTGTACCACAATAACCGTGCGGATGACGCCGAACCGTATTTGCGCAATGCCTTGAGGCTCGATCCGAACTCCAATCTCGCAAACACGGCGCTTGGGATGGTCAAGCTGAAGCAGCGAAAGTTCGGTGACGCCCGTGGTTTCCTCGAAAAGGCGATCGCCGGCGATCAACGCAATCATGCGGCCTATTACCAATACGCTCTTTTGCTAAGCCGTGAAGGCCAGGACGAATTTGGCTTTGCAAGCAAGTTTGATCCCGGATCCGCCGCGAAAATGCGCGATGCCCTCAACAAAGCGATCGCTATAAATCCTGCGTTCGCGGAAAGCTATGAACTTTTTGCCTTCGTTGCCCTGGTGACCGGCGAGGAATTTGAAACTGCCGAGAAGCATCTGCTCACCGCGATCCGTCTCCATCCCGGCAATCAGCGATACTCCGTTCGGCTTGCTGAGGTCTATGCCCGGCAAAAGAAATTTGACGACGCCCTGCAGCTTGCTCAGAAGATAGCCGCGAACGCAGCCACAGACGAATACCGCTCGCGAGCGAACTCTCTTTTGACACAGATCCAGCAACAGAAGCAGTTTGAAGCGCAGCTCAAGACGGAAAAGGAACGCTATGAAAAGTCTCTCGCCGAGTCAGGCGGGACGCCGAGGCTGGTAAAGAGGATCGAGGGCGTACCTCGGCCCTCAGAAGAAGAGATCGCCAAACTCGAGGAAGATGAACGCATTCGGTCAATGAACGAGTCGCTGCGGCTACCCGCTCCGGGCGAAAAAAGGGCGTTAGGCCACATCGAGAAGATCGACTGCAAAAAGCGGCCCATAACATTCGGCATAAGGACCGACGACGAGTCTTTCTCACTCACCGGGAAAGACTTCACGAGCCTATCCCTCGTCTCGATCGACCCGGCTGCAACGAATGCCGAACTAGGATGTGACGCGAACGTTTCGCGATTTCGAGCTCTCATCTCGTACAAAGAGTTGGTACCGCCCAAACTCGGCGTTCGCGGCGAGATCGTCGCGATCGAGTTTGTGCCATCGAATTTCCGAGTAATGACGGAGAAGGAAATGCGGGATGCGACTTTGGTTGTTTGGGATATGGAGGGCTCAAAGCCAAATGGAACACAGATCCCTAGCGATGATCAGATTGAGGCTAGACGTCGAGAAGCGATCATTAAAGGTATAAGAGAGAATCTACGAAAGCCCGCTGACGGAGAAAAACGTGATATTGGCTACCTTGAAAAGGTCGAGTGCAACGATAAAGCTGCATTCTTCCACTTTAGAACGCCTTCCCGAACGTTCAGACTTTTTAGCCCTGCGTCGAAACAGCCAAACATCGTTCTCTACACCCCCGATCTCGCCGGTGCCCAATTTGGGTGTGGAATGAAGCCGCTCGAGTTTCCTGCGGTGTTTGTCTACACGGTAAGTGCCGATGCAAAGGCCAAGACCGATGGCAGCCTCGTCTCGATAGAGATCGTTCCAAAGTCTTTTGTTCTTGAGCAATAAAAAAGGCCGTGACGCAATGTGCTTCACGGCCTCTAGTTATTTGTAGCTCAACCAGCTAGTCGTTCGTTCTTAGGAATCCCGTCGTCTGAACGTACTGGAAGAAAGGCGTTCCTGGCGGAAGTCGTGCGGGGTCAAGGAACGTGCTGTCAAACACCCAGTTTCGGATCGGGGGATTGTAGACCTCGTTGCAGCACTTGAATGGTCCGGACGCATTCCTCGAATTGAACAGATTGATCAGCGACCCGGCGTAATCTAACCGCTGTCCGGTCCACGTTTCAAGAAATCGCTTGAAGTTATGCACACCGCCGTTCAGCCGCGGCGAAATACCGCCCTGATTCGGAGTGCCCGAACGGCTCGCGATCGTATCGCCCGAGATCATTGCAAATCGCATCGTCGTTGTTTGAGCGACACGCGTGCTCTGATCGTAAGGGGTAGTCGTCGTGCTCCTAAAGCTCTGACCATCATTCCAGGCATTCGACAGGATAGTCACACCGTCAGCGACGATGGATGCCGGGATATGGTTTGCCGTATCAAAGGGATAGAACTGATTGTAGGGCGTATTCCCCATTGACGGCGGAGCGTTCGCACTTGTGGCGTTGTAGTTTCCTTTAACGTAGACTCCGTTCTCTGAGGCAAACGTGAATCCGCGGGTCGATGATGGACTTGCCGCATTATAAACGCCCGGAAGGACAGTGCCGTTCGTTAATCTGACTCCTCTACGAAAGTACTTATGATCAGTTACCGCAGCAAAATCGGGAGGCCAGGTGTCCGAATACCGCGGAGCTTCGCAGTCGCTACCGGTCGAGCATCCAGTAAGTCTCACCACAGCGGATGTGAAGTGATTGAACGTCGTATGCACCATAAACTTTCGTTCAAGATTTCCGTTTCTATTAGCGTCTTCGCCGAGCTGCATAGTCCCGTCGTTGCCGGGTGATCCGCCGTATATGTCTTCCATATCGAACTCGCCGTCAAAGTCGGTGTCACCGCGGCGATCTGAAACGTAGAGTACCCAGCCATTCTCTATAGGCACGTCGGCCGACGTTAGACCGACCCCGCCCTTAGATATTGCAAACTTTGTATCAACAGGGAAAAGCCCGTCGTAATCGCCGCGTAGAAACCGACGCAGATTTGCAACATCGATATCGACCATGCTCATCATTCCATTGAGCGGCAACTGCGAAAGGTCGGAATAATAAGATGTGCTCCGGTCGTCGTAATATAATCCCTCGCGTGCATCAAACATCTTGATCGGCACCGGCACAACCGCGACGGGGGTCGGACTTGCAACACCAGCGGGATTTACAATAGCCCGCTTCAAATGTGCGAGACTTTCCGTATAGACGTTATCGCGCGGCGTCGGCGAAGGCGATGCCATCACTCTTTCTTGGCTTGCTTCCCCGTTGAAATGGGTTCCGCAGGACGTTGCCGGAGCGGGTGATGGGGCAGGGGAAATTGCAACTCCGGTCGCATCCGTACAACCAAGTTCAGCATTCGCTGGTAAACCTATGTAACGAACTACTGCATTAAAGCCATTGTCGGGGTTCGAGCCGACTGGAACTGCGGTCGTATACCGTAGCGGTGTCGGACTAGCTGAAGGTGTCGGGATAGGTTCGCCTGGTATAGTAAAACGCTGAAGTTTTATCACCGATCGATTGTCGACAAAATGAACTGTTGGCGCCTGAGCAGTGCTAGGGCCTATTGGTGACGGATCCGTCGCGGTTGAATCAGGATAGATAGAATTTGATGGGTTTATGCCACCTGGTCGCCACCGAAGGTCAGTTATCTGAAATTTGACGGTCGAACCGTCCATTATCCTCGGGGCAACCTCAGTAACGCCCATTGCGAGAAAATCTTCCGTTATATCATTTGTGACCACCGTGCCATCGCCAGGGTTTGTGCTCACGGTCTCGACCTTTATCCAGACCTCTCTTCCAACAGATGTTCCGCCGGTAAAGAACCTCTCACCGTTTACCCGCGTCGTTCGATATGGGTCCGATAGAAAATCTGTCTGCGATGTCGTCTTTTTCATCGGCTTCGGCTGATAGCCTCGCACTCGATCTTGGAAAGCTACTGGCGTTGGGGCGACAGTAGGTTCTTGAGGCATTCCATCCGGTCGTCCATCGAGGCGCACGCCGCACTTTGAGTTAATGGTCGTTGCGATCGGGGTAACGCCTGTTCCAGATGCGCAGCCGGGCAGTTTTGCCTGTGAATCGGCGAGGCTGATCCTGATGCCGGTCTTGTTAGCAAACCGCTCGCTGCGGAGAATGGAATTGTCCGTCGAACCCGCAGTCACAGGCGAAAGCGTCCCGCCGATGTTTGCGAGATCACCGCCGGTGGGCGCCGCAACTTCCTTTCCGCGGCGGAGCATCTCGACCAGATCAGTGTTCGCTCCAACGTTGAGCGGGAGCTTAAGGGTCGGGGTGTTTGCCTGAAGGTTTCCGTCAAAGACTGAACTCTGGCTCAGGAAGCTTGTATTGATCCTGCTCGGCGGCAGATCGGGATTCGGGGTCTGAGCAGGTACAGGAACTGACGGCGGAAATTCGAAGATGTTATTTGAGTTTCCCTGGGTCGTATTCAAAACGCTTCCCATCGTGGGCAGCAGCTGAATAAAACTTCCCGATGCGTTTTTAATGAAGGTCTGGTTATTTGCGCTGTCAACCGTATCCCAGTTGCGCCAGGTTTGCGTGACGATCTGGTCGGCGGCGGTTACACGCGAGTCGAAATATACACCTTCGGCTCCGGGTGAGATGAAAAAGTTACCATTCGAGTGGACGCGGCCCCCAAAACTGAAACGCGGTGGACGAAACAACTCAAGGTCATCATTGTAAAAGATTCCGAACTGAAAGATCGGAATTCGATTGTTCAGCACATTGCGGGTCAACTGGACCTGCGCCCCGTTGTAACGATTTTCCGTTGCAGTCGTTCTAAGACGCCAATTGTCCTGAATTGCAACGAGACCCGTATATGGCCCCCCGGTAAGCGTCGTCGCACGGCTGGCAACACCGTTCTGGACAAGCTGGTCCAACTCTTGGTTGAAGATGTAGCCATTCATGCCTGAAACTGTGCCGTTGCGGACGTTGTTCAGGTCAGCGGATGTTGGGTTGAGCTTGACTTCAAAGACCTTGTTAAAATTCCGGGTCATCGTCTCGAGACTGCCTTGCGCCGCATAGAACGTACGGCCTTCGGCGGTCTCGTTACCGCTGGCTGCCGCTTCGGCAGATGAGCGAGACATCGCCAACGCGACGAATACACCTATCAGTGCAAGAATGAACAACGAAATGACTATTGCTGACCCTTTTTGATTCGGATCAGCGATCACTTCTTTAGAAACACTTTGATCAATTGCTTTGCCTTTCATCTCGATTTTGCCCCTTCTAACTAGCTTGCTTCGTAGCCTAAATTTCTTGTACTCACGGTCGTGGTCATCGACTCTTTGAATGGCTGGCCCATTGAGTTTTTCTCAGTCGATCTGACACTTACGGTAAATCTGATCTGCCTAACCGCCGTTAGGTTTAGCTGAACGTCGTCGGCATTACCAGCAACGCCGTCGGGCCCGGCGCTCGGGTTATCGGAAATAGTTCCGTTGTCCATCACATACTGGATCTGGAAATTCTCTACGCTGTAAACCAACGGTTCATCTACAAAAGCCGCTGTCGGCTGCACATTCACAAATTCTCTGCGCATCAGTGTTCCATCCGCAGTCACGTAATAGGTGACCATGCGAACACGATAAATGCTGGTTGCCGAGATAGTGTTTAGCACACCAGCGAGACCCGTTTGGTTAAAACCCACTGCGTCGCCATTCGCAAACTGTATCGTGTTAGCTCCGGATAAGCCGGTCGCTACGCCGAGTGTCGAACCGGTCTGTCCTGTCAAAATATAGAGATCGTTTATACGGCAAGACGCATTTCCTGACGTCGACGCCAGTTCAACCACGCCGCCAGAGCTGGTCGAACGGGTCGCGATCTGAAGCGGCTGAGAAAATCCAGAGCCGGCGTTGAACGTCTGATCCTTGAAAAGGAACGTAACCTGATCGGTCCGTGTATTAGCCGTTTGATTAAATGTGTTTAGCGTTATGTTATTACCCGCGATCACGGGAGGAACTGTATCTCTCGTCGTGTCGGAGTCGACGGGAACACCGAGGGTCGTTGATATACGGTTGTCCGCGAGGATGACCGTGCTGGCGGCGGGATAGCCATAGCCTGCGTTGTAAGCGTCTCGGGATATCAGATTTAGACTCATCCTCAGGTTCTTAGCAAGCTGCGTTTGCTCCGTTACCGTGCTGCGTCCTTGCTGAGCTGCCCGCAGCAGTCCCCATACCGTGGCCGAGATGATCAAGAAGATCGACATCGCGACCAATAACTCAAGCAGCGAAAACCCGCTTTCGTCGGGCTTCGTATTTGGTTGGTTTTTGATTGAGCTTGAATTCATAAAGCTTTTAGTTCACTACCGCGTAGTCGGTTAGAACGGTCCGTATCGTTTCGTCACGCTGGAGGCCGCCAATGTTGTATCGGACGGTCACCTCGACCGCTCTCATTCGCACCGGAAGCGTACCGGCCGGGCTGCAGATGACCGGCGAGGGTCGGTCGGGATCGCAGATATCAGTGATGATGATCCGACGCTGCATTTGAGATACAGTCGTTCCAGAATCGTCTGCGGTTCCGATCACCTGATCAGCTCCCGCGTCTACTCTTACGGGTTGAAATCCGGTCACGAAGATCCCTTGGTTTACGCCCGAAGCGGGGTCCGGATTGGATCCGACATTTCCAACCGCCGGCCACCCGAGACGAAGCGGGTCGGTTTCTTTGACAGACATTATCGACTCCATCGTCGATGTCGCGATCTGCTTCGCCTGTACCTGCTGTTCATGGCCGTTGGCCTGAACGAGCGACCAGGAAACCGCGGCGAGCATTGCTAAAACACCGATCATCAGGATCACCAAAGCGATCATGACGTCGATGTACGAAAATCCTTTTTCTGATGACAATTTCATTCGCGTCTCCCTCTCGCTATTGATTAGCCACAAAGGTCGTTCCATTGTGCTTCCAGTAACGGATCGCTCCAGTTCCGCCAAAGATCGTAATTGCCCGTACTTCGTTTCTACTCCTGGGCGTTGTACTTCCCGGCGTTATCGGAGGCCAGCTATATATGTTTACGCTAATAGGCACCCCCACCGCGTTGGTTACCGAGCCGTCCGGGTTGAAGTGAGCTTTCCACACCGAATGGCCTGATACGGTCGTGCCTCCGTCCTGATGCCCAACGCCATCGGTCGCGGCGGTAATGTCTGTGTAGTTCGGTGGATTCGGCTTAGAGATCGTGGCAGGGATAATGTCCATTCGAACATCCTTCGGTGCTTCAAGCTTGACGCGGCGGACAACGCGCCCGGTCGAGGTGATACCGTCGATCAGCAAAGCCTCGTTAGAGGTAAAGTCCAATTCAAATCGCATTGCCCTTCGACGCGTTAGAGCCATCTGGTTCGCCTCGCGAAGTAGATCTATTACCTGGATCGCCTGGTCCTCGGATTTGTAAGCCTTCTTGTAATTAACAATGTACGGCAGCGATATTACCGACATCACGCCGATGACGCCGAGCACGACGAGGAGTTCCGTCATGGAAAACCCGGCAATTCGAACGCTCGCCTTATGAAGCCGATCTTTCATACTTGTTTTATATTTCTTGATTCCCGCGATATCCCTATTAGATATGGGGGCTGCTAATAAGGAAAAGACAGAATGCTAAACACATTCCAAAAGTATTTTACGTTGTTTAACGTTTTGGGTCAATAGATTTCGAATCTTTTATTTGCAGGCAAATTCGGGTAAACTCAGGGCGTGCAAAATTAGTCATGCGGGATACATCAGACAAAAGCTAAATGACTGATAAGAAAAGCGTTTCAAGCCCAGGATTCTCGGCTGACTGGCTGTTTGGCGGAGCCCTTTCGAGGATCGGCGATAGCCTCGACAGATTCACCGGGCGCCGTTGGACTCCCTCGAGCAGTCTCGCAACCAGCGAATTGATCGAGCGCGTCAAGAAACTACTGGATTCCGAGGCAAAGGATGTCGAGGGAAAAGGACGTGTCGTTCCCCATAATATCAAGCTAAAGGTCCAGTGGGATAAGTTTTCGACTGACGCAGAAGGTGCACTGGTAACTCTGGAAAACGAACTTTTAACAGCCGCCGCAGACCACATTAACGATTGTCTTTATTACACCTACGAACCGCTTAGAGTCGAGGTCAAACCCGACTATTTTACCGAAGGCGTCAAGCTATTCGTCAGCTTTGATCGTTTCATCGACGATGATCACGAGGCTCAGCTCAATGTGACCATACCGTCGATAAATAAGGCAGACCTCGTTCCGACGCAAGAGCCTCCAAGCCGAGGCGGGTCGGTATTTATCGCGAGGTTCGAGCTCCGCGGTAATCGCCGTGATAAACGTTTCGAATTCCCCGGTCCCGGCCGTATTTCAGTCGGACGAACTTCCGCCAGCGACCTGGTCATTGACGACCCGAGCGTCTCGAAGATCCACGCGTCGGTTGTGATCGATGGCGAAGGCCGGCTGTCGGTCGCGGACACCGGTTCGACGAACGGAACTTTCATTAATGACGAACGTATTGCATACGGTAAGGCAGTTGCGATCGGGCGGGGAGATCGGGTCAAGTTTGGCAGCATTAGCGTTATCTTCGAGCAGATCGCCCAGGCAGAACCGGAGCAGCCGTCAAGCCGTCGTCTTTCGCAGGAGAATACTGTCAGGATCGACGATCTGTCCTTTACGAGCAAGCAGTCGTCTTCGGACGCGACCCCGCCTCCCGAAGACATTCTTACAGTCAACCCCGAACCAAAAAAGGGATAGATGACCACACTTTTATTCTATCTAATTGACGTAAGCAGCTGGCGGCCTGATCAGATATTTGGTGGGCAGGTTCTGGAGCGCACTCCGGCGGGACTAACGATCATCTTCATTGTTGCGGTCGGCGTCCTACTCGGGTTTCTCGCACTCACATTTTTCGATAATTTTCGTCGACATCGCCTCGTTTTCGAGCAGGAACTTCCAAAAGAAGTGAAGCGCCGTCTCACGCAAACGCTGACGAACCGAAGCCTTCTGCTCTGGCAGACTGTTTTCATATCGCTCGCTTTCACGGTTTTTGGGTTTCAGGTTTACTGGGTCTATTTCGCGGATGAAGCAAACGAGCAGTTTCAGGCCTTAAGTTATAAGGACCTTCGAAATCGCCGAGCAAATGCTGCGACCCTCCGAGGCTGGATGCTTGATCGCTCCGGAAAACTTACAAATGCTCTCGCCTATTACAAGGTCAACAAAGACGGAGAGATAGTCCGAACATTTTCCCTCGAAAAGGAGATGGCACACCTTCTCGGCACGGAGCGCGGAACGCCGGGACTTGAGCGGACGCTTTATGAATCAAATGCCGACCCTATGCCAGAAGCATGGGAGATCCTGACAAAATACAAGAAGCCAGAACCCGAACAGAACGACGTCCGGGTCACGATCGACCGTGACCTGCAGGCATATCTTGCTCAGCGGCTTGGCGAGAAGAAGGGCGCGATCGTAGTCCTTAATCCCCAGACAGGCGACGTACTGGGCATCTATTCAAACCCCGCGTATAACCTTAGCGAAGCCGAGTCGCTTGGCGGTTACCTTAAACTAGAAAGTGATCAGGCAAACAAGCCACTTCTGAATCGTGCAACACGCGAGTTTTATATTCCTGGCTCCACATTCAAGACTTTCACCATGATCGCTGCGTTTCGTTCAGGAAAGCAGGATCTGACGCTTCCTGGACGTCCGGCACCTGATTGCTACACGCCATTCCGGGGTTCGCGGCCGATCTGCGACGCGGGCGGAAGCTGCAATGCTTGCAGCGACGCGATCCCCCTGATGCAGGCGTTTAAGGTTTCCAGTAATCAGTATTTCGCCCAGATGGCTAACCAGATCGGCAATGATCGAATGGGCGACACGGCATCGGCTCTCGGAATAATGCCGGTCGAAAACCCGGCGGACGCTCTCACTCGCGGATTCTTCCCCGAACTATGGAATACGCGAAATAAGAGGACGGCGAACGCTCTGGCACCTGCTCGATCAACGATCGTTACGGGTAAATCTCAAACGCTTTACGACACAGGCGTGATCGGAATGGGTCAAGGAGGCGCCGGGCAAATGACGCCGCTCCAGATGGCACTAATCGCAGCCGCTCCGGCCAATCTCGAGGGCAAACTAATGAAGCCAAAGATCGAAGCCGATCTCGCTCCGCAGGCTTTTGGACAGGTTTTGACGCGGGAACAGGCTCGGGTCGTTCGCGAAATAATGGGCACGGTCACCGAAGAGCCCGGCGGAACCGGCGGTGTCGTAAGGGCAAAACTCGCCGGAACCGGCATCACTACGGGCGGCAAGACAGGAACCGCGGACAAAGACGGAGTACAGGTGTACAACGCAGACGGAACCCGGAAAACGATCAAGAAAAAGCGTCGGGAGAATGGTGTTCTGGTCGATTACGACGAACCGGTAAGAATGACTCGCTGGGACGGATGGTTCCTGGCTATCGCACCGCTCGATAATCCGCAACTCGCGATCGCGGTCGTGGTCGAGGATATCGGCGGCAGCGGCTATGGCGGAACGACGGCTGCGCCGATCGCCGCTGATGTGATCTTAAAGGCAATGCAACTGGGACTACTCGGCGAAAAGTATAAACCGAAGGCACCAGCAGCACCCGCTCCACGTAAGAACCGAAGATGAAGAACCGCACATCATCACATTTCTTTATCCTCGCGCTCATCGTCCTTGTCGCGGCGATAGGGCATTATTCGATCTATTACGGAGCTTTGATCCGCGGTTATGAAACTTCGACAATTACTGCAGGAAGAAACCTATTTTTGCTCTCGATCCTGGCTCTGCTTCCGATCTTTCTGAAGAAGTTCGTCAAGTACGACGGAAACTGGACGTTATACACATCGGCCATTTTGCTCTTTGCGATCGGCTTGACCGTTCAATATCGTCTTTTCAGCGACCCCGAATACACTTCACGCCGGGACAAAGCAGAGGCTCGGCAAAATAAGATCAAGGTCTTGCAGCGGCATTACGTTCAGGAAAACTACTCTGCAGAGAAAAAGCAGATGATGGGCCTGCCGGCAACGCCGCCTTCCCCCGTCGATCTTAATGCGGAGACACCAATCCCTGCGGGCGACTCCTACACCGAAGTCTATTTATCAGGCAAGACCATCAATCCAATTCTCGGGATCATCGGTCTCATCGCAGCATTCATTTTTTTGCGGGATGATCGCATTTTAAAGCTGTTGCAGGCGAACGGCTTTCTCATTGTTTTGCTGACTCTTGGGCCGCTTTTTGTTGCAGCAATATGGTCGCGGGCGGGTAAGTTCGGCGGAAACCTGACTCCATGGGAACTCGCTAAGATACCGTTTCTGATTGGCTTCGCGGCAGTGCTGGCTATCCTGTATAAGAATCTCGCGCGCACTTACTGGGGAATCCCGCGTGCGAAGGATGCTCTGCCGTTGATCTTCATGGCGGTACTTCCCTTCCTGCCGTTCTTTATCCTGAAGGATTTTGGCCAGATGATGGTTTTTAGTGCGGTCTACGCGACGCTTTATTTGATCGCCATCCGACGGTTTCCTCAGCGATTTGTGCTCATCGGCAGTGTATTGTTGGTCGTCTCAGTTCTCGTAGTTGGTGCTCTGCCATCGAAGACCCAAGAAAAGATCCCGTTACTGCCGACACTTGCTTCCCCCGTCAAGACGATACTTCCGGATCGCATACAGCAGCGTTTTCACCTCTGGCTGGACGGCTTTAACCCGCCTTCGCCTGAAACAAGTTGGTGGAAGGATGATTACGACGCCTATTACAAAAAGCTGGTTGAGAAAGATCCGAATCTTCCGCAAATGCTCGCCGAAGACCCGAATCTGCAAAAGACGATCAACGTCGACGCGTGGTTTGACGTGCTGGCCTTCCAACCCGCACAGGCGACGTTTGGCCTGGCTTCAGGCGGAACGACCGGCCGCGGACTCGGGCTCGGTTATCCTGAATTGATACCGGTCGCAGATTCCGATTATATATTCGCTGCTCTGGCAGAAGAACTTGGACTTTTCGGAGGTTTGTTGGTAACCTTTGCCCTGATCGTTTTTGTCAGTGCGGGCGTGCGAACTGCCCGCGATTCGAGGGATATGTTCAGCCGGCTTTGCTCGATCGGCTTGGCCGCATTTATCGGATTTCAAGCACTGGTAAACATCGGTGGCATCACGAGGGCTCTTCCTATGACCGGCATAACGCTGCCGTTTGTCAGCCACGGCGGGTTTAGCCTGATCACGAGCTTTGCGATGCTCGGAATGTTGATGGCATTTTCGCATCGAGCCAGCGTCGATCGCCGCAACGACGAATTTCTGGCCCAAGGACAACCCATCGAAGCATAGTCGCCACAATCATCTGATGGAAAGCAATTTCATGATAACTTCAGGATCGGTCAGCGACCGCGGCCTCAGTGAAAAGCGGCCGCAGAATGAAGATTCGATGCTCGAGATGCCGCAATGCGGGATCTTCGCAGTGGCGGACGGCGTCGGAGGAGCACAGGCGGGCGAGGTAGCCTCGCAAATGGCAGTCGAGATGCTGGCCGAGGCTTTTTCAAATAAGCGTCACGATCAGGACGCGGAAGCTGTGATGCGGCTCGCCATTTCTCAGGCGAATTCCGCCATTTACCAGATGGCGCAGGAGCTGCCGCAGCTTGCAAGCATGGCGACGACGGTGGTCGCACTTCATCTCAACGAAAATGTCGCTACGATAGGCCACGTGGGCGATTCGCGGCTCTACCGTGTCGATCGCGACGGAAATCTATTTGCCGACACCGAAGATCATTCGATGGTCGCGGACGAAGTTCGTGCCGGACGAATGACGGCTGAGCAGGCCGAAAATCACCCGAGCAGAAACATCATCAACCGTGCTCTCGGAGCCGAACCCTCCGTTACGGTCGATCTCAAAACCATCCTTATCGAACCCGGAACCGCCTTCCTTCTGTGCTCAGACGGAATAACCCGGCATGTTAGCGACGCCGAAATAAAAGGCGTTCTGACCTTCGGCGGAGAACCCGCAGAGGTTTGCGATTATCTTAAAAACCTTTGCTATGAGCGCGGAGCGGAGGACAATTTGACGGCAGTTGTCGTAAAGGTCGCATCCGATCGAAATCAGATCGTTCCCGATACCCTTCGAGTTTCCTTTGAAGATGAGGAATCTACCGTTGCATCCGCTCGGGTCACGGCGGAATATGCCAGCGAAGAGGACGACGACGACCTTCTTGAACTCGAAACAAGAGAGTTGGTCATGCCCGAATCAAGCGATCTGACCGAGTCGCAGGCCGCTGATACTCAGGAAATGGACTTCGAGCCCGAGAAGGTAGAGACGGAGTCGATCGAAACTGTTGAAGAGGTCTCGGCCGTTCTTTCCGATGAACCAGCATTAGAGCCAACGCCAGCGAAACCTGACGACGACACGTTTTCGATGTTCGGGAATAAGGGCGAAGCGTCGCTTGACGAACAGGTTCCGTCGTCAAGTTCTAAGGTCCTAACGGCACTTGCGATGCTTGTACTTGGCAGCTTGATCGGACTTGGCGTTTATCATTTCGCCCTCGCACCGCAGCCTGCTCCGCCCGCTCCGGACGAAAAACTGTCGGTGATGAAAACCGATGACATCGCATTCAGCTCCTTTGAGAAACTTCGCCGAACGGTCGACGCCGACCCGGCTGCCTATGTCAAGGAAGTTCCTCCGGCTGATGACGCCGAAGATTATTATCTGATCGGTCGAGCTTATCTGCTGACGGGTGATTTCCCGAAAGCTCGGCAGGCGTTTATTGAGGCTCAGAAGCAGCTCGCGAAGGCAAATCCGACCAACCTTCGCATTCTGCAATCCGATATCGTAACTGGTCTAATGATAACGAACGATACGACCCTGCAGCCGCGATTTAAGCAGGAACTGGAAACGACTGCTAACCTCGTGGCTAATTCTGCGAACACGAATTCAAATTCTAACACCAACGCTAACCGCTAGCGTTTTGTCTTTTCGCCTCAAATAGTACTATCCCGGCCGAGACTGCCAGGTTAAGGCTCTCGACGCCATTCGCCATCGGGATGACGACGGTCTGATCGATGACGTTCAGTTCGTCGCCACTCAGGCCGTGCGCTTCGGAGCCAAAGACGACCATTCGCGGTTTCGTCCAGTCCACATCGCTATAATTGATCCGCCCGCTCACATCGAGAGCCACTGACGAATAGCCATTCGATGCCGTCCATCTCGCCGCATCATGCAGCGGCACCCCTTCGATGATCTTGACGCGGAACGCTGAGCCCATCGAAGCGCGTAATGCTTTGGGCGAATACGCATCCGTCGAATTGCCTGAAACGATAACTCCCGCAACACCGGCCGCCTCAGCGGTGCGCAGCAAAGCACCGAGGTTCGAGGGGTTGCTGATCTCGTTTAGAAATATGATCGGGCCGCTTGCCGGATCCGCGTGGCTCAGATCGTCGAGCGACCAAGCCGGACGGCGAGCGGTGAAGATGATCCCCTGCGGCGTTTCCGTGTCGGCGATCGACGCAAAGATCTTCGTGGCGACCCGATGAACCTCGATCTGCCTCTCTTCGATCAGCCCCATCAGCTCCGCATCTATGCGCTCTTCGTCGATAAAGCACTCAACGATCTCGATCGGCGACCGTAAAGCCTCGCCAGCCAGACGCTTGCCCTCGATAAAAATAAACTCACTTTCGCGCCCGTCACGGATCTTGCGAAGCTCTACCAAGCGTCTGTTGTCGCGGCTTCGAATTGGTTCAAAGTTATCCATCAATGAGACGATTTAATCATTATTTACGGCGTTTTGAAAACATAGACAAAATGGCTACACTTATCCGATATGCAGCCCGAATCGAAAATATTGAGCAGGATCGAGCTTCTGCGAGAACGGTCCAAGGTCGCCGAAGAAGGCGGCGGGAAGGCTCGCCTCGACAAGCAGCGTTCTTCCGGAAAAATGACCGCCCGCGAGCGCATCGATTTCTTCCTTGACGAGGGCAGTTTTGAGGAATTCGACAAGTTCGTCGTCCACCGCTCGACCGATTTCGGCCTTGAAAATCAGAAGTTCCCCGGCGACGGGGTCGTCACCGGTCACGGGCTGGTCGATGGTCGTGAGGTATTTGTTTTCGCCCAGGATTTCACCGTTTTTGGCGGTTCGCTCTCTGAAACTCACGCCCAAAAGATCTGCAAGGTAATGGACATGGCGATGAAAACCGGAGCTCCGGTCATCGGCTTGAACGATTCCGGCGGGGCCCGTATTCAGGAAGGCGTTGTTTCTCTAGGCGGTTACGCCGATATCTTCTTGCGCAATGTACTTTCGAGCGGCGTTGTGCCACAGATATCGTGCATCCTCGGCCCATGTGCGGGCGGTGCGGTCTATTCGCCTGCTATCACCGACTTTAACGTGATGGTCAAGGACACTTCTTACATGTTCATCACCGGCCCCGACGTCATCAAAACCGTCACGCACGAGGATGTGACTAAAGACGAACTCGGCGGCGCAATGACGCACAATGCTAAGTCCGGCGTCGCTCATTTTGCCGCCGACTCGGACGAACACGCGTTGCGCATCACACGCGAACTGCTATCTTTCGTTCCGTCTAACAACATGGAAAACCCGCCGTTTGTTGCCACAAACGACCCGAGCGACCGTGCGGATGAGAAGCTGAATACGATCGTTCCGGAAGCCGCGACACAGCCGTATGATATTCGCGACATCATCCACAATGTCGTTGATGACGGTTATTTCTTCGAGGTTCAGGAGCATTACGCACCTAACATCGTCATCGGCTTCGCTCGTCTCGGCGGCTATTCGGTTGGCATCGTCGCAAATCAACCTGCATTTCTCGCAGGAGTTTTAGACATTGACGCATCGGTCAAAGCGGCCAGATTTGTTCGCTTTTGCGATTGCTTTAATATTCCGCTCATTACTTTCGAGGACGTTCCCGGTTTCTTGCCCGGCGTCAATCAGGAGCATCAGGGCATCATCCGCCACGGAGCGAAACTCCTCTACGCGTTCGCCGAGGCGACTGTCCCGAAGATCACCGTGATCACTCGAAAGGCATACGGCGGTGCATATTGCGTGATGGCCTCAAAGCACATTCGCACGGACATTAACTTCGCCTACCCGACCGCTGAGATCGCGGTAATGGGTTCTGAAGGAGCCGTCGGCGTGCTCTTCAAGAAGGAGATCGCCGAACGAGACGACGACTATCGCCTCGCGAAGGTCGCAGAGTTCAGCGAGAAGTTTGCAAACCCCTATATCGCCGCCGAGCGCGGTTACATAGACGAAGTGATCGAGCCCAGATTCACCAGACCGAAGCTGATCCGGGCCCTTTCCCTGCTGCAAAACAAACGCGACTCAAATCCGCCGAAGAAACACGGCAATATCCCGCTCTAGTAGATGGAAACGATCACCCTCCAACGGCCGACATGGGCCGAGATCAACCTCGACGATCTGGCGGCGAACTACCTTTCGGTCCGCCATTTTGTAGGCGAGGGCATCGAATGTATGGCCGTGATAAAGGCCGACGCTTACGGCCACGGCGCCGTCGAATGCGGCCGACGCCTAGAACAAGAAGGTGCCGAATGGCTGGCGGTGGCAACGGTCGAAGAAGGCGTCGAACTTAGAACTGCCGGTATATCGCCGCCGATCCTTGTCCTTGGCGGTTTTTGGCCCGGGCAAATCGGGATCGCGTTAGCGGAACGCCTGACTCCAGTCATCTTCACGATCGAACAAGCTGAAGCGATCGATGGCATTGCCCGTTCGGGAGGTGAGGCAGTCAGCGTACACATTAAATTCGACACCGGCATGGGCCGTCTGGGCTTTCGGTACGACGAAGCACCCGAGATCGCCGCCCGGCTGTCTGAGTTCTCCGGAATTCGGATCGAGGGCCTGATGACCCATTTTGCTGCCGCCGACGATCTGGCATCTGACCTCACGGCGATCCAGATCAGCCGGTTTGAGGATATAAAAAGTGCATTCCGTGCGGCAGGCATCGAACCGCGGTACACCGATCTCGCAAATTCACCCGGTGCCGTCGCTCATCCGAACTCGCGTTCGAATCTCGTCCGGCTCGGCGGTGTTTTATATGGCCTCGGCGGAGACGTTTTGCCAAAGGGCATCGAAACGCCGCAACTGAAAGCGGTCATGTCGGTAAGGTCGCGGATCGCGACGATAAAGACTATTAAGGTGGGTCAATCAGTCGGTTACAGCCGAACCTTCACTGCCGAACGCGATACGGTGGTCGCAACCGTGCCCATCGGTTATCACGACGGTTTTCGTCGATCGCTCTCGAATGTTGGCAAGGTCATAGTTCGTGGACAATACACCGATGTGATCGGGAGAGTTTCGATGGACTGGATAACGATCGACGTCACGGACGTTCCCGAGGCAACGGTCGGCGATCTGGTCACGGTGATAGGCCGCGACGGCTCGGCCGAAATAAAAGCAGAAGACATCTCACGGGAATTAGGTACAATATCGTATGAAGTCACTTGCGGTATAAGCAGACGTGTTCCGAGACTCTTTTCTGGAAAAAATAGACTATGAACTATCCTCTACAGTTATCGTTCAAACTTCTCGCGATCGCCAGTCAGATATATATTCGCGACGCAAACGGCAATCTGCTCGGCTACGTAAAGCAAAAGCTCTTCAAGTTTAAGGAAGAGATCAACGTCTTTGCTGACGAAGCTCAGACGCAGCGGTTATTCGGCATCAAGGCCGATCGCGTGCTCGATTTTTCGGCTCAGTACAACTTTACAAACGCTGCCGGTCAGCATCTCGGTTCGATCAAACGCCGCGGAATGCGCTCGATCTTTAAAGCAAACTACGAGGTCTATGACAGCAGCGGATCTCAGGTAATGCACATCCATGAAGAGAATGGCTGGATCAAGGTCGTCGATTCGCTCCTCGGCGAGATACCGCTCGTGGGCATGTTTACCGGATATTTCTTTAACCCATCGTACATAGTCGAACGAATGGACAAAGCCCCGGTCGCCCGGCTTCAGAAGCAGCCGGCCTTTTTTGAAGGCATCTTCAACCTCGAACTGCTCGGCCCTGTCTCAGAAGAAGAACAAACACGCGTTTTGCTAAGTGTACTGATGATGACATTGCTCGAACGTTCACGCGGATAGAATTTACATAATGCGGTTACGAGGCGGGGCTGAATTTACTTTAAAGGAACTCGCCATCGGCCTTTATAACAAGGTCGACGACGCTGCGGTGTTCAGCAATGCCGCGCAGGTCGCCTTCTACTTCTCGTTTGCCATTTTTCCGCTCCTTTATTTTCTGGTCAGTCTTTTTGGTATCGTCCTCGAATCGTCGCAGGGGCTGAGGGACGAACTCTTTTCCTACCTTCGGCAGGTAATGCCGCTCTCGGTATTTGACCTGGTAAAACGCACGATAGACGAGATCATCGAAAACAGCTCGGGCGGGAAGGTCACCATCGGCCTCGCGATCACGCTGTGGTCAGCGTCCGCCGGTTTCGACGCGATCAGAAATGCTCTGAATACGATCTACGGCGTCAGGGAAACGCGCTTCTGGTTTCGCACAAAAGCGGAATCCCTCGTGCTTACTTTTGTGATCTCGATGCTCGCGGGCGTCGTTCTGGCAATGGTCTTCTACGGCTGGCAGCTCTTTAAGTCCCTTACGCTGAAGCTCGGCATTGAGAGCGATATGCCCGTCTTGCTGACTGCCGTGCAATGGGTGTCGATCTTTCTGGTAATGCTTCTGGTTTGCGAGGTCATTTATAATCTGCTGCCCAATTTCCCAAAATTCCGCTGGGAATGGATTACGCCCGGCTCGCTCGTCGCGATCCTGATGTGGGTGCTGCTTACCACGGGTTTTAGGACGTATCTGGGATACTTCAATACGTACGATCGTGCCTACGGCTCGCTTGGGACAATGATCATCCTGATGCTCTGGCTTTACCTTACAGCTTCGGCACTGATGATCGGCGGCGCGATCAACGCCGTACTCGACGAACTGTCAAAGCACAAAGAGGAGCCCGAGCCTCTATCAGAATAGCTTGCGGCTTTCGGCTCATCTAACTCGCAGTGTTATATTTAGAGCATGTCCATGATGCTCGCCGAGATCGCCGAACAACCCGCCGCCCTGGAACTAACGCTCGCCAATGAGCAGTCGAAGTACGCGGCCCTGGGCCGGTTCCTAAAGCAAAAAGATATTGATCTGGTGGTCATCGTTGCCCGCGGCAGTTCTGACAATGCGTCGCTCTTTGGCCGTTACCTGATCGAGGTGACGACCGGAATTCCGGTCTCGCTCTGTGCTCCGTCGGTCTACACGCTGTACGGCGCGAAGGTTAATCTCTCGCGAGCACTCGTCATCGGCGTTTCGCAGTCGGGCGAAGGCGACGACATCAACATTGTCCTCGAAAGTGCAAAGGCCTCGGGTGCGTACACACTCGCGATCACCAACGAAGCCGGCTCGACAATGGCAAAGATCGCCGACGAAGCCCTGCTCATCCATGCTGGACGCGAGCGTTCGGTCGCCGCGACGAAAACCTACACGGGCCAGATGCTGCATTTTTATATGCTGGCGAACGCTCTCGCCGAACACAGCCTCGCGATCGAAAAGATCCCCGATTTCACGGCAAAAGCTCTCGAGCTAAAGGACCAGATCACGCCCCTCGTCCAACGCTACGTTTTCATGGAAAACTGCGTCGTCGTCGGACGCGGGATGAACTACGGCAATTCGTACGAGCTCGCGCTCAAGCTGATGGAGACGTGCTACGTCGTCGCCGAGCGTTTCTCGTCGGCCGACTTTTTCCACGGCCCGCTCGCCATCGTCGAACGCCGCTTCCCCGTCGTCCTCTTCGGCCCGGCCGGCGTCACGCAGCAGAGCAGCATCGAGCTCCTCGACCGCCTCCACGAGCTAAATGCCGACTGCCTCGCCATCACCAATGACGTCGAGATCGCTAATCGTTCGCCCAAGAGCCTGATGCTTCCGCCGGATATCGACGAGTTTTTAACGCCGATCCCGTTCATCGTACCGGCTCAGTTGTTCGCGGCACTGCTGTCTGAAGCAAAAGGTTTGGATCCGGATGCCCCGCGTTCGTTGTCGAAAGTAACGAAGACAATATAGAGCTTCGCGAATTCTTGTCGCCAACGGCGACGCACACTAAAGCCTAGGGTGCAGGCCGAGAGGCCGGAACCCTAGGTTCGGGCGGTGTTGGGCTCGCTCCCTGTAGGGGAGCCACATTTCAACGCGGAGCTGATCGTCCCCTACAGGGACGGGAAAATCGTATCGCGAGTTCCTAGGGATCCGCTCCCGTTGGTCGCTGCTCCCTAGGCTTTAATGTCCGTCGCCGTTGGCGACAAGAGATTCGCCCCGTTTCTCGCTATAATGCAATATGATTCGCGGTTCCGTAATATTCATATCCATTTTTATCTGCGTAAATCTGTGGCCAAATTCTGTTATGTCGCAAAACACGCCGTGTAGGTTTGATGAGGTGACGCTGGCGTTTGTGGGGACGGCGGTGGAGCAGGCGCGGTGTTTGTTGCGGCCGAATGCGATCGGCGGCGTGCTCGGGGCGGAGCTCAAGAAGCTTCCCGATCCGCTCGAGAAGCTGATCGGCGAGAAGGTCGGCATCTCTCGCACCGAGCTTCGCAAATTTCTGGTAAAGAATAAGCTCGACGAAATGGCGCTCGGCGGTTCGCTCGACCTGCATCTCTCGCACGGCGTCAGGAGCGACGGAGTGGTCATGGTGGCGTCGTACTTTGTGATACACGACACCTCGACGCCGTATCTGAAGGACGCCGAATTCCCCCGCAACATCGACACCGACCCGACGTGGCCCGGAAACAAACTCGACATCTGGCTAAAGAATCCGGTCGCACACGTTTTTGTGAATAGATTAGGAGAATCGATCACGACAACACCCTTTGACGAGCCGGTGAAGAAGGGCTTCGGGACCAAGTTCGCGAGAGATGTCCTCAAAGACGACGCCAAAGGCACCCAGATCCACATCGAACTAGTCCAACCCCGCCGCCGCGACCCGTCGAATTCGAATCCAACCAACGACCGCATCGCCCCGCTGCCCGGCTTCTCGACCAAACAATACGAACGCCTTGCCCTTCTCTACGTCGTCGCCAGCGTCCGCCGCAGCACGTGGCTCATCCCCGCCTACCACTCCGCCATCGACGCCGGCATAAAAGGCGCCCACGACGACCCGCAGAATCTCGAACTTGAACGATTCGCTGCGGAATTAAAAAAGCTAACAAAAATTATCGGAAAGTAAGATCAGCCAGCCGCATTCAGCAGCGCTTCGCGCATGGCTCCGGCGGTGCGCCAGCGGCTTTCGATGGATTTGGAGAGGGCGGTTTCGATGACGGCGGCGACGTGGACGGGGACGTCTGGGACTCGGGCACGGACCGGGATTATGGGCTTTTCGAATATGGCTTTGACCGTTTCGGCGATGCCGGCTTTCGGGCTGATGTCGAGGGCGTGGGCACCGGTCAGGAGGCTGTACGCGGTCATTCCGATCGCATAGATATCGGACGGCGGCTTTACATCCTTGAAGTCACGCACCTGTTCCGGCGGCATATATGCGATCGTGCCCGCCACGTCGCCGACCATCGTCACGCCGCTCATGCCGGTTTGCTTGAAGCTTTTTGAGAGGCCGAAATCCGTGAGTTTCGCGGTGCTCGACGGAAACTCGCCCATGACCAGGATGTTCTGCTCCTTGATGTCGCGGTGAACGAACCCGCGTGAATGCGCAAAATCGAGCGCCGCGAGCGTTTGGCTGATAACGCTGACCATTTCGCGATAGTCGAGCTTCCCGCCGCGATGCTTGGCGAGCCGGGCGGCGTCCATTCCGGCTATGAATTCGGTCACGAGATAGACGAGCCCATTGTGCGTTCCGTGCTCGATGTAGCGAACGATGTTCTCGTGTTCGAGCGAAGCCGCGACCTCGATCTCACGCAAAAATCGCTTTAGCGACTGCTCACTGACCGCGACTTCGGGCAAGAGTGTTTTGATCGCGACCGCTCTGCCGTCGGATTCGGCACGGGCGAGCATGACGCTGCCCATTCCCCCCTGCCCAATGATGCGGATCATCTGATAGTTAGGTATCGGCTGCGGATTTGCCTTCAGCTTTTCGCGGCATTCGTCACAGATGTAGCTTAGTTTCTGTTCGGTGTTCTCGGCCTCAAATTTTCCCGGCAAGCCGCATTTCAGACAGGCGATGGTTACGATCGACGGATGAGTTTCGCCCTGCATTCGGGCAGTGTCCTGAAACTCGTCCAGCCCGGTCGAGACCTCTACCTCGAGTATCGTTTCGCCGCCCTGTATACGGTCGCCGCTTTTAAGGTACGCGGTCTCGACCCGCATTCCGTTGACGTACGTGCCGTTCGTCGAACTTAGATCACGCAGAAATGCCTGCGGCGGTGCGATCTCGAGAATGCAGTGGTGTCGGGAGAAATATCGGTCCTGCGGCAAACAAAACTGCGAGTCTTCGCTCCGCCCGATCATGAACGTGTCGTGCTGATCGAACGTGAACACACGGCCCGTCTGCGGACCGGCTATGACATTGAGGGTAACTCGCATTTAGGGTCGAAAGGCCTTAGTTTAGGCTCCCGAGAAAGATCGCGGCACCATAAAGGACGACGATCAGGGCCATGATCACGATATAAACCGCTCCGGTGGCGATGCCGGCGATAGCCATTCCGCGTCCGCCGTTCTTTTCCGGGTCGCTCTTTATCTGCGACATCGAGATCCAGCCGGTGATCATTGCTGCCGGAGCGAGCAGGACGCCGATATAGCAGCACCAGCCGATCGTAATGCTCGAAATGCCAAGGCAGAGCGAAACTATCGCCAGCGTCTGATTTGGTGAGACCGTCATCGGGTAGCCGCCGAACTGCTGCTGCGGGTTCATCTGCGGCTGCTGCCACTGCACGGGTGGTGCGGAGGGCGGATTTGCGGGCCAGCCGACCGGGTTTGTTCGACGCCCTTGCTCAAACATCACCGTCGGCGGCGAATCATCACCTGACCGCGACGGCCCGTCCACTGCGACGAGCAGTTCGCCGTCCTCAAGACAAAAATTTAACGTCGGGTCGGTGTAGGTCTTTTGGCACCGCAGGCATTGTTTCATAGGCCGGTCGTTTACTTTCTGATCTCGAGATTTTTGAACGCGACCTTGACGCCGTCACCCGCGTAGAGGCCCGGAACACCGCCGGAATAGCCGTGCTGGTTCTTGATCGAGTTTACCATCGTTCCGTTGATATACAGCTCGACCTTGTCGTCCAGATCACGAACCTCGAGCGTGTTTTCCTCGGCCCCTTCCTTGATCGCGGTCGAGGTTGTCCAGGTGACGACGGTTTTTTCGTTCTGCGGCTCGTGCCGGACGACGCGGTATTTCTTTTTCTTGGTATCGATCAGGAACGCATAGCCCTGCTGCAGCGGCGTCGGGTTGCTGTGAAAAATTAGCCCGTAGCCCAAGCTGCCCGCCATGTTGTCGACATTTCGGAGCGTCACACGCGTGTCGGCTTTCTCGGTCTTGTGCTGCTCGGGGGCGACGAGAACGTAGTAAAAGCCCTTCTTCTTCGAGCTCATAACAAACTCGTCGTTAGAATTGAATTCCGTGTTGCCGTATGCCGAAAACTCCTTCACCCACGGTTCGAGATCGACCGTTTCGAGATCTGTACGGCTCGACGTCGGGCTGGTGGTCGTGGAGGAATTTGAAGTCGTCGTTGATGAGTTAGTTCCCTTGTTTGCCGGAGCGTTCTTTACGGTGTTCGACGAAAGATCAGTCTTGTTGTTGTCCGCATTCATCCCTATCAGAACGAGCGCTCCGAAACCGCCGCCGCACAACAGCACGATGCCGCCGAGAATGCCGACCACCCAAAGCCATGTCTTCGAAGACTTTTTCGGCGGCTGCATCGAATATGCCTGCGGCGTGTTCCAACCCGGCTGCGAACCCTGCTGACTAGGCATCTGCGGCTGTGGCTGCGTCGCACGCGGCTCGTTTATCATCACCGTCGCGGGCGGCTGCTGCCCCATCTGAGACAGGACCGAGCCATCTTCGAGACAAAAATTTAGGTTATCGTCAACGTACGTTTTCTGGCATCTCGGACAGATTTTCATTCGCTTTTCCCTGCTGTTATGTTTTTTTGGTTAAAGAACGCCCCTATTATACTTATTAATGCGATCAAACGCGACTTTTTCGGATGTGGATTCGTTTTTCCCGCTCAAACCCCAGCCAATTCATCTGATCGCCCCGCATTCGCGGCACCAATTAGACATACGTCAGAACAACGTCTTTGTTCCGCTCCGCTCCGTGCCTTCCGTGGTCGAACTCCTAAGAACCTGATGATATCAGCTCTGTCGGAGCGTCCTGTCTGTAGCCCGCAGCGTCCACGATTGCCCTTAGCTCCGTAGGAGCGTCTTGTCTGTAGCCCCCAGCGTCCACGATTATTCTCAGCTCCGTAGGAGCGTCCTGTCTGTAGTAACACGACATCAAAAATGATCTCAGCTCCGTAGGAGCGTCCTGCGATATACAAACATGCCGCCGCTACAGAGCTGCTACAAAAACCCGACGCTCCAGACTTGAGGTAATGGGTTATTTTGATATTCTTCGCCGTGAAGCGGCGAAAGACATTAGCCAGATGCGGAGCTTCTGGTTGCCGGAACCCACGATCCTCGTGCGGTGAAGCCGCACCAGCCTTATCTTGCCGCACCTTCGACGCGGCGAGTTCATATCGCATCTGACCAGAAGCTTCGCATCGAACTATTTTCTCTGGCCGCTCTGCTGCCTGATCTTTTCAAAATGATCTACTCCCAGACTTGACAAGACGTTGCATCTATGCTACACTTCTTCAGTAATGCAAGTGCTTGATTTCTTTTCCCGCCTTTGTACGATGGCAACCAACCGTAAGCCGCCTATGGAAGGACCAGTTCCGAAAGCGTCAACCTCAAGTGGAACGGGACAAGGTATGTATTCTCACAAGTGGAACGATTTTTCGTCGCAACCCATATTATTTGCAACAGTTAACCGTTCCACTTTCAGCGCCCATGTGGAACGCTTGCAAGTGAGACGATGGACAGCATGGCAGAGCGGGCTGGAGGGCCGCAATTAGAGCCGAAACAATGAACTTCTAATGATCTACGCGTATCAACATCTTTGCCGCCATCTCCGATCATATATGGACAAAAGTCTTTGCAAAACGCCGATAAAAGGCTACACTTTCAACAAGGTTGTCCGACATCCGCGATTGTTATTGTTTAATCCGGCAAGCAAGCTCAAAAACTCACGCCCGATTATCGTTTCACCCTCGGTTGCAGCGTCAACAAACCACCATTTCAACCGTAACTTACTGCCTCTGAGGGATCTATGAAGCGTTCTGCCTTGCTCATCGTCATTACTGTTTTTTCCGTCGTCGTCGCCGTCACGTACCTCCAGTCGTCACTAGCCCAAAACCGGACCCTGATCGTCTCGCAACCCGAAGAAGGCGACAAGCAAATGGCAGAGGAGATAAAACGGCTTACCAACCGTTCGACCGATGGCCTGGTCTCGAAAGAGAACCCTGACGGCAGTGTCGATGTCGATCTGGCGGAAAGGTTTCAAAACGTCTCGATCGCCGCTCTTGACGAACAGGGGCGCACGGTTGTCGGCTGCGTCACCTCTCTAGATGAGGCAAATGATTTCTTTGGACGTGACCTTGAGAGCGGGCGAACGCTCGGACCAAGATTTTCACCTTTAGACGAGGTCGAACAACAGGCGAAGGATCACGGAATGGGTGTAAATGAGTACAAATTCTATCTTGACCTCATTGAAAAAGCGGCGAGAGATCGTGCTAATTCCCCTAATGCAGCTACCATTACGATCATTAATAACGATGGTCCCGCCGAGGGATTTAACGATGCAACGGCAGTACCTCCGGTAGGCGGCAACAATGGCGCGACTTTGGGGCAACAGCGCCTGAATCTGTTCAATTTTGCCGCCGGCATATGGGGTGCGTTTCTCGACTCGAGTATTCCTATCCAAGTAAGATCGGAGTTTAATCCATTAACCTGTTCGCAGTTTTCGGGAACCTTGGGATCAGCTGGGGCCTTGACCGTTCATCAGGGTGGAGGAGTACTCCTTCCAGGAACCTGGTACCATCAAGCTCTTGCGAATAAGCAGAGTGGCTCGGACCGCAGTGCTCAGCCTGACCTTCAAGCACAGTTTAATAGTAACGTGAACGGCAGCGTCGGATGTCTAAACGGCAGAGTCTTTTATCTCGGTTTTGATAATTCAACGCCTGCGGGTACAACTAATCTTTTAGTGGTGCTGCTTCATGAAATGGGGCACGGTCTCGGATTTTCCAGTTTTGCCGACGGTTCAACCGGAGCCTTATTCAACGGGGATCCCGACGTTTACACCACCAACATCTTCGACAACACCGTGAACCTGGGCTGGAATGCGATGACAAATGCCCAGCGTCAGGCATCCGCGATCAACAACGGCAATGTCTTTTGGAGCGGGCCAAGTGTCGCTGTCGGTTCGGGAGACATTGGTGGTTGTCGCGACAATGCAAATGGAAGGCTCCAGTTGCATACGCCAGCTTCATTCTCGCCCGGATCTTCGGTTTCGCACTATAGCACGGCTTGCTTCCCAAATCTCTTGATGGAGCCGAGCATCAATCCCGGTCTTCCGATCGACCTGGATATGACGCGTCAGCAGATGCGGGATATTGGATGGTTTCGCGATTCGGATGGCAACAATACGCCCGATACGATCACAAACGTGACGCCGAACAGCGGTTCATTGACCATAGGGGCGAATACGAATGTGACCTGGACGAATGGCGGTGGTTTTAACAGGAATGTGACCATCGAATTGTCAACCAACGGCGGCACGACCTTTCCGACCGCTCTCGCTACAGACATAGCGAACACCGGCACTTTTAGCTTTGTGGTTCCTAACTTGCCGACCGCGACTGCTCGAGTAAGGGTTCGCGAGGCCACATTTGCGGCTCCGGTAGGAACATCGTCGGCGAACTTTACGATTGGAGGAGCAACACCGACGCCAACTCCAACGCCAACTCCAACACCGACGCCGACCCCAACACCGACTCCAACACCGACTCCAACACCGACGCCGACACCGACGCCGACTCCGACTCCGACACCGACCCCAACACCGACGCCAACACCGACGCCGACTCCAACACCGACGCCTACACCGACTCCTACGCCGACTCCAACACCGACGCCTACACCGACTCCGACGCCGACGCCGACGCCGACGCCGACGCCAACGCCAACGCCGTTCCCAGAGATCGATCTGCAGGTTTCTCAGTCGGATTCGCCTGACCCGGTGATAGTTGGGCAGCAAGTAACCTACACGATTACTGTCAGCATCTTCCCGACCGCACTTGGCGGCGGTGCGTCGCCTGTTGTTCGGTTCACGTTCCCGACCGGTGTGGCAAATTCGTTTGTAAGTGCTTCCGGGACAAATAACTTTGTCGGAGCACCCGACGCGACCGGCGTTACATTCTCAGGCGGAACCATAGCGACAAACGGAGGAAATCCCGGAACCGCGACCCTCACCGTCGTCGTCACGCCCGTGGGCATCGGAACAATGACGAGTTCCGGCACCGGCGTTATCGTCGATCCGGCTAATCTGATCGGGGAAACTAACGAAAATAACAACACAGCGGCGACGATAACCACAACGGTAAACGCCGTCCCAACGCCGACTCCAACGCCTACTCCAACGCCGACGCCGACTCCAACGCCGACGCCGACTCCAACGCCGACGCCGACGCCGACCCCAACGCCGACGCCAACTCCTACGCCGACGCCAACTCCGACTCCGACGCCAACTCCGACGCCGACGCCAACGGCTACCCCAACGCCGACACCGGGATGCTTGACGACTCAGGCGTTGTTAGACCCGAGTATCGAGCAGAGCACTGCCGGACAGACTTCGATAACAAATCCAAATTGGCCTTCGACGTCTACGAATTTCCAGTCATCGCTGTGCAGTGTGGCATTTTGTGGAGCGGGCGGCCCGCCGCGTACCGGAACATTCCTTGCGTGGTTTGGCGGTACATCAAACGCCGAAGCAGGCAGCATTCAACAGACTCGTGTGATCCCGGTCGGTACGAACCCGACACTCAGATACTGGATGCAGATCATAGGGGTCGCGGCTCCATTTAACGCGACACTGGTCGTAAAGGTCGACGGCATTACCGTCCAGACAATTACCGAACCTACGGTCGCCGAAGGTGCCTACACGGAACGTGTCATCTCGCTTCCCGCCAACGTCGCCGATGGCGGATCGCACGTCATTCGTTTCGAGTACAACAATCCTGCGGGCAGCGGCACGTCAAGCTTCCTCGTAGATGACATAACCCTGGACGTAAGCACCGGCCAATGCGCAACGCCTACGCCGACTCCGACAGTTACACCGACTCCGACGCCAACTCCGAACGTTATATCAATACAAGGAAGGGTTCTAACGCCAACGTTCCTGGGTTTAAGGGATGTGAGGGTTCGGTTGATCGACACGGCTGGAAATACTCGAATAGCGACGACGAGTTCCTTTGGCGTCTATTCATTTACTGATTTGCCCCCGGGCCTACAGTACACGCTCACGGCACAGAACAAGCGATACCGATTCGCCCCTCGGGTCGAGGTACTGACAACGTCGGTTACTAATTATGATCTGATCGGGCTGGAATAACTGGGGATGCGGACTTACTGCAGAGTGAGTCCGCACCTTCCGCAGAATTTGATGTGAGGCGGGAAGGCCCCGCCGCAACGGCGGCAGACTCGTTCGGCCTGCGGTGGTATGGAGCGGCTGGCTGAGGTAAAATTTGCCGGCTGACGGGCCGCGAATTGCTGAGCAGGCGTAATATTTAACCCGCATTTGCCGCAGAATCTGGAATCGCTTAGCACAGCACCCGCGCATCGCGGACACGGATATGTGCCCGATTGCTGCTCGGCCGGCGAGATCATTGCAAAGGTTCCGCCGCCGCATCTGCCGCAGAATCGTACGCCCTGAGCAAACCTCGACCCGCACGTCGAGCAGGCAACGATTCCCGGCATCAGGCTCGACTGCGGCGAACCGCTCGTGCTCGTACCTTGCGAAGATGGATGGCTGCTAGCCCCGTACCGGCTCCGCAGCTGGGCCTGGATAACCTGTTCGTTCGCCCCGTCGCGGATCTCTATGACCCGCTCGTCGTCTTTCTCACCGGGTTTAGAGACCCGTAAGATATGCTGACCGGCTGGAATATCCGTCAAAACAACCCGGCCCGAACTGCCGACGCTTCCCTTCCGCTCGTCGTTGACATAGACCTCAGCATCGATCGGAGCGAGCACGACGAGACGCGATTTGCCGATGCGTTTCTCATCGATATCCTCGGCCGCTTCCTCGAGCTGTCTGATCCATTCGGCGACAGAGTCCGGCCGATGGTTCGGGTCGATCTGCAGAGCGCTCATGATCACGCGATCGACATCAGCAGGAATGTCAGTCCGGATCGACGAAAGCGGCGGCGGCGTATGCATTACTTTCTGCATAACGAGCTGCATAAGCTCTCCGGAGAAAGGCGTCTTCCCGCCCAGCATCAGGTAAGCGATCGTTCCGAGCGCGTAGAGATCTGCCCGTTTGTCGACCTTCAGTTCGGGCTGCATCTGTTCGGGAGACATGAATTCCGGCGTACCAATGATGCCCCTCGACGACGGCGTCGCTTTCGACGATGCGTCCGTCACGGTCTGATTCATGATCTTGGCCAGCCCGAAGTCGCCAACCTTTACAAACCCGTCGCCGCCCTTGCCCTTCTGCATTATGAAGATGTTTGCAGGTTTCAGGTCGCGATGAAGGATATCCAGATCATGCGCCGCATCGACACCGTCCGAGATCTGACGAAGCAATCGAACCGCACGCTTTACCGGCAAGGTGCCCTCGCGCCGAAGCAAACGATGCAGCGTCTCGCCCTCGACGTACTCCATGACCAGATAAAAGATGCCGTGGTCGGATTCGCCAAAGTCTGTAACACTAACGGTATTGGGGTGCTGAATAGAAGCCGCTGCCTGAGCCTCGCGCTCAAAACGCGCGATCGCCTCGCCTTCCTGCAGATCTTCACTGCTGAGAATGTCTTGACGGACAGTTTTGACTGCCACCATTCTGGTATCAAACTTCTTATCACGAGCAAGGTACACTTGCCCCATCGCCCCGCGGCCGAGACGACTCTCGAGAAGATACCTTTCGGCGAGCAGCTGCGGACCGGGCAAAGCGAATCTGGTCGCGGTTCCGTCCACGGCGCATTCAGCAACCTCATCCGGATAGCACAACTCGCATTTAGGACATTCCTTCATTACGTTAATTATCTTGTACGGCGACGGAGAATATTCCAAATCCAGAACGCCCGACACACAGTATTTTTGCACAAAATTTCTTTGCGTTATGATCAGACTTGGGTTAAGCCCGATTGTTTTGTTATACTTCCCGAGTCAGTTTGGGTCGATAGCTCAGTCGGTAGAGCAGCGGACTCTTAATCCGCGGGTCGCAGGTTCGATCCCTGCTCGGCCTACCATTAAAATCAACAAGTTAGGGTCGCCAGAACGGCGACCCTTTGTTGTTTTGTGCAACATTTGTGCAACAGTTTACATTCTTGCCGTTGAGAAGAGCATTTTTTCGAGCCTGTTGGTCGCATCCTCTTGCATTGTTGGTAGTACATGCGAGTAGGTATCTAATGTCTGGACAACTGAGGCATGGCCTAAGCGTTCCGCAACGACCTTCGGACTAATACCTTCGAGCAGCAGCAAAGTCGCACAGGTATGTCGAAGGTCATAGAGCCGCAGTTCCGCAGAAAGCCCCGCTTCGACAACGATCCGCTTGAAATGCCGCTTGGATACATTACTATGTAGAAGCGGCGTCCCGATCTCGGTGGCAAAGACAAAATCCTGATTTTCGTAGGCTGGTCCGACCTTTAGTCTCTCAGCGAGCTGGTCACGGCGATGTGCCGCCAAGTCCCTAGTTACGGTTGACGGAAGTGGGACAATCCTTCGGCTTTTTGGCGTTTTTGGCTCTTCGAGACTCCAGCCGCCACCTTTCCGATTCCGAACCAGAACCCTCGTTATTGAAACGGTCCCTGACTCCAAGTCGACATCCTTCCATCGCAAACCCAGATACTCCTCAGGTCTCATTCCGGTTGACAGAGCAAGAGAGAAGATAATTCCCCACCGGTCATTTTCCGCAGACGCAAGGAAACGAGAACACTCGCTCGGCGAGAGAACTCGCATTTCCCTTCGCACCAGTTTTGGCAGATCAACCATTGACGCAGGATTCTGGTTAATTATCTGCCACTTAACCGCCTGCTTGAAGGCCGAATTCAAAATCGCGTGTGTGTATCGGACCGTTCTTCCTGACAGCCCCTTCTCGGTCAGTTGGGAATAAAGATTCTGAAAATCGAGCGGCTTCACTTTTGAGACATTGATCTTGCCGATTGCCGGTCTTACATAACGATTCATGTACTCTGAATAATCGTCAAACGTTCGACCTTTCAGCCGCGGCTTGGCGGATACTTCCAGCCAGTTATCGAGGTACTCATCCACAGTAACCTGCGTGCGATCAATAAAAATACCTAGATCCAGTTCCCTTTTCTTCTTCGTCTCAAGGATCTCAGCATCCTTCCGGCGGCCCTTTACAGTCTGATTGAAAAATCTAGTCTTCCCGTTTTCATCACGACCTAAAAAAATTCGTACTTGCCAAGTATCCTTCCCACGTTTTACCAGTGTCATACCTTGCTCCTCGTTTTATATTATATGTTACAGCATATAGTATAAGCTCCTCTTACCCAACTTTGACACTGACAACCTGAAAATCTAGACTTTGGCCATGGGCTTGATTTCTACCAGAGACGCGGCACAACGGCTTGGAATTAGTATGCTTCGCGTGCAGCAGCTGATCCGAGCGAACCGTCTGCCAGCCAGGAAGATCGGTCGCGACTACCTAATTGAGGAGGCGGATCTTGTCACAGTCGCGGATCGAAGACCGGGACGTCCCTCGAAAAAGCATTCGACTTAGCCCGCCTTCCTGCCGTCCTGTTTTCTCAGCCGTATAACGTGATCGAGTAAGGCGCTGCCTTCACCTCTGGGCATCCATATGGTCAAGTTGGCTTCCTTATATCGCCGGTTGATGAAATACATGCATGCTGTGTAGGCATTTGGCTCGTTCACGATAGCGTCACCTAATTCTGCCCTCGCCTTCTCTCCATCCAACGGATCAGCAGTACGGCTAACGATAGCTTCGATTCGCTCGGCCTCTGTTCTAAGACTCTCTGGGTCGAGCCCCTGGGTTGTAAGCATTTGAAGATAGTCCTCTGCTAACAAGCCCCAGTCAACCGGAGTTACTTCGTACATCGTCGCGCCGTATAAGCGACGAACTCTTGCGTCGAGTGAACTCATAGATTCCCCTCCTGTTGTGCAGACGACTCCAAATACTCGATCCGTTGTTCAAGGTCGAGCATTTCCATGCCTCTGATCGACTGTTCGAGAATTATCTGGGCCGACCGGATCTCTGCCGCAGGTGTCTCGCAGGTTAGGTTCCGCTCGAGTGTATCGATGGCCTGATGCGAAAGAGACTGGAGTTTCGAGATCGTGTTCTCCAGCACACCGCGTCGCAAACGCCGGTACTCATCCTTAAACGGTTTGGTCTGCATCCACCGCCAGAAGGTCGATGGGGCAACGTCTGCTTTCGAGCAAGCGGCCTCCACCGTTCTTTCCGTCAATAAAAATCCGATCAGTTTCTCTTGCTTCGCTGATATTTCTTCAGAATCGTGCATTTCCATCTATATCCTTTCAAAAATTGGGTTTTGGCACTAATGGCACCTTTTTTCCGGCAGTGATTTCGTGCAAAAGCTCAGTTTTGGCACTAATGGCACTGTTTTCACGAAGTGTCGTTTAAAACATACTTTGCCGCCGGCCTGCCGCCCGTATCAGTCCTGATCGCCCGGATCGCCCTGATCCATTGATACTCGACAAGTATCTCCAACGCAGACATCACATCCTTTGCGTCAGCCAGATCTCGCCAGTGTTTGCGGTGAACATCCCTCGCCGTAAAGATCGGTGAGAGTTTGCCGGATTTCAAATGCCCAAGAATGGTCCGTGCCCTGCCAAACTCGGGTTTTTCCGTCCCCGCGTATAGACGAATCGCGTGGGCCGCAACGAACTCGATCCAGCTTGCGGCCCTCTGTACATTCTTCAGGGATACCTCCGTCTTGGTGTCGAGTCCACTCACCAGATCAACCATCTGGAAGATAAATGCGAGCTTTGGCATCAAACCCGAGTATTTTGAATAATGAGCCGCCGGAATATCAGTGCCATTAGTGCCAAAACTCCGCCGAGTTTTCTGCTGGTGCCTGATGAGCCAGTCTTTATAGAACATTTGAGCCTGCTCACCAAAGGTCAGGAAGAATGTCCCGCCATCTTCATCCTTCAGACGCCGAATTCTGTAAACTTCTGGTTTCATTTCGTAAAGACGCCGAAAGACGCTCTTGGCACTTTCCACGCCGCGAGGCGGAGTGTCAACGTAATTATATTCCGGTGGATCAGGCCATACCGTGATCCCAAACCGAGGGAGTAGTCCGTCGTCCCCTCCCTTCTTCACGGTTGCCGCGGCAAGTGATGCTATCCTAGCCGGCTGGATACCACCGATAACCGATAGGCATAGATTTGTGACATAAAGGTCCTCACGGCCTACACGGTCTATGATCTCCGTCCCGGTTCCATTCGCCGCTCTTAGATAGAAGCCTCGATCCCGCTGCTTCTCCTTGTGGCCAAACTCATCGAGAAGCGGGCTGATCTCGTCGTGAACTGCTAACAGGCCATTCGGATTCTGGTTGAGTAGAATGCCGATCTTCTCGATCGTTGAATCCTGGATTATTAAACGCTCGGCCGTCTCGGGTTTGATCGACTTCAGCTCTGCCAGCGTCTGCTTGAGAACCTCTCGATCAACGATCGAATCAGTCCCCTTCTTACTTCGCCCAACTCCGTAACTTCCTTTGATTTGCCGCTCGACAGCCTCGATCTGCAGCTTTCGGCACGTTGCAGATGCGTCTATCTCAGCCTCGCGGGCATTGAATCGCTTCCGTGCGTCTTCCTCAAGGCTCAGGATAAAGCGAAGCCCGTCTTCTATGCTGGGCGTCTTCTTGACACCGCTCGGTCCAATGATCAAAGCATAGAGATTGGGAAAAAGGAAAAAGTCGCTATCGTGGGCTTTCGGCTGAATGCCAACCTTTGTGCCGATAGCCGACCCGAGTGCAACTAGGGTCGAGACCGCCACGTACTCCACCGGGCTGGATCGTCTCGCGGCGCAATCGGCAACGTATTCGCGAAGGGCTTCTGGAAAGATGCCAAGGTCGAGCTTCGGTACCGACGGAAGTTCCGGGATCGGGATGGGGCTAGGATCCTCCACCGAGCCTTCTGCGAAGTCCTCAGTCTTCAAGAGGATCTCGCGCACCTCCGACTCGGCTTCCGCGACCGATGTTCCGGTGCCGACACGCTTTAACATGTCTGCTTCAGCGTCCCGCAAAGTAATGTCCGAAAACTCGTCGCAGATGCGTTGAGCGGCAAGTTGTATCGATCGGACCGACGTTTCACCCGCACGAACCGACTCGCTACCGTTGGACATCGGACGTGCTATCTCGACATTTGCAATACGAGCGTCTCGATCCCCAGAGAACGGCGTTTGTTCATGATCGTCTAAATACATGCCGCCCTCCTCACCGCTTTTCCGAGTCTTAAAATCGCTTTCTCGATCCTGAGCTTCGCCTGACGCGACCCGTCGTTCGTTAGACAATCTCGACATATGACTTGCATGGCACTCATGGCAGACTGCGGCCGCAGCTTTTGGCAAGCGAAGCACCGGATCAAGCGTATGACCCTTACATCCAGCGGGAACGATTCGACATTATCGGTGCCGACACCCTCATCACTTTTCTTCTCGCTTCGTGGCCACAAGCATTCTGCACACATCGATGAGAGCCTTCCCTTTCCACCTGGGTAGAGCTTCACGCCGGCGACACCGCATTTCCCACAGCGGATTTTCTCAGTTCGACGGTCATACGTGTGTGTTACAATTCTTTCTGCAAGACCGTCGATCGCATTTGTATTGGTTTTGCCGGGGGTGTCGAAGTTAAGCCCTTCGATGCCCCCTCGTTTCTTATCAATCAACTTATTCATAATTTCCCTCCTGTTTCGACCCTCCGGTCGCTAACCACCGCTCCAGGGCGGAACGTGAAAATCTGTATTGTCTTCGGCCTACGAGAATCCTGGGGAACGACCGGTCGGTTCTTACAAGCGCGTATAACCGCTGCAAACTGATCCGCAGCTTGATCGCCGCCTCCTTAGCCAACAATATCTCTCTATCTGAACTCATGATATTCCTCCTAAAACTGACTTGACTCAGCAAGCTATTCGCCTACTGAGCCAAAGTATAAATAACGGAAAATAACACGCCGCTATGCTTAAATTTTTATGTTTTTTTCATCTGAACGGAACGCCGATTTTGTTCAGATGATTTACCGATTTTTATCTGAACCACGTTACTCGTCGTCTGTTGAGTTAGGGGGATGTGAGCCATGGGGTTTCTCAATTCGATCTGGAATCGGGTAGGTGGCGATTCGCGTTTTCAGAGCAACGCTTGCACGGGCACGTTTATCCAACTCTTCTCCCTCCTTCTTAAAGGCGAAAAGATAACCTTCTGCATATCCGCTAACATTCACACCTTTCTTTCGGTTTTTGAGTATGGTTTGATCCTTTTCGGTTATTTTAAGGATGCCAACACGCCGAGCCGCGTGCTCGATCGCAAGGTAGCTCAGCTTCTGGTTCACCTTTCCATCTAGGTGTTCCAGACGATTAAGTAGGTCGTCGGGGGTGTCGCTAAAGCGTTCCGGTCTCGCATATTCCTTCCATTGGACGTTCTCCTGCCTACACAATTGATGAAGGGCTTTCCAATGATTGTGAATTCCAGGATACTCGCGAAACAGCAGAATTTTCTTTTCATTCTCATCAGACTGGCCTTGTACCTTCCACATAAGAGCCAAGTCCTTTGCGTGCTCCTTGACTATGTCACCCACAAGAGACAAGTTTGGTTTTTCCGCTGGAAGCGCTTTGCTCGTTTTAAAGTTCGCAAACTCCGTTCTTTGGAGTTGCATCCATTGGCCGATCGCCTCGAATGTGTATGACTTTCTCATTAGACCGAGACGCTGGCTGAGCATATCGACCAACAAAAGTGTCATTGCTATCGCACTTCGATCGACAGCTCGTTCAAAATCGTCATCCGTCCAATCAGCCAGGCGGATCCCTTCGATGGAGCGTCTAGCGAACGCAAGGAGTAGAGCAACATCTTCTAGGGGATAGTAAATCAGTTGGAAGACCGGTCCCTCCTTACCAGTAACTCGAAGGAATAAGCAGGGTATCTTTTTTTCATTGTCGGGATAGTGGATTGAGATACGAGGCTCGTGAAACTCCCGTAGACGTTGCTCCTCCGAGAGTTTAGATAACTGGGCATCGGTTAGCCCCTCTTTGATAAACGGGCGCTCTTCGAGTGCTTGAGCTAATATTCGAGGGGCCCGATTAAAGTCTTCTTGCGAGATCTCGGGCACCGACGGTTCTTCAATGTTTTCTACATTTTCCTTCTTCATCCATTCTATGCACAGTATTGGCGGACTTAGTCGAATACGATTGTGAGAGCAGCTCTTGCCGTGAATTCTTCGTTCTAACCCATAGCATTCTAGTTCTTAGCCGCTTTCAAGATCCTTTCAAGCAGAACCGATACGGGTTCGTCGGAGTGTTTTGTTGACTATGCTTTCTCCCGGTTCTCGGACTAAAACCTATAGCAGATCAAACGCGCTTGTAATACCTGCAAGACGGTCAGAGTCAAATGGATCGGTCACTAGCACGGGTTTCTCGCCGAGATTTTTGATGATCAACTCGATAGAATCGTTCGGATCGACACACCTTGCGGTTTCAAGCTGAAGTCCGTGGCTTATAGCGTCACTCACGCTATCCGAGAGCCGCGTTTTTCGCTCTGAATGTACGTACTTGAGAATTGCTGCGTCGGAGATCAGATTCCATTCCCCTTTATACCGAATCGGTAGGTACGAATAGGAGTTTGCGAGCATCTGTTGACGCGCAAAACTCACTGGTTGCCATTCCTCCGCCTGAACAACCTCGCGAACCATGAAATCAGAAATATTTTGGCTATTGACCATAAGAGCATCCTCGATAATAAGTGCGAGTTGGACTGCGTGATTGGTTAGGTGCCGAGCATACGCTCCTTGATGAAGAGCGTCATTTCTCGCATTACGTACCAACCTATACAGCGTATCGAAAGGAGAGTGATAGCCCCTCCAGCGGACAGGCAGATCGCAAGCTAGAGGCGACGCTAACGAGATTCGCTTGATTTCATCTTCATACTTCCCTATGTCACCCGGCTTTTGCTTACCGGCTCTTCGATAAAGGAGTGATCCAAGCCGCTCTAATGCAAAAAGTATTTGCTGAAAACCTTCCGCATCCTGAAACGCCTGATGGCGAGCATCTCGGAAAAGATCTCGAAAGTAGACTCGTTCTTCAATTCGCATACGATCACCAGTAAAGCCGTCTACACCCTAAACACCTTCATCACCTCATCCCCTAGATGATTGATCACCTTCACCGCGATCCTGCCGGAGTCGGGTTTTTTGAAGGATCTTGATGTGTCGCTGTTTAGGGTTGACCAGGCTTCTTCGTTTATTTCGGCTTTTAGGCTCGTCTTTAGCGACTTGTACGGGTCGTTTTGGCCGAGGAAGTAGGCGTGTCGAACGAAGAAGCTCTCTTCGTTGTAGTCGGTGTCGATGAACCAGCAGGCGATGCCGTCGGTGCCGCTGCTTTCGACTCGGCCGGAGTTCGGGTGGAAAACATCCACGCCGTTTACCTTGACCATTATCTTTCCGTCGTCTGCGTCGAGAATGTCGATGTCCGGTTCGCCGAAGATGACGAAGAGGTTCCCCTTGCCGGTGTTTTTCAGATCCTCGGCCATGTGGAGATCAGCGTTCATTCGGGCTTTTAGCACCGGGATGCGGCCGAGTTTGTCGAATTCGGATGACAGCGCGTCGTAGTTAAACGCACATGCGATCAGCACGTCAAATTGGGCATCCCCTGCTTCGCGAGCGGCGGCAACGAGGTCGGGACGCGAGACTGTGCCGAATTCGGGGCCTACGAAGATCGCGGCACGCTTTTCTGAGCCTGATTCCTCGTATCTCGCCTCGGCACAGACGTAATCGCCGGGCCAACCGGTTGGACCTGCGGTGAATGTGATCTTGTCCTCTTTATGAGCCTGCTGGACGCCTGCGGTCTTTAGGTTGTCGAGGATCATCGAAACAAAGTCCTGGCTTTCCTGCCCGCTGCCAACCGCCGACTGCCTACTGGCCATCGGGTCGAGCAGTTCGTCGTTCTCGTCCACGCCGAGGGTTCGGTGGGGCGAGAGGCTTTCGACGGTGAAAGGGCCGGCAACGCGGACCTTTCGCTTGTCGTCGTAGGGTTTGTCGTAGAGAAATTCGCTGTCCGCCCTGGCCGCGATCGATGCGTCGATCTCTTTCTGCCGGGCAACCCGCTGCCTCCAGAATTCTGCATGCAGACGTTTCGCCTCGTCGTTCCATTTCTCGTCGGCGTTACGCGGGATTTCCCATTCTTCAAATGTCCGTTCCTGACCACTGGCCACCGACCACTGACCACGGAGAGGTTCGAGAGCTTGCTCGAACTTGTCCCAGATGACATCGATCTCGGTATTATTCGCGATGGATTTGAGTGTGATGTGCGGAACACGTTCGTAGACGAATCCGTGGCGAAGATCGTCGTGCGTCGGCTGGCTGGACGGCATGGTGCGGGTGATCTCGGCTTCTTTCTGCTGGCCCTCGGGCGAATCGGCAAGCAGGTAATACGGATAGCGAGCACCCATTATCCGTGCACGGGCCAGAGCAAGCGCGACACGCGACGTATCGATTGTTATCCAGCGCCTGCCCCATTGTTCGGCGACGTAGGCCGTTGTGCCGGAGCCGCAGGTCGGGTCGAGAACGAGATCGCCCGGGTCAGTCGTCATCAGCACACAACGTTGGATGATTTTTTCGGTAGTCTGAACAACATATATTTTCTGCTCAAGAAATCCACCTGTTGCAGTATCGGCCCATAGGTTATTCAAAGGTAGAACTGCGTAATCAGACCATGCCCGAAAGAAGGAAATTGTATTTCCACTTGAAGCTAATCGCCCCGCTTTCTTTACGCGGCTCATCCCCAATTCGGTGGTTCCCCACCATCGTACTCCAGGCGTATATTCTCGACCTTCAAACGCAACCGAATACTTACTTCCCGGGCCCGGTTTTGTAATGTTGTCCAATCTAAAGGCTGTCAATGCATCGCTTAATTCCGATGATGAAAGGCGGCGGCGAACAGCGGCTTCATCTCTTACATACCTGTACATCGTACCCGCCTCGTTCCCAATATCCTTCGGCGACAAAAGCTGGCGATATTTCACCTTGTCACGATCTTTTGAAAACCAAAGAATGTAATCACTCGACGAGTTAAGGCGATCAGCGGCAGCTAGCCCAGAAGTCTTCACGACGCTAATCTGTGAGACGAAGTTATCGGGTCCAAAAACCTCGTCCATTAGTGCTCGAACTCGATGCACATTCTCATCCCCTATTTGTAAAAAAACCGATCCAGAATCATTCAAAAGGTCGCGAATCACCGTCAGTCGATCGCGAAGATAAGTCAGATATGAATGAATCCCATCACGCCATGTATCGCGAAACGCCTTAACCTGTTCAGGCTCGCGTGTGATGTGACCGACATTCCCATCTTTTACATCGCGGCTTGTCGTTGACCACTGAAAATTGCTGTTGAACTTTATGCCGTAAGGCGGGTCGATGTAGATGCACTGGACCTTGCCGCGAAGCCCTTCACGTTCGGCGAGGCTGGCCATCACCTGCAGCGAATCGCCGAGGATCATCCGGTTTGACCAGTTCTGATCGTGCTGGTAAAACTCGGTCTTTGCGTTCTGATCGATACCGTTGAAAGCATCGTAAAGATCGGCAAACAGGTCGTGCTGTATCTCTTCTTTCTCCTCAGCCCGCTCCGTCCGCCTTCGCAGGTCGTCGATCAGCACCTTCGGATGAACCTTCTCCTGTATATACAACGGCGGGGCCTGCACCACCAGGTCCGACCAGTCCTGCTCGTCCTTCCCCCGCCAAACCAACTGCGGATCCAGATCCCGATTCCGCCGCTCATACGCAACACGCACCGGCGACTTATCCTCCGCATGCATCACCGACTCATGCTCGGCTGTAGGGATATTCTTCCGGCTCGCCTCATCGTGGATCAGGGTCTCGACTGATTTCTTAGCAGGTATCTTTGCCATGTTTCCTCGTTACCGTTGGGCGAGATCAAATAATTCCATTGCCTGATCGATCAACTTCTTCCCGCGAGCATCGATTTGCTCAACGGTCCAGGTTTCGGCATTCGCCAGGTCCTCATTGAGATTGAGCGAGTTCTTAAAGCCAACATATCGCCCATCCCGATCAGTTCTGTCGCGCTTCGTCTGGAAGTCCTTGTTTCCAAGGGCGCTGTTAAAGCCGGAAATCGTCAGGTTTCCGAGCCTATGAACGTGACTTTGCTGAATGGCCTTCGCCTTTTCGACGTCACCCTCAGCGATCATGTCGATCCAACTAGCCGGAATATTAGCCCCTTGGGGCAAAATGTGCTCGATCGTCCAGTCAAAGAGCTTATTCTGCATTCTCCAAAGATCTACAAATGATTCCTTGGTCATGCCGCGCTCGGCCAGCGACGTGAGCACAAACCGGGTTACGCCATAGTTCTCATCATAGATCGGCCCTTCGAGTTTCCGGCGGAACTCGTCGTCAGTGGACGAAACTCCAGTTAACTGCTCGCGAATGATCCTCACCACTTCGCCGCCCGTGTTATTAGCGATCCGCTCGATGGTTGTCATGAAAAGCCGGGTCAGGTCTCTCGTTGGAGGGGTATCCGTTAGGTTACGCCTAACGAAAAACCGGACTATAAAGCTAACAATTTCGACGAGGTGCTTATCCTCAAGACCCAATTTTTCGCGGTGCGTGATCAGGTAGAGTAATAGAACATAAGAAGGCAGGCCCTGAATCCTCTCCAGATCCAGTAGGTCCTTATCGATCGACGCAAGGGAGTCGTCTTCCGTGCGGTCAAGAAAGACCGAATAAAGGCGACCTGCCGATTCGACCCCGTCAAGGCATTGCATAGGATCATGATTGATGAGCTTTTCAAAGATACTCATCAAGTTCGACCGTGTAGCTACCGGCACGTTGATGACCGATCGAAGTGAATCTTTGAAGGCGTTGTAGTACTGGCGAAAGAAACGTTCCTGGACTGAATAATCGTCGCCAAGGTACTCCATCAGGATGCTCCAGCGCCCAAAATAATAGTCCACCTTGCCTTTCTCAACGGTTTCGAGTTGGGCCAACAGCTTGTTCTTGATAAGGTCAACCGACGTCAAAGGCATGCCTCGGTTGTTTAGAGACTCGAACAGCGTGTAAGCATGGGCGTGGCTTTCCACCTCGATTTTTACCAAGCTAGCTTGGCTCACCTTCTGCAGGAAGGCAATCATTTCTGAGATCGGTTTCGTCGTATCGAGAAGATCCCCCCCGACTCTATCTTTGAAATATCGAAAAGCCCGGTAAATCCGTCTATTTCCGGCGTTCAAGGGCTGAGGGTATTTACTTACTATACCCAACTCTGAGAGGACCGCCCGGTAGTCGTTTTGGTTATTGTTCTGGATCTGAGGAATTACCCTTAACTGATCGTCTCCGGATTTTAACACCAATTTGTTCTTCAGCTTGTGAAGCTCAAATCGCTCATCGTCATCCAGTTCTTTCTCACGCCCCTTGAGTGTTTGATATATCGCAGCAAACAACAGTGAAAGGGTCGTCAGCCGCTGTTGTCCGTCTACAACTTCCAGCCGCTGAACCTGGAGAGCATCACCCGAGTGATTTATGCAGATGATGGAGCCGAGAAAATAGCCAGCTTCGTTATAGGAGACATCATCGAAAAGGCTTTCCCATTGAGGTTTGCCCCACGTATATTCGCGTTGATATTTCGGAACGTTATACACAACGTTCGCTTCGATATCGAAGATTTGCGAGATTGGGTAATTATTTACCGATTTGATCATTGAGCCTCCAGTTATTCTTCGATCAATTTATTCACTAGTTCTGCAAACCCGCTGTCCATGGTGAAAACCTCTGTGAATTCAACAAACACCCACCGACCGTATATCCCCGCATTGTTTATACCCGGTATCCAATAGGTCTCCATCGTCGCCTTCTTTTCTTTCGCATCTTCGCCTCGATACCCCTTGATCTCGACCACGAGGTTTAGCAGGTCATCATCGCCGTGCCCATCGTCGATCCGCACGATAAAGTCGGGCCGATAGTGCCGAGTCTCCGAACCCATACGATAAGGCACCTCAAAACCGAGGCTGTGATTCTTCACGTATGATCGGACCCGCGGATGGCCCTCCGCGACGCGGCAGAATTCCCCTTCCCAATCACTGTCGAGAACGATCCAGTTGAGGTGGCACTTTCGCGAATCCGTTTCCCAGCGAGTGCGTTTAGCCGTAGTGAAATTAACGTGCATCGTCGAACCGATCGGGTTATAAGGATCGGGGACGGCCTTGATCTTCTTCTCTTTCTCGTGTGCTCTGGTGATCGCCGCCGTTATCCGCTCGCTTGCCGTGTCCGCGAGCGTTTTGTATTTGAGCTGTGCGGGATATGTTCCACCTTTGCAGACAAGATGCTCCGTCAGCCATTGCTGCGTTATCCGTTTTAGCTGGCCGAACAGGTGCAGTTGAGGCTCGCCATTCGCATCACGCCACTTCGACGTAAGAAGGTGCGAGGTCAGTTCATAAACGACCTGTGCCGTGCGAACATCGCCGGATCTGACAAGATTTAGATCGACCGTTTCGCCGATTATCCCCGACTGCCTCGTCTCAGTTGCACCGATAAGGTCTGGCGTCAGCTCAAGTGTAGATTCCGCATTGAACGCGGCCGTCAGGCGTTCCTCGGGTAATTCGACGCGATAGCCATCGATTCGAGGGAATCTTATCTCCAGATGGTCGCGTTCGGGGCGAACTGCTCTTACCAGAACAGTCTCTCGCGGAGGCTGCGGCGGAGCAATTACCGGTTTTGCCGTAAAGTCGAACGGGATACCGAGCACATCGGCATACTCAACGTTGAAAAGCCCTTCTTCATTAAGGTCATACGACTGCCGACGAAGTGCCCGGCCGATGACCTGTTCGCATAGAAGCTGGGTTCCGAAAGCACGCACACCTAGAACGTGCGTCACTGTGTTCGCATCCCAACCCTCGGTGAGCATCGAAACCGAAACGACACAGCGGATCTCGCCGCCAAGCGTGCCGGGTTTGCCGACTGTGTTCATCACCTCGCGAAGCAGATCGGCATCGGTAATGTTAGCGGCTTTTTGCCGGTCGCCGGTCCTTTCGACGATCTCACGACGAAATCGTTCGATCTCCGGCTCGGCCACCTTTCGGAAATTCTCGTCGAGAGCCTCACCCGACTCGAGCTGTTCGCTATCTATGAGAAGGGTTTTCGGCTTCGCCAGCGGCTGACCGGCTTCGTCGAAGTTTCGGAATAGCGGCAGGCGGCCGGATTCGTGATAGACCGTTCCATCTTCACGTTTCCGGTCGAAACCGGAGATGAAATCGTAGACTAGCTTCGACGTAGACGTGTTGTTGCAGACAACAATGAAGCACGGAGGAGATTTAACTCCCTCGTCTCGCCAAAGCTCGAAGGTCTTCTCGTAATGCCCATAAAGAGCGAGCAATGCCGTTTGAAGCTGCGGCGGCAGTTCGAGCGGATCGAGAAAGCCTGCGTTGCTGCGGCTCTTTTTGGGCATTTTCTTCCCGATGTGTTCCCACAGGTCGCGAAACATCGGCATATCATTGCCTGGAATGTTGTCGGCGATTGGCACACGAGGCAGCTTGACGATGCCGCATTCGATCGCATCCATCAGCGAGAAATCGCTCATCGTCCACGGGAAAAGCGTTCCCTCGACATAGCCTGAGCCTCGAAGAAAAAACGGTGTCGCAGAAAGGTCGATCACTTGATTGAGTCCGAGCTTTCGCTTGACCGTCTCAAGGCCCGTGATCCACATCCGAGCAGCTTCGCGGTTCTTTTCGGCTTCCTTTCGATCATCTCCCTTTAGAGCGATCTCTTCTTCGGTCGGCGGCTTTTCTCGGTAGCAATGGTGAGCTTCGTCGTTAATGACCAGGACGTTTTTGAGCCCCATCAGTTCCGGCATGACCCGCTGGATCATCTGGCCTTCCGTTTCGAGCGTGTTCAGATCCTCACCGGTCCGGCCCTTGAGAAGCAGGCGTCCGCCCTTAGATATGTCCATCCGCTCGCGTAGCTTGAAGGCGTGGTAGTTCGTGATGACGATCTTCGCCTTGTCCAGCTCGCGAAGCATGTCGTGCGGAACCAGCTCGCGGCTTTGATAGTAGCTATCAGGGTCGTGCGGTTGGAGTACGCGAAGCCGGTCTTTGATAGTCAAACCGGGAGCCACGATGAGAAAACCGCGGGTAAATCGCTTCGAGCCCGGCTGGCGAACAGCGTTTATAGTCTGCCAAGCGATCAGCATCGCCATTACCGTCGTCTTCCCTGCCCCAGTTGCGAGCTTTAGAGCGAGGCGGTTTAGCTCGGGATTTGCGTCGGCGTTTGCGTTAGCGAGGTGGTCAAGGAACTTCTTACCGGTTGCCCCGAGCTTCGGCGCGACTTCCGTAAGCCATATCGCCACTTCCGCTGCCTCAACCTGGCAAAAGAACGGGCGAAGATTGCTAAATTTGTGGTGCCGCCAGTGTTTCAAGAGCCGTGCAGTCTCTGGTGTCACGAGCCAATCATTCGAGTTCGGCAACTTCCGCCACTTATCGACGTACCCTCGAACTTCGTTGATGATCGACTTGGGATCGTAAGCCTGAGTCGCCGTGGACAAACCTCGACCATCATCAAGGAGAAGCTCAGGCTGATCTATCGCCTTTTTTTGCTTTTTGGTCTTTGGGATCGGCGTTACAAAATCCGCAGCTCGCCTGGTGTCCACGATCCGTTGCGTCGGCTGACCATCGCTATCCAACTCCCAATGACTAGCCGGATAGTCGTAAGGCGAATTAAGGATCGGACGCTGGAAGAAATCGTCGGACATAAGGAATCCAGACCAAACTTGTAAGTATTAGGAGAATCTCTCAGAAACGATGACCAAGAGAATAACAAACGCCACCGCGAAGAGCAACGGCAGCCTTCCAAGCGGCAGTGAGGTACAGCACGACCCAACGGTTCGTAGTGATTGCCTTTTCGTCACGCCTGTTATACGATTCTGGTCTCAAATCACTTCTAGGGAGCAATAGCCAATGAGTACACTTGGTTTGGATGGCGAACCCGTTTACGTCCATGAGCGAATGAATGCTCCGAAAGCTCAATCGGCGCTCGTAGCATGCCCGGACTGTCAGCGGTCGATTTCTCATCGAGCTGTTAGCTGTCCGGCCTGCGGGGTCAGACTCCAGCCATGGCCGGAACAACAGCCAACGGTGATCCGAATAGCGGGCGGGATTATCCTTGGATATTTCGGTATCTTGATTATCAACGCAATCCTTGCCTTTGTGCTTTTTCTATTCTTTGCTGGAGCTTTGGCAAGTTCTTTGCAGAATCTGCCACAATCGCCATCAATCAGATCAAGGTAGCTATAATGTCATCCTGGCTAAGGCTCCGCGCGGGGAGTGCCTGAATGGTCGGCCTCTCGACTCACCATAGAGGGAAATGCAGATCTGCGATAAATGCCAAAGCCGTTTGCCCGACCATGTCCTTTATTGTCTGGATTGTGGTTCAAGGCTCGACGATGAAGAGGCGACAGTGATTAGGCCGCCAAATTCCGCCACCGTCGCGGTAGTGGAGATGCCGCCGGGCTTTCCGGCTCTCAAGATCGCGTTTGCAGTAATCGGACTCGTTGGCATGGCTTTCCCTTAATAATCTGAACCATTCGTAAGCTACCCCTTAAAAGTGCACAGTTTGGAGATGAAAAAGTCCACCGGATAAAGCAATAGCTAGCTACAAACCAATTTTGCATAATTCGTTGGACTTAATACTTTTCAGTGATAGCGATTGGAGGATTTTAAATCAAAACATGTCTTTCACAGTTCTCTCTGTTTAGTCGAGGTCACCCAGACTGCTGGCCATGAGCCGCCGTCCGAAGTAAACAATCCCCGGTGAATAAGACTGTCGGTAAAAGAAAGTTCGGGAATTTGGTTCGAAAGCCGGATCGATTCCAAGGACACGATGATAACTGGCCCGTCTTTTTTCAGCGAGTGCCCCTGAGACTCGATGATTACGCCAATCTCGCCTGTAAGATCTTTCGGACCGGTCGTGTCGACCCTTGCCCCCATCGGCCCCGCTGCTTTTACCTCGACGATTCTAAACAGTTGCGGGTCGAAGTGCAGCGTGAAGCTCGCCGCTGCCAGATCGGCGTCGGAGTCGATCTCTATACCGACAGAGAAAAGACCCGGTGCCGTTTGAAAAGGTGCTGTAGTTTTTACCAACGCGGGCGACATAGACGGATTCAAATTTTCTTCGGTAAAACTTGTTTGAATTGCACCTGTTGGGCCGCACACGGCTCTCGGCGGGAGTTCGCCAATATTGTACCGCCGCACGACGGTTAGGTCGCCGGCGTCCAGGATACCGTTGCCACATCCGTTGTTGGCATCGAGGTTTACATCGGCTGCCTGGAACTGGACGCCTGGTGCGATTGGCGGGAGGTTTCCGAGCAGCACCTGCCGGAGATAGTTAACGTCATTCGAAAGGACGACGTTGTCACCGCCGGCTCCTCCATTTGCGTCGACGATGTCACCCTCAACTCGCTGGCCCGCACCTTCGTCGTCCAGGATCGTTCCAAGTCCGCTGCCGTCAGCGATGGTACCGTTCGTGACCGAGGCGATGTTGAGCGTGAAGGTCTCATTCGGTTCTATGGCCGTATCGCCGTTGACCAGGACAGTGACGGTCTTTGAGACCTCGTTCGGGGCGAAAGTAACTGAACCCGACATTGCGGCATAGTCACTTGGTGCTCCCGCGGTTCCATCGGCAGTCGAATAGTTGACGATCGATGTGAACGAGGTCGGATTGCCTGATCTGGTGATCGTAAAAGTGAACGGCGTCGTGCCTGAGTTGCCTTCGTTAGCCGAAAGATCGCTTACCGAGAATGTCGGTTCAACATCGTCGTTGAAGATCGTTCCGACTCCGTCGTTAGCCACGATTCCTGCGTTAACCGGATTTGCGAGACGCAAAGTGAACGCCTCATTCCCCTCAAATTTTGTATCACCATTCACCAAGACGCTTATCCTTTGCAGCGATGGCGTATTTGAGCTAAATGTCAGCGTGCCTGACGCCGCGACGTAATCGTTGTCGCTAACGGTCGCCGTGCCGTCGACGGTGGCGAAGTCAACGGTTGCTGCTGGATCTCCCTGGCGGGGAAGTGTATTCATCGTCACATCAAATACATACTCAACTTCGCCGGAATTTCCTTCGTTTCGCGAGACCGATGAGACAGAGAAACTCGGCGGTGGAGGCGGCTGTGGGCCGAAGGCGATGAAGAACGGTGACAGCGAAGAAACCTCGCCGCAAACCCACCGCTGGCCGTCTTCCTCAGTTATCCGCTCCGTCGTGCGGTCTACCAGAATGTCATCTTCGCCGTGGAGCAACTTCGTTCTAAGGAACAGCCCGGGTTCGACCGACGATGGTACCGCGAGACATACATTTATCGATTGCTCATATATAGCGGTCGTTTCAATATCAAACGCCGGGCAATAGTCGCAGATCACGTCGCCCTCAGCTGAGGGTCGCATTGACCCCGGACTGATCGGGGTAAAGGTCGTGTCGCCCGGCTCGGTAACCAATGTGAACTGGGCAAAACCGCCCTGCGTGCCGACGCCAACGCCAGAACCGCTTCCCGTATTCCCGCCACCGTTGGAAAATCCGGTGCCGTTTCCGCGAATCGAGAAATTGTAGGGATTCTCGTTTGAGTCATTGTTTGCGATTGTCAGCGTGGCGTTCTTGACCCCTTGTGATGTCGGATCAAACCTGACGGTAAACGGTGATGACGCTCCCGCCGCAATCGACGCCGCCGGCTGCGAAATAACCGTAAACTGCCCAGCAGGGCTCACCGCAACCCGCTGCGCTCCACTTAACGTTAAGGGACCCGTTCCAGTGTTCTGAATAGTGAACGTCTTAATAATCTCTCCGAGTGTAACCGAAGTTGAACCAAAATTCGTGCCGTCAGTGATCGAAGCGCTTACATCGCCGTCCGAAATTACTTGATTATTGCCTGAAACACTTATTTCAGGGTTTGAAAAGCATGACCCTAACCTAACGGCAACTGAGTCCGCCGTTGCGTCCGTAACTAGCAAATCCTGTTTTGCGTCCCCATTAAAATCCCCAACTGCCACAGCGTTAAAAGCTACGCCTGCATAATAGATAGGTGTTGCGGGTACCGCAAAACCTCCACTGGCACTCGTATATCGAACAGAAACGGAGCTGGGATTATCGCTGCTCGCAGCGATGTCATGTCGACCATCGTTGTTAAAATCGCCAACCGCAACTGATTTGGGGAACGCGTTTATTGAGAAGCCTGAGTAAGGAGCGAATGTACCGTCGCCATTGCCGATGAGTACTCCCAGAGTCGGGGAGTTGCTGTTGGATCCAACAATATCAAGCTTGCCGTCGCCGTTGAAATCCGCGAGTGCCATGTCATTAAAGTAGCCTCCGGGTAGCCCAATTTGGGTGGACGGAACGGGAGCCACTGTTCCCGACCCACTACCCACGAGAGCCTTAAATTGGTTGGGAGAAGCGGTCGAGAGGGCAACGTCGAGTTTCGCGTCTGAAGTAAAATCACCGAGTATAGCGGCTCGGTACCTTGTAGAAGGGTCAAAATTAACCCATGTCCCCAGGAATCCCCCATTTCCGTCGCCTGTCATGACCATTACACCGTAGTAAACCGAGATCACCATATCAACATTTCCGTCGTTGTTAACATCACCTGCGAGTAGGCCCGATGCATCGTTCCCGAGGCCCAGCGACCCACCTGTGTACGTGGGAAAGCCACCGAATCCATCACCGAAACGAATATAGTAATGAGTATAGAAATCGGGACGGGTTGCAGCTATATCTTGATTTCCGTCGTTATTGAAATCTGCTATGGCAATAGAGTTAGGACCGCCCGACGAGGCGAGTTGTATTTCTGGAACCGCTGGTGATATGAACCCCCCGGCACCGTTTCCAAGCCGAATCGAAGCATTGTTTGACGTAGCATTGAGTGCCACGAAATCTTGGATTCCGTCTCGATTAAAATCTCCTATTTCAATCTCGGTTGGCCGATCACCGACCAATACCTGTGACCCACTTGGAGCATAGAAACCAGTATCCCCGGCACACGCCGTATTGTTTACTACGGTGAGATGGAATGTCTTGGTTACCGAGCCCCCCGGTCCGAACGCCCTTACAACGATTGGAAAAACGCCCGCATTGTGAGCATTCGTCACGCGGACTTCGCCACTAACCGGATCAGCTTCCAATTGTCCGTTGAAGCCAGCACCTGTCGAGGCCGTAATGCCGGTGGTATTTGCAGGAGCCGACATCGGCGTAACCGTCGTGTTTCCGCTCAGGCTCAGAGTCGTATTCGGATAATTCCCCAACGTAGGCGGCGGATTTACCTCGCTGAAGCCACGGATAGAGAAGTTGTACGGATTCTCGTTTGCGTCATCGTTCGCGATACTGATAGTCGCCACTCGAGAGCCCAACTGACTCGGATCGAACGTAACCTGAAACGTAGTATTAGCCCCCGCAGCCACAGTCGGCGAAGGCAGCGACGGAAGCGACGTCACGGAAAAGTCCCCCGCATTCGCGCCGCCAACAACAACCCGCGGAGTGCCATTCAAATTCAAGGGTGCCCCACCAGTATTATAAATTGTAAACGTCCTAACCACCGTACCATTCGTCAGGACCGCATTCCCAAAATTCGTATGATCCGTCAACGACGGCGTCGAATCACCGTCAAAAATACTCTGCCCATTCCCCCGAACATCCATGTCCGCCACGAGCCCAGTGCCCTGGATCGCGAAATCATACGGATTCTCATCACTGTCATTGTTCGCAATGCTGATCGTCGCCGTCCGCAGCCCCTCAGCACTCGGATCAAAGCTAACAAAAAAAGTCGTACTACTATTTGCTCCAACCACGGCATTTGGTAATGTCGCTACCTGAAAGTCCGCCGCATTAGCACCGCTCAGTGCGACCCTCGGACTACCATTCAAATTCAAAGCCCCGTTACCCGTGTTTTGCACCGTAAACAAACGCCCCGAGGTTCCGCCGATCACAGTCATTGTTCCGAAATCCGTATGATCCAACAAACTAGGCGTCGTGTCACCATCCCCAATACTCTGACCATTGCCCTTTATGTTCATCTCTGGCGGCAAAATGCAGGCACCTAGAAGAACCGAAAGATTGTCAGACAAGTAATTCGAAGCGAATATATCCTGCCTGCCATCACCGTTAAAATCGCCAACCACCGCCGAATAAGGAGCCGTTCCGACTCCGAAATTAGCAGCGGGAGCAAATGCACCTGAGCCGTTTCCTAGTAGGACGGAGAAGTTGTTTGAATGATAGTTTGACGCCGCTAGGTCTTGTTTGCCATCACCATTGAAATCCGCTACCGCAACTGCAGAAGGACTCGCCCCAACGCTAAGATTAACCGATGGTGCGAACGATCCCGCCCCGTCACCTATCATTACTGAAACACTGTTTGAGCCGTTATTTGCAACCGCCAGGTCCTGTTTGCCGTCGCCGTTGAAGTCGCCAGTGGCTACTGAAATCGGAATGAACTCGACTGCGAAATTCACTGCCGCAACGAAAGAACCTGCCCCGTTCCCTATAAATACTGAAACATTATTCGAGTCGAAATTAGCCGTCGCTAGATCTTGTTTGCCGTCCCCGTTGAAGTCGGCGACTACGACAGAGTATGGAGACCATCCGACGGCGAAAGCTCCTCCAGAAGCAAACGCCCCTCCTCCGTCGCCGATCAGAAGTGAGATTGTATTCGAGCCGGTATTCGCTACCGCCAAGTCCTCTCTACCGTCACCGTTAATGTCGCCAACAACTACTGCATTTGGATTCGTCCCCGCGCTGAAGGTTACCGCCGCCGCAAACGAACCGGCCCCGTTTCCGAGAAGTACAGAGACATTGTTCGAGCCAAAATTTGCCGCCGCGAGGTCTTGATTACCGTCACCATTAAAATCGCCGACAGACACTGAACGAGGACTCGTTCCAGCACCAAAATTCTGGGCTGTTGCGAACGATCCAGTCCCATTGCCGAGCAATACAGACAAATCGTTTGAGCCGATGTTTGCCGTTACCAGGTCCTGTTTACCGTCTTTGTTAAAATCCCCGACGGCGCCAGAACGGGGAAGCGTACCTACACCGAAGTTTGCCGCCGAACTAAAGCCTGAGGTTCCGGCGCATGCAGTCTCAGTGATGGTCAAATCAAATGTGGCTGTGGCCGTTCCACCCGGCCCAAACGCTGTGATCGTAACGGTGTATGCACCCGCGGGGATCTTATTGTGAGCTGCGTTGGTAACGCGAACAGCACCGGATACCGGATCAGCGGTCAACTCCCCAATAAAACTCGTCGGAGCCGATACACTTAAACTCGTCGTACCGGTCGGCGGAGCACTTGGCAGAATTGTTGTGTTTCCGCTCAAGGGCAACGTCGTATTTGGATAAGTACCCAAAGTTGGCGGTGCAGGCGTTGGAGTCGGCGTCGGAGTGGGAGTCGGTGTGGGTGTTGGACTTGGCGTTGGTGTCGGTGTCGGTGTCGGCTGAACTACGCACGTTGCCAGGCGAACCGAAACTGTGGCCGTGGCGTTGTTGGCGGTTAGGAGGTCTTGGCGGCCGTCCGCGTTTAGGTCAGCTACCGCCGCGAATTTGGGGTTGAAATCGATGGGAACGGTTGCGTTTGCAGGAGTCGTAAATCCGCCGAGGCCATCGCCGTAACGTATTTGTAAGCTAGGCGAGCCTGATGCTATGGTTGCTGCTAGATCCTCTTTTCCATCGTTGTTGAAATCGCCCGATGTAACCCATGTGATGCCGCTCGCGAAGGCAACCTGGGCTGGCGAGGCGTTTGTGAATCCGCCGAGACCATTGCCAAGCCGGATCGAGGCGTCAGCGGAACCGCTGTTTGCGGTCACAAAATCGGGCCTTGCATCCCCGTTAAAGTCGGCGAAGAACAATCCGTTGGGCGTCGTTCCGACCGAAACGCTAGCGGGTGATGGCGGGCTAAATCCGCCCGCTCCGTTGCCGAGAAGCAGTGATACGTTTGACGCTACGAAACTGACCGCCACGATATCCGCATTACCATCGTTATTGAAGTCGCCAATCGCTACCGCCTGCGGCCCCCCTCCCAACGAATAAACGCTGATGCCTGGAACCGTAAAGCCGCCCGTTCCGTCCCCCAAGCGGATCGTGACCGTGTTGGAATTATTTGCGGTAACGAAATCCTGCTTCTGGTCGTTGTTGAAATCGCCCACGGCAACCCACAGCGGGCCAATACCGATCGAGACCTCGCTGACTGCAGGCGACGTAAATCCACCGGCTCCATCACCCAGTCGCACGGAAACGTTCTGCGGTGTCGTGTTCGCAGTGACAAAGTCCTGCTTTCCATCGTTATTGAAGTCCGCAATCGCGACTGAACGCGACTGGGCACCGACCGTGATCTGCGGATTTGACGGCGAGGTGAAACCTCCCGAGCCATCGCCTAGCCGTACCGAAACAGTGCCGTTCTGGTTGGCCGATAGGAAATCCTGCTTACCATCGTTATTCAGATCGCCGACAGCCAGTCCAAACGGTCCCGTAGCGACCAATATTTGCGAACTCGGCCCAGGAACAAAACCAGGCTGACCAGTGGTGCAAACAGGTCCTTGATCGATTCGGAGATTGAAAGTCCGCGTTACCGTTCCACCCGGCCCGGTTGCGGTTACGGTCACCGGATAGTCGCCTGCGGCAGATATCGGATATGCGTTTGTTACCCTGACATTTCCGGTAACAGGGTCAACCGTTAGTTCGCCGTTGAAGGCCGCTACCGTCGATACAGTCACCGTCGAAGCAAGAACTGGAGCGGAGGTTGGAATAACTACCGTATTTCCGCTTAGAAAAAGCTGGGTATCAGGATATGACCCAACGGAAGGCGGCTGCGGCGTAGGCGTCGGAGTCGGCGTCGGAGTCGGCGTTGGAGTCGGAGTTGGAGTTGGAGTTGGAGTCGGCGTCGGAGTTGGGGTCGGAGTTGGAGTTGGAGTTGGAGTTGGTGTCGGAGTCGGCGTCGGAGTTGGTGTCGGCGTCGGAGTTGGAGTTGGAGTCGGAGTTGGAGTTGGAGTCGGCGTCGAGCATAAGCCTAAGCGGATCGATGCATTGTTAGCGTCATTGTTTGCCGTCGCGAAATCGACTAGGCCATCGTTGTTAAAGTCCGTTACAGCGAGGCTGCTGGGTCTGGAACCAACACTCCAACTCGGAGTGGGCGGTGAGACAAAGCCACCAAGTCCGTTGCCCAGCCGGATCGACACATTACTTGTATTGTTATCGGCAGTAGCGAAATCAATTTTGTTATCTTTATTCAGATCCACGAAAGAAAGGGCGTAAGGGCCGAGCCCTACTGACAATTCGGGAACGGCGGGCGTGATAAAGCCGCCCGCACCATTACCTAGTCGAATCGAGACGTTGCTGGAGCCGTAATTCGCCACCCCAAGATCTAAATTCCCGTCGAAATTGAAATCAGCCACAGCAACGGCGATCGGATTTGTACCAACAGAAACCTCCGAAGCTGAAGGCGTAGAAAAGCCTCCAGTGCCGTCACCCAACCGAATCGATGCGCTAGATGGCGTAAAGTTAGCGGTAGCAAAATCCGCATTTCCGTCGTTATTAAAATCTCCAATCGAAACCGAATATGGATTAGCTCCTACCGACACCTGAGGAGTCGCGGGGGAGCTGAAGCCGCCGAGACCGTCACCCAGGCGAATTGAAACATTGGACGCCGTAAGACTGGACGTAGCAATGTCGCTTTTGCCGTCTCCGTTAAAATCCCCGATCGCCAAGCCGTATGGGCTAACAGCCACAGTCACTTCTGAAGCCGTCGGAGCCGCGAAGCCGCCGCCGCCGGTTCCTAGCCGAATCGAGACGTTAGCCGAACCAATATTTGATACGGCAAAGTCAAGGTTTGAATCTGAATCGAAATACCCTGTAGCCAGCGCATATGGGCTAGCTCCAACGCTAACTTCAGTAACTGGCCCGGGCGAAAACCCACCAGATCCGTCGCCAATTCTTACGGAAACGGTATTTGAGTCTGAATTGGCGATCAATAGGTCCGGCTTCCCGTCATTGTTAAAATCACCCGAAACTATACCACGCGGACCGACACCAACCGCGATCTCGGCCGGAACTGGACTTGAAAACTCTGGATCTCCGAAGCAAGAAGGGCTCGGGGATGGAGTCGGGGTCGGCGTGGGGCCGGCCGTTGCAAAGTTTATGTTAGCGGCAAGATGAATAATTGCTTCGCCATTTGAAGTCCAGCTGACTCCAGTAGACGGCAGCGTCACCGGCTTGATGCTTGTCTGGTAACGATCCGTCCCCTGATAAGGTGTTGTGTACGAGATCGAAACATCGTGAATGACAGTTTGGCCCGCATTGGGAGAGGCATTCACCGGAGCAGTAGTGACAAAGGCATCAAACAGATCATATACAAGATCACCGCTCGTCGTGGTCGTCAAAGTGAGCGACGAACCGATGTTTACACCGGCAGCGTCATTCGCCGCCGTGCCATCGATTGGCAACAGTTGATCGACATTCTCAAACGCTTGGGCGGTGATACTGGTAGCTGTCGTGCTGAATCCGGTAACGGCGATCGTCGCGGTCGTTGGGATGAGACTATTGCCGAGAGCCAGGTGCCACATTGAATTCACCGCACCGCCGTCGTTTCGCTCGACGGCTTGTGTCATCGGTGACGATCCAAAGCTAACAGCGGCAATATCAAGGTCGCTGATATCTGAAGCCGTCACGACCAACAATCGATCGAGGCCCGCCGGAACGGTGAAGCTCAGCGAGTTTACGCCCGTAATCTGAGCCGGAGCACCCAACGTCGTCACGCTCGTCACGGCTAGCCGCGGAACCGAGAAATCGGCATTCATTCGGCTCGAAGATTCCGAATTTACTTCTGCCTTGGCTGACTCAGCAACTGTGGTGAGTTTCACTGCGGCAAAACAAGTTGCTACGAGAATAATTGAGATTGCGGCTATGCGGATTAAAAGTTGGCTCTTGATCATCAGATTTTTGCTCCAAAAACGGATCTTTCTAATAAGTGACAATGGGCTGCGAAAGATAACAAAAATCGCGCCTACGCTCAAAGAAATTTTGGGCCGATACTCCGAGTACTGTAACGTTCACCGGAATAGTTGACGGTAACGAGATTTCTCTTTCTCGGAATCAGCAAATCCGAACTCCGATACGAAAGAAATGTTTCCCTGGAACTGTTATCTATTAGCGAAGAAATCTGTGAAAACGTATCACGATGCGGAATCTTTTTTATATTTCTTAAAGGAAGTCGAGCTGAGGAATGAAACCTATTTCCCTCGCGGAGTCGCATCCCATAGCCGTATTCTTTCCTGTGAGCCGTGAGAAATGAGGGTATGGCCGTCTGGAGTAAAGGCCAGTAGACTGGTGACTGCGGAATTTGTGCGAATTGCCAGGACTTGTGCTTTTGTTTCGGTATCGTAGAGGCGTATCACGCCTTCGCCGCTGGCAGAAGCTAGCCGTCTTCCATCTGGAGTAAAGGTCAAGGCGTAGACGAAGCCGGCATTTCCAGTTAGAGTGTCAAGAAGTTCTCCGTCCGAAGCGTGCCAAATCTTGATCACGCCATCGGCCCCGCCCGTCACGAAAGACCTTCCGTCGGGAGCAAATTCCGCTGACAGTATTGCTTTCGACTGTTTGCCAAGGTCGGCAATCATCTCGCCTGTCTGCAGGTTAAACAGTTTCAGTGACAAGTCATAGCTTGCAGCTACTGCAGACTTACTGTCGGGCGAAATCGCGATAGAGCTAACGTAGCTGTCGAAATGATAGAGTTCCCGAATCAAATCGGTCGATTGCGCATTCCAGATCCGAACAAATCCATCATTGCCGCCCGAAATAAGAAGTTTTCCGTCGGCAGAGAATTTTAAGGCCCTTACACTATCGGCGAGCGTCGGCACTTTTTCGTGAGCTTTGAAACGCATGATCTCCACACCATCGGTCGCGTTCCAGAAAGCAATGTTATTTTCTAGAGCTCCAGCAATAACTGATCCGTCAGGGGAGAACGCTTGTACGTCGATCCGATCTTCAGCAACAGTCGCTTTTATAGTCTTCGTTCCAAGGTCATATATCTCAAACTTCCCGAGGGCCCTTCTTATCGTTGTCACAGTTCTTCTGTCGGCAGAAATAGATGACCAATTACCGCCATATCCTGGACCATCACCGAACGATGAAGAGTCGAGTATCTCCGCAGAATCAAAAATAAAGGTACGAAAATCGGTTCCCGATGAGGCGAAATATTTTCCGTCAGGCGAAAAATCCACACTCCATGAGTCCGCACTATGAACACGAATATTCTGTACCTCGGTACCACGTTCAGTTTCAAAAAAACGGAGCGTTCGGTCGCTGCTTGCAGCAGCAATCAATTTGCCATCGGGTGAAAATGCTATATCGTTTACCTTTGAGGTATTTTTTCCGATTTCTATAAGGACCCTGCCGCTCGCCAGATCGAATATCTGGATCGAAGAACTCTGCCTGCCGAGCGCAAACTTCGTTCCGTCCCTCGATATGGCGACTGAGAGAGCCGGTTGTTGTTCGTTTGGGCGCGTTGTCTTGTTGAGGTTTCGAAGAACGAGACCTGTCGACAAATCCCAGATCGTTGCCCCGTTGTTGTTTGCCGTGATAAGCATACCGTTGTCAGACGTGAATTGCAGATCATGGGTTTCGAGGGGCCTGCCGTCGGACGGCGTTATAAGCTCTTTTAGTTCGCTTCCACGTTCGGCGGACCAAATTCGGACTGTTCCATCGCGACTACCAGTAGCTACTAGCTTACCATCGGGGGAAAAACCTATGGCACGAACGCGAGATGTGTGCCCGACAAGTGAGAGCACCTCGGCCCCTGTTTCCACATCCCAAATTTTTGCCGACGTTGATGCAGAATCGCCGGATGCGGTAGCCAGACGCCGTCCGTCAGGTGAAAATGCCAGACGCCAAATGTTCTTTTCCTGAATTGAGGTCGTGCTTAGAAGTTCACCTCCTGGCACGCTGTATATTCTTGCAAACCCATCGCTCCATGCCGTTGCCATTTTAGTGCTATCCGGTGAAAAGGTGACGTTCCACACCTCCGCCGGATGCTCTATAGAGGCGATCCGGCCTTTCGGATGCAGAAGGTTTCGTAAGAAATTCCACTCCCAGCCACGAAAATCAGTGTTCTCGTAGCGGGCGAGAAGCTGATTCAACTGATTCAGATTAGCGGTTTCGTAGGCTTGCATAGCCAGATTCATGTCTGACGAGTAAGCCTGACGTAGATTTGTTAACGCCTGGGACCGGGCCGCCGAAGCGGACCAGAGCGTGCCTGCGATCAGAATTAGGAGGAGGCCGGCGATCACGCAACCCGAGACAAAAGCGGTCCGGTATCGGCGGGTGAATTTTGAAAATTTGTAGACTGCGGAATGTGGTCTTGCGAGTATCGGCAGGTTGTTCAGATGCCGATTCAGGTCGGACACCAGTGCCTCGACGGTCTGATATCGTTCTCTGCGTTCTTTCGCCAACGCCTTGAGAACTATGGTATCCAAGTCGCCCCGAAGAGGCTCAGGAGCTATTTTCGAGCCTGATTCAATATGTGAAACAGCAAGACTCGGAGTCATTGGACTTTCTTCGGTAATCATCCTTAAAATGTCAGGAAGCGATTTGCTTTTCAGGTCGAGGGGGAGTTGACCTGTGAGCATTTCATACAGAATTACCCCGAGGCTGTAAACGTCGCTGGCAGTCGTAATGTCTTCACCCTTTAATTGTTCGGGAGACGCATAGTTCGGTGTCAGAATATTTGCACCGATCGTCATGTCAGTCGTAACATCCAAAAACTGTGGATTAAGGAGCTTGGCAACACCGAAATCAAGCAACTTCGGGTTACCATCCTTTGTGACTAGTATATTGGCCGGCTTGAGATCGCGGTGTATTATTAGGTTCTGATGTGCATATTTGACGGCATCGCAGATTTTCAGAAAAAGATCGATTCGTTGACGAACTGAAGGCTTTTCGCTACGGCAGTATTCAGTCACCGACACCCCATCAACATATTCCATGACGAGGTAGGGGGTTCCCTCGTTTGTAGTGCCACCGTCCAGCAACGAAGCGATAGCCGGATGTTTCAGCTTCGCAAGAATCTGGCGCTCACGCTTAAACCCTGCCAAATCAGCAGAGTCCGAATACAGCCGCGAAATGAGCTTTATCGCAACATCCTGATGAAATTGCCCGTCGTTCCTGGTTCCTAGGTAAACTGACCCCATTCCCCCTTGACCGAGTAAACGAGAAATTGAGTATTTGTCTAGCTGTGAGCCAACTATGTCTGAAACCGGGCCAAATTCCAAAGAACCAAGGTCTTCAAATCTGGGATCTTCAAGAAGATCATTTTCGTTAGCCAGAGCGATCAGTAGTTCCCGTACCCGCTCCGCGAGAAGCGTGTTTCCTCCGCATCTCTCGATGAGAATTTGCTCACGATCCGATTGTTCTGCATCGAGAACCGCGTCAAGGATCGAATCTATCTTCACCCAGTCTCGCTTAAAAACATCATCCATTGAATTTCAGTTCATTATATAGAAATGCTTTTGATTTGAGCCATTCGCGTTTCACAGTGACTTCGGAGACCCCTAAGACAACTGCGATTTCGGCTGCAGTCATTCCGCCAAAGAACTTGAGTTCAACGATTTCAGATTTGCGCGGGTCGACCAATTCAAGGCTTTTGAGTGCCTCATCAAGGAGAACAAGATCCAAGGTTTTCGCTGGAACAGCAAGTTGTAGTGCAGCGATCGATATCCCGGCAAAGGCTGGTACGCCTTTAGCATTTCGTCGCCTAGCTCTATCAGTGAGGAGATTTCGCATTACTTTAGCAGCGACGGCAAAAAAATGCGATCGATTCTGCCAATCTACGGCAGACGTATCGATTAACCGGATATATGCTTCGTTTATCAATTCAGTAGTATGCAGAGAGATAAACCTATTCTCCCGTCGCAAATGCCGACGGGCAATCCGCTTTAGTTCTTGGCTAACGACCGGGACAAGACTGGACAGAGCTTCACAGTCGCCGTCTCGCCAGCGGGAAAGGTGTACTGTAATGTTTACCTCATTATCAACCATTACCAAACATCAAAATTTATGCCCAGCAGAACGCGAAATTAGGGTCGATCCGATTTTAGCAGTATACCACTCGATTTTCGAGCCGAACGAAACGCACCTAGGAGTACCGAATGTGCTGAGTCCGGCCGCCCGGAGCCTACCAGATATGTAGATGGCTCGATTGGAAGAAAAGTGCACAGTCGGGCGATTCGTCGAACCTGCGGTCGGATTTTGGAGTTGACCATGAAAAGGATTCTGATCTGCTAGCGGATCATGGATTCGCCGCGACACCCATCCTCTTAGCGCGAGCAAATGGGAAAGAGGAACCTAATGAACAGTACCGAACGAACGATCCGAGGCCGCGTCACGACCCCAAGCGGACAGGGCCTGAGAAACGCCACGGTCACGCTGATCGAACCAAACGGAGACGACGATATTGAAGAGTATAGGCGGGACTCTCTGGGGACATGTTCGGAACAAAACCGATGCTTAATCCGATATTGCAACGACGACCTCCAATCGTTTGATTCATTGATTGAATTTCAAGTTTTCAACCATCCATTTTATTGTGCCTGCCAGCATTTTGCATTGTCATTAAAAGGTTTCTGCATATAATGCATATAATTGAGGTAATCTTGGTAAATCCGATGAAACTCGTCTTGCGAACATTCCGACTGGGACTTTTGATTGCACTCGCTGGAACGCTTGGCCTTTCACAAAGCGATCCTAAGCCGCGGGTTTTTGTTATTGAAAGCAACACTTGGTCAGCCGGCAGAACATTTCCTGGCTCGCTCGGAGATTTTCTCATCGGGGCTCGTGGTGGAGGCAGCCCTCAAACAGCGGAGATTATCAAGACGTTCGGGGAGCGATGTAAGGAGAGCATCGTTAACATCTCAAGGGAAAAGGCTGACTACATTGTTTTGCTTGAACACGAAGGCGGTAAGGGCCTGTTGCGGGTAGATAATAAGTTCGCGATTTTCGATCCAGCCGGTGACGCGATTGAAAGCGGTTCCACTCGAGCATTGGGTAACTCTGTCGATGATGCTTGTACGGCGTTGAAAAAAGACTGGAAGGATCGAAAGTATGGCCGCCTCCCCCCGAAGCCAAGAGTTGCGCCCTCGCCTACGCCTCGACCGATAACATCCCTCGATTTACGAGGGGCAGGTGGAACGGATTCCACCTCAGCCGTTACATTCCTGTCAACTCCTGACGGATCCGAAATCGAGATCGATGGGAAATTCACGGGTAATACGCCTTCACTACTGCAGCTTAAGGTCGGCGATCATGAAGTTACGGTAAAACGAACCGGCTATCGTCCATGGCAGAAAACGATTTCGGTCATTCCGGGTGGAAATATTCTCGTAAGTGCCGAGTTGGAAACCGACGTTCCGGTTCCCCAGCCTCCAACCCCAGCTACCTCAAGCCCGCCTGCGTTAACTGTGCCCGGACAAGCTGCGAATGTGCCCCCAGGGGCATCCGCGGCTTCAGCGGGGGTAGGCTCTAATCCAAATAAGGGACGGACAGGAGCCGCGGGTATCGAATTTGTCTGGATCCCCCCGGGCGAATATATCATGGGATCAACGGATGGAGAGAAGTACGAAAAACCCGTTCGCAAGGTGACCATCTCCGAAGGTTTTTGGCTGGGCAGGTACGAGGTTACACAGCTCCAATGGTTTTCCGAAATGGGGTTGAACCCGAGCGAATTCGCTAAATGCGGCGGAAATTGCCCTGTTGAAAACGTATCATGGGACGACACGCAGCTATTTATAGCTAAGCTTAACGCTAAGGCCGACGGTTTTGTTTACAGCTTGCCCACGGAGGCTCAGTGGGAATACGCGGCACGAGCCGGATCGCCCGGAAAATACGCGGGTGATGTTGATTCGATGGCGTGGCACCGAAGCAATTCCGGCGGCACGACCCGGCCTGTCGGCACTAAGCAGCCCAATGCTTGGGGACTCTACGACATGCACGGCAATGCCTGGGAATGGTGTGAAGATTGGTATGGCGATTATCAGATAACAAATCTGATCGATCCAAAAGGTGCACCCCGAGGTAATCGTCGAGTTCTTAGGGGCGGTGCGTGGATTGATGCCCCGACCGATGCTCGATCATCTTTTCGAGGTAAGTGGGAGCCATCAGCGAGATTCAAGGCTTTCGGCCTCCGTGTTGTTGCCCAAGAAAGAAAGTAGTTCGCACCGGATCACCGCCCCACCTGTCATCTCATCGACAAACTGAAACGGAGACCGTTGCTTACATGGTGACCGCACTGAAACTTCCGTGATTAGCACGCCTTCTATTCGTTCGACGCCAATGCACTTTTAATGCTGTACAAGACAAGAGCGTGAAGGATAAATTGTTAAGGTTAGTCACAGGAGACACTATGAGTTCTAGCAAACTGAAGATATATTTTGTTATCTGCGTCCTCCTAACTTGCTTCACTATAAATGTCCGCGAAAGTAGCGCACAGAAAAAAACGGATATTCGTAACCCTGAGATCACGCTGTTCTCGTTCGACCGTGTCGATGAGGCGCGATGGACGGTGACCAACGATGGCGTGATGGGCGGACGATCGGCGGGGTTCGCGACGGTGGAGAACGGCACCCTGAACTTCACCGGCACGCTCGTGACGCGCGGAGGCGGATTCACGCTGGTGCGGGCGCTACGTCAGGTGGACCTGACTGGCTATTCTGGTGTTGAGCTTCGGATTCGTGGAAGCGGGCGGAGTTTCGAGGTGGAGCTAGACGACGGGTCTCGAGGGAGTGGGCGCAGCGTGTCGCGGAGGGCTGCCTTCGCCACGTCAGCGGAATGGACGGTGGTGCGCGTGCCGTTTACCGCGCTGCGGAGCACGATTTTCGGGCAGGCGGTGAATGCTCCGCCCATCGACCTGGCGCGCATCCAGAGCGTGGCTCTCTATATGGCGGACGGCCAGGACGGGGCGTTCCGGCTGGAGGTGGATTACATCCGGGCGTTTGACAACGCTGGCCGGTAGCACGCCTGTAGGGTTCGGGCTGAATGCGGTGCTAGGAAATCCAGTCAGTGGACCTTCTTTATCTCAAAAAAGATCCATAAATTCCCGGTATGGCCCAGTTTAACAAATCCGAAAGATAGACGGCGTACGACGTTTGGGTTTCGTAATGCGTGAAACGTTTACAGGTTTTATAGGCTTGTACCGATCCCGTTATAATTCGAAAGATTGCTACCCGGGCGAAGGCATGCCTCCAACTTTCTTGCGAACTCCTCCATTGTTGGCCGGTTGTCGTGTACCGCTTTTCGCCAAAGACTTTGCTGATCACAACAAACCTCGTCGATATAGATTTTACCGGACTCGAATAGGCGTCGAGCGCGTTTCGGGAAATCAAAGAGATTTCTTATCGATTAGATTCCGAAGTCACTGAGGTATCTGATTGTGCAACATTTGTGCAACAATCTATCCAAGATCAACGGTAACTAGGAAAAACCAACTCAAACAAAATTGATGTAAGTTGCGGCTTATTCAGTACTTGGAGACACTCAGACAAACTAATAAAACTTTCTTTTGCAGACTCTTAATCCGCGGGTCGCAGGTTCGATCCCTGCTCGGCCTACCATTAGATAAATGAAAGGACTTACGCGATTTTTCGGTAAGTCCTTTCTTGATCAACCGCCCTGTGCTAAATGATAGCTACATCAATTTATCGGGAGTTATCGGAAGTTTTCGTATCCGTTTGCCTGTGGCATTGAAAACGGCGTTGGCGACTGCGGCCGCGACCCCGACAATGCCGACCTCGCCTACTCCTTTGACCCCTAGTTTGTTGACGATCTTGTCTTCTTCCGCGACAAATGCGACGTCGATCGTGCCGATGTCGAGATTGACGGGAATGTGGTAATCGGCAAAGGTTCGCGTGACGAAATTCCCCCATCGCGGATCGAGGATCGACTCCTCATGCAGAGCCATACCAATGCCCCAAATGCAGCCGCCGAGTATCTGCGAACGTGTAGTTTTGGGGTTGAGTATCCGGCCGGCACCGGTTACGGCGACCATTCGATTGACGCGGATCATTCCGGTCTGTTCGTTCACCCATACTTCGGCAAAGTTAGCATTGAACGAGTGGCTCGAATACTGTCCCGCCTGAGCCGGAGGCCGCGCATCTACCCGGGTTTGAAACTCGGTCAGGTTTGCTTCGGACATCAACTCTGCAACGTTGACGGGAACCGGATCGCTCGGGCCCGACGATTTCGGTGACCTTGCCTGTAGTTCCGAAATGCACTGAAGACAAACCTCGCTTACCGCGTTCGAGAAACTTGCCGCTCCTACCGAGCCAACCGAGCCGGCGGCAGGCGGCAACGAGGAATCGCCGATCTTGACCGATATACGGGAGATCGGCAGATCAAGCGTTTCAGCAGCGATCTGTGCGAGGATCGTATGAGTTCCGGTTCCGAGATCGCTTGCTGCCAACTCGACCGTTGCCTCGACGTCTGTTCCTTTTCGCGTTAATTTAGCGATTGCTGAAGTTCCCTGCTGGCGTGCGGGATACGAACCGACCGCGACGCCGGAACCAACGAGAAATTCTCCGTTTCGCACCTGACGCGGCTCCATTTTCCGGTTCTTCCAGCCAAACATTTCAGACCCGCGACGGAGACACTCCACGACCGAACGCGATGACCATGGGCGGCCATTCGCGGGGTCTTTATCGGGTTCGTTCTTGAGACGGAACTCGATCGGATCCATCTTCAGCGAGTAAGCAAGCTCGTCAATAGCGCACTCGAGTGCAAAACTCCCCGGAGCTTTACCAGGACCGCGCACAAACGTCGGGCTGATCACGTTCATCGCCGTGGTTTTGTATGAGATCAGCGAATTTGGAACTGCATAGGTCATCGCCGAAACGTCGCCGCAGCCCTCGACGAACTGACTCGTCGTGCCCGTGTGCGTTGAAGTCTCATGAGCGATCGCTGCCAGTTTCCCTGTTGCATCGGCGCCGAGCCGCATTCGTTGGACATTTTTCTGTCGCAAACCAACGGAATTAACCATCTGTTGGCGAGTCAAAGCGAGTTTTACTGGTCGCTTGACGACCTTTGCCGCCATCGCTGCTAGCGCAGTATTTCCCCAGGCACCGCCTTTTGCCCCGAAACCGCCGCCTATATGAGGCGTTATGACACGCACTTGCTCGGGTTTAAGGCCGAACACCGTAGCCATCGCTCCCCGCATTCCCATCACTACCTGAGATGGGTTATAGATCGTAAGATTGTCGCCCTCCCACATGGCGATCGTCGAATGCGGCTCCATCGGTTGATGGTGCTCGATCGGCGTTTCGTAAACAGCGTCGAGTTTGTGCTCAGCCGCCGAATACGCCTTCTCAAAATCTCCTCTCACTACATCCGCTCTGGCCGGGGAAGGCGACTTTTGAGCAGTCTTGATCAGCTCGTCAAAGTTTACTCGAGCTTCAGCCTTTGCGTAAGTGAATTTGATCATTTCTGCCGCAGCTTGTGCCTGTTCAAAGGTTTCCGCTACGACAACCGCCGAATGCTGCCCAAAAAATTCGATCTTTGCATCCTGCAGAACGCTTCCGCCGGAGAGATTTCCAGCGGGAGTCAATTTGGGAGCGTTCTTGTGGGTTATAACACCGATAACGCCCGGTGCTTTCTCGGCAGCAGCCGAATCGATGCCCGAGATCGTTCCTGCAGCAGTTGCTGCTTTGGCGATGACAGCATAGGCGACGTTGGCGACGGGCCAATCAGTCGCAAATCTCGCCGTGCCGGTTACCTTAAAGATGCCGTCGATGCGGTTGACATTTTCCCCAATGAATTTGTTTTTACGATTCTTGACCGTTTTTTCTTCGCTCATGCCACCACCTCGCTCTTCAGTGCCCGCTTAAAGGCAAGTACCATTGCTCGCCGGGCCAACTCGACCTTGTAACCATTGTGTTCCAGCGGTTTCGCATCCATTAGCTCGGCATCAACAGCCGCCCTTAGCGACGCATCATTAAGATCCTTCAATGATTTGCCGGTGAGCAGTTTTTCCGCTTGATCGCAACGCCATGGCTTATGCGAGACGCTGCCAAGAGCTACGCGAGCCTTTGCGACCGAACCGCCTTTTATCTCAAACGCCGCCGCTACCGACACCAGTGCAAACGCATAACTAGCACGATCGCGTACTTTCAGATAGTAGGAATTCGCGGCCATACCAGCCGACGACATTGGTATGTCGATCGACGTTATCATCTCGCCCGGTTCCAATGTATTGTCCTTTTCGGGCGTATCACCCGGCAGGCGATGAAAATCAGCAAACGCGATCGAACGCTGTTTTTTATCGGCTCCCGAAACCTTTACAACCGCATCGAGTGCCATCAGGGCAACGCTCATGTCTGACGGATTTGTCGCGATACATTTATCGCTCCAGCCGAAGATCGCATGCCCCTTGTTGATGCCTTCCATGGCTCCGCAGCCGCTGCCGGGTTCTCGTTTGTTACACGGCATGTTGACGTCGTAGAAATAGGTACACCTTGTCCGCTGCATCAAATTCCCGCCGTTCGTTGCCATATTCCTGATCTGCGCCGAAGCCCCTGCGAGGATCGCCTGCGACAGCATTGGGAAATTGCGGCGAATGAGCGCGTGATTGGCAGTGTCGGAGTTTTTCGCTGTACTGCCTATCGAAATAACGTTGCCGGAAGAACGTATCTTCGAGAACGCGAGCCCCGAAATATCTACAAGTTCTGAAGGCTTCGCGACGCCTTCCTTCATCAGATCGAGCAAGTTCGTCCCGCCCGCGAGAAATGCTGCCTCGCGATTGGTCGAGACTGTCTTTGCTGCTGCCGCCACGTCGGTCGCTCTTGTGTATTTAAACGGTCGCATCGCTTCCCTCCTTGCTCATATCAAAGATCACTGCCATCGGGTCAGTCGCCTTTCCCGTGTGCACTTCACGGATCGCCGCGACAATGTTGGGATAAGCCCCGCAGCGACAGAGATTTCCGGACATTCGCTCGCGGATCTCCTCGTCGGAAAGCGTGATGCTCGCGGCGGTCTTTCGCATGTCTTTGGAAACGTAGCTAAGTTCCCCGTTCCTAGCCTCGTGCATCAGACCGATCGCCGAACATATCTGTCCGGGAGTGCAGAAACCACACTGAAAACCGTCATGCTTGATAAAGGCGGTTTGCATCGGATGCAGCACGTCGCCCTTCGCGACCCCTTCGATCGTCGTTACGCTTCGGCCCTCACACTGAGCCGTTAGCGTCAGGCACGAAAGTACTCGGCGGCCATCCATCATGACGGTACACGCACCGCATTGACCATGATCGCAGCCCTTCTTAGTACCCGTGAGGGCGAGTTTCTCGCGGAGTGCATCGAGCAAAGTCATTCGCGAATCAACCGAGACCGATTTTGCGGCGTCGTTGACCCGGAAAGAGACTTTTACTGCCTGTTCGTCGCCTAGCGGCACGAACTCAGCCATCTCCTCACCGGCAAGGGCGGTACGCTTTGCGAGAAACTGCAAAACGACCGCGCCGAGCACCGCAGTCGAACTCTGGCCTATGAATTTTCTTCGTGATTCGCCGAGGTCGGAAAGCACCTCTTCTAAAAGTTCAGCCTCATCGGCCGTTAACTCATCGACGAGTTCGGGAAAGTTGTCGGACATTTATTCCTCCTTGTTCAGAAAGCGCTAAACCTGATCGCGCCATTTTAGGACTTCTTCTCGCAGTATTGGATTCTGCTGAAAGCTCCCGGTTTGCCCCTGAGCTGCGGTCGCACGCTGAATGTGCCAATAGCTCAAGCCTAATTTGCCGATAGCACGGACATAACGGCTGCGCGGCCGAAACTTGCCATTAAACAGCCCGCCAAGTATCCATCCAGAGCTTTTGAAGGCTGACGTAGCGGTCTTCGCATGGTCTGCGGGGATCAGCCCTCGAGCGATATCGATCGCTAGCATCTCGTTCAGGATCTTGTTCTGCCTTCTCATAATGTACAGTGAGAAGCCAACGAATATCAAGAAAAATGGGATTTGCAGGATCACGTAGCTGACAAGAAAGCCCTCGATCCCGCCCAAAACAGCCACTCCGTTCCAAATCGCGTGCAAGGCCACGGCGGCAAAATAACCGAAAACTGGTGCGGCGATCTTCACGAACGTATTGTGCGATTCGCGTGCTATTCCGCAGCCGATACCCATCATGCAGGTAAAGGTAACGTGGGCGAAGGGCGACATAATGCCTCGAAGGACAAAAAGGACCGCGAGGCCCCCAAAGCCGCCCGCCCCTACTGCACGGCCGTAATAAAGCACGTTCTCAACGGTCGCAAACCCTAGGGCTATGACGCCCGCGAAAACGATACCGTCAAGAATATCGTCAAAATACTTACGGAAAAAGATGAGCAGGATGATGAGCCCTAGCCCCTTTGAACCTTCCTCAAATATCGGCGCCGAAACTATCGCCCCGATCGCGTCTCCCGCCGCGGGCGAGATCGCCACGGCCGCCACCGTGCCAATCAAGGTATTTACGATGAATGAAACGATGACCGCCACCAAAGCCCCCCAGGCGAAAGCCAGTGCGAGCAGCCACAGCGGTTCGGGGTCGTACCGGTCTAGCCAAATGAGCGGCAGCAGATAGATCATCGCCGGTGTGAACGCCACGAAGGTCGCGATGATCGCGGGTATCACGCCGACGCTCGCGAACATGAGCAGGGCCACGAACAGGGCCATGAAGATGATCGCAAAGATCGTTACGCCGATACCTATGTAGGCTCCCGTCCTGGACGGTTCAGGCTTGACGACGACAGCACCGCCGCCGAGGGCGAAATTCTGCAGTGAAGCCTGCATACTGACCGGCTCCTGAGCCGCTGTCTGTTGAAATTGCTGAGCTTCGTACTCACGAAAGCTTTGCTGCCCTGAAACGACCGCCTGAGGCATCGCGGCGTCGATCCTGATCTTGGCGGTTACACCGTTTACGCCGAACTGAACCTCATCGCCCGAATTAAGCTTTGCCGACTCGACTCTGTTGCCGTTTACGAGCGTACCGTTGGTGCTTTTATTGTCCGTAAGATAGAAGCCATCGGCTCGGGCCTCGATAAAAGCGTGTTGCTTTGAAGCGATCCGCTCGGTGTGCGGATCTAGCCTGACACTGCAGGTGTCGCTGCGGCCGATGGTTATAAAACCGGTTTCGAGTTCGTAACCCCGGCCCGCGAGCGAGCCGCTGCTGATCGTCAGGTGTAATTTCATACTGCAATCATAGGAACAAAACGCCCAAAGTCAAGCGTTTCGGCCTGACTTTGGGCATTGATCTAACACCTTTGTGCGATTCGGCCGCTCCTACGAAGCGGCCTGATAAGCTTCTCGTATGACCAGGTCGAAAGTTCCCGGGTCGACCTTGCGAAACCGGCTATTTCGGCTTAGCGAAACCGCAACCGAGATAGTAGGGTTATTGCCCTTAAATTTCATACCGCCCGCGACCAGCATATTGTAGAGCTCATTGACGTGAAGCGGCTTTCCGGCCTCGCGCAGCAGCAATGTACACGACTGAGTTATCGTTCGATCGCTAAATCGGTTGCTGATCGGCTCGAAATCCTGCTGGACGAGCTTTGGTCGATTCTGGTTGAGATATGCAACCGAACCATCACGTCGATAGTCCCGTGTCTGCATGTCCTGTACATTCGAACGAATGTCAGTGCGTTCGCCTCCACCAGAAGGCGGCACGTCGTCGACGAGATGGAAGGTACTTCCGATGCTTGGAGACCGGCCGGCTGTCATGGATAGTCGAACTCCGTCGATCGCCTTGGCGGTCTGCGCTGCACTGTTCTCTAGCGCGGCGATCTCGCGCTTAAGCTTGTCGACCTCGGATTCTGCTTCTCGGAGCCGTGTTAAAGCCTGGCTAAGCGCTCCGCGCGTCTTGTCGAGAATTTCTTCAAGAGCTTCTACAACTTTATCGTCTAACATATTGAAAATGTTGGCCTTGCGTGTCTACTACAACAAATTGAAGTTGGACGGTCAGCGTTAAAGATATCAGTTTTTGCGCTCGGCAATAAAACTTAATACGCCTTCCAAACAAGAACGATACTCTGATTTGCTTAAAACATCAAGACTTTTTCTTGCGCGGGTCGAGTGGTCATCAGCCCGTTCTTTTATCTTTGCAATGATCGAGTGATCATCGAGCATCGACCGCAGCTCTTCGCGCGTGATCGCCGTATACGATCCGTCGAACATGACTTTTTCGAGCCTCGACTTCGCCGATGGCTCTTTTTCCAGCAGATAGATCAGCGGCAGCGTTAGCTTTCCTTCGAGCAGATCAGAGCCCGCTTCTTTTCCGAGGCTTTCTGTGTCGGCAGTGAGGTCGAGGACATCGTCGAAAAGCTGAAACGCGATGCCGAGGTTCATTCCAAAGTCTCGAAGCCCTGCCTGAACTTCCCTCGTCGCCCCGCCAAGTATCGCCCCAACCTCACAGCACGCCGAGAAAAGAAACGCGGTCTTCCGTCTCAAAATATCGAAATACTCGGATTCAGTTATATCAAGCCGTCCGATCCGCGTGAGTTGTATCAACTCGCCCTCGGTCATCTTCCGCGTCAACTTCGTCAGAATATCGATGATCTCAAGCGAACGCTCCCGCACAGTCGTCTCAAAAGCGGACATGTACAGCCAGTCGCCCATCAGAACCGCCGTCTGATTCCCAAACCTGGCATTAACTGACGAACGATTCCGCCGCAGATCGGCATTATCAATGATGTCGTCATGAACCAGCGTCGCCGTGTGAAGCATCTCCATTACGGTCGCCAGTCGGATAACGTTGTCCCTTCTTGCATCTCCACCGACCGTGTAATTTGCCAAGATCAACAAAGCCGGCCTTACCCGCTTCCCACCCGACGCACGCAGATATTCGCCCAGGTAATCGATCACTTGAATATTCGATGACGCCTGACGTTCGTACTCTTCCTCAACCAAAGCCAACTCAGCCTTGATCAGATCAAAGATCCTTTTAGAGGCAAGATGAGAATCCTGCGGCTCACGGATTGGTGCAAATGTCTGCATTTACTTCACTATCGAGACTGTATACTTCACAGACTAACTCAATCGCCTCGCCAATTCGAAAAACTAATTCTTCCATTGAGTTTGCTTGTGTATGGCAACCCTTCAAATCAGGAGCAGACGCTACAAACACCCCGTTTTCATCCTGCTCAATGAATAAATCCATTCTATTCAGCTAATTCTTTCCAATATATTTCGAGACTATTAGTTCCCGCTTAACCAATCCCCAAAATCGTGAGTCAGAGGAGCTATCTCGATTGTCACCCAATACAAAGTAACTATCTGCCTTGACCATAAAAGACTGCTTGGGCCATTCTCGCTGATTGGTAGCGTCATCAACATAATCCTCTTCGAGGAGATTCCCATTAATAAAGACCTTCCGATCCCGCGTCGATATCTTCTCGGAAGGCAGCCCAACAATCCTTTTTATGTAAAACTTCGTTGGATCATTGGGATACTTGAACAAGATTATATCCCCACGAGTTAAATTCGAGATGTCTGAAGAAAATAATAGTCGGTCACCATTTTTTATTGCTGGCAACATCGAATTGCCCTCAAAAATAACGGGCTTAGCACATGCGACTGACAGAAAGCTGATCGCTAAGATAAAAGCTAAGCTTTTTGATTTCAGGAAGCCCAACGCCGTTAATTACTCCTGTAATTATCAAACGTCATATCGATGCCAAAGTCATGCCCTTTAAGCTTGGCCATGACTTCCTGCAAAGTGTCGCGATCTTTGCCTGAGACGCGGACGGTTTCGCCCTGGATCGAGGCCTGGACTTTGAATTTGGCTTCTTTGATAAACTTCACGACCTCTTTAGCTTTTTCGATCGGAATTCCCTGCTGCACCTTCACGAGTTGCCTGACTGTCCCACCGGCGGCGGGTTCGACCTTTTGGTAATCGAGTGCTTTGAGCGAGATCCCGCGTTTCAGTAGTTTACTCTGTAGAATGTCGTTCATGTTGCGGAGCCGCGTGTCGTCTTCCGCAGTCATCTGCAGGTCTTTGCCGATAAGGACTGTGGCGGCTTTGCTGCCCTTGAAATCGAACCGCTGCGAGATCTCTTTCTCGGTCTGGTTGAGAGCGTTCGTCAGCTCCGCGTAATCGGTCTTCGAAACGATGTCGAATGAATTTTCTTTTGCCATAACTCTATTTAACCACAGAAAAAGTACGTATGAAATGCAGGTCTAATTGCCTCACATCCGGCTGTAGCCCAGTCGACGGTTTCACCCTTGTTTCATGTTTGTTTCACAGTTGTTTCACCCATGCAATACAGCTCTAAACTATTGCCTATAATGGTAGTTACGGCGATATTTTTGGCTTGTTTCACCGAAAATGAAAAAAACTTTTTCTAAACCTTTTTTATGGGCGATCATCCGTTTTTCGCGTGAAGCCATATAATGCGCAGCCTCCTTGGAATTACGATTCCGGAACAAAAAGGTTGCACATATGTTACCACGTTTCATATTCGATGCAATCGATTCAGTTTCGATCTACATCGATTCCAAAAAACTCAACGAAATTTCTGGTGGTGGCGCTTGCAAGAGTCGAAAGATCAATTCCGTAGAAATCGGCGAGAAAGGTAGCCGTATGAACAACAAACGCCGGCTCATTGCGTTTTCCACGAAACGGCACGGGCGTTAAAAACGGGCAATCGGTCTCGATCAGCAGTCGGTCTAGCGGAACAACGCGAGCCGAGTCGCGAAGATTCTCCGCCTTTTTGAACGTCACGTTCCCCGCAAATGAGATCATAAAGCCGATCTTAATCAGTGCTTCAGCCATCGCGGGCGTACCGCCGAAACAATGCATGATGCCAGGAGCGCGGACACTCTTGTCCGCATGAGCGTCGCTTCGACGCGAAAATTCACTCACACCACGATCTTCGTTCTGGCCAGCAAAATCTGACGCGACATCTTGTCTGAACGCCGAAGCGGCGTCCATGCGGACAGGAGTGTCCGAGCTCCTTCCGTACTCCTCCGTCAATATCTCAACCGTCTCATCATCAGCATCACGGCTGTGAATTATCACTTGCAGCCCAAGCGACTTCGCAACGCGGATCTGCCGCCGAAAAACATCCCGCTGCACATCACGCGGCGAATGATCGTAATAATAATCCAGCCCGATCTCGCCCCAAGCGATCACCTTCTCGCTCTTTGTCAGCTCTGTTAAGTGCTCCTCCGCCGCGTCGTCGTACAACTTCGCATCATGCGGATGAACCCCGACAGCCGCATAAACGTTGTCGTATTTCTCCGCAACAGCCACCGCCCGCCGAAAATCGTCCGTACGCGGATCGCCGGTCCCAATATTCAACATCGCCACAACCCCAGCCTCCCGAGCCCGCCGAACAACCTCGTCGCGATCCTCGTCAAACTGTTCTCCGTCTATGTGGCAGTGGGAATCGATGAACATTTATTTGTTGAGAATTTCAACAGACGCGATGAATCTCTCGCTGACCGTCACAAAATCCAACTTCTTTTGTCCAGAAGATTTGATTTTTTCAGGTAGTAACCCGACGAGGGCTTGATAGGTCGCGAACTCGTTAACAACGATACGGCTACGAATTTTGCCGCCACCTTTAACGAGGAGATCGTAGTCTCGCAATTCAAAATCGTTAGAGGTCCGACCGTTTCTAACGTCGAAGCTTTCAACGCTTCCAAACATATTCTTCATTAGGAATTCGTTAGATTCGAAGGACTCGTCAACGGTTTTCGAAGTGAAGTCATTTGGATGATTCTTAACCGAGAGTAAAAACCGCATTCCTTCTTTTTCACAACTGAAGTCGAAAACGTGGATTGGTCTGGGATGATCCTGAAAGGACTTTTTTGCGAGCTTAGGTTCGCACGGAAATAATCCGCGAAGCCGGGCGTCGGCAGATTGAATTACCTGCCATTCAAATTTGTCGGTCGTTTGCGCACAGCCAGAGACGAAGCAAACAAAAAGGAGTCCAACTCTACCAATCCACATCATGGCTTCAACTTTGGGATACCGTTACCTTGTTGAGATTTCAACGTTCGGACTTCGGGTAATTCGCAGGTAATCACGGAGTGCGTCATTAACGGAATCCTCCGTCGGAAACTCTTCCGCGACATCGGGAGCCAAACCTACGCGGCGAACCATCTTATTGTATTTCTCCGCAAACCTATTCGGCTTTGATTTTGAGAAATCAAGATCGTACTCGGGAAGGAGATCGTCATTTTCATCAAGTTTGATTTGCATATCTTCTAGCTTCTTTTGGCGTAGCTAACCTCGCACTAATTATTCTTATCGTATCATTTTCTCGCTCGGTGAAACTCACCATTAAGAGCCGGTTCTGATCTGAATGTCCGAAAATTGCATTCCGTTTTTCCTCATACGAATGTTCGTCATCATCGAATATGCGAGCAAGAGGATCGCCAAAAACCGTTTCCGCTTCTTCAAACGTCACACCATCGTGATTCTTGATGTTGGCAGCCGCTTTTATTGGATCCGCGTCAAAATTCATTACTTCAGCCGAGCTCCGATCCCAACGTCTTCGATAAATGCCGCCAACGCCGGTTTCGGCCCAGAATTATCTTCTAAAGAGGCGGCGCAGATCATGCCTTGGGATTCGAGGCCGCGCATCATTCGGGGTTTTAGGTTGGCGACGACGACGACTTTGCGACCGATGAGGGTTTCGGGGTCGTAGTATTCGGCGAGGCCGGCGAGGATCTGACGGGGCTTCTCTTCGCCGAGGTCGATCTCGAAACGAAGCAGTTTGTCGGCCTTTGGAATGCGTTCCGCCACCTTGATCTCGCCGACACGGAGTTCGACTTTTAGGAAATCATCTATTGTGATGAAAGATTCGTCGATTGATGGTTGATCGTTGATCGTTGTGGGTTGAGTCGGGACTTCCCCACCCGCTACCGCAGGTGGTACTGACTCTTTCTCGACCGCCGATTTTTCACTGCTTACTGCTGACTGCTCACTAATTTCACTCATAACTTTTTTCTTATCAATTCTAGGGAAAACACCAATCGTTTCGCCGATCTTGGTTCCGGCGGCGAGTTCACCCCATTTTAGACTTGCCGGGTCGAGCGTGGCGATGTCTTCGCTGAGGCCGATCTGGCTATGGATCTTTTTCGTTGCTTCGGGCATTACGGGATAAAGCTGGACGCACAGCCAGCGAAGCGTTTCGCAGGCTCGATAGAGGACAGCATTGAGCGTCTCAACCTGTTTATCGTCTTTAATTAGCTCCCACGGCTTCGAGTCGGATATTAACTTATCGACACGGGCGATCACCGTCCAAGTGGACTCAAGGGCGAGGCTAAAATCGAAATTGTCGTACCTGCGGATAAACTCGTCTCGAGCGTGCTCGACCACCGATGCGAGTTCCTGATCATCAGGGTTGACACCCGCCCGTTTCGCGTTGAGATAGTTCTCTTCCGCGATCTTTCTACTTGGAATTAGGCCTTCGCGATACTTGGTGATCATCGAAAACGTTCGGCTGGCGAGGTTGCCGAGGCCGCTGGCGAGATCGGCGTTGGCACGGTCGATCAGGTTTTCATAACCGAACTTTCCGTCCTGCCCAAACACCATATCGCGAAGCACAAAGTAACGTATCGCATCGACCTGAAAATGCTCATGTAACACATCGACTTCGATCACATTTCCCAAGGTTTTACCCATTTTCCGGCCATCAGCATCGAGCCACATGCCGTGAGCAAATACCGTTTTTGGTAGCGACAATCCGGCGGCATGGAGGAACGAGAACCAATACACCGTATGGAACCGCAAGATGTCCTTGCCAACGAGGTGCGTGACATTCTGCCAATACTTCTCAAATCCGACTGAAGCCTTTTCTGCATTCCCGTAACCTAGCGCCGTAATGTAGTTTGTCAGGGCGTCCATCCAGACGTACATCACATGATTCTCATCGCCCGGGACAGGAATTCCCCACGATACCGAAGACTTCTGCCGACTGATCGACAGGTCCTGTAGGCCGCCCCGAACAAATGACAAAACTTCGTTCTTCCTGCCTTCCGGTCTAACCAGATTCGGGTCGCTCTCGATCAGATCGATCAAAAATTCGTCATAGTCCGACAGCCGAAAGAAGTAGCTTTCCTCTGCAACCTTGTCGAGCGGGCGTTCGTGGATCAGACACAACCGAATGTCTGAGCCCTCGGGCGTGTAATATTGATCTTCATTCTTAAACTCGGCACATGGAGCACAGAACAGGCCTTCGTAGAAGCCTTTGTAGATCGCGTCATTCCCTTTCGGCGTCTGATTCTTGGCAATTTCCTGCCACAAATGCTGAACGCCTTCGTAGTGAAACGGCTCAGTCGTCCGCATGAAGATATCATAACCGCCATTCTCACCATCGAGCCCAAAATCATGAAACATACGCTTCAGCTCGCCCGCGATCAGATCGACCTGCTCCTGCGGCGTCCGGCCATTCTTTTCAGCCGCACGTTGAATGTTGATGCCATGCTCGTCCGTTCCCGTCAGAAAATAGGTATCAAACCCACGCTGTTTCTTGTACCGCCGGACAGCATCCGCCACGATTGTTGTGTACAGATGACCCAGATGCGGCAGGCTGTTCGCGTAGTAGATCGGGGTTGTTATGTAGAAAGTGTTGTTCATTTAGAAAATCGCTTCTTGTCCGCACCCGAAAACTCGTCGGTGTCCTTATATCGCGGCATCGACGGTGTGTTTCCTATCTTCAAAGCGATCGCGAGGCCGAGTTCGGCATTTTGGACCATCGCGTCGGCATCCCACCAGTCGTAATACTGGTCGGATGGCTGATGATAGTATTTTGCGGTGTAATTGCTGAAGAAATTCAGAGCCTCGCCCGTTAGCGGCGTGACAAAATCGTCACCGTGGCGGAGCGAAACGGCAGGAACACCCGCCTTGGCGAATGGAAAGTGGTCGGAGCGGAAAAAGAACCCCTGCTCGGGCCGCATGTCGCCTTCGACCGTCATATTTCGTTCGCGAGCAACCTCGTCCACAAACGTTCCGAGCGACGAACGCTCAGCACCGAGCGCAGAGAAATCCCTTGTTTTTCCAAAGAAATTCACGCCATCGATATTCACATTTCCGGCAATCTTGTTGAGCGGGATCAACGGTTTTGCCGCAAAATATTCGGCACCTAATAGACCTTGTTCCTCTGCGGTCGGAAATAGAATGTAGCTCGAACGTTTTGGCCGCTGCCCCTTCGGCATCTTTAATACCGCCTCGCCTATGCCGATGACGGCTGCGACGCCCGAGGCGTTGTCATAGGCTCCGTTGTAAATCTTGTCGCCGGTCGCGTCGGCTTCGCCAATTCCGAGATGATCCCAGTGAGCCGTGTAGAGCACGTATTCGCTCTTCATTTTCTTGTCGCTGCCCTCTATCTTGCCAACGATATTGGGCGATTCGAAGGTTCGCATATCGGTCTTCATGTCGATCTTTACGCGAAGGCCAGTCTTTATGGGCCTAAATTCCCGTGTCGCAGCCTTTGCCCGCATCGCGTCCAGATCGAGCCCGGCGTGCTTCATAGCGGCTTTGGCAGTTTCATCGGTCATCCACGCCATCATGCTCAAAAACGGCGTGGTCGAACCCGATTCACGAGCGATCTCAGAACGCGGCCCGCCGAATGAAGTACGGACGACGTTCCAACCGTATCCGGCTGAATCGTTCGTGTGTATCAGTATCACACCCGCGGCTCCGCGTCGGGCTGCTTCTTCGTATTTGTAGGTCCATCGGCCATAATACGTCAGAGCCTTACCGCCAAAAAGGTTCGGTTCGGCAGCCGTCGCGGGAGGGTCATTGACCATTATTATCAGCACTTTGCCGCGATAATCTTCGGACGGGCCGCTGTAATCGTTCCATTTGTAGAGCGGCGCATCGACGCCGTAGCCCATGAAAACGACCTCTGCGTCCACGGCAACATTCGGCGTTTGAGCCCCGGTCGTTGCAACGAAATCGTCACCGAACTTGAACGCCTTTGGAGCTCCGGCATTGCCCGCGAAAGTCATCTGCGTAGCCGGATCGACCTTGACGCCAACGAGCTTTACATTCTGAAAATAGCTTTTACCGTTCCCGGGCTTAATGCCTGCGGCCTTCATCTGCGCAACGATATAATCTGCAGCGCGCTTACTGCCTTCGTTCCCCGGCCCGCGACCTTCAAAATCATCGGCGGAAAGGCGTTTGACGCGCTCACGCATCTTGCTAGCATCCAATCCGCTCGTCAAACCCTGCGCAAAACCGAGCGTTGAAACGAACGTAACTAAAACAAATAAAGCAGTTAACCTTTTCATAGATCTTTATCCTTTGATCAGTGACATAGCTTCGGCCCGCGTTCGCGAGTCCTTTCTAAATCCACCCAGAACCGCAGACGTGATCGTCACGGCACCCGGTTTTTTGACTCCTCGAAGCGTCATACACGTGTGTTCAGCCTCGATCACGACCATTACCCCGAGCGGTTCCAGCTGATCAAACAGCGTCTGGGCGATCTGCTGCGTCAGGCGTTCCTGAACCTGAAGTCGGCGAGCAAAAACCTCGGCAATGCGGGCGAGTTTTGACAATCCGATAATGCGTCCATTTTTCGGGATGTATGCAATGTGGCATTTTCCGGTGAACGGAGCAAGGTGATGCTCGCAGACGGATGCGATCGAGATGTCCTTAACGATAACCATTTCATCATGGCTGTCGCCGGGGAGCGGCACGATGTGCTCTTTCGGATCGATCCACATCCCTTCTGTGAGCTCCGCGTAAAATTCCGCAACGCGTTCCGGTGTTTTCTTCAAACCGTCACGATCCGGATCTTCGCCCATACCTTCAAGCATCAGCCGAACGCCCTCAGCTATTTTTGCCAGATCGATCTTTTTCTTGGTCTTTTTTGCCATTTCGTTAGTCTTCGTAAACCCTTGATTCTAGCTTTTTTGCTGCAAAAGCTAAAGTCATTGCGGATGTGAGAGACTATCCAACAGCGGAACTTTCGACCTTTGATTAGACCTCCGTGTCGCTCTTGGGCTTCCGAACAGTGTTTTTGGTAAACTATCGCTTTTATGACTATCTCAGATATCCAATCACAACTCCGCGAAGCGGTTCGAGAGACTGCCTTAGCCCACTTCGGCGTCGCACCAGACTTGATCGCCGTCGAAACTCCGCCGAAGACCGAACTGGGCGATGTCGCTTTCCCGGTCGCGTTTGAACTCGCAAAAAAGGTAAAGGAAGCTACCGGCGAAAAGCAGAACCCGCGCGCGATCGCCGAGGTTTTACGGGCAAGACTTGAGGAGTTTGAATTTGTGGGCCATGTCGAGATCGCAGGGCCGGGCTATCTGAACGTCTTTTTTGACCGTACGAAATTCCTCGTCGAGAACGCAGGTGCAAACCCGTTTCCTTCTCGCGGAGCGAACCTCGCGAAGGTCTGCGTCGAACACACCTCGGTTAACCCGAACAAAGCGGCTCATATTGGACATGTTCGAAATTCCGTGCTCGGGGACACCTTCCAACGGATCCTGACCGCAACGGGCAAGCAGGTCGAAGTCCAGAATTATATTGACAATACCGGCGTCCAGGTTGCCGACGTGGTGGTCGGGTTCATGTTCATGTTGAACATGAATCTTGACGATATAAAAGCTCTGGATAAAGAGCTTTCTGCCGCAGGTAAATCGTTCGATTATTATTGCTGGGACCTTTATGCGCAGGTCGGGCAGGCGTACAAGGCGGAACCCCCAGCGTCAGCGGGCGGCCAGGAATATGGTGATGATAAGCCGCTGATAGAAAGGCGGGCGGAAGTTCTGCACCTCATCGAAGAAGGCAATAACCCGACCGCAGAACTAGCCGATTACGTCGCCACCCGAAACGTTCAGTGCATTACCGACACAATGGAACGCTTGTCGATACGCTACGACCTGCTTCCGCGTGAGAGCGAGATATTGCATCTTCATTTCTGGGACAAGGCTTTCGAGGAAATGAAACGCCTCGGCGTTATCCATTATGTCGAAGAAGGTGCACACGCAGGATGCTGGGTTATGCCCTGGGAATCGCACGAGGGCAACGATGACAACGAAGCCGACAAGATCCTCGTAAGGTCAAACGGAACAGTTACTTACACTGGTAAGGACATCGCTTATCAGATGTGGAAGCTTGGCATCCTCGGGCTTGATTTTAATTATAGGCTCTTCCACACCTACGCCGACGGCAAAGAAGTTTGGATGACCATGGGGAGCTCGGACGCTCCCGCTTCGTCGTCGAGAGATGCTCTCGCCGGAGGAACCGGCGATGCGGACAAGAGTGTCCGCCCTCCGTTCGGCGGTGGAGAGACGATCTACAACGTCATCGACACACGCCAGTCGTATCCGCAAGAAGTTGTAAAAAAAGGGGTTGCGGCGATATCGCCGGAACGTGGCGAAAAGGCGAGCGTCCACCTTGCATACGAAATGGTGGCGCTGTCGCCATCGGCAGCAGAGGAACTCGGTTTCGAGCTGAGCGAAGACGACAAAAAACGGACTTTTATCGAAATGAGCGGCCGCAAAGGCCTCGGCGTCAAAGCCGATGACCTGATCGACCGGCTTGAAGCGAAAGCACTAGCGGAGGTCGAGTCGCGGCACGCCGACGAGACCGACGACGAAAAACGCCACATCGCACACCAACTCGCTGTCGGTGCACTGCGGTATTTCCTGCTCAAATTTACAAAAAATACCGTGATCGTATTCGACTTCGAAGAAGCACTCTCCTTCGAAGGTGAAACCGGCTGTTTCTGCCAGTACTCTGCCGTTCGAGCGAATTCTATTTTTCGAAAACTCGACGAAAGCAACAACGTAGAGGCATCGGAACAAAAGCTGCGTGCGGCCGAACCAGCCGAGATCGACGCTATCCTCAACGGTGAGCCCGGCAACGACATCTGGTCGATGGCCATCCTCGCTTCCCGTCTCGACGAAGCCGTCCATCAAGCCGCCGCCGCCAACGAGCCCGCGATCCTAGCCAAATACTCATTCACGCTCGCCAAGGCCTTTAACCTGTTCTATCACAACAATAAGATCATCGCGGAAAAGGACGATACGAAACGAGCCATCCTCGTCGTCGTAGCCGATATGGCCCGCAGAGCCTTGACCGAATCCCTCGCGACGCTCGGGATCGAGGTGCCGGAGAAGATGTAGATTGGATGTATCTAATCTTTTGGTAAAATATAAAAGCTTAGTTAACTATTTCACTGGATTATATGGCCAATAGAATAATCATGACGGGCTGTAGTTTCAAAGGGGGCGACGGATCCACCGCAATTCGGTTGCGAGGGGATGATTACGATTTAAATCTTGCAAACACAAAGTTCAATACGACAGTTGGAATAGATATTGAGAACAGCGACAGCCAACTTCTTGCTCTAAGCGGTCTTCTTCGGCAGAGTGATATCGATCGTGCAGAATTTGTGCATTTCATTGAACAACTTCAATTGGTGGACGATACTGTGGAGAAGCGAGAAAACTCCGCAACTTGGATTAAGAACAAGCTCTCAATCGCCGCGGACGTAACTGGTCTTTCCCAATTCATCGTTGCGTTATCCGCATCACCAAAATTTCATCAGATCATAAACGTGCTTTTTTCATAACCTTATTTTAGACATTCGAATTGACTTCAAAAGAAGCTTTCGGTTTAATAAAGTCAATGGAAAAGGTACACATTAGATACGACTCGAAACTGTCTGCTTGGTGCTGGCAGGCTCGGTGTCGTGCGCGGGTGGTCTGAATTGGGCCATCGGAAATAGGTTTGCATACGACGCCGTTTGAGAATTAGCTCAGGCGGCGTTTTTGATTTGGCCCTGTCGCCAACGGCGACAAATATTAAAGCCTAGGGTGCAGCCGCTTCGGCGAAACCCTAGGAGAAGGCGATTTTCAGGTTTAGCTCGCTGAAGGCGAGCAATATGGTCGCCGCAGATTATACGTCCCCTACAGGGACGGTTCCCGGTTTTTACGGCTTCCTAGGGTTCCGCTCGAAGACTCGCTCCACCCTAGGCTTTAATATTTGTCGCCGTTGGCGACCTGTAACCCGCGAGGTGAGTTGCTCCTCCTCGAATCGTCGGTTGATTTTACGCTTTTTGTTGAACTATGACCGCAATGCTAGACCAATCTCTCTCGCACTTGACGCCCGTCGTCACCACAATGCCGGCCGATCTGCTGACGCCGCTTGCGGTGTATTTGAAGCTGTCGGCGGAATCGACTCATTCATTCCTTCTTGAGTCGGTCGAGGGCGGGAAGAGTCTGGCGAGGTATTCGTTTATCGGGGCCGATCCCGTCGAGGTTTTAAGCGGTGGGCGGGAGGTTTACGAGCAGATCAGGGAGCATTTTGCGACTCACTTAGTCGAGGCTGATCATGAACTTCCGGCATTTATCGGCGGGGCGATCGGGTATTTGGGTTTTGACGCGTGCGAGTGGTTCGAGCCGTCATTGGCCGGTAATGTCGATGCAGGCGAATGTGCGTTTATGTTCTACCGCTCGATCGTGGCGTTTGACCATGCGAAGCAGGTGATCAAGATCGTGTCGCTTGATCAGGTGGGAGAGTCGGCGAGCACCGACTCTCCCAATTCTGCGATCCGTGCAAAGTTAGAGGATTCTTATCTGCCGAACCTGCCGCCCGCTCACGCAGGCGCTTCTGAAACCCGGGTTCCGACCTCGAACTGGAAACGCGAAGATTTCGAAGCTGCGGTTGCCGAAATAAAGGAACTGATCAACGCCGGAGAATGTTACCAAGCCGTTCTTTCGCAATGCTTTACGCGACCAACGACGGCCTCGGCAGTTTCGATCTATCGAGCGATCCGCTCGCTAAATCCGTCGCCGTATATGTTCCTGCTGGATTTTGGCGAAAAGCAGGTTATAGGAGCGTCGCCGGAGATGTTGGTTAGGTGTCAGGGCGACCGGCTCGAATATAGGCCGATCGCAGGAACGCGGCCTCGCGGGAATACCGTCGCTGAAGATGACGCACTCGCTGCGGAAATGCGACTCGACAGAAAAGAGGTCGCCGAACACCTGATGCTGGTCGATCTCGGCCGCAACGACCTGGGCCGAGTTGCCGAATACGGCAGTGTTACGGTCGATACTTTGATGAGCGTTGAGAAATATTCGCACGTTCAACATCTGGTTAGCTCGCTTTCGGCGAAGTTAAGAAAGGGGCTTGATCGTTTCGACGCCTTAGCAGCTTGCTTCCCTGCCGGAACGGTATCCGGTGCGCCGAAAGTTCGTTCGATCGAGATAATTCGCGATCTCGAACCAACACCTCGAGGGATTTACGCCGGTGCGGTCGGATATTTTGACTACACAGGCAACATGGATACCTGCATCGCGATACGCACGCTGGTCTTGGAAAATGGCGTTGCAACAATACAGGCCGGAGCCGGGATCGTCGCGGATTCGGTGCCGGGATTGGAATTTGAGGAGACGGTGAATAAGGCGAAAGGTTTGCTAAGAGCGGTCGAAATTGCGGAGTGCGGATCGGTTTAAGTGCAGAAGCCCGCACTAATTAAGGGCTATGTCGCGATTTATATCTTTAAGCGATCATTCTGACGCTCGTCATCTCACCGCCGCGAGTTGAAATGGTTTCACGAGAGCCCTTACTGCGTGCGGGCTTCTGCATAGTTCAGATGGAAGATAGGATCTTGGAACATTATCTGGAAGAATTTCAGCTCGGAGCCGACGTCGTGGCGGCGGAGGCCGAGACTTTGTTCGGCGCCCTGATCGGCTGTGATGATGCCGATCTAATCGCTAAGGTTCTGTCGGCTTGGAATGAAAAGGGCGTGGAGGAAGACGAGCTTTTTGCAATGGCGAGCCTGATGCGTGGGCGGATGAAGCGAATCGCGTCGGAGCACGATACGTTTGTCGACATCGTCGGAACAGGTGGCGGTGCGGCGAAGACATTCAATGTTTCGACTGCAGCGGCGTTCGTGATCGCGGGAACGGGATTGCCGGTCGCTAAACACGGAAACCGTGCGGCGACGAGCAATTCCGGAAGTGTCGACGTTTTAACAAGTCTTGGAGTCGACGTCGACATCGAGCCGTCGAAGTCCGAGCAAAACCTAAACCAGCACGGCCTTTGTTTTATGTTCGCTCCGCGCTTTCATTCGCTTTCGCCGACTCTTGCGACCGCCCGCAGATCGCTTGGGCGTCCGACGATATTTAACAATCTCGGCCCACTCTGCAATCCGGCGTCGACTCCGCACAGCGTGATCGGGGTTTGGGACAAACACATGCTTGAGACGACCGCGAATGTGCTTATGCGGCTCGGTGCCGGCCGGTCATGGGTAGTTTACGGCGAAGGCGGACTGGACGAGATCGCTCTGAAAGGCACGACACTTGTCGCCGAGGTCGGGGATGACAAGGTCGATGTATTCGAGATCTCGGCTGCGGACTTTGATGTGTTTACGCTCGGAAAGGACGTTCCTTCGAAATGCTCGCCCGACGAGAGTGCCGCGATGATCCAAAGCGTTCTCGGCAACGAGCAAAAGGATCGCGACCCCGAGCGACTGGTTCTGATCAACGCGGCAGCTGCGATATATGTCTCGGGATCGGCTCCGAGTTTGCCGGATGCTTACGCTCAAGTCGAGCAAAGCATTCGAAGCGGTGAGGCGAGGAAGAAATTGAAAACAATGCGAGCAGAATTGTCATAAGTTTTAACATTGAGTGGTTCTTTTTGCGTCTTTTTTGCGATCTTTGCGGCCTCTGCGTTAAACACGCTTCCTTTGGGATGCGAAATCAGCGGAAAGTACGTTTAACGCAAAGTTCGCGAAGAACGCAAAGAATAGGCAGAGTTAGAACCTATGTCTTAGATATTCGAAATAAAGAATCAGAATGAGCCAGACCTTTCTCGAAAAAGTAACCGCCGAAACCCGCGAACGCGTCGCCGCTGCTCGCTCGTTTGGATATTATCCGAAGCTGCTGCGAAAGGCTGAAAAGGTTGCGGCGGAGCGGCGTTCCGGTTCCTTTCGCGAAGCTTTTTCGCGACCCGGCAGCGTGAACATAATTGCCGAAATAAAGCGAGCCTCGCCGTCAAAAGGCGTGATCCGCGCCGAAACAGATGTCGCCCAGGTCGCGAAGCTCTACACGGCTGGCGGTGCATCGGCGATCTCGGTTCTGACCGAGCCGAATCATTTCGTGGGAAGCGTCGCCGACCTGATAACGGCTGTCAGAACAACAACGCTGCCGATCCTCCGCAAGGATTTCATCGTCGATGAGTTCCAAATCGTCGAATCCGCGGCCGCCGGGGCATCCGCGGTTTTGTTGATAGTTGCCGCATTGCCGATGAATGATCTGAAAAACCTCCATGAGACCGCAACCAAATTCGGCCTCGATGTGCTGGTTGAGGTACACGATGAAGAGGAAATGGAAAAAGCCGGCGATATCGGCTCCTCGATCATCGGCGTAAACAATCGCAACCTTCACTCGCTAGAAGTCTCGCTGGATACGTCGCGTGATTTGATCCGAATGCGTCCGGCAGGCTCCGTTATCATCGCCGAAAGCGGGATAACTTCGCGAGACGAGATCGACGAACTTCGATCTCTCGGGTACAACGGATTCCTGATCGGCGAAACGCTAATGCGAAGCGGCAATATCGTGGAAACACTGCGGGGGCTGACGGCATGACTCTAGTTAAGATCTGCGGAATTACGAATCTCGAGGACGCTCGTCACGCCCTCGAACATGGGGCCGACGAACTTGGGTTTAACTTTTACTCCAAAAGTAAGCGATACATTTTCCCGGACGCGGCGAAAGCTATCATTAGCGAACTTCCGGCGAGCGTTTCGAAAGTCGGCGTTTTTGTAAATATGTCACTCGAGGGCGTGCTCGAGACAGCTCGATTTACCGGAATCACGGCGATCCAACTCCACGGCGACGAAGATACCGTATACGTTCGAGCTTTAAGATCCAAAGCAGGTCTGAAGATAATCCGAGCGTTCAGGGTAGAGCGGTCTATGGTGGCGATTCAGAATCCAACATTAGACGCCCACGCAATCTTGCTTGATTCCTACCAGCATAAAGAGTATGGCGGAACCGGAATGAGTTTCGATTGGAATATAGTAAAGAACTTGTCGGAGTTCTTTCCGACGATATATCTCGCCGGCGGACTTGTCCCGGAAAATGTTGCGGAAGCCATCAGGACAGTAAGGCCGTATGCCGTTGACGTAGCCAGCGGCGTCGAATCGTCGCCGGGAAAGAAGGATCCGAAGAAAGTTGAGGAGTTTATTCGAGCGGTCAGAACCGCCTGTGTAAGCGGGCGGTACGAACTCGAGAATCATACAAGCTGAATCCCGGAGGTAATTGCCGCCCGCTAACGCAGGCGGTACTGACTTCGCTGCAAAAGCATGATTAATTACGAACCAAATGAACATGGCTACTGGGGCGATTACGGCGGGCGGTTTGTGCCTGAGACTTTGGTTGCGCCGTTGGATGAGCTGACTGAGGGTTATTTTGCGGTTCGGGACGATGCGGGGTTTCATGCGGAGCTGAACGACCTGCATCAGAATTTTACGGGGCGCCCTTCGCCGCTATATTTCGCAAAGCGGCTGACCGAAACGCTCGGTGGGGCGAAGATCTATCTCAAACGCGAAGACCTCAATCACACCGGTGCCCATAAGATAAATAATTGTCTCGGCCAGATCCTGCTCGCCCGCGGAATGGGCAAAAAACGCATTATTGCCGAGACTGGTGCCGGACAACACGGCGTGGCGACGGCGACGGTTTGTGCTCTTTTTGGGCTGGAATGCGTTGTCTACATGGGTACCGAGGACATGCGGCGGCAGGAGCCGAATGTTTTTCGAATGCGGCTGCTCGGCGCTGATGTTCGCGGCGTCGACTCGGGTTCTCGGACGCTCAAGGACGCAATAAACGAGGCTCTTCGCGATTGGGTTACGAACGTCGACACGACGTATTACCTTCTCGGATCAGCCCTCGGGCCGCATCCTTATCCGCTGATGGTGCGCGATTTTCAGTCTATCATCGGCCGCGAGGCTCGCGAGCAGATCGTTGAAAAGGAAGGGCGTTTGCCGGATGTTTTGGTCGCCTGCGTCGGCGGCGGTTCGAATGCCATCGGCCTGTTTCACGCATTTTTGAATGACGACGTAAGGATGATCGGCGTTGAGGCCGGCGGCCGCGGCAAAACGCTTGGCGAACATGCCGCAAGATTTATGTCGAGTGCTTCCGTCGGGGTTTTGCAGGGAACAAAAAGTTATGTACTCCAAAACGACGATGGACAGATCGCCCTGACACACTCGGTCTCGGCGGGGCTCGACTACGCCTCGATCGGCCCGGAACATGCATTTTTACACGACGTTTCGCGAGTCGAATACGCCTCGGCGAACGACGATGACGCTCTGGCGGCGTTCAAAACCTTATCCGAAACCGAAGGCATCATTCCGGCACTCGAATCTTCACACGCGATCGCACATGTGATCAAACTGGCTCCCGAGATGAGCCGCGATTCCGTAATGATCGTCAATCTTTCCGGCCGCGGTGACAAGGATATAAATACTGTGAGGGAAATTTTTGCGAACAGCTAAGCGATATCACTGTTTTCATTACCAGGTTAAATGAGTAGAATCAGCAAAACTTTCAATGGGCTCCAAGCTGAAGGACGAAAGGGATTTATACCGTTCGTGACGGCCGGCGACCCTGATCTGGCGACCTCGCTTGCGATAGTTCTAAAACTCGCCGAACTCGGAGCGGATGTGATCGAACTGGGCGTGCCTTTCAGCGACCCAATGGCCGACGGGCCGACCATTCAGCGTTCGTCGGAAAGAGCACTGAAGGGCGGTGTAACACTCGCAAAAGTTCTTGATCTGGCGGCGGAGATCAGGAAAAAGAGCGATGTGCCCTTGGTTTTGTTCAGCTACTTTAACCCGATCTTCCGCTTCGGCGTTGACGAATTTGAAAAGTCGGCGTCTGCCGCCGGAATTGACGGGGTTCTGCTTACGGACGTGATCGAGAACGAGGCGGGAGCGATCTCGCGGCGTTTTGGGGAACACGGTATCGACCTGATCTCGCTCGTTGCCCCAACGACGACAGACGAACGGCTCGAAGCCATTTGCGAGAACGCACGTGGTTTCATCTACGCCGTTTCGCGTGCAGGTGTTACCGGTGCACAAGAAACTACGAGTTTGACCGCGGAGCAGTTGGTGAATCGGACAAGGCAGTTTACTGATCTGCCGATCGCCGTTGGATTTGGCATCTCAACCCCGGCTCAGATTAGCGATGTTTGGAAATATGCTGATGCCGCGGTGGTTGGCTCGGCTATTGTTTCGGTGATCGAAAAGTCGGATCAGGAAGATGTTGTCTTGCGGGTCGAGGAATTCGTCTCAGCCCTCGTGCCAAACCGGAGCGTTTCCGTTGCGAAATAGGTCGCTTTTCAGTTATCGGCTATCTCGAATTGTTTCCGGATAGCGTGAGGTTTACAGTTAAAGGTTCGTGCTATTTGAGGCAAATTTATGTTGATCGTAATGAAACCGGGCGCATCGGCGTCCGACATTGAAAGGGTTCTGGAAGTTATCGAAACACTCGGATTTCGCGGCCATACTCTGCCGGGCGAAAATCGTACAGCCATCGGCGTGACCGGAAATCAAGGGTCGATCGATCCAGCGCATTTTGAAAATCTAAGCGGCGTCGCCGACGCGATCCGCGTTACCAAACCCTACAAACTGATCTCAAAAGATCTGCGGCCCGAGAAGTCAGTCATTAAGGTCGGTACCGGCACGATCGGCGGCGACGAACTGGCGATAATTGCAGGGCCGTGCGCGATCGAGTCTCGTGAGCAACTCTTCGCAACGGCCGAAGTTATTTCAAAAAGCGGTGCAAAATTCTTCCGCGGCGGGGCATACAAACCACGGACTTCGCCTTACGCATTTCAGGGCCTCGGCGAGGACGGCGTGAAAATGCTCGCCGATGTCCGTGAGCAGTATGGCCTGAACATCGTAACCGAAGCTATGGATGAACGCGGAGTCGATGCGGTCGAAAAATACGGCGATTGCATCCAGATCGGCGCGCGGAATATGCAGAATTTTTCCTTACTCAAGTACGTGGGGAAGACGAGAAAGCCCGTCCTGCTAAAACGCGGCCTTTCCGCGACGCTCGACGAACTCCTGCTCGCCGCGGAATACATCATGGCCGAGGGAAATTATGATGTTATCCTCTGCGAACGCGGCATTCGCACATTTGCGAGCCACGCGAGGAACACTATGGACTTGTCAGTGATCCCAGCCGTCCACCGCATGACCCACCTCCCAATAATTGTCGACCCGTCACACGGAACCGGCCACAATTACATGGTCACGCCCTTGGCTCGTGCCGGTGTCGCTGTCGGGGCCGACGGGTTGATAATCGAAGTTCACCCAAATCCCGAGGAGGCGCTGTGCGATGGAGCACAGGCATTGACGCCGGGGCAGTATTCTGAGCTTGTCCGACAGGTGACGGTAATACGGGAAGCAGTCGCAGAGGAGAAAACAATTGCGGCCGCGTAGGCCTATTCCGGTATTCGGTAGACAATTCGCCGGAACCAGTCAGCCAGCTCATCTTCTGAAAGTACACCTTGGGCGAGGTCATAGAAAACCTCATATGTTTCGGCGGGATCTACATCGAAATCGTAGCCGTTAAGGTTGAGAAACGAGATCGATACGACCAAAGCCGTCCTCTTGTTTCCATCGAGAAAAGGATGATTCTTAGCTATGCCAAAAGCATAGCTAGCGGCCAAGCCCGCAATATCAACATCCTCGCCGTAAGCATTGAGGTTCTGTGGCCGGGCAAGGGCGGAAAGAAGCAGTCCCTCGTCGCGCAATCCTTCCGTCCCGCCATGTTCGGCGATCTGACGTTTATGATACGCGAGCGTGACGTCCGCTTCTATCCACTCAACTTCTTCGATCATTCCGCCAACTTCCTAAGTACATCACGATGCTTCCTCATAACACGCTCCCCCGCCTCCATCTGACGAGCGAAACGTTCATTAAAAGCACTTATCTCGATTCCCCTTGGCGTTTCAGTCACGTAAACCGTGTCGCCCTTTTCAACGCGAAGACGTGTGAGTACTTCTTTCGGAAGGATTACTCCAATCGAGTTTCCAACCGTAGTTATTTTTAATGTCGCAGTCATATCGAATTACCTCAATCTCACTATATAACATACGTTATAACCTTACAAGAAAAATCCGCGCCAGTTTCCCGAAACTGACGCGGACTTTTTTTATACTCCCTTCCCGGTGCTTTTTGCCTATTTGACCGGGCGGAGTTTCATCAAACTATAAAACTGGATATAGCAGCTAAGCGTGGCGGCGATGATCAGGCCGGCCATCGGGAGAAAACCGATACTTGTTGGCAGGATCGTGCCAACACTCCAGCTCATCGCGGTGCCAAGAATAATTCCGAGGCCAGCGATGGCCGTGCGGCCGGCTATCCAGTTTGAAAATGTTGGTTTTGCGTACCGTGACGGCAGAAAATAAGGCAGTGCGAGCACCATAAGCATCGTCGTTCCCATCAGCGCTCCGTCAACGGAAAAGAGCCTGACGGCCCGCCCGTATTCCAGTGCGAGAAAGAACAAAACAAAGGTCGTGTCGATACTGATGACGCCGCCAAATTCGGATTCTAGTCTATTCGTGTTGTGCATTTTGTCTCTCGTGATTAATACTCCGATCTGCCCTATTCCTCCGCAAAATGGCTATTTCTTCTTAGTACCGCTGAACTGCTGATACGCTACGCGGAAAAGCTCGGACAAAGCGTTTGCGGTCTCCGGCGTCAGGTTCTTGTCCGCTCGAAGGTGAGCCTCGATGATGTCGGTCGTCGGTTCGTGCGGATAATAGATAACCGGTTCGATGTTGTCACTCGTGTGCTTGGTCATCAGTCGATCGACCGGCATATCGAGCCACTGCGTGAGCCGGGCTATGTTATCAGCGTCCGGGCGACCGGTGCCGTTTTCAATACGCGACAGTGTCGATGCCGAAACATCGGTCACATCAGCGACGTCGCGCAAGCTAAGTTTCAGTTCCTCGCGGCGGCGTTTGATCGCTTTGCCAAGTTCGAGGGTGTTAATCAGACTTTCATTCTTGAATCCCATAATATTTTCGTTTCCTCCATGAGTGTGTGTAGCGGGTGCCATACCTGCATTTGCTATTGCACGGATAAAACATAACACATCATTTTTTTAAATGCAACACCCTATTTCATACTTGCAACGATTTTATTTTTCGGGTACACTGTTTCACAGATGCAACCCATAAAAATATGTATGCATCTTTGAAAAGGTTACTGAGTCGGCACTAAAGCCTGTAAAAAGCTGGCGAACAGAAGATCGGTAAGGCTGTTATGAGAGGAAAAAGGCACTCCTGACAAGAGCATTTCAGCCAAACCGATTTTGAAAGACATAGGAGAATAAAAATGAAACGGAACGCAGAAGAGAAAAACGCACCCGCAACTGCAACACTTTTTGAGCTAAATGAAACGGCAAGCAACGTACTGGATTTTTCGACTACGTTAAAGGAGCTTCGCAAAACGGTCGATCCAACCCTGATCCGCCACCGCGAAGGACGACGCGATCGTAACGGCCAGTCGCAGACCGTCGAGTACGTCGAATGGCATACTGTCGCCGACATTCTAGACGAACATGCCCCGAACTGGGGCCACTCGATCAAAGACATTCGCCCGATCGGCGACATCATCACGGTAACGGTTGCGATCACCATCGATGGCGTAACGCGAGAAGGTGTTGGCACCGGAAGAGCTTCGAGCGAGACAGGCATCAAAAAAGCTGAGCACGACGCTCTGAAACGAGCCGCTGTTAAATTTGGCATTGCCCGCGAGTTGTACAAACGTGAATTCGAATCCATCGATAACGACTCCACGCCGGTAGAAATTCAAAAGCCAGCGATGCAGCCGCGGCAGTTCGAGGACTCGATCGCGAAAACTCTAGGCGATATGGTCACAGCAAAGCAGCTGGGAATGATCCGCTCAATCGCCCGCGAAGCCGATATCGACGCGGCAAAGGAATGCGGAAACATGATGAAATGCAGCGTTACGGAACTCTCAAAACGAGCGGCATCCGAATTTATCGAGCACCTTCAGTCGATACAGCGAAGCGTTGTTCCGATGCGTCGGGCAAGCTAGGTCTAAATAAAGATAGGAAGTAATCCCGACTTTGGGCCGCCGCCCGACCATCCACGCTTTCTCCATGAAGCGCAAATATACGGGAAGGCGGCCCAATTTCTCCCACAATAGCCAGTAGGAACACAAAAAAACACGAAAAAGAAAAATCTTTTCCGTGTTTTTTTGTGATTTTAGGTAGTTCCCTCTTACCCTCTACTACCGGTAAACGGCAGTGGTTCCGGTACGATCGGAGCCGATAGCGTTCCCGAAACCAAATCGCCGTCAATTTTTCCGGTTATCGAAAACTCGATCGGCTGGCCCTGCATTTCGGCGCTTGCGACGGCTGACAGTTTATTGCCTGAGATCTTGCCGTCCGTGATCTTTCCGTTGCCGAGCATCGTTTCAAGCACGCCGGTAAGTTTTTCGCCGTCTTGCTCGAGTCTGAGGGTCACTGGCAGCTGCTGGCCCTGAAAATCGACCGTCAGCTTCCATTTACCAGCAACATTCGCCGTTTCTTCCGATCCATTGATCATGTATTTCGCGACATCCTGCGGATTTCCATCTGTATCAAATATCTCGACCGATTCACAGTAAGTACTTGCCTGCGGCAGCACTTCCTCAGCATCACCGACGATGACGATTGCCATCTCCTCAGGCCGTATGTGTTCGCTAGCGACGCGGAGAACCTCGTCCGACGATACGGCCGCTACTTTTTCACGATAGGTCTGCAGGTAATCATCGGGCAGCCCGTAGAGCTGCTGGTTGACGATCAAATTTGTCAGGCCTTCCTGCGTTTCTGCCCTGATCGGAAAAACACCGGTCAAGAAATTTTTGGCGTCCTGCAGTTCGGTCTCACCAACTTTTTCGGTCCGGATCCGCTCGAGTTCGTAGAAGAACTCCTTAAGAGATTCTCCGGTCACCGAAGTTCTGACCTCCGCGGTCGCTTCAAATTCGCCGGCAAGCCGCTTCATGTCGAGCCGTGAGTAAGCTCCGTATGTATAGCCTTTTTCCTCCCGCAGATTCATAAATATCCGCGAAGAAGCCCCTGCACCTAGCACCTGGTTCATCACCAGGATCGGAAAATAATCCGGATGAGTCCGCTTGACCGCGAGATTGGATAGAACAATATTTGCCTGTGCCGAGCCGGGCCGATCAACGATCGTCAGGCTTCGAGCGGAACGAGTAGGCGGCGCGTGGAATGAGCTTTCCTTACGTTCTTTAACTTGCCATCCACCAAAAAGGTCATTGAGTTCGCTTATCACTTCATCGGTTTTAACGTCGCCGACAACGATAAACATCGCTCCGTTAGGTACGAACACCGCGCTATGAAAGCGAGCGAGCGTTTCACGATCGATCTTCTCGATGTCCGCAGCACTCGGCGAAATGATCGCATAGGGATGTTCTCCGTAGATCAACCGCGCCGCCTGCTCGTTTGCCAGGAAGCCAGGCTGCGAGCGCTGGAACTTCAGACTCTCAATGGTATTGCGGCGATATAGGTCAAGTTCATCTTCCGGGAATGTCGGACGCAGAACCACCTCGGCGAGAAGCCCTAGCACCTCTGAGCTGTAAAGCGACAGAGTCGAAGCGGCGACGATCGTAAAATCGTCCGAAACGCTAGCGGATATACTCGCCCCGAGTCTTTCGATCTTCTCTGCGAGCTGCAAGCTCGTGTAATTTTCGGTCCCCTCGGTAAGCAACGAGCCCATCGCGGACGACAAGCCCGTCCACTCATCCGGATCGTTTATATCTCCCGTCTGGAATGCCAGCCGATAGCTGACGAGCGGCAGACGCTCGTTCTCGACCACAACAACCCTAAGTCCATTCTCCAAAGTCGTTTCAAACGGCCTTTGAATATCAAACGAAACCGGTGCGAGCGGTGCGGGAGGGCTTTTCTTTAATTCTGGTGTCATAACTTCAATTGGGGAGTTGGGAGAGATTGGGAGCGGTAGAAAGTAGGCATTCTCCCTAATTCCCTTACTCCTCCACTCCCAACTTTCTTACCCTTTGCCTGCGGGAACTACGTCGAGCAGTGCCCGATTCTCTGTGTTCAGAAAAACCCCTACGGCGTGTCTGATCTGCTCGGCTGTGACTGAAAGGTACGATTCAAGTTCGGTATTTATCAGCTCCGGATCGCCGTCGTAGAGGGCGAACTCGGCGATGTGCTGGGCACGCGACATCGAAGATTGACGCATTCGGACGGAATCGTTGATGAGTTGATTCTCGATCTTCTCCATCTCTTCGGCCGTCGGGCCGTGGGCGGCGAGGTCGTGAATCTCTTTCATGATCGCCTCGCGGATCTTGCTCAGATCTTTTTCAGGTTTCGGGATCGCCCCGACAAAAATGCTCGACGGGCCTCGGCGTTCATCAGTGAACCCAAAAAGCTGGATAACAGATTCGTCGCCCTTCACCAACTTTTGATAAAGCCGAGAACTGTCGCCGTCATAGAGGATCTTCCCTGCCAGATAAAGCGCGTTAAACTCTGGCGAACGACGCGGCGGGATCTTCCAGCCGATCAAAAATGCGGGAAACGGAGCGAGCTGATCTTCCCATTCCTTATAATTTGCCGCGACCTCGGTCGGTTCGCTTACGTCGAGTTCGGGCGGCAGCGGCTGAGAGGCGATATCACCGAAATATGTCTCGACCAGTTCCTTTGCCGTCTCGGTTTCAAAGGCTCCTGAAAGGACAAGTACTGCGTTGTTTGGAGCGTAAAAGATGCGGAAGAATTCCTGCACATCCTCGACCGTTGCTGCGTCGAGATGATCCATCGAACCGATCGTCGAGTGCGAATTGGCAAAATTTTTGTAGATCATCTCGTTGATCAGGTCAAAAATTTGGCCGTACGGCTGATTGTCATATCGCAGCCGCTTTTCTTCTTTTACGGCTTCGCGCTGATTGTCGAGATTCTCCTGCGTGACGGCGAGCGAACGCATGCGATCGGACTCGAGCCAGAGCCCCAGCGGCAGTTGGTCTGCCGGCAAGGTCTCGTAATAGTTCGTCCGCTCGCTCGAAGTGGTACCGTTCATTGTTCCGCCGGCTTTCATGATGTATTGAAAATGCCCGGCTTTCGGTACGTTTTCCGAGCCTTGGAACATCATGTGCTCGAACAGGTGAGCAAAACCCGTGCGGTCTTCGCGTTCGTTTCGCGAGCCGACGTTGTAATAGACAGCGATCGAAACAACCGGGATCGAGATATCCGGATTCAAAACGACACGAAGGCCGTTTGCAAGGCTGTATTGTTCGATTTCAAGCGGCGGTAATCTAAAAGAATCAGACATAAAAAGTGGCTTTCAATGGGTACCTGCGTACGATCGTGTTGGACGCGATCTATAGGATTATCAGAACATTTTGAATCGCAAATTGCAAAATAGTCGTCGGCGAGATCGTACACGTTTTTCGCTCGATCACGATGGCGTAGCGTAGGCGTACCGTATCAACCCGGAAAGTCGCCGCGCTGCCGGATAAAACAAAGGGCGCCAGCTTTCTTATGAACATTTATCTGGAAAACGACGGCGTTTAGATGTATACAGAATCAAACAAAATTGTGATCGGTGGCTGTAGGGTGCCGCCTCAGCCGCCGATCTTTTTCCTGGGACTGCTTTTCCGGTTCAGCGAGGTGTTTTTCGCGTCCGGGCCAGGCGTACTTTGTCCGTTCGACATCATAACTATGAGCATTTTGCGTCGTGTCCAATGTTTTTCACTGCTTATTACGGTCACGGCAGCTGCAAATGCGCAGGTTGTAACCCCGCTGAATCCGGGCGATCCTTTCTCGATAAGCAGCGGCAGTACGTTTTCGGCATCGGGTGGGGCTCGCGGTATCCCATCGGCAGAGAAGCCTTCGCGGATCGCCGCCGAACTTCGTGAAGCTCAGCAGATAATTCAACAGAATCACGTCAACGGCAGCACAACGTCGAGTGCCGCTCTGATAAAATCAGCGATGGAGAGCATGCTCCACGCTCTCGACCCGCATTCGAATTTCCACGATCAGGGCGAATGGAAAGACCTCCTGGACGAGCAGCGGAGCGGCTATACCGGCATCGGTGCGACAATTGCGAACTACCAGCGCGGCGGCTTACTAGATACTTACGTCCTCTCAACCTATCCCGGTTCACCGGCCGCAAAAGCTCAACTGAAATATGGCGACCGTGTCGTAGCCATCAACGGCGAGAAAATGTCGGGCAAGGAGTCGGACGAGGTCCGCGATAAGATACGCGGTGCAAACGGCACTACTTTTCGCCTGACCGTCGAACGAGCAGCAACAAATAGGCTCGAAACCATCGAGATCAGACGTGGACGCGTACCGCAGCCATCGATCCCGGACGCATACATCCTAAGGCCAGGCATCGGATACATCCAGCTTTCGGACGGCTTTAACTACACGACCTCCGAGGAATTTGATGTAGCACTATCCGAACTTAAGAAGTCGGGCATGAAGTCACTGCTACTCGACCTTCGCGGTAACGGCGGCGGAATTGTCGATCAGGCCGTTAAAGTCGCCGAAAAGTTCTTGCCGGCAGGCACCTTGATCGTTACTCAACGCGGACGCTCCCGGATCGACAACCGCGTTTGGAAGTCGACGAACAAAACTCCCGAAGAAATGCCGCTCGTCGTCCTGGTTGATGAGGACACGGCGTCTGCTTCGGAGATCGTAGCTGGCGCTTTTCAGGACGATGACAGAGCAATGATCGTTGGCGAAAAGACTTTTGGCAAAGGCCTCGTGCAAAGCGTGATCGACCTGCCCGGGAAAACCGGATTGACGCTCACCACCGCCAGATATCTGACGCCCTCAGGCCGTTCTATACAGCGTGATTACTCCAAGATAGATCTGTACGATTATTACAGCAACAAGACTCCCGCCGCCGGGGTGGGAGCATATTTTGAGGCGAGAACGGTAACGGACCGTCGCGTGATAGGCGGCGATGGCATTCAACCCGATGAGCCCGTCAAAGTTGACGATCTAAATGACGCCCAGATAAGGCTTCTGGACCCGATCTTCTTATTTTCCCGCGACCTCGTCAATGGCCGAATACTCGGGCAAGAAGGATATCGCTCGACGCCGCTTTCGTTCGGGAAACGCATCACGCCGGGCGATTTCCCGATGTCCGACTCGCTCTTTGCTTCGTTCGCCTCATACGCGACCCGCCCGGAGAACGGCGGGATCGACGCTAAGGTTCTCCAAAAATTCTCAAGCTTTATTCGGCTCCGACTTCGATATCACATGATAATGGCATCCTTCGGAGCCGTCTCCGCCGATCAGGTCCTCACCGAAGATGACCCCCAAGTCGCCAAAGCCGTCGAAAGCATCCCGCTATCGGCCCAACTCGCTCAAAGGGCCGCGAAAGCCCGACGGAAATAAACACGATCGGTCTGGTCGCCAACGGCGACGAACATTATAGCCTAGGTACAATGAGTGGCAGCGAATGAAGCCCTAGGTAGACATCTGAAGGCGAGCAACAGCGATCCCAGCACATTCCCCTACGCCATCACCAACTGCACGGCACCGAAGCCATGCCTAACGCCCCGAACAAAGACTCAAACTCGATCACTCCACTTGCAATGAAAAAATCGCCGCGAACACAAAGTCCGCGGCGATTTTTATTTAGTCTATGACCGGCCTAGAAATTCAACTTAGCCGAGAACTGAACGCGGCGGTTGTTATTGGTCACATCAGCGTTGATGCGGCCAAAAATGCTGGTCCCGAATCCGGACTGGGTAAAGCCCGCCGGCATCGCTGCTGTTGGGGCAGCGAAGTTCGGATGATTCAGCAAATTTCTCACGTCGACACGGAAGTCGAGATTCGTGTTTTCCGTGAAGCGGAATTTACGCGACACTGACACGTCCGTTTCGGTATAACGCGGGCCGATGAAGTAGTTGCGGCCAGTGTTTCCGATCTCGCCGGGGCTAGGCTGTGAAAAGCGGTTTCGCTCCTCCGGCGTCCACCACCAGTTGCGGAGCAGCGGATTTGCGGTGTTCTCGAAATTACCCTGGACGATGTTGCCCATGTTTCGATCACAGCCGTTGCAATTCGCAAAGCTGCCACTCGTCTGGCTGACCGTATTCAGACTCGAGAAAACTGTAAACGGACGGCCCGAAGTCACACGCAGCGTTCCCGCGATCTGCCATCCGCCGATCACGTAATCAAGGACACTGTTGTCGCTGCTGAACTTCCTGCCTTTTCCGAATGGAAGCTCGTAGACATAAGTTCCCAGCAGCGAGTGACGACGGTCAAAATCAGACCACGCGTAATTAAGCGAACGGTCGAAGTTGTTGAGCGGTGTGTTTGCCGACGTACCGGTCGAACCTGTTCCGACCGTCGTGAACACCGGGTCAAACGAACGGGTGTCTTTCGACAAAGCCCACGTGTAGCCGATCTGATAACTCAAACCGCTACGCATACGTCGCTTGAAGATCATTTCAACGCCGTTGTAGAAAGAATAGTCATTGCTGTCTATAACAAACAGCCCGCCCGTGTACTGCGTGAATGGCTGGAAGAACGACCCGAACCCGTGAACGTTCATCAACTGCTGGTTGAGGCCGGCAGCCGTACAGCGGCCTGCCGAAATATCGGCCGTTCCACAAAGGCGCTGCGACATTGCAAGGGCGAGTGAGGCGACGCTTCCCTGGGTTATTCCAGTGGCATTCAGTGTGCGGAATAAAGCCGTTCCTGCATTGTTCGTAGTGCTTCCTGCCAGCAGCAGGTTTATCAGCGGGCTATTGTAAGTCGTGCTTGCGCGAACTGCATTGAATTCCTGCAGAAAGGTTGATGAACCTGCCGCAGAGGCTCCTTTGTTGATGTCTACTTGATTTACGTTATATCCGCCGAAAAGATTGGTTGCCTTCTTGCCAATGTAATTAACCTCAATAACATTACCGCCGAAGACTTCTCGCTGGAATCCCAGCGTCCAATTGTGTATGCGCGGGAACTTTATATCAGGATCGATCACGTTGATCGAGGCTGTGCTGAATGCGGGTGGAGTGCTCAGAACTGCCGGAGAGCTTGTGGGTACTACTGAAGGAATACCATTTCTTCGAAGCCCACCCGCTTGTCCAAAGGCGGTATTCGAACCAAAAGCCGTGTTACCCGGAGTGCTCTGGAAGATCGACGAACTGAATAGGAACGTTCCGAATCGGTCCGACGCCTGGCGATAATTCGCACGGATCGACGTCTTGCCGGTTCCAAATGGATCCCAAGCAAAACCGACGGACGGAAGGATAAGTCCGAATTCATCCTGGAACAGATCTCCCTCGACCCACCTGATAGCATTCGACGGAGCTGATCCTAAGGTAATGTTACGATCAGGAACCAAGATCGGACGACCGCCTGCGGCAGAAGGAGCGAGACGAAGCTCATATCGAACCCCGAGATCGAGCGAGAAGTTCGGCCTTAATTTCCAGGTATCCTGAATGTAGAAGTCGAGTTCCGGATGGTTCGCATCAAATTCCCAACGGGTTCCAGCCGGTGCGAATGCACCAGGATTGCTTGGATCGTTAACGAACGCCTGAGATATCGTGCCGACGCGACCCAATACGTCATTGATCATATTCTCAAGACGCGTTCGATCAGCCGAGTTTATTATCGTAGCTCCCGTTGGAAGAGGGGTTGGAAAGTTGAAATTGTTGTTCACGAGCCGGCTGAAATTGTACGCCCCCTCGATTCCTCCACCAGCAACGCTGGAGCGATCATCAGTACTTCTTCCAAGGCGGAAGTTAATGCCAGCTTTGATCACGTGTGGTGAGAGATCGAACGTCATGTTATCTACAAACTGCCATGTCCGGAAACTACGAGCATTGTAGTTAAAGTTCGTGATAATGTCTGTCGGCAGATTAAACACGAAAGCATAGTTCGGGTCGGGTACCGACGTGTTAAAGCTAAAACCGAACTTGCTCCATCCAAGGATGAACTCATTCACAAAGCGGGCAGTTGGCGACCAGCGATAGTTAAAAGCAAGGTTCTTAGGCGTACGGTATGTATTCACGAAATTTGGTGCATCCGGAAAGCGACGGCGTCCGCCGTTAGCCGCATCACCAAATGTGTTCTGCTCGCCCTGAGCGTAACGAACATAAAAATTGTTCTCCTCGTTGGCCTTGAAGTCGAACTTCGTCACGAAATCCCACTGCCGCTCGTTTTGAGGTGAATTAAATAGGAAACCTGCCGTATTAAGTCCGTCACCGGTTGCGCTGAAGCTGTTCGGTAACGGCATTTGGTTGATGTAGGCCATCAAGACAGGGTCAAGCGAAATACCAGTACCTGCCGCGACATTGTAGGAATTTACGCACGCCGTAGTAACCGTCGCACTGCAGGCCGGATTGACTGGAGCTCCGGTCGCATTTACGGAACCTGTCCCGTTGACTCCGCCCTGGACCCAGCGGTAAATGCCCTGACGTGCGGTTTGCGTGTATACAGTTCTGGTTTGGAGAAGGCTGTCATATGCCCGAAGCATCTGCAAATTCACAAAGAAAAACGCCTTATCTCGAAGCAGTTTGAAATCATTCCCTTCGCCAAGTCCAAAATTGGGAATGGGACCACTAAAACTTCCCCCGAATATGTGCTGAACGAACTGCTCTTTCGTAGTCTGGTTGACGTTCGCTGCATAACTCCGAGCAAGGAAGCGGGGTGTTTGATAATACTCAAAAATGTTCCCGCGAAACTGGTTGCCACCCGAGCGGGTAACAAATGTCACCTGTGCACCGCTGCTGCGGCCGAGTTCAGCGGTAAAGCCTGACGTTACGATCTGAAATTCCTGGATCGAGTCCGGGTTCGGGCGAAGCGGTGTAAAGTTCGAACCGCCCGCTGTCGATTCGTTGATGTCGATGCCATCGAGCGTGAAGTTGAAAGCACGGTCACGTGAACCGTTGACGTGAACACCGCCGCCGGTGTTAGCTCCATTAGTCACGCCGGGCTGGAAATTGAGAATGTCGAGCGGGTTACGGCCGCGGGTTCCGACGATCGGCAGTGCCTCGATAGTACGCTGTTCGACGGTTCCGCCGAAGTTACCCGAACTCGCTGTTTGAACGAGCTCAGCCGACGCCTCTACAGAAACGATCGCCGAAACATCGCCAACTTCGAGCGACGCATTGACGGCCGCCGGCTGGTTGACAAGGATCGAGTTTCGCGATGAAACAAACTTCTTAAAGCCAGCTTTTTCAACGGTTACCGTGTAGGTACCCGGCTGGATAAGGTCAAAAACGTAATAGCCGTCATTATTGGTCTGCGTGGTAAAGGTCGCATCGCTTCCCTCACGCTGGATCCTGACGGTGGCACCCGCGACGACTGCCCCGGAAGTATCATTGACAACACCGGTGATACGCGTCGTGGTCCCCTGTGCCAAGACCGAACCGGCAAAAACAAACAAAAACGCGAAAACCGCGAAAGCCCCTGCAAACCGCTCTTTCATGATCTCATTCCTCCAAAAGAATCTGGCTGATATCAAAAACTGTGATGTATTTACGAAAACCCGTTGGAAATTGTTATGAAATATAGCACACAAAAATGCGGGTGTTCAATCTAACACCCGCACTTAACACACTATTGTTACGAAACTATTTCTTAAATCGGAGAAGAAGCCCATTTTCACCGACCGCCCAGCCAAATTTCTTATCCATATAAAGCCCATAAAGCCGGCCGCTGGCATTGCTTTCCTGCCGAACCCAGCTTTTGCCCTTGTCGGAAGAACGAAGTATCGTCCCGTCGTAGCCAACGACCCACCCATTCTTGTCGTCCGCAAAATCGACACGCATAAACGTCTCTTTGAAGTTTGTCTGGACCTGCGTCCAGGTCGTTCCACCGTTCTCAGTTCTCAAGATCGTTCCCGACTTCCCGACCGCATATCCTTCCTTATCGTCACGAAAATCAACATTATATAGCGGCATGGTTGTGCCGCTATTCTGCTGACGCCATGTGCGGCCTTCGTCGGTCGTGTGAAGGATCACGCCGTCGTCGCCGACGATCCAACCATGTGAATTGCCGCTAAAATCAAGATGGTAAAGCTCGGTCTTGGTCGGCACCGTGATCCGCTGCCACGACTCGCCGCCGTCGTCGGTCCGCATCAGAAGCGAATCAATAACTACCTCTTCGCCGCCGCTGATCTTCAATACAGAGCCGATCAAGTAGCCTTTGTTCTTGTCAGAAAAACGTATGCTAAGGAAATCAGGCCGTCCCGCTCCAAAATCACCATTTCGAAAGGTCCGCAGATCCTGCCACGTTTTCCCCTTATCCTTGGTCGCGAACATCCGCCGTCCGGCGACGAGATAACCGTTATCGTCGTTTCGAAAATATATCTCGTTTATCCCTTCCGTCGTCCCCAGATCGTGCTTGCTCCACGTCTTACCACCGTCAGTCGTCCCAGCAAGATAGCCATCGTCACCGGCGACCCAGCCGCGGTCAGAACCAGTGAAAAATACTGTTACTAGATCGCCCTTGGCTCCCGAATTCTCGACAGTCCATCCAGCCTGGCCAGAAGCTGAAAACCCGAAGACCAAAACGCAAACGACGGATAATAAAGTATTTCTCAAGGCTTGTCCTCCAAAGGTGAAATCGAAAAAGAAGGTGATCTATGCCTTTAGAATAATCTCTTGGTAGGCAAAAATCACCTTCTCGGATGACGGTTTTCGGCGTGGCGTTTACATCTATTTGGTTATCCGGTAAACCTTGCCTTTCCAAACGAGCACCACCTGCTCGCCCAAAGCCAGATACTGACCGAACTCTTTTTCCTTCGCCACGAGGTCAAAGAACGCCTCGCTGCCAAAAGCCAGCCGCACCTCGGGAAGCTTTGCATCCTCCTTAAACTCCGAGTCGACCCACACGTCGCTCTCGAGATAAAAGGTTTTCAATCCAACCTTCCTGATAGTTCCCTTCCTGACCGAAACATCGTCGACATCGACAACTACGGAAGCCGATTCCTGCTGAGCTCTTGACTGTTTGCTGAGCATTACTGATCCCGCGCCGCTAGGTGCCGCCGCGTCAGCCGACATTGTCGGAACGGTCCCGCGCCGTTTGAATAGATTACCCAGCTGCCGAGCCGAAGTTTCGCTGCCGTCTGTAGCCAAATATGATGTATAAGGCGTCACGATCCCGTATCTGGTCCCAAGGTCGACGACCTCGTCACGCAGTTCTTTGTTCTCACCATTGGTTCTGATCTGCTCGACCAGCCAACCGACCCGTCGCGTGGCCCAGAGCCGCGGAAGGAATTCGTTATCTTCGTTTCGCAGCGGAAAATCGAGATCGTTGTAATTGAACGAACGCGATTCACGCCCCGCTTTTCCACGAAGCCGCATCGTGATATTTCGCAGATCGCTCGCGTTTTTGTAACGGCCTATCAGCGTTACTTGAGCCCCCTTAAATATGTCCTTGATCTGTCGCGGATAAATAAGGTCGGTCTGGACCGAGCCAAAATCTATGTCCAGATCGCTCAGCACGGGCGAATTCACTTTTGTAAAAAAGTTCGAAACGCGGATCTCGATATCCTCTTTCGGTTCAATATAGTCCGCATCACCGCCGTTCTCAGCCGCCAGTTTGTCGAGCAGACGCGTATTCACGTCGTAACCGACGCCAAAAGTGAAAAGGCGCAGGCCGTCGACCTTACTTGCCTGCGCATTCTTGATTATCCTGTCGACATTTGTTTCGCCGACAGTCGGCAGTCCGTCGGTCATAAAGACCATCATCTTCGGCCGGTCGCCGCGTTCGAACTGTTTCATTGCGGCGACGAGTGAATCGTTGATATTGGTGCCGCCGGTCGGCTGCAATTTCCCGACAAATTCCTCACCGCGTTTTTTGCCCGCCGCGTTTGCATCGATCAGACCGGTTTCCATCAGCCGCTCTTCGCCAGCGAAGCTGATGACATTAAACCTATCACCATCGCGAAGCGTCCGAATGCCAAAAAGCAACGCCCGCCGAGCCTTCTCCATCTTCCCTTCGTCCGCCATCGACCCCGAGGTGTCGAGCACAAAAACAATGTCCTTGTTAACCAGTTCCCGATCCGTCAGATCGTCCTTGGGTGAGAGCATCATTAGAAAATACCCGTCCTTCCCCGCCTCGCGATGCGTCACGAGCGACATGCCAAAATCGGCATTCGAAAGCCCGTAAAATAGCTGAAAGTCGTTGTCGTTCCCCTTCGTCTCAAACGAAATATTCGCACCGGTCTCGCCTTTTCGTTTTACCTCTATCTGATGGGTCGGCGAGTAGATGTTGCGGATAGCTTCCTTGCCGACGATCTCGAACGAGGCCGAGATAGTTCCAAACTGCTGCTTAGGCCCAACCGTCGTCGTTTCGACACCCGGCCGCGGCCTGCCCCAGACATTCCGGCCAGTTCCGAGCGGATAACGGTACGCAACCGTACCCGATTCCGCCTTCAAGACCTCTGTATAAGTCAGCTCCAGCTTCTTATCCGAATTCGGCGGGATCGGAAAGATCGATGCTTGGAAAAGATTCTTACCGGCGTATTCGAGCAAACCCGGATCACGCTGGCGCCGCACGATCTCGTCATAGATCCGCCGCGCTTCCTCACGCGAACGCACCTCGCCGACCAGCTTCTTACCATTTTCCCAGATCGCAAATTCGCTGATCGAGGCATTCTCCGGGATCGGAAAAAAGTACGTTCCCTCGAGCGTGTATGGCGTGTCATTCCGAAAAACCTGCTCGACATGCGTAGTCGCGACCTGACCATTTATTTTGGTCGTAAGTTCGATCGACTTGACCGGCAAGGCGTTCGGCAAAGGCTGCGGTAGCGGCCTCGGGGTCGGACGACACGGCCGAATATCACAGATGTTCGGTACGATCACACCTTGAGCTTGTACGGCGAAAGAGAAAACGAACGTTGAGAATGCGAGCGTAACAAGGGCAAAAATGGGTTTAACGGACATAAATTTCACTACTCCAGCATTTTGATCAGCGAGTTTTTATAGGTTCGCTAGCTTTGACACTTATTGAACGGCTACGGTTGTTCGTCCTTGCTAAAATCATTGCGCGGCTTGGCAAAAAGAACCTATACTTACGTTCTATCGTCCCTTATTACCTCGTATCCGCGTGTTCAAAATATTTAGGAGATCCTCAAAATGAAAAAGATGATACTTATTGCATCCTTTGCGGTCATGTTGGCTGTGATAATGTCTGCATCTGAAAATGGAGTTCCCACCGGGAGAACCAGTGCCTCTCAGGTTCTGATCCCCCAAGGCGAGACACCGCCTGACGGTGGCGGCGAATACACCGCCCAGCCAATGGATGAGATAACCGAGGAACAGCGAGAGCAGATCAAACTCGAGATCCGACTGAACATCGAACGGTTGGAGTATGGAGGAAAGATCGCTCCCGCTTCTCCGGAAGCCGTCCCCCTGATCTGGCCTGTACAAAAGGCTGCGAGCTTTGCGGCATTCAATGTCGATGCGATATCGAATTATGTAGACCATAATGCCGCGTTTCCCAATCAACTGCGTGACTGGAACTGTGGGACAAGAACCTACGATGTATCAAATGGCTACAACCATGCTGGGATCGACGTATTTCTCTGGCCTTACAGCTGGTACACGATGGATCAGCAAGGTGCAGAGATCATCGCCGCCGCTCCCGGTGTGATCGTCAGCAAGAGTGATGGGAACCCCGACCGCAGTTGTAGTCTGAGTGGGGGTCAATGGAACGCCGTTTATATCCGGCACGCGGATAATTCGATAGCGTGGTACGGCCACATGAAGAACGGGTCGACAACAACTAAGGCAGTCGGTGAAAGCGTTGCCGCAGGAGAGAAATTAGGTACGGTTGGAAGTTCTGGAAATTCGACCGGCCCGCACCTTCATTTTGAGTTGTACAACGCGGCCGGCCAGCTGCAAGATCCTTTCCAGGGAACGTGCAACCTGATGAACGCGACTTCGTGGTGGGTCTCGCAGGAGCCATATAGAGTTCCTCGCCTCAATGGCCTGACGACAGGCGGAGCTCCTCCCGTTTTCCCAGCCTGTCCGAATCCAGAGACCCCTAACATCAAGACCGTCTTCGCACCGGGCGAGCAGATCTTCGCCACCGCGTACTTCCGTGACCAACTTCCCAATGTCACTACCACGTATTCGCTGGTACGTCCCGACGGTACGATCGATCAAACCTGGAACCAGACCATACAGCAAACCTTTAACGCGTCCTGGTGGTGGTGGTCGCGTACCATTCCCGCAAATGCTCCAACCGGCAACTGGAAACTGCGTGCGGGCTATAGTGGCAATACGTTTGATACGCCTTTTGTCGTGGCTGCTCCGGTCGCGACCGTATCCGGCCGCGTAACGACACCCAGCGGCCAGAATCTGCGAAACGCGATAGTCACCCTCGTCGATGCGAATAACGTCCGCCGAACCGCTACGACCAGTTCCTTCGGCCTTTACTCTTTCGACAACGTCGCAATCGGCGCCAGCTACACCATCACCGCCACCACGAAACGCTTTCGGTTCACGCCTCAGGTTAGGACGATAAGCGGGAATCTGTCGAATGTCGATTTTATCGGATTGGAATAGGCCCGGACTATGGTGATATTAGTTGTTCGTACCCAATGAGTTCCTAGGTTGGTGCAACTAAATAGTACGTTTGACGTGAAGACTAATATATCTAAGTTTTTTTGAGGTTATCCGATCATGAGAATTCCTGTCCTTTGCACAGTCGCTCTTTTTGCCGGCGGTTTATTTGCCCAAGCCCCTGAGCCGCTCCCTGCTCCGGTCTGCAACGCCGACTTTGCCCAACTTCTCGTCCAGCAACAGGTAATGGAGGGCAGATCGGTCACCGACCCCGTAAAACGCATCAAGATCCTAAACCGCTCCGCCGATTTCCTCTGGCCCTTCGACGAACCCACGGCTCGCTCGTATTTCGCCGAGTCATGGAAAATGGCGGACGACCGGTTCAAGGAGACCGGGTTTGAAACAAAAAAGTCCACTACCAGCACCATCGTGACCTTGCTTCCCGATCAGAGGATGGAGGTGATCCGAGCGATCGCAAAGAAAGATAGCGAATGGGCGAAGAAGCTCTCGGAGCAAATGCTAAAAGATTACGAAAAGGCGGCTACCGACCGCAAAAGCACGGATCAAACCCGCGAGATCGAAGGCCTGCTTGCCCTCGCGACGGCGAGTGTCAAAACAAATCCTGAACTAAGCCGCTCCCTTTTTCGCCGCCTGATGCGATACCCGCTGTTCACGCATTGGTTCTTTGCGTTTTATCAGACTGCAAAGGATGATGCAGCTTTTGCGAATTCCCTATATTCGGAAGCATTGGCCACTTATCGCAACGCGCCCGTAAGACAGCTTCTCTATCTTTCTGCCTACCCATTCGCAAACGAACGAATATTTGGTGCAGACAAATATAGCGTTCATATGGGCCCACAGCCTGACATTGTTCCGAATCCAGATCTGCAGCGGATGTTCATCGAAACGTTTTTTGCCCGGATCGAGCGGTATGCGGCGAGTGCTGAGGAAATGAATCAGACGCCGGAGAAAAACTATCCGGCTCCGCCGGTCTACATGGTTTCGGCTCTCCGAGATATGGAACCGATCGTCGTCCAGCAGTTTCCAGATCTGTTGCAGCGACTCTCTGTCGCCAAATCGCAGGCGGCCTCCCTGATGAGCGCCGAAATGGGCAAGACACTAGAGGAAAGAGATAAATGGACGAGCGGTCTCGGTCAGTCGTTCGACGAAATCCTAGCCGAGATCGAGAAAGCTGACGGCGAAGGAAAATTGACAGACGGTATGGTACTTCGGCTCTTGACCGGGCAAGGCAGGACGGAAGAGCAGTTCGAAAAGATCCTTCCATGGCTCGACAGAGTTAAAGAAGAATCTCCGCGTCGCGAAATGACCAATTATTTCTGGTTCTTGCGAGCGAGTCTTGCGATCAAGGAAAAACGTTGGGAAGATGCTGAAAAATTCACGGCAAAGGTTCCCGAAGCAGAACACCGGGCGGTATTGATGTTTGAGATGGCCGCGTTGCAAGCTAAGAACGAAAGCGATACATCGATCCTGTTCGAAACGCTAAACCGTCTTTCGAAAGTTACGCGGAGTTCCGAGAATTCGGTCTCGAAGGCACAGGTGATCCTAGGCCTCGCGAATATGTATCAAAAGGTCAATCATTCAACTGCTCTCGACGAACTGGCCGAAGCGATCCGGGTTACAAACAGCCTGAAAGATCCCGACATATTCATGACGTCCGTTAGGCGCGAGATCAAGGGAAAAACTTTCACGTTTTTCGCGTCGTTCGGCACACCCGGCTACAATCTCGAAGAAACCTTTGTCGAACTGAGCAAAAAGAATTTCGAAATGTCGCTCGGACATGCGAAAGCATTGAATGACCGGTATTTTCGTACGCTCGCAGTCATCGCGGTGGCCAGTAACTGCGTTAAGAATTCGAAGACGACTGCAAAGCCGAAGCCAAATGCTAACTGATCTTTTCATTGCCAAAGCCCGCGCGTGAGCAAGGGCGAAACCTTCAACGTGCACGTATCGCCCTCGCTAACGCGCGGGCTTTTGCACTATGAATGCCGCGTGTCTCCGCTCAACAACCTGATCGCGTGACCGAGAACCGGGCGGATCACCTCGAAACATTCCTCGACTCCCTTCGGTGAGCCGGGGAGGTTGATTATCAGCGTTTTTCCGCGGATACCGCAGACCGCGCGCGACAGAATGGCCGTCGGGGTTTTATCCGCTGTCTTCAACCGCATCATTTCAGCAAGGCCGGGAGCTTCTCGTGTGATCACGGCTTTTGTTGCTTCGGGGGTGTTGTCGCGGGAGGCGAAGCCGGTCCCGCCGGTGGTCATTATCAGGTCGATATCTCCGCGGTCGGCGATCGATATCAGCAGATCGCGGATTTCTTCGAGGTTGTCGGAAACAATACGACGGACCGAAACTTCGGCACCCGTATCTTCCAAAAGCTCGGCAAGTTTATTACCGGAAACGTCGTTTGACGTGATCCGCGTATCGCTTATCGTGAGGACGGCGGAGAATATCTTTGACATATTTTTAGCCTGTTAAGAGTCCATGAGTTGCAGAAGCCTGCATGTAAGCAAGGGCTATTCGCTCTCGTTGGATGTATCGCCCTTGCTCACGCGCGGGCTTTTACACTATGCCGCCGTTACATCGAGTTCGTCCAGCCGCTTCCTTCGCCTGCCGTAAAGAAGACTTAGAAAGACTCCAAGCACGACCAACGACATACCGGCCAGCGATGCGAGGTCCTGGCCTTCGCCGAAGATGACCCAGCCGATCACGATCGCGTATACCAGGCCGCTGTAATTGATGATAGCAACTCCGGCGATCCGTTCGCTTTGCAGGGCGTTTGTCAAAAATATTTGGCCGAGCTGTGAGAATATCCCGATCAACAAAAGGTATAGCCAATCCCAACCTTGAGGCGTTTTCCATTCAAATAGAAGGCTTATCGCCCCGAGCGCGGCACCGACGAGCTGGAAATGCAGAACGACGGTCAACGGATGCTCCTTGCCGCGCATGCTTCGCACCAAGTTATATGCGACGCCCGAGCAAAATGCCGAGATCAGCCCCATCGCAAGATACAACGGCGAAATGCGCGGATCGAACCGCTCGATCAGCAGCACACCGGAAAATGCGATCGCGTAAAAAAGCCACTGCGTCGGCAGCACGCCTTCTTTCAGTACGAAAATGGCAATGATCGCGGTAAAGATCGGCGAGACATACTGTATCGTTTGAGCCGACGCGAGCGGAATGTTCTGAAGCGTGGTAAAGAAAAAATAAAGCGCGACGGTGCCAAACAGCCCACGCAGGAATAGCATCGTGTGGTTCGTGCCTAGCAGGCTCGCATTAGCCCGCCTTAGCCCGTAGACGCAAAGGACCGTCGCAACCCCGCAGCGAAAGAAAACGGTCTCCATCGCAGGAATGTGCGCGACCTGCTTGACGCAGACATTTGCAGCGAAAAATGCGAGAGTGGAGAGCAGCATTGCCCTCACGCCCGGCGTCAGAAATGGCTCTTTTGATCCCAAACTACGAATGTAGTTTTTTCGAAGTCGCGTTGCAACCGCAGTCATCGCCGCATCCGCTCTTTGGCCCAAAGGCCCTGGCCTTTCTAACAAAAGTCAGTCCGATAAAAATCGCAGCAGCAGCGATGATAAGCATCACTATTGTGGATTGAATATCCATGAATTCCCTATTCAAAGCCGAGCAGTTTCCCTATCTGATACGTCGCGAATGCTGCGAGATAGGCGAGGATCGTCATGTAGGCAAGCATGAAAAGCGGCCACGTCCACGAGTTTGTCTCGCGGCGGACGATCGCAAGCGTTGACATGCACTGCATCGCGAGTACAAAGAAGACCATCAACGTCAGCGCCGTAAGCGGTGTCCACGAAGGCCTGCCGTCGTCGCGTTTAGCTTCGCGAACCGCTTGGATCAGCGTTTCCGATTCCTCGTTCTCGTCCTTTCCGACGTTGTAGATAATGCTCAAGGTCGAAACCAAAACTTCACGAGCCGCAAAACTCGCGATCAAAGCTACGCCGATCTTCCAGTCAAAACCAAGCGGCGAAATGACGGGTTCGATAGCGTGGCCAAGTTTACCTGCGTATGAGTTTTTCAGCTGTTCGGATTCTGCCGTAAGAGTAACGCCTTCAGGCGTTTCAACTGCCCCTACAGAAGTTGCCGCCGGAGGCGTAACCGCCTCACTCGAACTTCGCGGAAAATACATCAGCGCCCACAGCACAATTGATATCGCTAAGATCACGGTTCCCGCCCGCTTCAAAAACAGCCAGGCACGCGTGATCATATTCTGGAAAACGGCTCGCAAGTTAGGAACGCGGTATGGCGGCAATCGGGGCTTTGAGGATGGTTCGTTTCAGGACAAACGCGGCCATTATGGCGACCACAATGCCCAGCGTATACATCGCCAGCATCAGAACCGCACCGAGCGAAACAAACCCGAAGACGGTCTGCCCCGCAAAAAATGTGGCGATCATCAGCGTATACACCGGCAGACGGGCCGAGCAGCTCATAAACGGGGCGATCATGATCGTCGCAAAACGGTCACGTCGATTCTCGATCGTCCTCGTTGCCATGATGCCGGGTATCGCACAGGCAAAGCTGCTGAACAACGGCAAAAATGCCTTGCCGTGCAGCCCGACGCCGCTCATCAGCTTATCTAGCAAAAACGCCGCCCTCGCCATATAACCGCTGTCTTCGAGCAGCGAGATAAAGAAAAAGAGCAGGAGGATCTGAGGAAGAAAGATAACAACACCGCCGACTCCGGCAATGACCCCGTCGGCCACCATGTCCGCGAGAATTCCCTCGGGCAGAAGGCTCTTGGCAGCGTCAGCCAATCCCCCAAATCCATGTTCCAGCAGATCCATTGGAAGGCTGGACCACGAAAAGATCGTCTGAAAAACCAGCAAAAGAATCCCGACAAGTATAACCAGGCCAAAGAATTTGTGGGTCAGCACCCGGTCGATCTTTTCCGAAACCCGATGTCGGCTCTCGTCGTTGTGCTTGACCGTCTCCTGCACCACGTGGGCGATGAATTTGTAACGGGCAAATATCTTCCCGTTTTCGGTAGACTCGCTTTCCGCTATAGGCGGCGGTTCCCGATGCGTGCCGATCACTTTTTCGACAGCCGCAGCGAGTTCGTCGGAGCCGCGGCCCGTCTTTGCGTTTACCGGAACGATCGGCGTGTTGAGTAGCGTGCTGAGCTTATCGATATCGATCTCATGAAGCTCCCGTTCGAAAACGTCGATCATAGTCAGAGCAATGACCGTCGGCACTCCGAGTTCGAGGATCTGCGTTACGAGATATAGGTTGCGTTCAAGATTGGTCGCGTCGACGATCGCGATGACGGCATCGAGCTGCCCGAGGTCATCGCGTTTTCCGCTGATGATCTCGCTGGCGATCTGCTCATCGAGCGATGTGGCGTCAAGGCTGTAGAGTCCGGGCAGGTCGATCAGCTTGACCTCAGTATCGGCCACGGTCCATGGACCTTCCTTGCGTTCGACGGTCACGCCGGGGTAGTTAGCGACTTTTTGTTTGAGGCCGGTGAGAGCGTTAAAAAGCGTGGTCTTGCCAGCGTTGGGATTGCCGGCAAGAGCGATGGTCAATGATCTATTCTGTGAGTTCTCGTCCATTCACGGGCGTCCTAGAAACTCACCCTCACCGCGTCTGCTTCGTTACGTCTCATCGCGAGACTGTAGCCGCGAACGCGGATCTCTATCGGATCGCCGAAGGGAGCAGCCTTTATGACTTCGACCGAAACCCCGGGAACCACGCCCATTTCCATCAGGCGTTTTGTGACGGCATTTTTGTTGTCGACAGAAGAAACCAGAGCATTTTGCCCTATCGGTAATTCCGTAAGTGTCATCATCTATTTCTTGGGCTTGTTCTCCCAGAGAACATTAACTATTACCCATCTCCCATTCATTTTCGCGATATGCATGTAGTCGATCCAGTCACGCATTTCGAGTTTGACCGTCGCGGCGCCGCCGAAGATATCATGGATCGTCACATCTTTCTGCTGCTCCGCTTTCGGCGTATTTTTGCCAGAACCGCCGCGTGTGCCCTGCACGAGAGCCATCGCGGTCATCTGCCCGAGGCTGCTTTGTCCTTGCGGATTTGTGCGGGCGATCCGCTTTGCAAGATCCGGACTGAGCGAGCTTTCCATTTTATCGGGGTTGCCTTCGTACCAGCCTTCGGCATAATTGAGAGCAGTACGCTTTATCGCTTCGCGGTCGGCGTCCGATTGTCCAAAGATCGAGATAGCCGAAGCTACCAGAAACAAGCTGCAGAACAAGAGAACTCTTCTCATTACAAACTCCTTCCCACCAAAATAGTAACCTAAATGAAAATCGTTTTCAATTTCATTGAAGAAAAATTGACGCTTTTCCAACGAAAATACGTTGTGAGGCTATAAAAGGTTTGAGCTGATCGAAATGAGATCCGCTTGGTAGGGTCCCGCGACAAATCTGACAGGTACACGATCGTCCGCACGGAGCCATATTTTCAGGCTCAGGGCGTCGAGATCCTTATTTCCGGTAGTGATCGATATCATCTGGGCTGCGACCTTTTCGCTACCGATCGTAATGTCAGCCGCAGCGGAGGGCCGCAATGTGAATACGTAGTATTTTGACTCCCAAAAAACTGCAACACGAGTGTCGTTTACCGGATTACTACTGTCCTTACTAGGCTTTAGATTAAAAGACCGCATCGCATATAGCAGCGATAAAAAGCTGTGCGTACCAATAGGTGCCTCGACCGCCGCCTTTTCAGCAAAATTTATAGTGCCGGTTTTTTGGTCAAAGATAACCGTTTGGTTAAGGCCTGCAAACCCCTGCGAGAATTTTGACTCAATACGCATCGGGGCAAGTGTTTCCGGGTTAACGAGGACGGATGCGGCATCTCCAAGTTTGAACAGTTCCGTTCCTGCTTCTACCCCCGTCACTGTCGCCGTTAGTAGCAGGCTGTCCTGCCTTTCAAAAAGCTTTCGCTCGCGGGCATTCAAGCTCAAAACGCCAAGCGATTTGCCCGCGGCAGAAACTCGGAAATCGAGCACCTCGCCGAGTTGAAAACCGAGTTCGGGGATCAACGCAATATTTTCAATATACTGCACCGGCGTCGGCGTTGGCCGTCCTGGCGGCGTAGCCCGCCCGGTCGGCGTCGGACTGGCTGTTGGGCTAGGCGACGGCATCTCAGGCTCGGGCAGGATTATTGCGGCCAGCTGCGCCTTGAACTCGTTCTTGCCGAGCTTCAGACGAAACATCACCGGGACTTTGAATTCGTCATTTGCAAAATTGATCTTTAGTTCTTTGATACCATTTGCGGTTAGGAATTCGCTCTGTACCAGCGAGACCGTCGTTTCAAATTCGCCCGCCTCGGTCTTGACCTTTTCGATGCCACCGGTTTGGAATGTGACAGTCTGCATTTGCTCGCCTTCAAGAAGCGGAAAGGTGCCAATACCGCCGGAATCCCGGGCCTTATAGATAAGAGTTAATAGATCAAAATTCGAGGTTGGCTGAGCGATGAAGTTTCGGATATTCTCTTTAGGCATCACAGAGCCCAAACTCGTATTGGTGACGTAATGCGGCAAGCCAGTTTCCGGAATCGCGAACGTCGTCCTCGACTCGTCCAGCAAAAAGAAGGCTGCCGACACCAGATCCACCGTTTTCACGCGCCCCCGTACTTCTACAGCTTCCTTTCCGGCTATTTTCCCCCTCGAAACGACATGCGTCTCGGCGTAGCCTGCGTTCTGGATCTTGCCAAAAGATATGTTGTAACTGAGCTTTTCTCCTATGCGGAAAATGGTCTGGGATTCCGTAGTAATTGTCTGAGCGGAAGCAAGATCGCCCGACGGTAAATAGCCGTTAAACACGAATAAGGCCGCCGCCGCGAGTGCGATCGCCAATACAGCGTGCATGAACCGTTGGTTCTCGATTCTACGAACTTTCGACTTCATTAAGTATCGATCCTAACGCGGCCCTGCGATCCGTCGCCTGAGTAATGGGCCGCCCAATAACAACATAATCCGACCCATTGGCCAGGGCCTGCCCAAATGTAGTTACACGCTTTTGATCGTCAAGGGTTGCAACTTTCGGACGAATTCCGGGCGTAACCGTTAAAAAATTTGGCTCGACCACTGCGCGACGGATCAAACCGACCTCGCGAGGCGATGCAACAACGCCGTCCATGCCGCTTTCGGCAGCGAGCTGTGCGAGTTTCACAACCTGCTTTTCAACATCCTGATCGACTCCTATTTCACGTAGAGTCTCCTCATTTGAGCTTGTCAAAACGGTCACCGCGATGATCAGCGGCTTCTGAATACGCTCTTTCTCACAATTTTCGGCGACAGCTGCCACTGTCCTCTTCATCATCTCACCGCCGCCCGAAGCATGGACGTTCATCATCCAAACCCCAAACTTTGATGCCTCAACTGCGGCCTTCGCAACGGTATTGGGAATATCGTGAAACTTTAGATCTAGAAATACTCTGATCCCTCGCTCGGCCAAGCGGCTTACGTATCCCGGACCAGCTGCCGTAAACAACTGAAGCCCGATCTTAAACGCTCCCACACTATTTCCGATCTCCGCGATGATAGACTCGGCGTTGTCGACAGAATCGACGTCGAGCGCAACTATAATTTTATCAGACCTTTGCGGCATTTTATCGAGCAGGAAATCAAAATATTGGCTGGCGATCAGTCGAGATCGAGGGGATTCTTATAGGGCGTTGCGGGTTCGTTCTGAGCACGATTCAAGGCTTCCTTGAATTTTTCCTCCAACAGTCTTTCTCGGTCTTTCATCGATGACATTTCCTGGGCAAATATATTTTCTCGCAGCTCTTTCTGTCGATCGAGATCGCTTCGGAGATCTTCAAACGATCCAAGAACCTTTTTCTTTTCCTCGTGCGCAAGCAAAGCCCCCGTCTCGGCATCGACGGTCAGGGTAGCTTCGCAGCAAGGACAGATTATCGAGTATTTCGCCATCTCTGCAAGATTTTACAACATTTCGCCCGAACGTTACTATTTTGTCCCTTTCGCCCCCACTATGGAAAGGATCAGTTCGCTTGGTGCCTCGTGAAGATAAGGGATCTTGTCGGTTTTAGCTTCCAAAACCTTTCCACTTTTCAGAAATACCTTTAAGCTCTTTTCTCGAGGGTCCATCCAGGTCGCTTCGGCTTTTTCAATCAGCGGATGGTCCTTAAATATCCTGAACTCCGTGATCGAACCATCTTCGTTCATCATCGCCGAGACTTCGGAATTTTCCGCACCCGGTCTCGGCGGCATGGGCTCAGGCGGCGGGCCCGGAGGATTTATCGGCCGGGGCTTTCTATTTTGCGGATCTCGTGGATTGTTGCCGGCTATCTTATTTGGATCGGGCGGAGGCGGCTGAGTAACGCCCGCGGGCAACTCAGTTGAAACATTACCTTGCTCGGAGCCTGAAGAGCCACAGCCCAATGCCGACAAAACGAGACTGATAACAAATATTGCGCTAAAAACTCTCATTTAGGCCGGCACCAACAACTTTGATGCCAATAATTCCTTGACCGCCTGCCATTCCGATTCAATGATGCTGAAATATATCGAATCCCTTACGCGCCCCGTTTCGGTGATCATGTGATTACGCAAAATGCCCTCTTCAGCACATCCGATGCGTTTCATGGCCTTTCTGGACCGCTCATTGTTAACATCGGTCTTGAGTTCGACACGGATGCACTTCCAAACCTCAAATGCGTGAGTTAGCATCAACAGCTTTGCTTCCGTGTTGATCGCGGTCCGCTGCCATTTCGGAGCTATCCATGTCCAGCCGATCTCGACTTTTCGGTTCGGAATATCAATATTCCCAAACCGAGTCGAACCAACAACGGTGCCCGATTCTTTCTCGACGGTCACAAACGGCACCGACCTGCCAAGATTTTGATCGGCGAGAGCATTGCGGACGTAACGTTCGAGATCAGCCTCGGTCTTGACAATATTGCTCGTCCATTCCCAAAGGCTCGGCTCCAGCCCAACTTTGCAGAGTGCTGGCAAATGGTCTACCCGCATCGGCTCCAGCCTGACAATTTCTCCGTCGAGAATGACGGGTTCGATCTTCATGGTGATAAGGATAACAAAAATCGGGCAGATCGTTCGACCTGCCCGGCGTTCTAAATAAACAAGTTAGCACTAGATGTCATAGTACATGCTGAATTCGAGCGGGTGCGGACGCAGTCGAAGCGGAGTGATCTCGTTATCGCGTTTGTACGTGATCCACCGTTCGATGAGCGAGGTAGTGAAGACATCGCCTTTCAGCAGAAATTCGTGATCGTTCTCAAGCGCATTCAAAGCTTCGTCGAGGCTTCCCGGCAGCGACGGAACATTCGCAAGTTCCTCGGGGGGAAGATCGTAAATGTCCTTATCAAGCGGCTCACCCGGATCGATCCGATTCTGAATACCATCAAGACCAGCCATCAACAGCGCGGCGAACGTGAGGTAAGGATTGCACGATGGGTCTGGTGGACGAAATTCAAGACGTTTCGCCTTGGGCGATGATGAGAACATCGGGATCCGAACCGCAGCCGAACGGTTTCGTGCCGAGTATGCGAGATTGACCGGTGCTTCAAAACCCGGAACCAGACGTTTATAGCTGTTTGTTGTAGGGGCAGCAAATCCGACGAGTGCCGGAGCGTGCTTCAACAGTCCGCCAATGTAAAACTTGGCCGTTTCAGAAAGTCCCGCATACTGGTCGCCTGAAAATAGAGGGTTGCCATCTTTCCATAACGACTGATGGCAGTGCATTCCCGATCCATTGTCGCCGTATATCGGCTTCGGCATGAATGTCGCGGATTTGCCCGCTGCATGCGCCGTGTTCTTCACAACGTACTTGAACAACATCAGATTGTCCGCCGTATGCAGCAGATTTGAGAATTTAAAGTCTATCTCGCACTGTCCGGCGGTCGCGACCTCATGGTGATGACATTCAACATTGATGCCTACCTCGCCAAGTATCGACGAGATCGTATTGCGAATGTCGATCAGCGTATCGAGCGGAGCAACCGGCACATAACCTTCCTTCGGGCGAATATGATAACCGTTATTCGGATTTTCAAGCGAGCCCACGCGGCCTGAGTTCCAGTGGCCTTCTTCAGAGTTGACATGGAAGCCAGCTGAATTTTGCGTGTTATGGTAGTTAACCTCGTCGAAGATAAAGAACTCAGCCTCGGGGCCGACATTGATCGTGTCCGCGATCCCGGTAAATTTCAGATAGCTTTCCGCACGCTGAGCGACCGATCGCGGATCAAGCCAGTAGCCTTCCTTGGTGATCGGATCGACAGCGTTTGCGATAAGGCAAAGCGTCGTATCCTCGGTAAAAGGATCGATCCAGAAACGTGAAGGGTCCGGAACGAGCAACATGTCTGATTCGTGAATTGCCGCCCATCCACGAAGGCTGGATGCGTCAAAACCGAAACCATCCTCAAAGCTGTCTTCGCTGAGTTGGTGGATCGGAAACGTGAGGTGGTGCCACGACCCGATAAGATCGGTAAATCTAACCGAAACAAACCGGGCTTCCTGATCTGCGGCGTAGTTCAATACATTTTTTGCGTGCATATCTCTCCTGAATTAATGTCCTTAGATACAGATATTTAATAGAACCGTTTCTCCAAAGACGAAAGTCTATCGCAGCCAAATATGACCGCAAAGCAACGATCAAGGCGCGAAATCGATAATCTTCATTTGCGACATTTTTGTAGGATATTTGGGCACGGTGTTAAACACAGCCAAAGGTTTCCCGCTTGACCACGATTCGATTTTCAGCGAGGATGAATGAACCCTAACGTTATGAAAAAGCTTCTCGTCTTCATCGCTCTATTTTCGATCCTGGCACCTCAGTATTTTGCACAAGTTGATCCGAAGGAAAGGCAGATCGTCGAATACATTGATAAACATCAGTCTCAGGCCCTAGAGCTCCTGAAACGATCGGTCGATACCGAAAGCCCAACTGAGGATGTTGTCGGCGTTAAAGCTGATGGCATGATCTTTTCGAAAGAGTTTGCGTCCATCGGTATGAACGTAAAATGGCTCGACCTGCCAGCTTCCATGAAACGAGCGGGCCACCTTCTGGCCGAGACCACTGGGACGAAAGGGAAACGCCTGCTATTACTCGGCCATCTCGACACCGTCCTCAAGGGTGAAAAATACAGGGTCGAGGGAAATACCGCCTACGGCACCGGCATCGCCGATATGAAGGGTGGCAACGTGATCATTCTCCAGGCATTAAAGGCTCTTCACGCTGCGGGAGCCCTGAAGGATACTCGGATCATCGTCATGCTCACCGGCGATGAGGAAGATTCGGTTGACCCCGTCGAGGTGGCCCGCGGCGATATGATCAAGGCCGCGAAACGAAGCGACATTGCTCTGAGCTTTGAGGGAACGGTTAATAACACAGCGACCGTCGGCCGACGCGGCTCAAGCTCGTGGACTCTCGAGATCACAGCGAAAACCGGGCATTCGAGCCAGATACTTAGAGAAGGGATGGGCAATGGAGCGATATTCGAGGCATCGCGAATACTCAACGAGTTTCGCGAGAAGCTCGGCAGCGAAAAGTATCTTAGTTTTAACCCTGCGCTGATCGTTGGCGGCACGACGGTCGAGACCAAAGACGCTGCCGGTACCGCATCTGGAAAAACAAATGTGGTTCCTGCCCGCGTCCTGATCAACGGCGATCTTCGTTTTATCAGCGAAAGCCAGAAAACGAACGCCAGAGACCGCATGCGGGAGATCGTGAGCAGGAGTCTCGCAGGAACGACCTCGAAGATCACGTTCTTCGACGGCCTGCCGGCAATGACCCCGAACGAGGGCAACTATAAATTGTTAGAGCAGTTGGATCAGGTTAGTCAGGATCTCGGGTTTGGTAAGGTTGAGGCTCTCGACCCCGGAGATCGCGGCGCAGGCGATGTAGCCTTTGTCTCCGATCTGATCCCGAGCCTCGATGGCATCGGCATCGGTGGCGGCAGAAACTCACACGCGACAGGCGAGTCAGCTCGGATCGACACAATGCCGATGCTCACCAAACGGGCCGCGATCCTGATCTATCGGCTAACGCGCTGATCGCGAGTCTAGAAAACCAGATTATCGCCAACGGTTATTTTCGACAGCTTGAATTCAAACTCCCGCGGGATCAGCGGCGAGAACCTATTACTTGAATTAAAAAAGTTCCCGTTAAAAACAAAAGAGAACTCACTATTGTCCTTGGTCAGAAACAGATCGCCCTTCTCATCCTTTCGCGGAAAAAAGAACACAGCAGAGTCGCCACGCTTCTGGGGAGGCACGAACTGGGCTAGCTGACGGGTAACGCCTTTGTCATTCTTCAGCCAAACGTTTTCTTTCATTTGCTCGTGGGTCATACCCTGAAATATAGCTTCCTCTACCGACTGTCCTGATGGATTCGACATCAGCGTCAGAGTGATGACGTAATAGTTCTGACACAAGGCACAATCGAGCAGTTTCTTAGCTCCCTCGTTGAATTTCGCCTTGTCAGCATCATTCATCTTGTCATAGCCCGCCCCGATCTGATTCAGCCGCATTAACGCAAGTCGTATCGGCAGCCCCGAATGCAGTCGCATGATGACAGGTGCGGGCCCGCCGGTCCTCTCAGTTCTGCTTCGTTCGGCTCCTGCAAGACGGTTGTCGGACTGAGCTCGCAATGCATCCGACGCCGAAGCCGAGGCGGCTCCCTGGATCGACTGATAACTCCTGGTCCAGGCGGAGTCGTTCAAGACCTCCATCGCATCCTTCTGCGACCACTTTTCAATGGGCTTGTCCGGTATCGCTTTTTGGGCGAAGGAAAAAGAACACGCAAATGCTATGACTGCAAACAACGTCAGAATTCGGGTCATAATAACTACTACCTCAGGTTTTTATTGGTACGAATTAACACTCTGATAATATTCGATATTGGGCGGCTTATCAATGACTGGCTTTGGCAAGATCACGCTCTGGCGAAAGGCTTGGAACAGAGCGGTCCATAGGGGATGACTAGCGGTTGATGATCTCGCCGATCAGATCGTATTCGTGGGCTTCGGTAATACGAACTTCGTAGATCTCGCCGATCGTGGGATCGAACCCTTCTGGCATGTCGTTTATGAGAATATAACCGTCGATCTCCTGTGCCTGGCTCGGCAAGCGCCCCTGGAAAAGCAGGTCAGACTCTTGTGACAACCCCTCAAACATAACCGGGAATACCTTGCCTATCTTCTCTTTGTTCAACTGCTTGCTGATCTTTGCCTGTTCCTTCATCAAAAGGTCGCGGCGCTTTTTGGCGGTCTTGGGGTCAACCTTGTCAGGAAGCTCATACGCTGTCGTACCTTCTTCGTCCGAGTAGGTAAAGACACCAACATTATCAAAGCGGCAATTTCGAATAAAAGTCAAAAGCTCCTCGAAATCCTCGTCAGTCTCGCCCGGGAACCCAGTGATAAAAGTCGTTCGGATCGCAATACCGGGAACTGCCTCACGAACTCGGCCGATCAGGCGTTCGAGCGAATCACGCGTGCCGCCGCGTTTCATCAGCTTCAGGACATTACGCGAAGCGTGCTGCAGCGGCATGTCCAAATACTTGACCGCCTTGTCAGTGTCAGCTATTGCCGAAAGAAACGCATCAGAAATGTGCGTCGGAAATGCATACATCGGCCGTATCCATTCGATCCCCTCGATCTCACCCAAAGCACGGATCAAAGCCGCAAGAGCGTCCACCTCTCCGAGATCCTCGCCGTATCGAGATGAATCCTGCGCAATAAGTACGAGCTCTTTTACGCCCTCGCCGGCAAGCTGTCTCGCTTCTTCAATGATCGACCCAAACCGCCTTGAGCGAAAACTCCCACGCATCGACGGTATCGAGCAAAAGGCGCACGGCCGGTCGCAGCCTTCGGCGATCTTGATAAATGCCGTATGGTGCTGTGTTGCCCGCATTCGCGGCGTGTATTCATCGTAAAGATAGGTCGACGATTTGTTGCCGATCGGGCTGATGGTCAGTGTTTTTGCATCAAACTTATCATCCGCTGCCTTTAAGATATCCGCTACCTGCGACGTGCCGATAAACGCATCGACCTCGGGTAGTTCCTTTATCAATTCATCGCGATAACGCTCAACCAGACAGCCGGCAACGATCACGCGATTCGCCGAACCCTCTTGCTTCCAACGCGTCGCCTCGAGGATCGCGTCTATCGATTCCTGCTTCGCAGACTCGATGAAGCCGCACGTATTCACGACCACCGTGTCTGCTTCTGAAGCGTCCCCCGTGATCTCATAGCCCGAAGCCGCGAGCGTCCCCATCATCACCTCGCTGTCGACGAGATTCTTTGGACACCCCAGGCTTACGAAGCCGACCTTTTTTAATGTCTTAAATCCGCTCATTCAATTAAACAAGTAGGATAACATAATCCGGGACGCCCAACTTGCCCACATACTGTGCCATAAACTAAACTCGAAGGACTCAAAAACTTCACCTAAAGAAAAGGAGCGCATTTATTTCAATGAGAAACTCAATTTCTATTTTCGCACTTGCGATCATTATCGCAGTCGGCCTCGCATGCAGCGGCAATTTCACAACTGCGAATATTTCAGAGCTAAAGTTTGGTACTAACAATAAGGCCGAACCATCCGCCACAACTTTCAATACAGGTGAGAGCATCTACGCCCTCGCCGTCGTCTCAAATGCGCCGGATAAACCTTACAAACTCAAGTGGCGAATTACCTATGAAGATGTGAAAGGAAAAGGAAAGGGCGAGGAGATAGGGGCCAATACCGTCGATTTTGAGGGCTCGAAGCAGCTTTGGCAGTCTTTCTCGTCACCGCTTCCGGGGGAATACAAAGTAGAGGCTACGCTCTCCGATGCCGACGGCAAACAGATCGATCAAAAGTCCGGCACGCTCACGATCAAAGGCGAAGCTCCGGCGGTTGATCCTTCGACCATCGAGAAGAAGCGATAATAATTCCAAATACAGATCTGCCGTTCGCCGATTCTCAACGGCGAACGGCTTTTTAGACAACAATTACGGCAGCGACACCGTCGCCCTCATCTTCACCCAGCGAATGCCGAGATAGGAGGCGATCATCCACGTAAAAGTTCCGATGAGGAAAAATACGCCCGTTCCGATCTTTAAGCTCACGAGACTCACATACACGGCGTCGTTAGCCCGACAATCTGCAAGGCTAAAGCGGCTGCACGCAGCCATTGTCTCCTGATAACTCGAATAGAAAAATCCCGACGCCGTAAACATTATCAATGCATATGCGGCAACTGTCAGAGCAGATACCAGTACTCTCGCCTGTTTGTCCATACACTACCTTCCCCCTTTTTGCTTTCCTTCTAAGTTCCGTAAAAGATGGTCAATTTCCTTAGCTTCATCCCGCGACAGCGACCTCTCTCCGAAACGCACCTGTTGATACTGCTGGGTTATTCTAACCGCATCCGGATCCCCGACCGCGAAGGCGAATTCCAACGGCGTCTGCGATGCCTCCCGTATAAATCCCTTGATCCTCAACGCTGCAAGTAGCCGCTCGTAAAACTCAACCGATGAATCGCGTCGTGACCGTCTGAAATATCGAGCAAGTCTTGACCAAGCTGGCCTTTTAGATGTCCATTTGATGACCCAAACGACTAAGAAGATTCCCAGCAATATGCTCAAAACCGTGCCAGCCGCCCCGAGCACTGCACGCACACTTGCTTCGAGGCCCTTCTCACCACGAACCTCAGCCAGCCATTCCGCCGCAAGATCAGTTGTGACCCCAAGATATACAGATAGTCTCGACTGATAATCCTGAAACTCGTCCCGTACCGACCGCCCGAGCGACCGCTGGCCTTGGTCGTCAAACGCAACAAAGTACTGGATCCAGACCGCTTCGATCGCTTCAAGATATTTACCTACGGTCGCCGTAATGCCGCCCGCTGCCGCACCGCTTCCCGGCTGTCCCGCAAAAGGCGTCGGGTCAAAGGTTATCCACGCATCCAGGCCGGGAAAATAGACCTCGACCCAAGCGTGAGCATGGCTTTGCCTCACGACCGTAAGCCCGGCCGTGTCATTGTAGTCGCCGCCGTGAAATCCGTTCACAATACGCGTCGCGATGCCCTGTGTGCGAAGCATCATCGCCATCGCGGTCGCGAAATATTCACAATGACCTTCGCGTACATTAAAAAGGAAATCCGCGAGCGGCTGCTTCCCTCCTGCCTTCTGCTCGAGTGTGTAGCCAAGGTTCGTCTGTAGATACGACTCTACCGCAAGTGCCTTGTCATAACGGTTTTTGTGGGTTTTAGTAATACTCTCGGTAAGTTCGGCTATCCTTGGATCGAACTCAACCGGCAGCGTGCGATAGTTCTGATGTTCAGCGGTATATGGCCGATCATCTGTACGCAGATCTGTCGATGGTGGCGTTGAAAGATCGGACGCGACTCTGTAGCTGATGCGTTCCGAACTCCGCATGTGACTAATGGCGCCATACGGATCTAGACTCAAAACCGGAAAGTTCCCCCGAATCGCCAGCGGCCGCGGAAGTGCGAAAAGTACCGGAGTATCAAGTGGCTCCAAATAGACGGTCTGCTCGACGATCATGTCGATATCGGAAGGATTCGCCAAATTGATCGTCCCTCGGCTACCGCGAGCGAGCACCTTTGCGTCAGCACGAGACCGGGTCCATGAAAGGTTGTCGAAGGTATCGAGGGCAACTCCGCGAAAATACAATTTGTTCGATACTGCCGCGCTTCCCTCGAGCTTTACTCGCATAACGACACTGTCGTTCTCAACGATCCGGCCAAAATTGCCTAATGTGACCCGATCTGAAAATCCGGACATCGACAGCCCGCGTTGATCGCTGCCAAGCCCCGCCCCGCCAACGCGAGGGAGCATAAAGAAAAGCGGGATCGCCAGCATTACGACAAAAATGATCAGTACGATCGCCGCTGACGGAACCCTGCGAGTGCGTAGGACTAGGTTCGAATCCGATATCTCGGTTCGGTTGTCCGCGACCGTTCCGTCGACCTTTCTCTGCACTGCCCGCGAGGTCTTTCTGATCTCAAACGCAACGATCGCGCATGTCATAACGAGCAGGTAAACAATGAATGAGAGAAAATAGAGCCCGCTGATACTCAAGCCGGCAGCCAGAAGGACCTGGAAAAATACCATCAAATAGAGGAATATCCAGTCGCGATCGCTCTTTCGTTGAAGCAGTTTGACGGCCGTCAAGCACAAGATCATCCGGGCAAGCAGCCCCGCAATCCACGTTTCGCTGCCCGACGGTGCAATTATGTTGGTATACCAAAGCCCGTAGAATATCGGCAAAGCCAGAACGATAAGGGCGGTCCCAAGTTTCTCACCGATCTGGAATCGCGAATCCTCAAGAAACCAAGCCGCTACAAAAACGCCAACGAAAAGCCCTGTCGCCAGGATCCCGAACGTGCCGGAGATCCACAAGGATAGAAATCCGCAGAACACCGCGGCGTACGAAACAATTCTGAAAAAGCGCTCAAACTTCATCGCTAGGTCTTAAAGGAATTATAGCGGTTCAGGCATCAAAAGTTGCAAAAATTATCGAGATGTCGGTGTCGAACGGATCAAGCACAACACCTTGCGTCTCCATCGAACTCAATGGAAAAGCCCGCGTGTAAGCAAGGGCGATACATCCAAGCCGAAGTTTTCGCACAAGCTCAGCCCGTAAGCATGGCTATTCTCTCAATTTTGCGTGTTTCGCCCTTGCTCACGCGCTCGCTTTTGCAAAGTCCTGGTTTTCCCGTCTGTATCATTCGAACTATAATCTCGATAAGTTTCGCTCAACTACAATTTATGAATAACGTTGCATCAGTCGAAGAGATCCGTTCGCAATTCCCCGCGCTTGACCGTAAGATCAACGGCCAAAAAGTAGCCTATTTCGACGGCCCGGGCGGAACGCAAGTACCGCGTTCGGTTGTCGAGGCGATGAACGATTACATGTTCAATCACAATGCCAACACGCATTGGGCATATACAACGAGTCGCGAAACGGATGAGATCATTGAAGACTCGCGGCAGGCGATGGCGGATTTCTTGAACGCGGATCCGGACGAGATCGTTTACGGGCAGAATATGACGACGCTCACCTTCCACCTCGCCCGGTCGCTCGGCCGCGAGATGAATGCCGGCGACGAGTTAATCGTTACCGAACTAGATCATCACGCCAACGTCGATACCTGGCGATCACTTGAGAAAGATAGAGGCGTCGTCATCCGGATGATACCGATGAACACTGAAAGTGGCCAGCTTGAGCTGGACGTTTTGGCAGATCTATTGAGCGATAAAACACGATTGCTAGCGATAGGAGCAGCCTCGAATGCCTTAGGCACGATCAACGATATCGAAAAAGCGGTTGGTATGGCGAGATCGGCTGGAGCGCTGACCTTTGTCGATGCGGTGCATTACGCAGCCCACAACTTGATAGACGTCAAAAAGATAGGCTGCGACTTCCTGGCGTGTTCGTCTTACAAATTCTACGGTCCGCACATGGGAATTCTGTACGGCCGCAAAAGCCTGCTCGAACAGATCGATTTTCCAAAACTAAAACCGGCACCAAACTATTCGCCCGAACGAGCAGAAACCGGAACCCAAAACCACGAAGGCATCGCCGGAGCCGCTGCGGCAGTAAACTTCCTGGCCTCGCTTGCATACCACGGAAGCCGCCGCGAACGCCTCGCCGCCGCCTTCGAAGAGCTTCACAATCGCCAACATGAACTGACAACAATGTTCTGGAACGCCCTAACCCAAATGAAAGGCGTCAAAGTCTACGGCCCGCCGCCGCACATGCCCAGAACGTCAACGATATCTTTCACAATTGACGAGCTAACCGCTGAGTCCGTCACCAGCAAATTAGCTGAAAACGCTCTCTTCACCTCTAACGGCGACTTCTACGCTGCGACGATCGTCGAACAACTCGGTGTTGAGGGACTTGTTAGGGTTGGTTTTGCTTGCTACACGAATGAGGAAGAGGTGGGACGCCTGATCTCGACGATCAATGAACTTACTTAATGCCGCCCGATTTCGTTCAAATCGAAACAGAAAAAAGCCCGCTCAAAATGAACGGGCTTTTCTTTTAATTTAGATCCGGCGACTTCCTACTTTCCCACACCTGAAAGATGCAGTATCATCGGCTCCAGTAAGCTTAACTTCCGTGTTCGGGATGGGAACGGGTGTGACCTTACCGACAAAATCACCGGAAAACTGTCCGCAAGAGTTACGCCTTAAGCGTGATCGCGGCCGAAACCGCAACTCGTGCTATATTTTCAAACCTGATATCTGACAACTGAATACATTGCATGTCCACTACGAGCTGCTTTTGCAATAAAATTTGCTAGTCAACAAATTTTATGGTCAAGCCTTGGGACAATTAGTACTGGTCAACTAAATACATTACTGCACTTACATCTCCAGCCTATTACGTGGTGGTCTTCCACGAGTCTCACTGGCAATATTAATCTTAGGACTGGCTTCACGCTTAGATGCATTCAGCGTTTATCCATGCTCGACATAGCTACCGTGCGATACGACTGGCGTCATAACACGTACACTAGAGGTCAACCCAACCCGGTCCTCTCGTACTAAGGTCAGATTCCTTCAATATTGCTGCGCCCACACCAGATAGGGACCGAACTGTCTCGCGACGTTCTGAACCCAGCTCACGTACCATTTTAATCGGCGAACAGCCGAACCCTTGGGACCTTCTTCAGCCCCAGGATATGATGAGCCGACATCGAGGTGCCAAACCCTGCCGTCGATGTGAACTCTTGGGCAGGATCAGCCTGTTATCCCCGGCGTACCTTTTATCCGTTGA